>Ga0209012_1001106_pt1 | contig 30349 bp, 26 predicted proteins | sample RS3BMetagenome_FD_184735 | JGI IMG/M metagenome (GOLD analysis project Ga0209012, IMG submission 184735) | Ferric oxide microbial mat and aquatic microbial communities from Rainbow Spring, Yellowstone National Park, USA - RS3B (SPAdes) (version 3) ...
GATAAAAGATGTTATCACCTCATCCTGCTCTATTTCGTATTCCTGAATCGAGAACTCGAACGCAAGGCGGAGATGAAGCTGAGAGAGGAAAACATGAAGAGTGGGAGGGACGGAAGGCTCTCCTAATGGGTAAGCGCTTCAATGGCGTTCCGTTGTGCACCATCAAGTCACATTTTGTGACTATCAGCTCCAGAGTCCTCCAAGGCATCATAAAGGAGACCAGTCCCGAGTTCAATGTTAACAGGTAGGAGTTCTCCGGTGAAAACCGGGAGACGTACTGGAAGCATATCTTCGATTTCAAACGTCTCAAAGTGAGCAAACAAAAGTACTCACTGGGATGATCGAAACCGATGGAGTAGCCATGTGTGTACGCTATCGGCGCTTGAAGGCGGATCGTCCAGTTCCGCCCTCGGCTGCGCCCGTGACAAAGCATGAAGATGAGAAGGTGGCGGATCCTGCGATGCAGAAAGTGCACGGTGACGACTTTGCGGTAGGTGTGAACCCCGGAAACACAAATATCATAACCATCGCAGTACCCAAACGTGCGGAAGATGGTACTGCCGGCAACTTGCGTCAGGAAGACATGCGTCTGTTGAGGTTCTCGAGAGCAAGGTACTATCGAGAATCCGGTACAAGGAATGCAAGAAAGAAAACTGAGACATGGAATTCAGGAATGAAGGATCACCTGGAAGCCTTGAGCGAGGTGACGAGCCGCGGAGCGGACTTTGATGCTTTTCGGGAGTTCAGAGAAGTTCGTGCTGCTCACTGGGAGGCGCTGTGGAAAGAGTATACAAAGCCCCGGTGTGCTCGTTTGCGTATGAATCTATGCTGTGGGAGGCAGCGGGCGTTCGCGAACTTTTTCAGTCCGTTGAGTGCCCTCAAAGAGGATGAAAGTCAGAGGCTCGTAGTAGCATACGGAGCAGGGCGCTGGAAGACCCAAAACGGGTGTACACCAGCTCGAACTACGAGAACGTACATAGAGTGCGCACGGCGTTTTGTTACAATACCTGTAGATGAGTTCCGAACATCGTATACGCACCATGAACTGGGTTGTACACCCCAGAGGGTCGATATGGAAAAGTGCCAGCGGAGCCCTGAGGATATAGCAAAGTACGGACGGCTGACAGACGACCAAATGGAAAGGAGGGCGAAAATGCGAAGGCTACTTGAATCAGTAAGTACAATCAATGACAAGAAACTTATGGAGTTTGTGAACCGGGACTTTAACGCCGCCAGCAATATCAGGAGATGTGCAGTAATGGCAAAGAGAGCCCCGGAGTTGACACGAGTCAACTTTGTTGGACAACCTCTCAGGGCCGAATTGTACAAGGGGAAGCTGAAGCCATTCGTATGGGGCAGGTCGTTAAAGACCTTTAGGCGTCTGCATGTCGGCGGGAGATATTTCGTCTAGGTCGCGTCGGTCGCCGCTACTGTGCACCGGTTATGCAGCGTTTGATGCTTGAAAAGCGTTCGCTGCTGCTGCTGCTGCTGCTGGTGGTGGTCAAGGGCGCAGTTTCGGATAGGCTTAGTGTGCTTTGGCATGGATGAGCTTGGTCTCGAGCCGACGCCCTCTCTGGTATGGCAACCCAGTTCTGTCTCCGTGCCACGACTGCAGAGGTGCTTTACGCGCTATTTTAAACGCTCACGGCAGGCTCGGCGTACGATAGACATTATGAAACCACCAGCATACCCGAGAAGATCTATGGGTTTTGGAACTTGGAAGTAGGGCGTGGATCGATGGCTGCTTCACCGCGTGCTGATAAAAAGGCCTAGTCGGGGATCGCTGGCCTGTGGCAACCTTTTGTCCAATGAAAAAAAAACCGGCGCCGCGCACCCGCAGCGCAAATTTCGCTTTTGGTAGACACGGCAGGACGCGTGTGCCTACGCTTCCAACTCGTCACAACGTTCGTTTTATAGCCGCACTGGACTTGCTTCGGGCGGCTATGTTTGCAGTAGGAGTATACGCCAAGGCGTCGGCGTCTTGGTTGCGTCTGGGGTCGGGTGCGTGCTCACGACGGCGACGGACGACGATCGGGGCTTGGCGCCGTCGACCTTTTCACGGCGTCGAGAGTCGAGCCTCGTCTAGCGGCCTGCAGGCCCCGCAGCTGCTTCGAATGCAGATCGTTGCAGCGCCTGCGGTGCAGAATCCAGCACCCCAGTTCGAAGTGGGAAGCGACGGGTTCCTGTACTGCGAGGAGGTGCGCGTGAAGGACATTCAAGACGCCCTGGGACCTGAGGCATCGCCATTCTACCTCTACTCGCAGAGCCGCATTGAGGCGAACGTGCGAGCGTACCAGGAAGCGCTGGCAGGTATGGATGCCATCATCGGCTACGCTGTCAAGGCCAACAACAACTTGATGATTATGCAGCTTGTGCGTGAACGCGGATGTGGGGCAGTTCTGGTGAGTGGCAACGAACTGCGCCTAGCGCGACTCGCCGGCTTCGATATGCGACGCACGGTCTTCAACGGAAACGGGAAAACGCCTCAGGAAATCGCCCTTGCCGTTCGAGCAGAGTGTCTCATCAACGTCGACTCGGAGTTCGATCTCGAGAATATTTTAGCGGCGGCGAAGCGCGAAGGACGCAAGGCACGCGTCCTGCTCCGCATCAACCCTGACATCGATCCCCAGGTGCATCCGTATGTGAGCACTGGGCTTGCAACGAGCAAGTTTGGTATTCGCACCGATCAACTGCGCTGGTTTCTGGATCGAATCAGACAAAATGAAGCACAGGTCGAGCTGGTCGGTGTCCATTCGCATCTGGGGTCCACCATCAAAAAAGTGGAACTTTTTCACGACAATGTTGTGACCATGCTTCAAGTGATCGACGAAATCAGTGCACGTGGTTTCCACAGTGTTCGCTTCCTGAATATCGGTGGTGGTCTCGGGATCGATTATGAGCGGAAAGGCGAACGCATCCCGACCCCGCAGGAGCTCATCGATGCGATTCGGCCGTGTTTAGCGGGACGCGACCTAACCCTCATCATTGAGCCGGGGCGTTCCCTCATTGGGAATGCCGGCATCCTGGTGTGTAGGGTCATTGGAGTCAAACGGAATGGCGATAAGCGCTTCATCGTCGTCGACGGATCGATGGCGGAGCTGATTCGACCAGCGCTGTACGGAGCGTACCAGTTGATCACCCTGACTGAGCCCGGAGTAGCCGGCGAGCAAATGGCGACATACGACATCGTGGGGCCAGTCTGCGAATCGAGTGATTTCTTGGGAAAAGCGCGGGTGCTTCCGCTACCCGCACCCGGCACGGGTCTCGCTGTAATGGACAGCGGAGCATACTGCATGTCCATGGCGAGCAACTACAATATGAAGGTGCTACCGGGCGAGCTCATGGTTCAGGGTAATCGTTGGCGCATCATTCGGCAGCGGCAACGCTTCGCGGATTTGTTGAGCGGGTACAGAGATCTCGTGGCGTTGCCGGACGACGACCTAGAGGACTCTGCAACGTTTTAGTACCGTGCACTGGCTGGCGGCGGAATGTCGGTCACCCGATGCGCTTTAGGTCGAATTGATCGCGTCCCCAGTTACCAGGAAGCATCGAGTGTGCCGCGTGGCATCATACGAGTCGTGCATCATAAGCGCAGAAGGCTATAAATCAAACGAAACGGTCCCCATTCGCCGTCCCTGTCGATGCAGAAGTCCATGCCGCATCGACGAAACGCATCCCAGCTCCTGGTTGCACTGGGATTCGTCTCTGCGTCCTAGTGCTGACTCGCCCGCAGCGCTCCATGGCGAAAGCGTCGCAAACGCTCATCGCGCTCACTGCGAACACGGCCAGCTTTCCCTGAATGGAACAACTTGGTGTCTAGACTGGGAGACGCTGGCGGCGCCCGGTGTTTCCGCGTCCTCAGCCTGGTCCCGCTCCGGATACGTAGCGGAAGCGCAATCCGCTGAGTGGCCCGGGACGCTGCAGTTGCAGCCTGGCGACGCAAGCTTCGAACGCACCATCGTGAACCGCGGGGACAGTGTTCCCATGCCTGCAGCTATAGGCACTATCCCGATCGACAAGTCAGTCCAGACTCGGGCTGTGCAAGCGCAAGTTGCAGAGCCGCTCCAGCATCGGCCGGTGCTTCTTTTGAAGGTTGGCATGAGGGCGCACGCGCTGCGCGCTGCTGTATTCAAGCGTCACTGCTCTGGTATCTGTAGCTCCCAGATCCAGACCGCATACAGCAACACCGAAGTGGTGAAGCAGACCGCGTGGATTCGGGAACCAAGCAGACCTCCGAACGCCCCACTTAGTACGGTGGCGATCCACCCCAGCGGCTTCGTGCGACGGCGTTCGTTTGCAGTGCTGAGCAGCGCTACGCGGAAAGCGCTGCACAGACTGAGCGTGTAGACTGACCACAGGGACGCCAAAACGCCAGTCGCGAGAACCAGTTTCGGCGACGAGCGGATCCACTCTCGCAACGCGTACGCTAGCACAAAGCTAATGCCTATGAAAGCGGCAGCGACTCGAATCGAGTGCTCCGCCGAGAAACGTCGCCCAGGGAACGCGTCCGGTGCCATATGTAGACGCTGTGTCCGAGTCGGCTGTGGACGCACGTCGCGGGGCACGCAAGGCACACTCAGGCGGTGTCTAGAGCGTACGCAGGCGGTGTACACAAAGCCTCACGAAGCAAAAACAGACGCAACGCTCACAGGTCCATGCAGCGTATGCACAGGCAATGCGCGCCTTCCGTATCGACTCGCGTCGAGCGCTGCGGCGCTACGAAAGATTCCAGTCGCTGGCGTGCCGATGAACAGGACTGGGCAAGTGGGTGTACTCGCCAGGTTCCTGGATAACATTCAGGGTGCTAATGAATGCATTGCACCCGCTGCTACATTGTGTGCGCATCAGGCAACGCGTGTGGCTTAAATTGTGCTATCATCTGCGCTGAAAACGCAGCCAAGTAGGTAGCTGAAGCAGCAGGTGTGCCGACGGTGCACGCACCTGCCCTGGCGCGAATCCCTGATTGTCAACGTGCATATATGCTGGACCCTGCTGAGAGGCCGTCTGCAGACGCTAGCGAATCCATGTCGTTCTCCGAGCTCCATATGCGCTAGCGACTCGGGCGTCATATTCGGAGTACACCCGCTGTGCAGTCCGTTGGGAAACAGAGCTCGATCAATACCGCCAGCCTGCGACGCTGATTTGTGTGTGCAAGGCTGCCTGCTTGAGGAGGCGTACCGGTCTGCATCAGGTCAGCGCGGTGACGTGGCAGGTAGCATCGGTGCCTGCGCTGTCGTGCACCCTCGGATGCTTGGGTAGCATACTCGCTCGACCCTGGCGATACGCAAATACGCAAATTCCCAGATACAGAAATACAGAAATCAGGAGCGGAGCAACGGTAATCTACGCGTGTCCCAGACAACGTTTGTGTCGATTCCCCGATACGCAAATACGCAAATTCGCAGATACAGAAATACAGAAATCAGGAGCGGAGCAACGGTAATCTAGGCGTACCCCAGACAACGTTTATGTCGATTCCCCGATACGCGAATACGCAAATTCGCAGATACAGAAATACAGAAATCAGGAGCAGAGCAACGGTAATCTACGCGTACCCCAGACAACGTTTATGTCGATTCCCCGATACGCAAATACGCAAATTCGCAGATACAGAAATACAGAAATCAGGAGCAGAGCAGCGGTAATCTACGCGTGTCCCAGACAACGTTTGTGTCGATTCCCCGATACGCAAATACGCAAATTCGCAGATACAGAAATACAGAAATCAGGAGCAGAGCAACGGTAATCTAGGCGTACCTCAGACAACGTTTATGTCGATTCCCCGATACGCAAATACGCAAATTCCCAGATACAGAAATACAGAAATCAGGAGCAGAGCAACGGTAATCTTAGCGTACCCCAGACAATGTTTGTGTCGATTCCCCGATACGCAAATACGCAAATTCGCAGATACAGAAATACAGAAATCAGGAGCAGAGCAACGGTAATCTTAGCGTACCTCAGACAACGTTTATGTCGATTCCCCGATACGCGAATACGCAAATTCCCAGATACAGAAATACAGAAATCAGGAGCAGAGCAGCGGTAATCTACGCGTACCCCAGACAACGTTTATGTCGATTCCCGGGAGCGGAAAGCTCGTGTGGCGCAGGCGCTGCTGCGCGATGCCGGCTAACCGGAGCGCCAGCGACGGCGTCTACGCCACCGAGTCGATACGTTCGCACGCCGATTCTTTCTACAAGCGTTCATTTCCACGAGGCGCCATGCTCAGGTGCGTGTCGTCAGATGCTATTTCGCGTACTATAGCTGACGCAATGCAAGTGCCTTGATTTGAAGAAATGGAAATCCAGGGGAAATGTATGGACGTAGAAGTCGCGGATCCCAGAGGATTCGATGTCGCTGGATTCAACAGAAACAAAAAGAAAAAATCCTCGTGTCGCTGACCATATAGCAGAGAGGAGCAAGTAACGAAGAAGAAGAAGATGGAGACGAGAGATAGGAGAGGACCGATGTTTGTCCGATGGGACGATGACGAGACTGTAGTAGCACATAGGGCACGAGTTCTAGCAATCCTTGCGTTAAGGCGTTGAACCAGAGGCAAAAAACGCATGGAGGTCGCGAACCGCAACCCGGACGCCGCCATTCATATCCGAAAAATGTGCGGTGCTGCAGACGGGACTCGAGGCGCTGTCGCAATCCAAACTTGTGGTGCAGCCTCTGAGGCTCGTTCTGCTCCTGGATAACCTGAAGTCGACAACAGGCAGCTGGCATTTTTTTGCTGGGAAGCGTCTGTGACTGGGTGTCTCTATGCACGCTGCGGTTTGCCGAGCGTTTATCGTTTTAGTGTCCACATATGCTTCAAGATCGAGGAGCACAGCGGTAGCTTCCCTGAAGCGGCATTTTCACACCCTGATGCAGGCAGCAGCAGCAGCAGCAGCAGCAGCACCGTGAACCGCACCACTGCACTGCATGGATCCATCGACGCTGCCATTGGCAGCGTCGATGGCACTCTTGTCCGGTGCTCAACACCGTGCTGCTTACCACTTTCGTGAAGAATTGCACAGCACAACGCGGCGCCATCGGCGTAGAACGTTGAACATATCTGAGCGCCGTGTGCATATCGTGTATCTGCGCATCAAGTATGGTGCTATGAATAGTAAGCGAGGCCGCAGGTAACTTGATGGAAGTCTCCCTGCGCTGCAAGCGCAGCAGCACGCGCACGTGCATCGAACTCTGACCCTGCAGCCAGGGCGTCGCTTTGACATCAGCATACGCAATGCGCTCAACGTACGTGCTGAATCGCCTTGCAAGCCGTAGCCCTGCGCATCAACTTGCCGTGAATGCTCGGCTCAGGAGAGAAACCTGATGGTGTCCTGATGCAGCGATCGTGAACGCTGCGGTATCTTGGCGTATCTTGGCATCCCTGTGAGAGCACCTGGTTTCTCTACGACACTGGGCACGCCAGCTAATCCCGTACGCATCACGAGGATGCGATCATTCCGGGTTACCTGCAACTTCCTTGCGACAAGCCCGAGCGAGCAGGACCCGAACGGACCCCGCCATCCGGAGTTCAAGCAGGCGTCCGCTGGGGCAGTGCTCATCCAGACTCGGGAATCGTTGATATACACCGACCTTTAGGGTAGTTTGGCTTCACCGAAAGACCCCAAGTCACAACGGTGCGAGATCACACGGCAGTCGCTAATCATCATAGACGCGGCATTCATCCGAGTCTACATTCTGAGGATCTGCGCAGTACGCTTCCAGCTTCTCGTCCTTGGGCGTAATATCCGGATTCAGATTCGTTGGCTTGGATTCAGATGCGGTACTGCTGCTACCAGTGGATGCAACCGCGGTTGCCGCTGCACCAGTTGCAGTGGCGGCAGCCGAGGCATCTACGCCCATCGCTGCCGATGCGGTTCCAGTGGCCTTCGTCTGCTGGTGCGGTGCACTGGAACTCAGCCCAGTGCTGCTAGAGCGATTCCTGCGCTTGCCAACATTCTTGCTATTCGGACCATACGTCATGTCGAGGTAATCGAGGATCTCAGCAGATTCGAACATGGAAATGCCCGTGTTCGGGTCAATCAAGTACGGTACTTGAACGCGCCCGGTGAGGTTGCGCAGCACTTCTCGGTTCACAGAGCCCCGCGCTGCGTTATGCAGCACGTAGGGCAACTCGTACTCAACGAGACGCTCCCGAACAAGTTTCGAAAACGGCGATGCTTCGTAGGCCCAGAGCTCCAGCGCATATCGCGGCACCGCACATGAACCCGCCTTGCGCATGCCCCGCCCCGCGCGCATCATGGTAGCCATGCCGGCGCTGACGTTCGTGACCGGCCCCAGCGCCAACGGCAGCGGCACACGCCCATCACCGTACGTCTTGAACAGATACTGGATGATCGCATCCGATTCGTATCCTTCAAACCCGGTATTCTCATCGATGAGGAATGGAAACTGGGCCTTGCCACCGCGTTGCTGCACAAACGGACGGTATCGCTCACCGCCTTTCGGACACGGAAACATGAGTACATCCAGATCGAGCGCTGACATGGCCTCGCGAACTTTGCGACAGAACGGACACGCCTCGAACTCGTACAGCTTGAGCGTGCCTGCCGCCGGGCGCGACGCCGGCAGAAACGCCGACGACTCCTCGATTCGTGCATAGAGACGCTCCAGCATCTGTGCACCAACGTCACGCTCGCTTGACGTCGTGCTCGTCGTCGTACCGTACCGATCCCCTGTTTCATATGATGAACGCGCTGGGGCCTGTGCGTTGTCGCGGATGCGTAGACGGTAACCAGTTACAAAGGCGCCGCTACCGCCACGGACGAGACTTGCTAACGCCCCGGTGAAAAAGTCCATAAAGTGATCATTTCGCACGCGAAACAACCGCGGTTCCGGTGCGATAAATCCCTCCGGCGGTTCGATGTCGTCGCCTTGAGGCTCAACCTCGATCGGACGCCGCTGAATCCGCTCCGCAGTGGCGACGCTCGAGCTCGCGCGCTCGCCTGTGCGATGAACTGAAAAGGACCGTCCGCTATCCTGCTGGCTCATACGGGTTTCCAGAGAACGCCGCGACGTCAATGGATAGCGCAAGAAACGCAGCGGAGCGACAGACCAGACCCAACTCGAGAAGCGGTTGCCCATGGTACACGGTGACCTGCTTGCAGCGCGTGAAACCGGTGCAGAGCTTACGACAAAAGCTCTGGTCTCTGGTAAACGCCAGTTAACGCCCATATGAATAGTTAATCAAATGAAAAAGGCGCAATGCTTCCTCGATAGATGTACGCTGGCAGCCGGACACTATCGTGCAGTTGCGTCCAGCAACGATACTTCCGGAAGCGATGAGCAGCAAAGTGATTTGCGTCCATTGCTTGCGAATCCCTGCACCAATCGCTGCCTGCGCTCCGACTGCGCGGGCGCATCAGGGCGTCGCTCGCGGGTGTGGTACGCTCGAGTCCAAAATGACTCAGTGATTACAATAGTGTACTTAAATGACTTGTTTGTACAGGGATCCAGATGATCTCCACATGGACGCTTCTGCACGACCGTTCAGGCACCCAGTCGAGGTGTCTACGAACGCAGCTGCTACTGCGTCCATCGCATAGATTTTTCGACTTTTTACACCAACGCGGGCGTGGAATGGGCTGGGCACCACTTCACGAACTCGAGTGTACAATCTAATGTTTGTATTTCTTTCCTCTGTCATTCAGCATCAGCGTTTGTGGGCTTGTTCTGCGACGGATACTCCTTTCTCCGCTCTAATGTCCGGCTTCCCGCAGGCGCGGGTCATGCGAGCCAAGTCCGTTACGTTGCCAACAGTCGATGCGTACTGATGATCGCATTCGCGTCCCGATTTCATGGCTACCACCGGTGCATTCAATGCTTCCGCATGAGCCAGAATCGGAGAATACCCGACTTGCACGCTGCCATCAACATCCATCGACTGCTGACAACAGAGCCAGCGATGCAGGAAAGATTGCCCTATGTCCATTCGGAGATGCGAGGGAAGCAAAGGAGGGTGCCACAGAAAGCGCCTACAAATACCAAAGTTGATAATCGTTGGAAGATATTCAAATATTAGTGTGTACACTCGAGTTAATAAACTAGTACCCGTTCTATCTCTCTTTGATATGGGTCTCGTGCCCAGAACAGAGCAGTCTCGCAACCAAGTGGACCGCTGGACTGCGCTGTGGACTGCGGGAGCGCAACGCACCGCAGCAGCGCGTGCCGTCAACTTTTCGCAGCGAGCGGGCGTGCGAAACGGGTCGTCAACGGGTGTGGCGCGTGCCACCCTGCGAGGTCTCCGGTGACCTCTCTATGCGCTGTGCGACGAGAGCGGCATGCACTGAGCCGGTTCCGGCTCAAGCCTGAACATGTGCGTCCTGCGACGCTGTTGTTGTCGAGGCCTGCCGTCCCTGGTGGTGACGCACTGGCCCCGAGTACTTCCCGTGGCCTCGGCGTCGGGTTTATTGACTCGAAGTGCATCGAGGAGTGCCAAGCGAGCGAAGCAGCTTTCCAGTGGCGCTGATGAAGGCATCTTACCCGCGAAACTCGATGTTCGCCAGTTGCAGGACCTGCTTCGGTACCTGCACCGCGACGAGCGAAGCGTAAAGTACCGTCAACACGGCAGAGCCGTGGCCGCCATGGCGCGTGAACTCGCCGAGCCCGACGACAGTGCTGCACTGGCAACGATACTTGGCTCCAGATGGTACCACTGGTGGCAACGTGCGCAGCGACCCTCGCGTAAAGCAGCAAGAAAAGCAGCACGGCGAACAGGCGCGGCAGAAGCGGGGCCAGCTGACCGCTTGGAAACAAACCAGCCAGCGTCTCCAGCGAGTGCCATTTGGGCGCAACTGGAGCTGCTCTTGCACGGGCGCCGCCGGCGTGGTACCAACCAGGGTGCTCGTGCACTCCTAGCTGCATATCAGGAGCGTGCACTCGCAACAGACGTACCGCAGTTCCCCCAGGTCACTCAGGTGCAAAAAATCATCGAGCGCTGTGATCGCTCTCGGGCCGGGCTCGTCGGGGCTGCTCGTTTGCTGCAAGCCTTGCCAACACTCACGGGAACAGCACCCAGCGTCGGCTGTCTAGCCGAGTTCATTCGACTCTGTGTGGAAAGGCACGCTCCTCTATACCTTCGCTTCAGTGATGCAATCGTTCGGATGATGACGACGGCGCTCGAGCAAGCCGCCCGAAACAATGTCGCTTCCGAACTGGAACAGGTCACGCGTGAGGCTCGCTACCTAGCCTTCCGATACATTGCAGAACTCGGTGTCGCCTTGTTTCCCGATCACATGAGACCAATTGCAGACGAACGCATCATGCACTGGTTTCGATGGACAATAGCGAAAGTGCTCAAGCGCTATGCACGGGTGATGCAGCGTCTGCGCGTCGCGGAGACGTCGCGAGCACCAGCGGCTACAACCGCCACTGACCAGTTCGCGTCATCCAAAGAGGCGCTAGATAGAGGCCAAGTCGTGCCACCTGCACCGCAGCTACCGGAATCTGTGGATACAAAGACAGCCGCGGTGTCTGTTCCTGCTCCCGCTAGAAGCGGCGATGCTGCTCCCGTAGCAGCGACGTCGTCGACAGCGGTGGTGGATCCGCTGCTCCAGCTGCCAGTGCTCGTTCTGGAGAGTGCAATGTCGGCCGCCATCCGCCTGGGACAAATTGTTGAGGCGACCGATCTCCTTGTCGAATATCGACCGGGTGAGAGACCGGCCCCGTTCAAGGGAATTCATCCGCCGTCGCGCGTTCTCTTGCGAACACTGCTGAAACGTTGCGCGGATGAGGGCCTCGTCACCGAGTCGCTCGAGGTCATGGCCCACTCGAGAGCGCTCGGTTACCGGATTCGTCCATCGGATGTTGCGCACATTTTCAATGCCGCTGCAGAAGCTGCTCGACGTCAGGAAGCGCAGCTTGCCGGCGGAGCGGGGGCAACGCGCAAACCGGCGTTGCGTTCCACCGCCAGAGCGGGACACACTTTTGAGCGCATTACGCTGCCAGCGCTCAACCTGGACATTATCTTTCACCTTTACCAGCATTTACTGCATGCAACAGCGTGTCGCTTCGATTTGGAAGTGTTTACGGCGATCGCACGTGCCGTCAGCACTGCTCCGCCCGCAGAGCAACGAGCCGAGCGTGCCATGTCGGTTCTCAAGGAGGTTCGACGACGCCGCATACGCCCCTCGAGCGCGCTGCTGCAACAGTTGATGTTGGCCTGTATCTCGGGCGGTGACATTCGGCGGGCGCTTTCGATCCATATCCATATGGCTGAACGGAATATGCCGCTTTCAGTTCCAGTTGCGAACGCGCTGATTAAGCTGTGCTTGGATCGGGGTCATGCGGCGACGGCGCGGGCTGTGCTCGAGGACCTTGCCCAGCGCCAGGAGAGCACGTCGCTGAACGCGGAAACCTTGTCGCTTCTGGTGCGCTACTGGGCTCAAGTGGGAAACGAGGAGCAAGCAGTGAAAACGATAGAGCGGATTCGGAGCATGGGATCTGGCCTCAAACCGACCGAAACTGCATATGTGGCGATGCTGGAGCTAGCGGCTAGTCGTGGTGACGTCCAGGCGGCACTGAACTGGATGCGAGCGCTCGAACGTGAACTCGGTTGCGAGTCGCCGGAGCGCGTGTCCAGCGACGGTGTACCGTTCAAGGCGTCTATGCCGAGCGAACAAGCATTCTTCGCCCTGTTCCAGTGCCTTCGCAAGGCAGCCGCTGCCGAGACTGCTATGAATCTTTTACATGAATACGGTGTCCGCTATGGGTACCAGCCGTCGCCGCTTGTCTACGAAATCGTCTACGAGACCTGTTTACGCGGATCTCGTATCGATTACATGCGTCAGCTGCGTCAGGAGATCCAGCAGCGAGGGGTTACGCTGCCGCCACTCGACTCGCTGAATGTTTAGGGCGCCACACACACACACATACATACATACATACATACGCACGAGTCCAAAAGTTTGCGCCTGGGACGCTCGCTCATGGATTCGTGTTTAGCGCGCCAGACTGGTCACGGATGGGGGTGAGTCTGGCGCGAGCACTCGGCAAGCGCGGTAGTGGCGGTGGCGGTGGCGGTGGCGGTGGCGGTGGCGGTGCTGGCGGTGCTAGACAGCTTTCTCGGGCATGACGCTCGCTGGCGGTTTGTGTGGCGTCCTCGAGTGTCCGGTTGCAGGTCGCAGCAGACGCCTGTGCCCAGACGGGTACCCAGCCGCTGTCGATGAGGTTCAACAGCAACCCAATCGGAACAGGCAACGTTCGCGCCAGGGCGGCGTCAACAATAGCATCCACGAGCGGCGTTGATAAGCCGACCTGGTACAGAAGCGCTCGCAAGCTTGCGGCACCAGGCGTATGGGGCAACGTTGTGATACGGCACTGGCGTAACAACGCCGCCGGCCCGAGTGCTCGTGGCAGCGCTTGTACGCTGGCGGCCGAATCCTCGGTAGTGGACGGTGTACCTGGGGGCGCCCCTGTGACTGCCAAAGCGCTGCACTGGTGCTCGTTCGATGCTTGCACCATGTGCACCGGTTGCTGGGAGGCTTGGATGGACGTCTCGCGACACGTGTCCAACGTTGCTTCCAGAGACGCTGGCGACGAACGCGAAGCAGCGACGTTGGCGTCCATGGGCAGGACGTGTGTCCTGTGCTCGCCGGTGTTGGCGGTGGTGGCTGCTGGATCTGTGGGCGCTCCTGGGCCGCGAGCGATACCGTCGCCCGTATTCGCGAGTTTCTGACCACTTGTGTCGAGTGCTTCTTGCGTTGCCAGTCGCTGAAGTGCGCTTGCGGCAACGCGCTGATAGCTGGGCGGCAGACATCGCCGGAGCACCCCCGATGGCCGGTAGCCAGCTGGCAGCACAACATCCAGATGTGTCAGAATCTCCTTATGGGCCTTTCTCAGGGTGACTTCCGACAGCTGTAGCTTCTCGGCGATATCACGCTGCTTTAACCGGACGGGATCGTGGACGACGGCAGCATGTGCGCTCCCGTCCATGCTCTGCGTTCGGTTCGAGGCACCACTGGGCATGCGTCGAGCGTCTTCCAAATGATTCGCCAAATAAATGGCTGCAGCGCAAACGCTGACGCTTGTACGCCGAGCGCACACACCGTGGATGACTGCCTGCTCCGCAATGCTGTGCGCGAGATCGGCAACCGCTGCACTGACTCCAAGAAGCGCGCAGTATTTCGGCATTTCGTGACTGATCGCCTCCACGGTATCTGGTCGGCGCTCCAACAGCGTATTCAGAACCCGTCGCATGTAATCGTAAACCAGTGCAATACTCGCTTGCGGCCATACTGGAGTTGACGCCTCAACAACACGTCGCACGAAGACTGGATTCCATCCTCGGTACTGGAGCAGAGATTCCGATTCGATACCCGAGGGCGTGCAGCCGTCTGTGGGGCTTGTTTGCCCCGCGGGTACCCGGTGCGTATGGCGGACAACCACCCGTTCCCATGCCAAGAGGATGCACGCCACAGCAAACGCCTCGGGAATGCGGTTTCGTAGCGAGATGCGCTCGACGCAAACCCTGTACATCGCGAGCGCAGTCTCGATCAGCTCTTTCTCGAGCGCCTCGGATTCCATTTGGAGCGCGTAGACCACGTCCAGAATCACAAAGTAGACGCGAACGTAGGCGCGCAGCAGTGCTCCGGCGGCTGCGTCTTCATCCCCAAAGGCGCTGCTGCTCTGTTCATCGAGCAGGACGGAGATCGCCGGCGATGGTCGCCCCTCCGCACCAGCCTGACCCCTCGTCGAGACAGAGGATGACACCTCAGCGGGCTGCACAGGTTCCTGTGCCTCCAGGTCGTTCTCGTCTTCCGACGGGTCGCTATCCTCGAGCGGCGTCTGCGACCGACTTGGCGTCACCAGCACCGCACTCGAGGCAGACATTGTTCCCCGATCGTGTTCGTTTTTGACGACGGATGAATGCGTCGATGAAGTCCCCAGAAAGCTGAGCAAGCGCTCCATTTCGGCAAGCGCACCGCTTACTTTGTGTACCGTAACGAGCGGAAATGCGTCCACTCGGGGCAGCAGAAAACACGCGGAAGTGATCAGTCCCTGCGATGCAAACGGATCCTCCGGCGCTCCGGTGAACCCGAGGAAGCTATACGGCTCAGAGTGCATATCTGGCGTTACCACAAAGTGCTCAAAGAGGCGGTCGGCGGCGGGGTCGGCTCCGGCGACGTCGCCGAGCTCGAGCAGCTCGGACCCCAACGCCGGCGACTTTTCCAGCACCGTTGCAGCGGCATCAACAGACTCTGCCGTGCCAGAAACTCCCCCCTCGCCCTCAGACGCTTTGAGTCTTTCTCGGCCAGTTCCCACTTCTGGTGCACCCGGCTCACTAGTGAGGTTCCAGGCGTGCAGCCCGCACCAACTTGTGCACGGCGCTTCGCAGAGGTCAACAACTCGCTCGGCGAGAACTCGTTGACAGCCTCTGCAAACAACAGCCCGACTCCAGTTCATCAGAAGAGCGCTGAACGACAAGTGCTCGCTGTCAGCAGCAGCAGCAGCAGCAGCACTGCTGACGTCAGGCGCCGCTGCTTGGCACGCGCCCGAGGCTGACGCCCCTGCCGCCGTTGGGGTGCCACAGTACCAGCAGCATGGCCGTTTGTTCATCAAACCTTCCCTGAGGCCCGGTTCGAAAACCTTACCTACGCACCAGTTGACAGCAGAAAACTTTCCAGTATTCCGGGAGACTGCCGACTGAAGAACTCTCCGATGTTGCCGTACGGCGAGGCGAGGCGAGGCGTGTTCCAGTCGAGCGCACCTTCCCAGTACGAGTGGATGGGTACGGACGGGTGCACGGCTGCGGCGCCGGACTCCCGGGCGACTGCCGCGATTTCGCCCGCAGCGTGCGCGGCTCGAATTGGCGCACAGCGACGCTGGGTTGTTTCTGTTTGACAGGCTCGGGAACTCGGACGGAGCGATCGATATCAGCATCTGGGAAAGCGTTCGTCGTTCTGTATCCTAGTTCCAAGCTCGAATATCCATACTTGTGTTCGGAGAAACTGGACATACCTTACGCTCTATCGTTCGTCCAGCGTGCCGGAAGCGTCCGTGGCGACACGCGATACTCGCTGGATTGATGCGCGTTCGCCACAGAGGCGACAACGTCGCTCGATGAACGCAGACGCTTGCCGGTGTTGGCAGGTGTGTCAGATCAGAAGCCGACGCTGCACTGAGGAAGCGAGGTGCGCAGCATCGTGGCTGCGCGAAACGCGCTTTTAAGGGTGTGGCAACCATGAATGGTGGTCACTGTCGATGAGGTGATCCACTGGTATCGCTGCTACGCTGGCAACGGTCGGGGGGTGCTGGTTGCTTGAGTCCAAAGAGCGCGTGGGCGTTCATATGGAGTGTTATACGTGGATGCTTTGAAAGTGTGGAACATTTGCCTCATCAGCCGAGGCGATGCGGGCTTCAATGTGTAGTATCTCAAATTGATTGTCGGATGTGGACGAATTCAGAGCGCGGAGCATTTTCTCATCAGCCGAGGCAATATAAGCTGGAATATGCGCCCCATGCGTACGAAGGAGGATCGTTTTGGTCTCGGGATTTGCGCATGCGATGCGAAGTGGAAAGAGGACCGCCCGCGCCTCTGTCCAGGTTCATTCGTGTTGGCGACTAGCCCAGCCACGATAAGCAACTGTGCCAAATGATGAGCGTCCATGCAAGCCGCAACAGCAGGCTCGCCCCAGGCACCAATGCTTCAGCCCCGATCTCTACCCCTAGACGCAGTACGGAGAACGTGGCAGCACCTATCGATGTCTGTTGCGGGTCTGGTTTGGTCTAGGAGGCATGCCCGGAAGCGGATGCTCTCAGATGCAATCGAGCTGCCGACTACAACGCTATGGACTTCGCGATTCAGCGCATGCTTTGCCTCTGCAGAGACCAAAATAGTCGCGGTCCTGTTATGGAATTGGGGTTCGATCGGTGCAGCGACTTTGCGTTTGCTGCTCACTGGGGAGACAGCTTTGCGGCTGATCCATGCGCGCCTCGAAGCTGCGCATGCCATGATACAGTCATGGATTATGATGAGTTGAACTGGACATCGCACGATCCCGGACGCGATCATGTACTATAGTGTAAACAATGGGACGAACTGGACATCGCCCGATCCCGGACGCGATGCGCATGCGCTGGCGCACGTTCGGATCTGCGTGCGCGCGCCGCTTCCCAGCAGTTTCAACAGGGAGGCACCGCTGCGACCCTAACCCGCAAGCTCCCCTGCATTACACGGACGTTCTGTGAAGCGTACCTATAACTCGGATTCCCAGGAGGCTCTTTGTTTCCTCGGTGTGTGGGCAACTTTAACTAGTGTTCGTGTTTTGAGAGCGTAAGTGAAGCTTCTCGCGTTGGCGATCTGGAACGACTTGCACTTGCACGAAGATGAGTACGCTCGAACTGGGAATCTCTCGGAGCTAGGGCTCTTACCCAAAGCGCTGACAGAGTCAAATAGTGGATCATCTCTTGTCACTACTTCTGAGTGCAAGGCAATCGCACACCGGTGGTCGCCAGTACGCAGCCGTTTGGAAGAATCACTGGTTTTGGACAGTCACTAACCTTTACACTCGGACAGCTTCCTGGTAGAAGAGCGCGTGAACTCGGTGGGCTTCTGTACATCCTGACCGCGGACGATGGGCGGTGTGCGCACGCTTGTACGCCGGGCGACTCGGCCGCGTTTCGAACTGCTACGCGTTGTGCTTCCGAACGGAGCGTCGTGGACCATGCCGCGGCCGTGGCCGATGCCTCTTCCGACGACCGACAATGCTGATGGAAACTCCTGGTCACGCGTAGAACCGCGAATCATCACAGTGTATGTACGCCGCAGTCCCGAAGATCGTCTGAGCGGGTCTTCAGATCGCAGGTCACCAGCTGGAGCCAAATCCACAAGGCCGTGACGGATTCCTCACGCTTGGAGGATGGATTCGCTCTCAACTGAAGCCAGCGACACGTGAGGTACACGCTGCTTCCCCTGTCAACGCAGACGCTTGGTTGCTGGGTCTGCTTTCGTTTCCATCTGGGTGCATGATCGATGACTGGTAACTCTGTCTCTACGTAACGCGCATATGTACGCTGCCGGGCTCACAGGATCGCGCTCCATGGATGGGATCTCGACGTCTGGCGGCTGCGCGCCTCATGAACGTGCTGCATGCAGTGGCTTCGTAAAAATCGGAACTGCTGGACGGGCGCGACCTCATTCAACGGCGAGTTAGGAGCCTGTTTCTGTATATGCAAGGAATTCAAATCGCACAACGGCATTTGCAAGTCACTGGGCACTTGCTTTATCCTTAGGAAACCAATGAAATAGGCCGAGAGATTATGCTAGACGCTCGCTGGCGACGACATGCGGCACCGATCGCGGCATCCGGAGCACACCTGTCTGTGCAAATCCTATTCACTTGGCACTCGAGCCCGATCCTGTATGACGCTCAGCAAATTCAACATAAACAAGTTGCTTCGAGGAACCGGAGCGCAGCAGCAGTTGCGTGCGATACGCGCAACCACGAGCACTCCCGGCCGCATCAGAAAACAGAGTTGTTTGCACGCGTGGACGTTCTCATGGATGGGTCTTCGCGCAGCGCCCGATGGAGACAGTGCGTGGTGTCATACGCTGCGTCGCACCACGACTCTAGCGCGCTACAGGTGCACCATCCCATGCAAAGGCGACTCGAGCGTGAGCGATCTCTTCCTCGTCCATAATCCGATGCATATGTATCCAGTCTTGTCACGGCTGAAGCGTCGTGAGAATCAAGTGCCATGTCCCGGGTGTCGTGAACATCAGCGTATGTCGGTTCGCGGGTACCAGAGGCGCGTTCGTCTCGCGATGGAACCTGTACGAGCAGCATCCGAAGCAACGCACACAGATACGTACAAGTGCCGTTGGCGCGGTGTCGCCGAGTGCGCACTTGTCGTCTTTCAACGAACTCGAGGTCGTTTCAACCCCGCTGCGTGCAGTCGTATGCTTTCGCACAGTGCACAGCAGGAAATCAGAAAAACCAGGATGCATTGTACCGTATAGATCGTAGACGAAGTGTCTGTAGGATACAGTCTGTACTGAACAGCGAAAGGAGGACTGCATTCATCCTCGGGGTCGGTCATATCTCTGTACTCAGATGGTTCGGGAACACCGAAACAAAGAAGGAAATGCGCCTCGAGCCGAGGACCGATATGCTCAAAGTGTGCCTGCGGTCAATGTAGAATATGATCCGTTGAACACGTTACGGAAGGAAAAAGCGACGATGGCAGCCGCCGCGGGCTTCTATGTTTCTCAACAGGATGCACGTGTGATCCTGAAAACACTGGAATACAGTCGCAAAAAAGAGTCCTAGTTCAAGCGAGAACATCCTCCACCGAAATCGCAACGACAGAATTCCTGGAATGTCGCGATCGGTGAGAAGCACAGGGACGACGGTTTGTTTTTTCAGTCAATTGGACTTTCTCCGGACGAAACGATCGAAGCGTATATGGCTACTCGCAGAGAGGACAACTCGTTATATGGGAGATCAAACTCGAAGAGAAGAATGATATTCTCCGTTCTGGCTGCAGTGGATATATTTGGCGACCTCAGTTTCGCTCGTAGAGAAGGCTCATACAACAGCAATCACTTTGTCGAATCATTAAAGACTCTCCGCCTGACATCTGGTGACGTCCACCTATCACACAACGTAGCATTTCACCATTCCCCCTTGCGTTCGAGCTTTTGCCGATTCTATCGGGAAGTAGAGCTGCTTTTCATTCCTCCGTACGCTTCGACGTTCAACCGCGTCGAGGGAGTGTTTGCTATCGTGAAACGTAATAATCGCTCCTCTGAGCGAATCGCTGAAGCGTTCAGCACACGATGACACACCGGGGCACGTGTAGTCTTCCTCGTGCAAGTCCTTCTCCATCCGGTAAGGTCCTTACCTAACGGCATAAACATGTGCGTTCATTTTTTGAAGAGATAAGAAATCCAAGGAGTGATCTGGGCTCTACACCTGAGAAGATCGAGATAGAGAGAAGCCAGCGGAGCGCCTCGGCGGTAGAAAAGCACACAGAGCTGTCAGAGCAGCACATGGCACTGAGGGCACGAGTTCGAGGACTCCTTGCATTGATGAGTTCAACCAGTGGCGATAAACGCATGAAGTTCGTGAACCGAGACTTTAGCCCCGCCAGCCATATCTGACGACGTGCGGTGCTGACGACGAGACCCGCGGAGCTGACGGGAGCCAACCTCGTCCGGCAGCTTCTAACGCTCGAAGTGTGCCTCGAGATAAACGCAAACCGATAGAAGCGGCCGGTCGAAAAGGGCTGGCAGGGATCGGCGCGTGGATATTCATTTACCCGGCGGTCGTCGATAGCCTTCGCTCCTGTGACCCGCTGGAAGCGGCCGTATCACCCGAACTGTCCGCAAGTCGTGTCTTTTGGTTCAAGTAGTTCGAGTGGGTTTGGGGATCTGTCAGATTCGCCGTCTAGCCCCGCGCAGCAAGAGTTTAGCAACTTTTTAGAGCAAGAAAACCAAAAGGCTGCTGTGCAAGCAGTAATTGCGAAGCTCACAGAGCTCTGCTGGGACAAATGCGTCCAAAAGCCTGGCAGCAAACTGTCGAGCTCGGAGACGGAATGTTTATCGAACTGTGCCGAGCGCTTCCTTGACGCATCGCTGTTTATCATGCAGCGAATGGTCAAGAAACAGTAAGAGGCAGCTCAGCACGCGACGCGGCCTAGTACTTCGCGCTGCAGGTCCATCCCTTGAAGCACCCGGTACGTCGACGAGACCAACTTTCGTTGCCGTCCTGCAACTCGGTGCAGGTTCGCTTCATACTGAGTGGGGTCGCGAACCCCCGCTTATGGTCAGTAGGGTAGCATTAAGCGATCGTAATGATCAAGCGGTCGCTTCAAGACGCGCTCAGCGGGCCAAGCACCAGCTTCGAGCGATGTTTAATGAAACGTCGTTTCGAAGTCTGATGCGTTGGCTGGTGACCGCCACTGCATCGTGCCTGCGGCGCCATGGGGCATGTCGTCGCCAGGAACCCGCATGCACTCGCGGAAGCACGACAGGACGGTACCTCCTGTGCGTCGCACGCTAGGCTGCATCACCGCCTGCGCTGCCTCGCCTCGAGCGTTCCGCAGTTTGAACGAATGCTCCCGGCCCTGATCCGGGGTCGAGATGCCGTCATGCGTGTAGCCATCGGCCTCGCTGGACACGCACCGACCAACGCATGCGCCTCGCTGAGCAATTAGGAACTATTTCGTAAAGTTTACAAGCCTAGGCGTCTATCTGCACACGCGGCTTCATCATCGCGATTCAAAACAGACACACACTGGGAAACCATGTTCTCGCGCTGGGGCACCGGCAGCTCACGAGGAGCCCTCTGGTGGCGGCGATATACCAAAGAACACATCCAAGGATGATGCTGCTCTTTGGTCGTCGCCTACGATATGCTCCAGGATTTGACGGATGGCGTGCGGGATCCCGTCCATCCGAGCGTACGAGTACGGAACCGACACGTTCGCTGAGCCATCACGTGTTTGAACGGAAAACCCAAACGGTGGTGCGGGAGCCTCGTAAAAGGCATATGCTGCAAACACGCTTTCGAGCACGGCCACGTCGTCATCGCACGCCTCGCACGCGGCGGGCGCGATGCAGCGAAGCACGTGCGCCACCATGCCCCGGAAGGTGTGCAGAGCGGATGCTGTCGACTCGGTATTTGCAACCTGCTGACGAGGCAACCGCTGCAGATCACATTCCGCATAGACCACATAATAGCCAGGCATACAGATACCCGCCGCAGAACTGATTTGCCAGATATACAGCGTGGCAGACGAATACGATGACGCTGCGGCGAGCGCGCCCTCGTTGAATCGAGCGATGAAAAACGCGTGGCCAGTGGCAGCGCGATTCGTACGCCCTGGTTCGCCAAGTCGCAGCGCTTCGCTCGTGAGCCCGGCGAAGCGAAGTACCAGTTTCGCGTCTACATGGATATTTGAATCGTACTGTGGTGAGATGACTCCGATCCTGCAGAAAATTCTTTCACCGTGATTCGTCTCTACTACGAATCCAGCGCCATTCTCGTCTGGACCCTGCTCCGCATCGCAAGCCGCTGAAGCCATAATGCTTCGGTCCATTGCAAGGATGCCACCCTTGACAGCGCATCTGCGCGCGAACGCCTGAATGATCTCATTGCTCCCGTACTTGCAGCAGAGAAACGGCGTTGCAGCGTGGAAGCGCATGACGGATCGAATGAAGCGCTCCAGGCGGTCGATACTGCATCGCCACGTCGCGGGAGCCGTCGGCATGTCCTCGATGCCCCAAGCGTAGATATCATGTACTAGCGCCGCAACGCGTTTCCATTGTTGGTCTGAGGGCGCCGACGCGAACGCTTCTTCGAGTTGCTGAAGCAACGTGGCCGAGTCTCCCGCCGCGGACCAACGCCGGTTCATTTCTCGTCGCTCCTCATCAGTTATATCCATTGCAGGGCTATGCGGATCGTACTCGGTCGCCGCGGAACTCAGTACAAAACATGAGCGCAGGCAACGCATGAGCAGGCGCTTCTCCGTCAGTCCGAGGTCATGGGAGCGCGCTATGGCGGCTTTGGTACACGGCACGTCGATAACGACAGTGTCTGCAACCGTGTTACTTGAAGCCTGCAACCAGAACAAGCTGTCTACTGGCTGGAAAAACAGGTACGAAGCCGCCCCACTGCCGACGAGAAGGTCCAGGAAGGCATCAGCCGCGAAATAGAAGCGCGGCTGCAACTCGAGGACAAAGGCGGAGGCGTTTGCAAGCGCTTGGCTTCGCAGCTCCGTCAGCCGGTTCCCGCCATTCGCTACGACGCGTACAGGGCCCTTGAGATGTTTGTTATCCGTGGCCGAGTCAAGATCCCCAAAGAGCAGCGCTGCAGAAAGTGGTCCGCTCGTGCAGCCGCCGTACGTCTCACTCGGCTCCAGAAGAAGCACCTTATACCCCAGGCCCGCAAGGGACGCAGCACAAATCACTTGCGGAAGATCGGAACCGTTGATGACGACGTCCACTCCTTCGCCGTCTAGTGAAGCTTCCTCTCTCGACGGCTGCTTCTTTACTATTTCGGTGGTCATACTAGGTTGCTCAAGCGCCGAACGTGCTTCAGCGAGCGGCGTTCTGAAGCCGACTCCCGCAACGGTCTACCAAAGCCGTTCTGTATCTGTGCTGCGTCGGCACCGACGGTTCAACGACTACCATAGACGCTTCCTGTAGGCTCGGCACACGGTGGAACGTGGGAAACGACCCGTTCCTCCAAAGGGAGGTTTGGATCGTGGATCTTGGAAATAGGGCTTGGAATGATGCACGCTTTTCCGGGTCCTGATGCGACGCGCGCACGAGGGAATCTCTGCTCTACGTGGAAACGTGCTGTGAGACCGAAAAAATCGCCTCTGGTGTCGCCACAACTCGCGATCCATACCAAAGTCAGGACAAAGTTGAATGAGTCCACCTACATCATTCGGGTGTAGATGCTAACGTTCGGGTCTCTTCATGCTGTGATGAACACCAAGCAGTGCAGGATTTGCACTGCATCTGCTTCGGCTTGCTCTCTTTTCTCTCAGACTGTAGATATGCTGGTCGCTGATGCCCATCGAGCTCGAATTAAGCAGTAGAGGGATGTTGGTGATAGGGTTCAGGTCCCGGCTTCACTGCCTCCCGTTCCGGTCTAAAAATTCCATGCTCAGAAGGTCGCTGCAGTTCACGCACAGCATCTCATGTTCCACGTGAACAGAGGAGACGGGAGCCTCCGATCGCATATTTCATAAGAGGTACCATGCAGTTGTCGAATTCCGTTTCTTTGATGCCCGCAGAGAGCTGATGATTTGTATTTCGAACGGGCTCCAGTCTAATTTGCCGTGAGTGGTTCGAAGAACGTTCGGCATGGGCTTGCGAAGAACGTGTCAGCGAACGACGCCGAGTACCGTTTCTCGTCAATCACGTGGGGCGAAATGCAGCGTCCACGAGTTGCCTGGAATATGAAGCACCGAAACCTGAAGCAAGTATGATTTGAGCATGCTACATGTGAGGAACTGAGAAGCGCGGAGGCTTGCGCGTGTGCATCGGATACGGATATCGGCTGTTTTACGACCCCGTGTTCAGGAGCGTCGCGAATAATCTTGACTCCGGTGACTCTACAATTTCTAGCAGAAAAGTGTCAGTCGCGCCACTCCAAAAAAAGCACGACCAAGAATCTCCGAAGTACGTGGGAGTCCCTCGGCCGTTTCAAAGCACGTCGAATGTCGAGGCTACAAATTTAAAACAATGTTTAAGGAGAAATTCAAAAAACATGACCATGCGGAGCAGGTCAGTGTCCCACGTTTATCTGTCACGAGTGCGGGGGCGCGATGCCGCTTCAGGCCCCCCGCAGCGATGCCTACGCCCCCGATTGCATCCGCACGCGCGTGACACGTCCTCCATGCAGGACGATGGATGCACGCGCGGGTGCCTCTCATGCGTGCGCGGCGGAAGCGAATCGATGCTTCTGCGCTGTGCGCTGGTGCACGCTCGTTATCGACAACAGTCGTTGAGTGCCTAGAGGGAAGGTAGTATGGTAAAGTTTGGGCGTCCTATTCTGTTTATTTTGGCTATATGTCTCGCGTTGGGAGCATTCACGACTCACCTGAACATAGGTCTGGGTTTGGTGGCAGGTGTGGCTGCTGGTGACAGCGCGGCCGCAGAGGTGTCAGCGGATCAAGCCACAGGGGCCAGCGCGGGAGACGCGACACCCGAGCCAAGCGCCACTGTCGATCCCGCGGCAAGAGGAGGCAGTTATGCGTGTCAGTTGCCACAGACTTTTGATGAGGAGAAACTTGTCGTGCACATCGCCGAATCGTTCCAGGACGACGAGGCATCCGTTTTCGAACGCTGGGTGCGATCTACGTCATCGGAGTTTACTGGCGTTTGGGCGGTTGGCGGAGGAAAGAACGCGCCGCTTGCCGGTGACAAAGCGCTGCTCGTAACCCGAAAAGCCCATAGGTACGGGATCGCGCGAAAAACGCAGAATGTTGACCTGAGTAGCAAACCCTTTGTTGTTCAGTACGAGGTGCGGCACGAGGATGGCCACACCTGCGGCGGAGCGTACCTCAAGCTCCTGACGCAGCCCTTCGGTACAGAGATTCCACTCGAAAAGCTCGATAACACCTCTCCGTATTCTATCATGTTCGGTCCGGACAAGTGCGGTGAAACGAACAAGGTCCACTTTATTATCAAGACGGTGAATCCGAAGTCCGGCAAAAGCGTCGAGCATCATTTGCGTAGTCCGCCAACGATGCCGTACACTACAGGAAACACGCACCTTTACACACTGGTTGTCGATCCGACTTCAGAGATCTACAAAGTTTTCGTGGACAAGGAGCTGAAACGCAGCGGGTCGTTGCGGGAAGATTTCGATCCACCCATCGAGCCGCCCAAAGAGATCGATGATCCGGAAGACAAGAAGCCTTCAGACTGGGTGGATGAAAAGATGATACCCGACCCGGCGGCTACCAAACCGGCCGACTGGGACGAGAACGCTCCCCGCGAGATTCCGGATCCGAATGTCACGAAACCACCTGGGTGGCTTGACGATGAGCCGAAACTCATACCCGATCCGGACGCGGTGAAGCCTGCAGCCTGGAACGATGAAGAGGACGGTGAATGGAAGCCACCGATGATCCCCAATCCAAAATGCGCAACCGCGCCCGGATGCGGTGCCTGGAAGCCACCGATGATCCCCAATCCGTCGTATCGCGGCAAATGGAAGGCGCCGCTGATACCGAATCCCGCCTACAAGGGGCAATGGCAACCACGGAAAATCCCAAATCCAGAGTATTACCGGGTTGAGAAAATTCAGCTGCAGCCTGTGACAGCGGTGGGTATCGAAATTTGGACGATGGATCAGGGCATCGCGTTTGATAACATCCTTTTCCTGTCGGGTTCAGAGGCCGCGCAGGTTGCTGACGAATTCGCTGTTCAGACCTGGGCAAAGAAGGTCAAAGTGGAAAAGGAGCGTGAGGAATCGCGCAAGCCAAAGGCAACGGATGATCGAAACGAGCTCGGGCCGCTGCGCATGAAACTCCTCGACGGTGTTGAGGTGGTGCTCGGCAAGATCGAGTCGTTAGTGGACGTCATCGACCAGTTCCTGGCGCGCGCCGGCGTCCAAGAGCCGGTCCATAGAATGATCGAACTCTTCCAGCGGCATCCGATGATCTTGGCTGCACTCATACCACCGGTGATTGTGAGCATCATGCTAGTGGTTAGTAATGCCCTGGGGAGGAAGCGCCTGTCGAGCCGTGCTTCCGCTGCGCATCGCAAGAAGCGCGATGAAACCGAGGAAGACGACCAAGCAGCTGGTGCCGCTACCTCTCGGTCAACATCAAACGACAACGCGACTCGCCCAGCATCAACATCGCAGAAAGAAAGTGCGCCCGGGAAGGGCTCGGAAGAGGTCATGGATGCGGACGCGGACGACGATGCCGACGTTTCCTCATCGGGCGCTGGCAGCGGCACGCTTCGCAAACGCACATCCCGTACACGGAAGGCAGACGAGTAAAGCCCATCACGACTCCATGGTATCCCGAGGACTTGCACCCTGGTCGAGTGGACGTTGCGCCTCTACCAGCCCCGCACAAGGTACGGGTTCTGTTGCCCAGGCTGGTGTACCCCACTCGCCCAAGGTTCGCAGTGCGCTTGCGTACTTTTCCGCTGGAGTCGGTCGGCGCTCTCTGGTACGCGACGGGTCACGCATGCTGAGCGCGATGCGGCCCCGATCTCGATCGACGCTGAGAATGCGAACAAGCACGCGGTCCCCGGGAGCGGCCTCCGCGGACAGGTCGCGCACAAAGTGGTCCGCAACCTCGCGAAGCGGTACGAGACCGAGCCGCTCTGCGCCTATGTCCACTAAAAAGCCATATGGTTTGATGAACTTGACCGTTCCAACGCGAAACTCCGACGGGTTTGTGCGTGCCTCCGACTCGAGCTGCTCCCAGCTGAGGCGAGGTCGTCGCCAGCGCTGCCGCCCGCGTTCCGCAGGCCGAAAGCCCGCACCCTGCTCCTCGTTGCTCCGCGCGCTGAGCCGAACCCGGTTGTTTCTGTTGGTATTGTTGTTGTTGTTGGCGGTGGTGGTGGTGGTGCTGTTGCCAGCCGGCATTAGCCTCCGAGTCCTGCCTGGAACCGCAGCTGGAACCCACATATGACAACGGCACGTTCCGTTCAACGGGAGCAGAACGGCGAGCGTACCTCGTAATGCGCTACTCGCGCCAGCGCCCTGGAAGTTTTCTTGCGCGTAGCTCGCGCCTGCACACAAGAACCCCGCTTGTCGGCGTTATCCCGCATATGCAGACGAAAATGTTACGTCCTGAAAAAAAACTCGTGTGAAACGCTTTAAACTTCCCAAGCGTCTAAATGCCCGTGATAGAATACCCCTGTACCGAGTAGAGGCCCAGCGCTGCCCAACGCCCCTGTAGACGCATGCTGCCGTTGCGACTGCAATGGTGCAGGATGGAGTTCACTGCGATGTGCACGGGACGGCAACCGATGTCACTAGGATGCGCTCGTCATTAACCGAATGTGGTGCTGGGCGTTCACCAGGCCCTGAGCCAAGCTCTGCTTCACTTCAGCTCACCAAGACCGCACCTCTGAGACATGTCCGACAGCTTCTCGACACACTGCTCAACGGTGTCGCAGTGACCCCCATCTGGCCACGAGAGGCGCTCGTGAACGCACACACAATTGTTGCGGGCTTGACTGCACATGATCAGGTCAAGCTCAAACCCGTATTCGTCGACCTGGGTCATTTCAACGCGCTCCAGTTCATCAAGGCTTGCTGCGAGATCCCCCGAGCCAAAGCGACGTAAGTAAGATATCAGGTGATCCTGGCGGTTTTCGTTCATGTAGCGGCAAATCGTCGGTGACTCGGCGAACACGTGGCATGCCTCCTGAGCCTGCATCGCTGCGTTCAACCAGTTGAACGCAGCTCCTTTCGCTTCGCCTGTGGCGCGTGACGACGTGCCGACGGTGCTCGGTAGGAACTCGTGCAGCATGAGAAACTGCCGCTGCAGACGTTTTGTCGGAACGATAGCGGTTCGCCGGCGTACAGTAGACTGGAAACTGCCGAGCTGCGCGTGCCAGCGCAGGAGATATCCGGGTGCTGGAACCCAGCACGGTTGCGAGCGACCCAGGTGCCGCTCCATCAGCCTTCTCAACAAAGAAGCGTATTCACTGTGCCAGGGAGCGCGAAAACGCCCGCTCCGTAGAGCGACAGTTCTTGGAACCGTCGGTACGTGGACCACAGCGCAAACGACAGCGATTTGGGCGAGAGCTCCGCAAGGCGCGGGCGGGTACGGGTGATCAGTAAAACGAAAAAGTCTCCACGACCATGGTGATTACATACATATGTAATCACGGACGCCTCCTAGACTTGTTTGACTGGCCCGCTGCGAACGGTTTCAGCTTTTCCTTGTGCGCTGCGGGCATTAGAGTGTAACCCAGGAAGTTGGATGGCGTCAGCTCCTCGGGTCTCGTGGTCAGCTCCACACATCTTCTGAGATAGATAGCGGCGGTGAAGTCTCGGTTCACGAACTCCTTGCGTTCATTGTCGCTGTTTGAACTCACCAGTGCAAGGCGTCCTCAAGCTGGTGCCCTCATGGCCACTGCATTCTCGTCATTGTCTCCTCGGGCAAAGCACTTTTCTCGTCAAGCTCTCCTTCTCTTCTTCTTTGTCGCTTGCTCTTTTTCACTCGACGATCGGCGAGGAGAGGGTTTTCTCTTTTTTAGTCGGCGCTCGGCGATGATCGGGCTCCAGGATCCCCGACTTTTCATGTCCATAAGTTTCCCTTGAATTTTTGTTTCCTCAACTGAGCGCACTTCGAACGCATCCACTATCAACCGTGAAGAAGCATTTGATGCCATTCCCCTGGGTGTGGAACGCAATGCATGTGAAAGTCTATCAGCGCATATGAGATTAAAGTGGCACGGCACTGGTCGCTCTGTTCGTACCACGAGATTTTTTGTTCCGAGCATGCTCTCCAGGGATAGCCTTGACATGAAAAGTGCAGCAATATGGGCTTATGGATTCATATTTCGTTTAGGGATTCCCGGTCGTGTTCTCGGGGTGACTCTTTTGACACTTGGCGGTTGGAATTTGGAACGTCATCGGGAACAAGATGATTCAGGAAAACATCGAATCAGGATTGGTAAAAATGACCTAAATCATTATTCGATTCATAAATACAAGCCTCTATTCTTCTGTTTTCCTCAAGCGCAATACGCTCAAGTCACGCGTTCTTCAACTGTTCGATCTTTCTGTTTCCATGCAACTCATGCGCGCAGCGATTCGCGGCGCTGGATGAACGACGTAAACTATAGGACTTGGGCCCCTGACGACTTGTTCATAACAACATGTCGAAAGTACAGAGCACTTATCAAGAAAAAGTATCGACTTGGTTCGAAGGAGAAATCCGCCCCTCTCTATGGTCATCAAAGAAACGGCATTCACGAACAGTTTCATACTCGTCGCGGTGCATGCTGCCACAGGGCTCCCGTCTGTTCTGCTCACAGTAGAAAAGACTATTGGACTTGGAGACCAGTCACCGCAGCGATCGCTTCCAGTGCAGAGTGCGTCGTAGCGCTGAACGAAGAGAACGTAGACGGATCAAGATTTATCGATTTGTACCCCGGTCTGAGGTATCCTTCTGATGGTTACTTCGTCATGGACAAAATCAGCTTCCACAGATTTTCCATCAAATGGAACAGTTTGCGCTTGCGTATGCAGCAGACAGATAGCTCTTCAAAAGAATCATGCAGCAGAAAGACTTGATCGCCGCATACGACAGCGGCAGCTGAAACGCGGTCGGCATCGGTGAAAGCTTTCTCTGCCTGTCACCGGCATTTCCCGAGCGACGCAGCGATCGCTTCGGCGATACACAGCAGCACCCGGAATGCGAAGTTTGGGGTACCTACGCGACCATCTGGCCACAGTCAAGATACACCGCTGCGTCCAGGGGCATCGAGTATGTATGCAAGGAAGATGAAAATGGCAAAGCCGGCTGTCGTTCGCAACTTCTGCCTGTACACGAAATGCGTCAAGAACAATCCGGAGCGTCGAAATCGAGCTTGAACGCTGCCATCAACATCCTTCGACAGCGTAAACGGAGTTACAAGCAACGGAGAGATTGGCGTATGTGAATCCGGAAAAGAAATGGGAAAAGGAGGCAGTCGCAGAGAAAGCCTGCAGAAGCTGCTGTTCGTGACACTGGGCAGAGACCTAAAACTTAATTTGCACGCCCGAGTTCGGCAAGTGGACGCGATCCGTTTCTTTGACATGGCTGTGCGGGTTCGCGGCGCTTTGGGATCGTATGAATGCGCCCATGCCCTGGCGGGCGACACTCGTGGAGCGGGAGCTGTTCGCTGTCGACT
>Ga0209012_1001124_pt1 | contig 30030 bp, 22 predicted proteins | sample RS3BMetagenome_FD_184735 | JGI IMG/M metagenome (GOLD analysis project Ga0209012, IMG submission 184735) | Ferric oxide microbial mat and aquatic microbial communities from Rainbow Spring, Yellowstone National Park, USA - RS3B (SPAdes) (version 3) ...
CGCTCGGGCCGCTCGCGGGCGTGCCCATCGCGATCAAGGACGCCATCTGCACGCGCGGGCTGCCGTCGACGGCCGGCTCCAGGATCCTCGAGGGCTACGTGCCGCCGTACGACGCGACGGTCATCGAGCGGCTGCGCGCGGCCGACGCCGTCGTCGTCGGCAAGACGAACATGGACGAGTTCGCGATGGGCTCGTCCAACGAGAACAGCGCCTACGGGCCGGCGAAGAACCCTTGGGACGTCTCGCGCACGCCGGGCGGATCGTCGGGCGGCAGCGCGGCGGCGGTCGCGGCGCGGCTGACGCCGTGCTCGCTCGGGAGCGACACGGGCGGGTCGATCCGCCAGCCCGCCTCGCTGACCGGCACCGTCGGCCTCAAGCCGACCTACGGGCGCGTGTCGCGCTACGGCCTCATCGCGTTCGCCTCGAGCCTCGACCAGATCGGGCCGTTCGCCACCGACGTGCGCGGCGCGGCGCGCGTGCTCTCCGTCGTCGCCGGGCGCGATCCGCACGACTCGACGTCGCTCGCGGCGCCGGTCGAGCCGTTCGAGGAGGCCTGCGGCCGCAGCGTGCGCGGGCTGCGCATCGGCGTGCCCGAGGAGTACTTCGCCGAGGGGCTCGACCCCGAGGTCGCCGGCAGCGTGCGCGCCGCCATCCGCGAGCTCGAGGCCGAGGGGTGCGTCGTCACGCCCGTCACGCTGCCGCACACGCGCCTGGCCGTCGCGACCTACTACGTCATCGCGACCGCCGAGGCGTCGAGCAACCTCGCGCGCTTCGACGGCGTGCGGTACGGCCTGCGCGTCGGCGGCGAGCGCGATCTGCGCGCGATGTACGGCGCCACGCGCGATGCCGGCTTCGGCGCGGAGGTCAAGCGCCGCATCCTGCTCGGCACCTTCGTGCTCTCGGCCGGCTACTACGAGGCCTACTACGGCAAGGCGCAGCGCGTGCGCACGCTCGTCCGCCGCGACTTCGAGGCCGCGTTCCGCGACGTCGACGTCGTCTGCTCGCCGACCGCGCCGACGCCGGCCTTCCGCCTCGGCGAGAAGGTCGACGACCCGCTCGCGATGTACCTGAGCGACATCTACACGCTGCCGGCGAGCCTGGCCGGCCTGCCCGCGATGAGCGTGCCGTGCGCGCCCACGCGCGCCGGGCTGCCGGTGGGGCTGCAGATCGTCGCCCGGCCGCTCGAGGAGTCGACGATGCTCGCCGTCGCCGCCGCGTGGGAAGCGCGCTCGCCGGCGCGCGATCGGGCGCCCTGAGCCCGCATGCTCGTCGAGCCGCTGTCGGAGGCCAACGCCGCCGCGTGGACGGCGCTCTTCGAGGCGTGCGGCTGCAGCTGCTACTGCCGCTACTGGCACTTCGAGGGGACGAAGAACGAGTGGCTCGCGCGCTGCTTCGGCGATCCGGCCGCCAACCGCGACGAGCAGCTCGCGCTCGTGCGCTCGGGCGCCCCGGAGGCGCGCGGCCTTCTGGCGATCGACGGCGGCGCGGCCCTCGGCTGGATGAAGCTCGCCCCGCGCGCGCGCCTGCCCAAGCTGCGCCAGCTCGGCGCCTACCGGCGCCTCGACCTCGGCGACGACGAGGGCGTCTGGAGCATCGGCTGCCTGCTGGTGCACCCCGCCCACCGCCGCCGCGGCGTCGCGCGCGCGCTCGTCGCCGCCGCGGGCGAGCAGGCGCGAGCCTGGGGCGGGCGCGCCGTCGAGGCCTATCCCCGCCGCTCGAGCGACCCGCTGCACGACGAGGAGGTCTGGATGGGCACCCCCGCCCTCTTCGCGTCGTGCGGCTTCGTCGAGATCGCGGGCGAGGGGCAGTACCCGGTGATGCGCAGGGCGCTGTGACGCGCTTTTCACTCGCCGCCCGGACCGGCTGTGTCAAAATCGCGCCCATGCGCCGTGCCTCCTTGCTCTTCGCCCTCGGCCTCCTCCCCTTGATCGCGTGCAGCGGTGGCAAGTCCTCCAGCGCGCCGCCGACCGGTGACGACGGGGGCCCGGGCGGCGGCGAGACGTTGACGTACGCGCCCCAGGGCTGCGCGTACACGTACACGCCGCCGGCGATCCTCGGCTTCACGAACCTGGCGCTCGACGACACGGGCCCGGTCGATGCGAAAGGCGGCGTGCCCGAGCGCGTGCGCGTCGGTCTGGGCGGAGGGACCACCAAGGGAAAGCCCGGCTACGCGGACCCGACCACGAGCGCGGCGTTCACGTGGGAGACGGTCGAGTCCGACCACGCCGCCAAGGTCAAGCTGGGCACCGCGCCGGGAATGCTGACCGACGTGCACACCGGGTACACGTGGACCGCGCCGAAGATGCTGAGCGGCGCCGTCAGCAACATGCACGAGGTGCACGTGTGCGGGCTCAAGCCGGGCACCACGTACTTCTATCAGGTGGGCGGCGGCCCCGCCGGCTCCGAGGTGTGGAGCCAGGTCCAGTCGTTCACCACGGTCCCGGCGAGCGGCAGCATCACGGTCGGCGTCTCCGGCGACGCGCGCGACACGGTCACGACCTGGCAGGCCGTGCACGTCCGGATGAAGAACGCCGGCGTGGACCTGCAGCTCGTCGACGGCGACGTGGTCGACAGCGGGTCGATCGACGACCTGTACGATCAGTGGCTCGACGCCATCTGGCACGACCCGAGCGACATGACGAAGTTCCTGACGCTCGGCCAGCAGATGATCCTGCCCATCGACGGCAACCACGAGAACGACTCGTCGATCTCGTTCTCCGAGTTCGCCATCCCGGGCGACGGCCCCTACGCCGAGACGTACGCCTCGTTCGACGCGGGCAGCGCGCATTTCGTGATGATCGACGACCAGCAGATCGGCGAGAGCTTCGACGTCGGCAACGGGAGCGACGAGGCCAAGGCGCAGCTCGCGTGGCTCGACGCGGACCTCGCGGCGGCGAACGCCGACCGCGCGAACCACCCATTCATCGTCGTCATGGGGCATCGGGGCTACTTCTCGACGTCCAACCACGGCGCCGACAGCGACGTCGTCGCGGCACGCGGGGCGCTCGTCCCGCTGTTCGACAAGTACCACGTCGATCTCGTCCTCAACGGCCACGACCACGAATACGAGCGCTCGTACTCGCTCCACGCGGGCAACCCACCGACCGGACAGCCCACGGTCGTCCCCGACGGGCAGGGCACGGTGTACGTCATCTGCGCCGGGGCGGGCGCGGATCCGTACGCGGTCGGCAAGACGAAGGAGGCGTACAGCAAGCTGAGCGTCGGCATCGGTCCGTACGCCGGCGGCCAGTTCCCGGGCATCATCGGCACCTACGCGCTGATGAAGCTCGACGCCCACACGCTGACCCTGACGGCCTACGGCCTCAAGGCCTCCGGGACGATGCCGATGGACGACGACGTCATCGACACGCTCACGCTCACGCACTGAGGTCCGGCCGCGCCGCTCGGCCTCCGAGCGTCACGAATTCGTCGCACCAAGGCCATTGTCTGCGCGATCGGGCCGGTCTACACGTTCCGGCCCGATGCGCTCGCTCACGCTCCTCGCGTCGGCTCTGACGTCGGCGATCCTCACGTCGGCCGGGGGCGCCATGGCGCAAGCCCCCGCGCCTGCTCCCCAGTCACCGCCGGCGCCCGGTGCTGGTGCGCCGACCGCCCCGCCTCCCCCGCCGGCGGCTCCGACTGCGCCGGCGACCGCGGCTCCGTCCGCCCCGGCGTCCTCCGGCCTGGATCTCACCACGCTTCAGAGCCTGCACGCGCGCGGCATCCTCTCGCAGGCCGAGTACGAGGCCGCGGTGCGCGACGTGGCGGCGTCGACGGGGACCGCCAGGGCGGAGGAGGCCACGAGCCTCGTCTTCGGCAAGTGGGTGACGACGCTCTACGGCTTCCTCGAGGGCGACACGATCTACGACACCACCCAGAGCTTCCGAGACCTCGCGGGCAACGCGCAGGTGCTCCGCCCGGGAGGTGCCGCCCCGCCCGAGCCGGCGTCGCCCCAGACGTACGGCGGCGATCACGGGCAGACGCAGTTCGGCGTGCGAAACAGCCGGTTCGGGCTGCGCCTGCGGCCGCCGGGTACGGAGACGGTGCACACGAGCGGTCTGCTCGAGATGGACTTCCTCGGCAATCAGCCCGGGGGCATCAGCCAGTCGGCGTTCTACACCAGCCCGACCCTGCGCATCCGGCACGCGATGTTCCGCGTGGAGACGCCGGTGGTCGACGTGCTGGTCGGGCAGTACTGGCACCTGTTCGGCTGGCAGTCGGATTACCAGCCGAACACCGTCGAGATCCAGGGCGTGCCGGGGGAGCTCTACGCCCGCACGCCGCAGGTGCGCGTCTCCAAGCGGTTCGAGAGCAAACCGGTGACGGTGGAGGTCGCGGTCGCCGCGCTGCGTCCGCCGGCGACCGGCTCGGAGGTGCCGGAGGGCCAGGCGGGCGTGCGCGTCGCAGCCAACGAGTGGACGGGCATGCAGACCATCGGCGCGACGGCGACCTCGGTCAGGCCGGCCTCCCTCGCCATCACCGGCGACTACCGCCACTTCGAGGTGCCGGAGGCGAGCTCGCTCGTGCCCGCCGCCATGGTGAAGACCGACTCCGGCGCCGTTGCCGCCGACGCGTTCCTGCCCGTGCTGCCGGCGCGCGCCGACAAGCACGACAACGCGCTCTCGCTCACCGGGGAGCTCGTGTACGGCTACGGGATCGCGGACATGTACACGAACCTCAACAGCGGCGTCGAGTTCCCGAACATCCCCAACACCACGGGCCTGGCGAACGTGCCCACCTGGCCGCAGAACATCGACAACGGCCTCGTCGCCTACGACATCAATCCCGGAGAGTTCGCGCTGCACCCAATCCAGTGGACGTCGTATCTCGTCGGCATCCAGTACTACTTCCCCGGCCTCGACGGCCGGGCGTGGATCTCCGCGAACTACTCGCACATGCAGTCGCAGAACAGCGCCGACTTCGCCCGTCCGCTCAACCAGGCGCCCAACCCGATGCAGTACTACTACCAGACGTCGACGGCGCAGGTGCGCAAGGGGGAGGACTGGTTCGACGTGAACCTCTTCTTCGACCCGCTCGCGAGCGTCCGCGTCGGGCTCGAGGGAGCCGCGTTCTACGACCATTACGCCGACGGCGTGACGGCCATCGACTACCGCGGGCAGGCGTCGGGGTTCTTCATCTTCTGACCCCCCACGCGCACGCACCCGGGAGCGGGCGGAGGGTGAGCTCACGCTTCCGTCACGAGCCGGTCGATCGGACGACGCGCGCGGGACGCGCGCGAGGCGACGTCTGCATGGATGTTCACCATCACTTCGGGCGGCCGCCCTCGTTCCGCAACGGACGCCCGGCAGCATGGCCCCATGCGCACGGGTCGAATCCGGGGGTGGGTCGTGCTGCTGTCGACGGCGGGGTCGTGCTTGCCTCCGGCGTGGAGCCCGGCGGTGGCGAGCCCGCCGCCACACGGTCGCGCTGCAGCTGCCGCTGCGACTGCCGCTACCGCGGCGCCGTCCGCGTCGGAGCCGCGCCCGCGGAGCGATGACCACATCGAAGCGGCCGTGCTCGTGGTGCTCGACGGCGTCCGATGGCAGGAGGTGTTCGACGGCGCCGATGCGGTCCTCGCTTCGGCAGCCGGAACGGAGGCTCTCGACGCCGCGGCGCTCATGCCCCACCTGCACGAGGTCATCGCCGCGCGCGGCGCAGCGCTGGGCGCACCCGGTCGCGGCGCGGCCATCAGCGCGTCAGGTCCGAATTTCGTGTCGCTCCCGGGGTACTCCGAGATCTTCACGGGGCGACGGGACCACGCCTGCGACGATAACGACTGTCCGCCGACCGCGTCGCCGACGCTCTTCGACGAGGCGCGCGCGGCGGCGACGTCGCCCGGAGACGTGGCCGTATTCGCCTCCTGGGAGCGCATCGCCCGTGCGGCGGCGAGGGTTCCCGGCGACATCGTCGTCTCGACGGGTCGATCGCGCGTGTACGGCGACGCGCTGCTGCGCGGCGACGCCGTCGCCAGCGCCTGGCTCGCGGCCGGCGCGAGCGCGGATCCGTTTCCGGGGCACGGCGACTTCCGTCCCGATCGATTCACCGCCGGCCTCGCGCTGCGCTACCTCGAGACGCGGCGTCCTCGCCTCGCCTTCATCGGCCTCGGCGAACCCGACGAGTACGCTCACCGGGGCGACTACGCCGGCTACCTCCGATCGCTGAGCAGCGCCGACGCCGCGATCGGGCAGCTGTTCGCCACGCTCGATCGCATGGGCGCGCGCGGCGCGCACACGACTGTCTTCATCACCAGCGACCACGGGCGGGCCCACGACTACCGCTTCCACGGGCGCGAGTTCCCCGAGTCGGCGCGCGTGTGGCTCGTCGCGGCGGGCCCGGACGTACATGCGCGCGGGTTCGTGCGCGCCGAGGCTCCGCATCGCCTCGCCGACATCGCGCCGACGCTGCGACGGCTGCTCCACCTGACCGCCGACACCGCCGCGTCGGCGGGCAGCCCCCTCGAGGAGCTGTTCGCGCCACCGCCCGACCGCACCGCCGCCCTGACGCCGCGCCTGATGTCGGTCAGCGACTCGTCTCCTTGAGCGTGCGATCGAGGTCTACGAGCTGACGGGGCGGCGCGCGGTCGCCGCGGACCGCCGCGCACGTCTGCCGCAGACGGCGACGGCGACGAGCCAGGAGGTGCCCGTGTGACGTTCGCGTGACTTTTTCGGTTGAGCCCGGGCCCAACTCCGCGGTAACAGACGGCCCTCCAGCTCTGGTGGAGGCCCGGAAGATGTCACACGGTCGTCACGTGAAGGTGCTAGGGCGCAGCACGCCGGATTTGCTCGGGAACGCGACGATCGTCGAAAGCATGCTTCGAGAGCTCATCGGCATCCTCGGGATGCGGATGCTCGGCGAGCCGCACCTGTACGAGGTGGAGACCGAGATCGCGAAGCTCGGCGTAGAGCCCTTCGAGGACGAGGGCGGCGTCACGGGGGTGTGCGTGCTCTCCACGTCGCACTGCTCGATCCACACGTGGCCGCTCCGCCCGTATTTCGTCCTGGACGTCTACTCGTGCCGCGACTTCGAGCCGGGCGCCGTCGAGCAGCACCTCGCGCGCCGACTGGGGGCGTACGATCTCCAAATCACCGACCTGTCCTTCTCGCTCGTGTACGAGCCGGAGCGGCCCAGCGGGCCTCATCGCCGCAAGCCGCGGAAGAGCGGGCGGGATGCGCTTCGCGGGTGGACGAAGACCGCGAGCTGATTCGGGCGCGGTCGCCTCACACCATGGTGAGGACGACCCGGAAGCGGGCTACACGGCCGGGGTGGCGGCCGCGCTCGACGCTCCCGCCCTGCGCGACCGCGCCGACAGCAGCGCGTAGCCGACGAGCACCCAGACGACCTCCTTGGCGCGCTTGAGCAGCACGAACGCCGGCGCCGCGCCCGCGTCCGTGCCGAGCAGCGGCAGCACGGTCGCGTAGCCGAGGTCCACCGGGCCGAGCCCCGACGGCAGCACGACGACCGCCGAGCGCACGAGCGACAGGCCGGCCTCGATCGCGAAGACGGCGGGCAGGCTCACGTCGGCGCCGACCAGGCGCAGCAGCAGCGCCGACTCGAGCGCCTCGACGCACCAGCACCCTAAGAACGCGAGGCTCGCCAGCGCCGTGCTCGCGCGCGCGCCGCGCAGCCGCCTCACCTGCGCGTCGGTGGTGACCGCCTCGTGGCGGCGCGCCTCGAGCCAGCGCGCCACGCGACGCGACGGGATGCGCGCGAGCGCCCCGTGCAGGCGTGAGAAGGTCGAGCGCCCGAGCAGGCCCGCGCTCACCCCGGCCGAGAGCGTCAGCGGCACCGCGGCCGACGAGAGGACGATCCACGGCAGGGCTCCGCCCCCGGCGAGGGCGCGCGACAGCGCGAGCAGCGCCGGAAACCCGGCGATCGCCCCCAGCGCGATGTAGACGGCGTGCGACCGCATCACGAGCCACTTGCGCGCGATCGACGCCACGACGCCGTCGCGCACCGGCACGCCGCACCGCGACTGCAGCAGCACCGCCGTCGCGGTGTCCGACGCCACGAACCCCGCGGGGACCGAGACGTGCAGCGCCTCGCTGGCGAGGCGCACGGGGAGCACCTGGGCGAGCGTCACCCGGTGCCCGAGCGCGCGCAGCAGCACCGCCAGCCCCCACGCGTCGATCGCCATGCCGACCACGAACGGGCCGAGCGCCGCGAAGACCAGCGGCCCCGCGCGGCTCGCGGCCGCAAACGCGGCGCGCGCGTCGGTGTGCTGCGCCAGGCGCGCGAGCATCCCGGCGGCGAGGAGGCCGCCGGCGACCGTGACGGCGATCCGTCCCCAGCCCTTCCGCTCTCCCACGCTCGCATCGTCTCCGCGCTTCGTGACGCACCGATGTCGGCATGGAAGTCCTTCGGTGTCCTTGCGCGTGACCAAAACGTCACGCACGTGCCCCGTCCTCGCCGCGCCGGGTCGCTACCGTCCGCCTCGATGGCACGCGTGGTGCTCATCGAGGACGAGCCCGATCTGCGGGAGATCCTCCATTACAACCTGACCCAGGCGGGGCACCGTGTGCAGTGCGCCGGGACGGCGGAGGCGGGTCTGCGCCTCGCGCGCGAGACGGTGCCCGACATCGTGCTGCTCGATCTCATGCTCCCGGATCGTCCGGGCACCAGCGTGTGCACGGCGCTCAAGCGCGAGCCGCGCACCCAGGACATCCCCATCATCATCGTGACGGCCAAGGGCGACGAGGTCGATCGCATCGTCGGCCTCGAGCTCGGCGCCGACGACTACCTGACCAAGCCGTTCGCCGTGCGCGAGCTCGTGCTGCGCATGAACGCGGTCCTGCGGCGGGGCGAGAACCGTCAGCCCGCCGCCGTCGAGGTCGAGGAGCTGCGGATCGACCGCGACGCGCACCGCGTCGAGGTGGCCGGCGTCGAGATCCCGACGACGCCGCTCGAGTTCAAGCTGCTCTACACGCTCGCCGCGCGCCGCGAGCGCGTGCAGCCGAGGGCCACCCTGCTCGCGGACGTCTGGGAGCTCGATCCCGGTATCTCGTCGCGCACGGTGGACACCCACGTCAAGCGCCTTCGAGACAAGCTCGGGCGCGCGGGGCGCTTCCTTCAGACGGTGCGCGGCGTCGGCTACCGCTTCTCGGAGCGCGCGGCGGAATCGGACGGATCGGACGCGCCGGACGGCGACGCGGAAGAGGACCCGTAGCGCCGCGCGACGTGTGGAGGGCGCATGCCGACGGGGGCTCCCCTCCCCGCCCGGTCAGGCGACCAGGCCCGCCGCCTCGAGCCGTCCGTCGCGCACGTCGTAGAGGCGCACGCGCGGGGCGTCCCGGTCGTCGACGACCGCGGTGGCGCCGAGCACGCGCGCCACGCCGCAGGAGAGGACGCGGTTGACCACCGAGTGCAGGTGCCCGTGCAGGACGAACAGGTGACGGAACGTCTCGAGGATCGTCATCATCCGCGCCGCCCCGACCAGGCCGTCCAGCCAGTGCATCGCGCGCGTCGCCCGCTCGAATGGCGGGTGGTGCTGCACGACGACGAGCGGCCGGTCGCCCAGGCCGCGGTCGCGCGCGCGCCGCTCGACGACGTCCATCGCGGCGTCCTCCAGCCACCCGGCCGAGCGCGTGACCGGCTGGTGACGCGCGACGTCGAGCGGCATCAGGCGGAACGCCCCGCAGTCGACGACGCGCCCCGGCTCGCGGGCACTGGTCGCCGCGAACGGAGCGAGCGGGCCCTCGAGCGCCGCCCTCCATCCGTCGGGCGACGTGTACAGGTCGTGGTTGCCCGGCACGAGCGTGACGCGCTCGGGCGCGATCCCCGACTCGTGCAGCACCTCGGCGAGCGTCTCGAGCTCGCCCGGGGCGCCGATCTCGGTCAGGTCCCCCGAGACGACCAGGTGGCTCGCCCCCACGCGCCGCGCCGCCGAGAGCGCGTGCGCGAGCTTGCGCCGGCGGCCGGCCGCGTCGAGCGGACGGCCGAAGCTCAGGAAGCGGTGTCCCATCGAGTGGCCCGACCGAGCCCGGCTCGGACGGGCGTCGAGCATGTGCACATCGGACAGATGTGCGATGCGCGTCGCGCCGCAGTTCATGGTTTCTTCTCCTGGCTGGGAGCGCCACCCGGGCGCTCTCGTGCCGGAGAATCGCAGGCCGGTGCGACTCGGCGCGGGCGATGCCGTGACGTTTTCGTGGAATCGTCGCCGGGCGCGCGGCGGCTCGGCCCTCGGCCCGCATCAGCCCGCGACGCGGTGCCGGCTGCGGGTCGCCAGGCGCACGGCCGCGCTGAAGATCGCCACCAGCATGACGAGCACGAGCGCCCCCGCCCAGGCCTGGTGGTGCCAGTCGTCGTAGGGCGCCACGGCGTACGTGTAGACCTGCACCGGCACGCTGCTGATCGGCTGGTCGATCGCGGTCGACAGGAAGCGGTTGTTGAAGGCGGTGAAGAGCAGCGCGGCGGTCTCGCCCGACACGCGCGCGACGGCCAGCATGATGCCGGTGATGACGCCCGGCGCCGCCGCGCGCAGCACGATCTGCAGCGTCATGCGCCACTCCGGAACGCCGAGCGCGAGCGCCCCTTCGCGCAGCGTCCGCGGCACGAGGCGGATCATCTCCTCGGTGGTGCGCGTGATCGTCGGCACCATCAGCACCGCCAGCGCGACGCTCCCGGCCGTCGCCGAGAAGCGATGCGTCTCGAGCACGACCAGCGTGTAGGCGAACAGACCGGCGACGATCGACGGCGTGGCGTTGAGCGTGTCGTTAACGAACCGCACGACGCGCGCCGTGGCGCCCCGGCCGAACTCCGCCAGGTAGATCCCGGCGAGCACGCCGACGGGGATGCTCATCGCGGAGGCCATCCCGACCATGATGCCGGTGCCGACCAGCGCGTTGAGGAAGCCGCCGCCCGGCTCCCCCACGGGCGCCGGCAGCTGCGTGAAGAACGCCACGTTCACGTAGCGCGCGCCCTGGAGCAGGACGTACCCGAAGATCCACGCCAGCACGGCCAGCGTCGCCGCCGTCGCCGCCACGCAGAGGCCGAGCATGACGACGTTGGTCGCCTTGCGCCGCGGCGCGATCCTGAGCGCGCGGGCCGGCCCGGCGCCGGCGGTCGGAGCGGCCGCGCTCACGCGGATCCTCCCGCGCGCACCCGGCCCATCCGCCAGATGAGCAGGCGCGCCAGCGCGTTGACGGCGAACGTCACCGCGAAGAGCAGCAGCCCCACCTCGGTGAGGGCCGACAGGTACAGCGGCCCCGAGGCCTCGGCGTACTCGTTGGCGATGACCGAGGACATCGTGTAGCCGGGGTCGAACAGCGACGCGGCGATCTGAGGCGTGTTGCCGATGACCATCGTCACGGCCATCGTCTCGCCGAGCGCGCGCCCGAGCGCCAGGATGACCCCGCCCGAGATCCCGGCGCGCCCGTAGGGCAGCACCACGTGCCAGATCGTCTCCCACTTGGTGGCGCCGAGCGCGAGCGACGCCTCGCGCTGCGTGCGCGGTACGGCCATCAGAACGTCGCGCGAGACCGCGGCGATGAACGGCAGGACCATGACGGCCAGGATCATCCCCGCCGTGAGCATGCCGACGCCGTGCGACTCGCCCGAGAAGAGCGGCAGGAAGCCGAGCGTCGCGTGCAGCGCCGGCGCGAGGTGGTCCTGCACGATGGGCGCCAGCACGAACAGGCCCCACAGGCCGTAGACGATGGAGGGGATGGCCGCGAGCAGCTCGACGAGGAACGCCACGATGGCGCCGAGCCGGCGCGGGGCCATCTCGACCAGGAACACGGCGATGCCCACGCCGAGCGGGACGGCCAGCAGCAGCGCGATGGTCGACGTCACCACCGTGCCGTAGGCGAACGTCGCCGCGCCGAAGTGCTCGGTGACCGGATCCCAGGCCCTGTCCCAGACGAAGTGCAGCCCGAAGCGCGACAGCGACAGGCTCGAGCCGCGCACCAGCTCGTAGACGAGCAGCGCGAGCAGCGCGGCGATCGCCAGCGCGAACGCCGCGCACGCCTTTCGGAAGATCGCGTCGGGGCTCGTCCAGCCGTGGAGCGCCGCCGGACCCCAGCGCCGGAGCGAGCGGGCTCGCCCCTCGGAGACGCTCGGTTGCACGACGGCCTCCACGCTCATGGACACCCTACTTGGACGACGCGGACTTCACGGGCGGCTCGACCAGGTTCAGCTTCGCGTCCGCGCGCGCGACGAGCGCCGGCGGCAGGGCCGCATAGTCGAGCGACGCGCAGAACTTCTGCCCGTCGTGGATGGCCCAGCGCAAGAACGAGACGACCGCGGTGCGATCGGCGCCCGCCGGCATGTCCTGGTAGAGGACCGCCCACGTCGTGCCGCTGATCGGCCACGCCTTCTCGCCCGGCGAGTCGGTGATCGAGTAGCGCAGGTCCTCCGGGATCGTGGGGACGAACCCGGCGGCCGCCGCCGTGACGGCGTCGATCGACGGCTCGACGAAGTTCCCGGCGTGGTTCTTCATGATGCCGGCCGGCATCTTGTTCTGGATGGCGTACGTGAGCTCGACGTACCCGATGGCGCCCTGGGTGGTGCGCACGGTGCCGGCCACGCCCTCGTTGCCCTTGCCGCCCAGGCCCGTCGGCCACTGCACCGACGTCGCGCTGCCGACCTTGGTCTTCCACTCCGGCGAGACCTTCGACAGGTAGTCGGTGAACACGGCCGTCGTGCCGCTGCCGTCGGAGCGGTGGACGACGACGATCTTCGTGGCCGGGAGCTTCAGGTCGGCGTTGGCGGAGGCGATCTTCGGATCGTCCCAGGTCTTGATCTCGCCGAGGTAGATGCCCGCGAGCGCCTCGGGGGTGAAGTGGATGGCGTGCGCGAGCGGCGGGAGGTTGTACGTCGGCACCACGGCGCCCATCGCGAGCGGCACGTGCACGACCGGCGACTTCGCTTCCTTGAGCTGCTGGTCGGTGAGCGGCGCGTCGGACGCGCCGAACTGCACCGTGTGCGCGATGAGCTGGCGGATGCCGCCGCCCGATCCGATCGACTGGTAGTTGACCTGCACCTTGGGGTCGACCTTCTGGTACTCGGACGACCAGCGCGACATGATGGGGTACACGAACGTCGACCCGGCGCCGTTCAGCGACACCGTGCCGCCGCTCGCCGAGCCCCCGCCCGAGTCGGCCGCGCTCGACGACGACGACGAGGACGACCCCTTGCAGCCGAGACCCGCGAGGCCGACCACGGCCGCGCACGCGACGATCTTCCACGAACCAGTCATGACGATGTCTCTCCCTGCTACCGGCTCTCGACCGGCGGCGGGCGGTGGGTGCGCACGTGGCGCACGTCCTCGCCGCGGACCATGAAGATCACTTCCTCGGCGATGTTGGTCGCGTGATCGGCGACGCGTTCGAGGTACTTCGCGACGTGAATGACGCGGATGGCCTCCGCGACTTGCTGCGTGTGCTCCGTCATGAAATCGGTCATCGCGTGGATGATTCGGCCGTAGAGCTCGTCGACGCCGTCGTCGCGCGCGAGCACCTGCTCGGCGCGCGTCGACTCGCCTTGCACGAAGGCGTCGAGCGCGTCGCGCAGCATCTCCTGCGACTGCTCGCCCATCGCCTTGAGCTCGGCGCGGACCTTGTCCTTGGCGTTCCCGTGCTCCTCCTTCGCGCGCTCGGAGATGTTCACGGCCTCGTCGCCCACGCGCTCGAGGTCGGTCACCAGCCGGAGCGCGCCGGCGAGGAACCGCAGGTCGTAGGCGACCGGCTGGCGCAGCGCGAGGATGCGCAGGACCAGCGCGTCGATGTCCATCTCGTCGCGGTCGATGTGGCGGTCGATCTCCTCGACCTCCGCCGCGAGCTGGGCGGAGCCCTCCCAGAACGCCTTCAGCGCCAGCTGAAGCGCGCGCTCGCAGCGCGCCCCCATGGCGAGCGAGTGGGCGCGCAGCTCGCGCAGCTCCGACTCGAAATCACGGCTCGTATGCGCCGAAGGCACCTGGTTCCTCCCTCATCCGAAGCGTCCGGTGATGTAGTCCTCGGTCTCGCGCTCGCGCGGCCGGGTGAAGATGTCGGTCGTGTCGCCCACCTCGACGAGGCGCCCCATGTAGAAGAAGCCGGTGCGCTGCGAGACGCGCGCGGCCTGCTGCATGTTGTGCGTGACGATGACGATCGTCAGCTCGTGACGCAGGTCGGACACCAGGTCCTCGATCTTGGCCGTGGCGATCGGGTCGAGCGCGCTCGCCGGCTCGTCCATCAGCAGCACCTCGGGCTCCACCGCCAGCGCGCGCGCGATGCACAGGCGCTGCTGCTGACCGCCCGACAGGCCCATGCCCGACTCGTGCAGCCGGTCCTTCACCTCGTCCCAGAGCGCCGCGTGCCGCAGCGCGCGCTCGACGCGCTCGGCCACCAGCCCCCGCTCGCGCACGCCGCTGACGCGTAGCCCGTAGGCGACGTTCTCGAAGATCGACTTGGGGAACGGGTTGGACTTCTGGAACACCATCCCCACGCGCCGGCGCACGAGCACCGGGTCGACGTCCGGCCCGTAGATCGGCTCGCCGTCGAGCTCCACGTGGCCCGTCACCGACACGCCCGGCACCGTGTCGTTCATCCGGTTGAGCGAGCGCAGGAATGTGCTCTTGCCGCAACCGCTCGGGCCGATGAGCGCGAGCACCTCGCCGGCGTGCACGTCGAGGCTGACGTCCTTGATGGCGACCTTGCTGCCGTAGCGCACCGTCAGCTCGCGGGCGCGCATCTTGAGCTGCACGTCCCGCTGCGCGGACAGGGTGGCTGCGGCGACCACGTCGCGGATTCTGGGGCTCGACCGCGATCCGCCCGTGGCGTTCGTGTGACGTTCGTGTGACGCAGGCATCCTCGGCTCGCGAGGTCTCACGCGGCCTGCCTGGCCCGGTCGGCCGATTGCTCGGCCGCCCCGACGACCGGGACGATGGCCGTCCCCCTCCGCAGGAGGAACGCGTTCCCGCGCCACTCGATCCGGCGGCTGAGGCAGGCCCGGACCCAGCAGAACGCCCCGACGTACGACCGGAACACCTCGAGCGGCAGCCAGCGCCAGGCCATCCACCGCCCGCGTAGCACGCGCACCGCGAGCAGCGCGAGCGCCGTCTGCCACACGCACACCGCCGCCAGCACCGCCGCCGTCAGCCTCCCCGGCGCGAGCAGCGCGCCCGCCGTCGCCACGACGACCGGCGTCAGCAGCGGCTCGGCGCCGAACGCGGCCGGGTAGAGCACGCGCCGCATCTTCGACCACCGTGTGTGCCGCTCGAGGGTGCGCGCCATCGTGCAGCCGACGTTGCGGTTCTCGACCGGCTCGAGCGACGTGCGCGCGAGGAAGCCCGCGCCGAGGAAGCGACGGCCGAGCGCGTGGTCCTCGGCGAGCACGTCGCCCACCGGGCCGAAGCCGCCCAGGCGCGCGAGATCGCGGCGACGCACCGCCATCGACTTGCCGACCGTCAGCGGCCGGTCGCTGACCGTGTCGAGCGCGACCATCCCCGGCGTGGTCGACGCGCAGAGCTGCAGGTTCTCGAGCGCCGCGCCCAGCGTGCGCTCGCCCGTGCCGGCGAACACGCTCGTGACCATGCCGACGCGTTCGTCGGCCAGCTCTTCGACGAGCGACCAGAGGTAGCCCGGGCCGACGCGCACGTTGGAGTCGGAGATGACGTAGACGTCGCCCGTCGCGACCCGCTCGAGGCCGACCAGCTGCGCGACCTTCGGGTTGATCGCGGCGTCGCGGTCGGTCACGACCAGGCGCGCGTGGAGCCGCCGGTGGCGCGCCACGAAGCGACGCGCCGCCGCGTACGCCGGATCCGACGGCGAGGCCACGCCGAGCAGGATCTCGAACGACGGGTAGTCGATGCGGGCGAACGACTCGAGGTTGGCCTCGAGCTCGTCGTCGTGCCCGGCGAGCGGCTTGAAGAGCGTCACGCGCGGCGCGCGCGCCACCCCCTCTCGCCGCCGCTGCCGCCGCCGGAGCGCCATGCGCCCCAGGAACAGACCCATCATCGTGAGGTACAGCGCCAGGGACGCGGCCGTCAGCGCGACCGCCAGGTGCACGAGGCTCACGTTGCGCAGGATCCCTGGCGGCCGTGACGGGCGGCACGCCGCGCGGTGAACTCTTCGTGACGTCCGGAATCGACCCGCGGTCGCGTACCCCCCCCGGCGGGGTCTCAGCCGGCCGAGGCGGGCGGGCGCGGCAGCGACACGGTGAAGGTCGAGCCGCGTCCGACCTCGCTCTCGACCGATACCTCGCCACGCATCGCCTCGACCATGTGCTTCACGATCGACAGCCCCAGCCCCGTGCCCCCGAGCTCGCGCGAGCGCCCGGCGTCGACGCGGTAGAAGCGCTCGAAGATGCGCGCCAGGTGCTCGGCGGGGATGCCCGGGCCGGTGTCGGACACGACGAGCCGCGCGCGGTCGCCCTCCTCGCTGGCTCTGACGAGGATGCGCGCGCCCGCGGGGCAGTACTTCACCGCGTTGTCGACCAGGTTCGACAGCACGTGCTCGAGCGCGCGCGCGTCCCCTTCGAACCGCACGCCGGCCGGCGGCAGCTCGGCGACGAGGCGAACGCCCTTCTTGTCGGCGCGCTCGCGAAAGAGCGCCAGCACGAGCGGCACGACGCTGCCGAGATCGACCGGCTCGCGCTTGAGCCGGAGCTCGTTCGACTCCAGCTTCGAGAGCTCGAGCATGTCCTCGACGAGGGCCTGCAGCCGCTGCGCGTTGCGCTCGATGATGTCGACGAAGCGGTCCGCGGCCCCCGGATCGCCGAGCGCGCCCGAGCGCAGCGTCTCGGTGGCCGACCGCACGGCCGCGATGGGCGTGCGCAGCTCGTGCGACGCGTTGGCGACGAAGTCGCGGCGCAACGCCTCGAGGCGCCGCAGCTCGGTGACGTCGACGAAGACGACGAGGGTGCCCCCGTCCCCACCGGCGAGGGGCGAAGCGTGCACCAGCAGCCGCCGCGGCTTGAGGCCGGGCAGCTCGATCTCGACGCTGGCGCCCGCCGCCTCGCCCTCGGCGCGCTCGAGCAGCTCGTCGAGTTGCGCGTGGCGCACCGTCTCGATGAGCAGCTTGCCGACGGCGTCCGCCCCGATGAGCAGCATCGAGCGCACCGCCGGGTTGACCAGGACGATGCGCCCGTCGGGGTCGAGCACCACGACCCCCTCCTGCATCGCCTGCAGGATGCGCCCCAGCATGTCGCGCTCGGCGCGCAGCTCGCCCACCCTCGCCTCCAGGTCGCCCCTCGCCGTGCGGCGCGCGGCCTCCGTCAGCTCGCCGACGGACGCCGACATGCGCGCCCCGACGGCGGCCGACAGGACGAGCGCCACGAGCACCGCCACGCCGGCGCCGAACCAGATGCCCTGGCGGACGTCCTCGACGCCGACGGTGGACGGCAGGCTCGCGTCGGCCGCCGCGACCGACGCGGCGATGACCGCCAGGCACACCAGCAACAGCTTCGTCCGGAACCCGAGCTTCATGCCCCCGCGCGCGGCCTCACTTGCTCTTCATGAAGCTCGGCGGCACGACCCACTTGGGACTGCGCAGCACCTCGCACGCCAGGCCGAGGAAGACGGCGCGCAGGATCTCGTCCGGATCGGCGACGCCGGACTCGGTGAGCTGCGCCACGAGCTTGCCCAGCGTCGTCTTTCCCGTCACCGCCTCGATGACCGCCGCCTCCCGCTCGGGCAGGCGGAACATCTCCGGGCGCACCGGCGGCACCGCCACGCGCTCGAGCACCTCCTCGCGGTGCGGCGCGAGCATCGCCTCGAGCTCCTCGTACGTGTAGCCGTGGCGTATGCCGCGGGCGATGAGCTCGTAGCCGTCGACCCCCAGCGGGAACGTCTCCTCCTGGGAGCGCACGCCGCGCGCGAAGGCGATCTCGCCCCGCTTCCAGCGGAACGTCTCGATCAGGCGCTCCTGCGTCTGGTCGTGGATCGCGCGGAACAGCTCGATGGGCCGCAGCACGTGGATGCCGACCAGCGCGTCGCCGAGGCGCCCGCCGAAGCGCGGCAGCATCGCCAGCGCCATCTCGACCTCCATGCGCAGCACCTGCCCGCGCTCGATGAGAAACTCGCCGAGCAGCTCCCTCTTGTCGGTCGAGGTGACCAGCTCGGGCGCGCCCTCGACGAAGAAGATGCGCTTCTTGCGCGAGCCGTCGCGCAGGATGAGGACGCCCGTCTCGCGGCGCACGGCCAGCTGAAACAGGCGCGTCGGCACGCGCGCCGGATCGACCGCGCTGCGCTCCAGGGCCTCGGTGGGGAACTCGACGTCCCACTTGAGCGCGGGGCTCGTCATGAAGCGCGACAGCTCCTCGTAGTCGGCGGCCGGCTTGAAGCGCCCGTTCTCGCGCGCGATCGAGCAGGTGGACCCCACCTCGCCGGTCGCGAACAGTTCGACGAGGCGCGGGAACGGCATCGGCCCGAGCACCGCCCCGTCGTCGGTCTGCACGCGGTAGATGCTCGGCGACACCGCGTGCGACGCCTCGGCCGGTCCTCCGGCGGGCGCGACGCGGCCCGGACGCGGCGTCTCGTCGGTGTCCTTCAGCACGCGCCGCGTGCTCGTGTCGACCTCGATCGGGGCCGTGGAGGTCACCCCCGTGTCGCCCGTCGTCTCTTCGGCCTCGGCGGCGTCGATGAGCCCGAGCCTCTCGACGAAGCCCGCCAGGCGCGAGGGGCCGACCTGCAGGCGGCGGCGGCGCACGATCTCCTCGATCGCCTCGGCGAACGCGCTCGCGCTCGGCCAGCGGAGCATCGGGTCGCGCGACAGCGCGCGGAAGAGCACCGCGCGCAGATCGTCGGGTACGCGCGCGCCGGCGCGATCGATCGCCGACAGGTCCGCGTCGCGGATGCGCAGCAGCACGTCGAGCTCCTTGCCGCCGCTGAAGAGCGGCCGCAGGATGAGCATCTCCGCGAGCACGATGCCGAGCGTGAAGATGTCGCTGCGCGCGTCGAGCTCGCGGCCCACCACCTGCTCCGGCGACATGTAGCCGAGCTTGCCCTTGAGCTGCCCGGCGTCGGTGCGGCGCTCGATCTCGGCGGCGCGCGCGATGCCGAAGTCGGTGAGCTTGACCGCGCCCGAGCGGTCGATGAGCACGTTGCCGGGCGACACGTCGCGGTGCACGAGCGACAGCGGCTTGCCTTCGTCGTCGCGTGCGCCGTGCGCGTACTCGAGCGCCCGCAGGATGGACAGCGTGATGTGCAGGCACGCGTCGAGCGGGATCTCCTCGCCGCGCCCGGCCGCCGCCCGGATGACGCGCGCCCCGGTCGTGCCATCGACGTACTCCATCGCCATGTACAGCTCGCCGTCCTGCTCGCCGAAGTCGAACACCTGCACGATGTTCGGATGGCCCAGGCGTGCGCACACCCGCGCCTCGTCGACGAACATCGCGACGAAGTCCGGATCGCGCGCGTACTGCGGCAGGATGCGCTTGACCGCGACGAGCTTCTGGAACCCGTGCGGGCCGGCGCGCCGCGCGAGGTAGACCTCCGCCATCCCGCCCGTGGCGATCCGCCGCAGCAGCTCGTACGGTCCCAGGCGCATCGGCGCCGGGATGGAGGAGATCGTCATCGCTTCGCCAAGCTTAACATGGTCGTAGCCTGAATCCTGAAGGGCGATTAGCTTCGCCCCCACCGGAGCGACCATGTCCCTCGTAGCCACCAGCAGCCGCGCACCGTCCTCGCGTGCGGGCGCGGGGCGCCCGATCATCGTGGCGGTGACGGGCGCGGCCGGCTTCCTCGGCAGTAACCTCGTCGGCTCACTCGAGGAGGACGAGCGCATCGGGCGCATCGTGACGATCGACGTGGCCCCGGTGCCCACCGCCGGGCGCAAGACGCGGAGCTACGAGATCGACCTCACGCAGCCCACGGCCGAGGCGCGGGTGGCCGAGGTGCTCTCGGCCGAGCGCGTGGACGCGGTCGCCCACCTCGCGTTCCTCTCCTGCCCCACGCACGCGACCGCCTGGGCGCACGAGCTCGAGAGCGTCGGGACGATGCACGTCACGGTCGGGGCGCGCCACGCCCAGGTGCGAAAGCTCGTGCTCTGGTCGCACACGTGGCTGTACGGCGCGCACCCGTCCAACCCGAATTTTCTGACGGAGAAGCACGATCTGCGCGCGCCGCGCAGCGAGCCGTACTTCGCCGACAAGATCGAGGCCGAGGAGCAGGCGCGCAAGCTCGCGCAGCGCGCGCCCGGCACCGTCGTGACCGTGCTGCGCATGGCGCCCATTCTCGGGCCCACCGTGCGCAACGCCTTCTCGCAGTACCTCGCGCGCAAGCTCGTGCCCACGATGATGGGCTTCGACCCGCTCGTGCAGTTCTTGCACGAGGTCGACGCGATCGCCGCGCTGCACCTGGCGCTCCTGCGCGACGCGCAGGGCACCTTCAACGTCGTCGGCGAGGGGGTGCTGCCGCTGTCGACGGCCATCAAGCTGGCCGGCCGCGTCGCGGTGCCCGTCCCGCACCCGCTGGCGGAGACGGTGGCGACCGTCGGCTGGCTCGCGCAGCTGCTCGACGCGCCGCCCGCGTTCCTCAAGTACCTGCGCTTCCTCTGCGTGGCCGACGCCCGCAAGGCGCGTCAGGAGATGGGCTTCACGCCCGCCTACACGTCGCGCGAGGCGCTGCTCGACTTCGTGAGCGCCCAGCGGCTGCGCGACGTCAAGCTGCTCTCGGAGACGACCGCATGACGAGAAAGAAGCGACGGGGCGGCGGCGGCGGTGCCGCGAGCGGCGAGGGTCCGCGCGCCGACACGCGCCAGGACGCCTCCGAGCGGGCGCTTCACGCCGAGGGGGCCGACGTCCCGCAGCGATCGCCGGGTTCGCGCACGCGCCCCAGGCGCAAGAGCGCTCCTCCGCCGCCGCCCGGCAAGGGCGGTGAGCCGCAAGCGGCGCGCAACGGCCGCGAGCCGACGCGCCTGCGCGGCGAGATCGAGCCGCCCGCCGAGGCGCCGGCGCCGCCGATCCCCGCCGAGCGGCCGAGCGAGGCGGAGGTCGCCGCGCGCATCCGCGAGCTCGAGGAGCGCCTCGACCGGATGATCGCCGACCGCACGCGCGACCGCGAGAGCCAGACGATGCTGCCGCGGTCCGAGCCGCCGCCGGGCCGCCCCTCGACGGCGCCGCCTTCGGCCGCCCCCGAGGGCGTGCTCGACACGGCGCGCGAGCTGCTCTCGACCGACTTCTACCTGCGCAAGTGGGGCCGGCTGGGCCTGCGCAACCGGTCCGAGGAGGTCGACGAGTTCGGCTACGACCCGGTCTACGAGCAGAAGGTGCTGCCCTTCTTCGACTTCCTCTACGACAAGTACTTCCGCGTCGAGGCGCACGGCGCCGAGCAGATCCCGGCGGAGGGCCCGTGCCTGCTCGTGGCCAACCACTCGGGCACCGTCCCGTTCGATGGTATGATGCTGCGCCTCGCGGTGCGGCGCGAGCACCCGCAGCACCGCGACGTGCGCTGGCTCGCCGAGGACGTCATCTTCCACTTCCCGTTCCTCGGAAGCTTCAGCAACCGCGTGGGGGCCGTGCGCGCGTGCCAGGAGAACGCCGAGCGGCTGCTCGATCACGGCGCGCTCGTGGCCGTGTTCCCGGAGGGGATGAAGGGGATCGGCAAGCTCTATCGCGAGCGCTACCGCCTGCAGCGCTTCGGGCGCGGCGGGTTCGTGAAGCTGTGCCTGCGCACGCGCACGCCGGTCGTGCCGGTGGCGATCGTCGGCGGCGAGGAGACCAACCCGATGCTCGCCAAGGTCGAGTACCTGACCAAGGCGCTCGGCATCCCGTACCTGCCCGTCACGCCGACCTTCCCGCTGCTCGGGCCCGTGGGGCTGCTGCCCGCACCGACGAAGTGGAAGGTCGTGTTCGGCGCGCCGATGGAGTTCGGCGAGTACGGCGCCGAGTCGGCCGAAGACGAGATCCTCGTCGGACGGCTCACCGAGCAGGTGCGCGGCGCCATCCAGGGGATGCTCGACCGCACCGTCGGCGAGCGGCGATCGATCTGGTTCGGGTGATGGCAGCGCGGGGGGGACCGGCGCCCGGCGGCGTGCTCGTCTTCGACAAGCCGCGCGGGCCGACGAGCCACGACGTCGTGGCGCGGGTGCGGCGCGCGCTCGGAACGCGCGAGGTCGGGCACGCCGGGACGCTCGACCCGATGGCGACCGGGGTGCTCGTCGTGGCGGTGGGCGAGGCGACCAAGCTCGTGCCGTGGCTGACGGCGCACGACAAGGCGTACGAGGCGACCGTGGCGCTCGGCGTCGAGACCGACACGCTCGACGCGCTCGGGCGCGAGGCGAAGCGCGCGTCCGTGAGCGACGCGGTGCGCGCGGCGCTGGCGCACTCGCGCGGCCCGATGGTGGCGCACGCGCTTCGCGACGCGCTCGACCGCGAGCGGGCGCGCACGACGCAGGTGCCCCCCGCGTTCTCGGCCATCCAGCAAGGGGGAGAGCGCGCCTACGCGCGCGCGCGCCGGGGCGAGACGGTCGATCTGGCGCCGCGCGACGTGGTGGTGCATCGCCTCGAGGTTCTCGCGTGCAGCGAGGAGCCCCCGTGGCTGGCGCTCGCGGTCGAAGTGGGCAAGGGCTACTACGTGCGGTCGCTGGCGCGCGACCTCGCCGAGGCGCTCGGCACGGTGGGGCACCTGACGGCGCTGCGGCGTACGCGATCGGGCCCGTTCCTCGCCGACGAGGCGATCGCGCCCGAGACTCCCGACGACGAGCTGGCGGCGCGGCTGCACTCGACCGCGCGCGCGGCGGCGCGTGCGCTGCCGGTCGCCCAGCTGACGGCCGGCGGCGTTCGCGACGCGCGCCACGGCAAGCGCGTGAGAGCCGACGACATCGACGCGACGGTGCGCGGCGCGCCGTGCGCGTGGCTCGACGAGCGCGGCGATCTCGTGGCCGTGGGCGAGGTCGACGACGGGGGTTGCGGGCGGGTGCTGCGGGGGTTCCCTCCGCGAAGCGACGCTGCAGGCCCGTAGGCGAGCCGGCGAGCGGCGAGCACCGTCCGACCGGTCGGCGCGCGACGTGACGGTTGCGCAGGGTCTGCGAGCGCGTGCGATAGTGAAATGTTCGCCCGTGCCCTTCTTCCAGCTCGCACTCCCGGCGCGGTTCCAGGTCATTCGTCGCATCGGGGCAGGCGGCATGGGCGTGGTCTACGAGGCGCGCGACCTCGAGCGCGACGAGCGCGTGGCCCTGAAGACGCTCCTTCACCACGACGCCGACACGATGGCGCGCATCAAGCACGAGTTCCGCGCGCTGCAGGACATCCACCACCCCAACCTGGTGAACCTGCGCGAGCTCGTCGCCGACGCCCACGACGCGTTCTTCACGATGGACCTCATCGACGGCGTCGACCTGCTCACCTGGGTGCGCGGCGAGGCGCCGCCCGCCCCGGCGACGAGCGCGCCGACCGCCGTGGATCTACGGCCGGCGCTGAGCACCGACACGGACGTCGACGTGGCCGCCGCCGACGACGAGCCGACCTCGCAGGTGCAATCCCGCGGGCCGTTCGAGCCGCGCGAGGCCGCGAAGTTCGACGAGGCGCGGCTGCGCGACGCGCTCCGGCAGATCTCCCTCGGCCTGTCGGCGCTGCACGCCGCGGGGCGCGTGCACCGCGACGTCAAGCCGTCCAACGTGCGCGTCACGACGGAGGGGCGCGTCGTGCTGCTCGACTTCGGCGTCGTCTCCCAGCTCGACGCGCGCGAGCACACCGAGGGAGCCGTCGTCGGGACGCCGCTCTACATGGCGCCCGAGCAGGCGAGCAGCCAGGGCGTCGGGCCGCCCGCCGACTGGTACGCCGTGGGCGTCATGCTCTACGAGTGCCTCACCGGCCGGCGGCCGTTCGAGGGAGCCAGCACGCACGTCCTCTACGCGAAGCACTACCAGGAGCCTCTGCCTCCCGGCGCGTTCGTGGCCGACGTACCGGCCGACCTGGAGGCCCTGTGCCTGGAGCTGCTGCGCGTCGAGCCGCGCGCGCGCCCCACGGGCCAGGAGCTGCTGCGGCGGCTGCAGGCGCAGAGCAGCGATCGCCCCGCCTCGGCCGGCGCGCCGTTCGTGGGTCGCGACGCCGAGCTCGCGGCCCTCGAGCGAGCCTTCGGCGACGCGGGCTCGAACCGTCGCGCGGTCACCGTCGCGCTCTACGGCGAATCCGGCGTCGGCAAGAGCTGCCTGGTTCGGCGCTTCCTCGACGTCGCGCTCGCCGGCCGCGACGACGTGCTCGTGCTGGCCGGGCGCTGCTACGAGCGCGAGGCGGTCCCCTACAAGGCGCTCGACGAGGTCATCGAGCTGCTCAGCCGTCGCCTCGCACGCCTGCCGCGCTCCGAGGCGCTCGACCTCCTGCCGCCCGGCGGCGCCGATTCGCTGTCGCTGCTCTTCCCGGCGATGGGCCGCGTTCCGGCGATCGGCTCGCGCGCGAGCATGCCCGATCGCGATCCGCTCGAGCGGCGGCGCGCCGCGTTCCACGCGCTCCGCGGCCTCTTCGCGAAGCTGTGCGCGCGCCAGCGCGTCGTCGTCACGATCGACGACCTGCAGTGGACCGACGCCGACAGCCTCGCCTTGTTGCAGGAGCTGCTGCGCCCTCCCGACGCGCCCGCGTTGATGCTCGTCGCGACGATGCGCGGCGGACCCCAGGCCGACGCCGCGCCGCCGACCCTCGTCGCCTCGCTGCCGGGCGACGTCCGCCCGGTGCACGTCGGCCGCCTCGCCGGCGGCGACGCGCGCCGCCTCGCGGAGCTGCTCCTCGCGCACTCCACGGGCGTCGGGTGGAGCAGCGCGGCCGCCATCGCGTCGGAGGCCGGCGGGCACCCGCTCTTCATCGACGAGCTGGTGCGCCACGCGAGCCTGTCGCAGACCCCCGCGAACGGGTCGCTGCGGCTCGACGAGGCGCTCTGGCGGCGCGTGCTGCGGCTCGACGCGGGCGCCCGGCGCGTCCTGGAGGTGGCGTGCCTGCTCGGCGCTCCCGTCACGCAGGACGTCATCGCGCACGCCGCGCAGATCGAGATGAGCGAGCTGACGCGGGCCGTGGCGCTGCTCCGCGCGACCAACTTCGTGCGCACGCACGGCGCCCGCGTGAGCGACGCCATCGAGCCCTTCCACGACCGCGTGCGCGAGGCCATCGTGGCGCGCCTCGACGAAGCCGCCAGGCGCGACCGCCACGCGAACATCGCGGGCGCGCTGGAGGTCGCCAAGGGCTCCGATCCGGAGGTGCTCGCGACCCACTGGGAGGGCGCCGGCGAGCCGGTGAAGGCCGCGCGCTACGTCCTCGTCGCGGCCGAGCAGGCCGCCCAGGCGCTGGCCTTCGATCGCGCCGCGCGCCTCTACCGCCGCGGCCTCGAGCTGCTCCCCGCGAGCGACCCGCGCCGGCGCGGCGTGCGCGAGCAGCTCGCCGGCGCGCTCGCCAACGCCGGCGACGGGGTGGGCGCCGCCACCGAGTTCGAGCGCGCCGCCGACGGCGCGGGCCCGCGCGAGGCCCTCGAGCTCCACCGCCGGGCCGCCGAGCAGATGCTGCGCGCCGGGCACCTCGCGCGCGGCCTGCAGCTGACCCGCACGGTGCTCGCCGCGCTCGGCATGTCCTGGCCGCGAACGACGCTCGGCGCGCTCGTCGCCCTGCTCTGGTACCGCCTCGTCCTGCGGGTGCGCGGCCTCGGCTTCGAGCCCCGCCAGGCCGCCGAGGTGGATGCGGACGTATTGAAGCGAATCGACGTCTGCGCGTCGCTCTCGTTCACCATCCCCTACGCCGACGTGCTGACGGGCGCGCTCTTCCACGCGCGCCACGTGCTCATGGCGCTGCGCGCGGGCGAGCCGAAGCGCGCCGCGCGCGCGCTCTCGATGGAGGCGGCGTACCGGTCGTCCTCCGGCGGCGTGCGCGGCTGGCCGAGGGTCGAGCGCACCATCGCCCTCGCCCACGCGGCCGCCGAGCGCACCGGCGGCGACCCCTACACGCGCGCGATCGTTCTCGGCAACGACGGGCTCGCGCGCTGCGTGAGCCTGCGCTTCGGCGAGGCGATCGAGCCGCTCGAGCGCTCGGTCCAGATGCTCCGCGCCGAGGTCCCGGGGACGACCTACGAGATCAACACCGCCTACTACTTCCTGTTCATGTCGCTCGAGTACGCCTGCCGCTTCGAAGGGCTGCGCGAGCGCATCGAGCGCGCCCTGGCCGAGGCCACCGAGCGCGGCGATCTGTACGCCGCGGTCATGCTGCGGGTCGGGGCGCTCAACAGCGTCTGGCTGTACTCGGGCGATCCGGCGCGCGCGCGCCGCGAGCTCGAGATCGCGGAGCGTTCGCTGCCCGAGGGCCCGATCGCCGCCCAGCACCCGGCCGTCATCGCGCGAGGCTACATCGATCTGTACGACGACGAGCCCGAGCGCGCGTACGCGCAGCTGCACGCCGTGCTGCCTCGGCTGCGCCGCTCGATCGTCTTCCGCGTGATCGAGGGCTACCGGCTCGAGATGGAGTCGCTGCGCGCGCGCATCGCCCTGATGTGCGCCGCGCGGCAGACCGGCGCGCGCCGCGAGGCGCTCGTGCGCGAGGCCGAGCGCGCGAACGCCACCTACAGGCGCCTGCCGGACGGCCCGATCCTGCGCATCAACGTGCTCCTCGTCCGGGCGTCGGCGGCGGCGCTGCGCGGACGCGCCGCCGGAGCCCGCGCCGCGCTCGAGGAGCTCGCGCGCGACGACGGCGCCGAGGAGACGTGGATCGTCCGCCAGTGCGCGCGCTGGGTGCTCGGTCGGCTCGACGGCGACGAGGCCGCGGTGGGCGCTGCCGCGCGGGAGCTGTCCTCCCGCGGCGTCGCCCCCGATCCACGCCTCGTGGCGGTGTGGCTCCCCGGATTCAACGACGTGGTTTGAGCGGGCGCGCAGCGGATGTCGGACGCCGGTTCAGCGCCCCGGCCCCAGCAAAAACGCGAGCGCGCCCGGCAGCCGCTGCGCCCAGTACGTCTCGCTGTGCTGGCCGCCCGCCTGCACGACGTAGTCCAGGGTCGAGCCCTTCGCGTAGCCGAGGGTCTGGTACTCGGCTGCCAGGCTCGCCGTGTCGGTCACGTCGTCGTTGCTCGGCCCCGAGTCGCCGCTGTCGACGTACACGCGCAGCGGGCGCGGCGTGGCGGGCGTCATTCCCACGTCGCCCACCAGCCAGTCGCCGTCCCACCACGTCGACGGCGACATCGCGCCGATGCCGCCGAAGACGTCCGCGTGCGCGACGCCGGCGTACGCCGAGATGAGCCCCCCGAGCGACGAGCCGATCATGAAGGTGTGGGCACGGTCGGGGATCGTCCGCAGATCGTGGTCGATCTTGGGCTTGAGCTCCTGCAGGATCATCTGCAGGTACTTCTCCCCGTCGCCGCCGCTCGGCGACTGCGTGGGATCGGGCACGGGCGTGTACTCGCTGATGCGGTCGGCCGTGTTCTCGATGCCGATGAGGATCGCCTCGGCGATCGATCCGTCGTTGGCGCCGCCGTCAATCGCCTGGCTCGCCTGCCACGTCGTGCCGTTGAACGCATACGCCGGGTCGAACAGGTTCTGGCCGTCGTGCATGTAGACGACCGGCATGCGCGCGAGCGTGTTCTCGAGGTACGTCGGCGGGAGGTAGATCCAGATGCCGCGGGTGTTGCCGAGGATCTGCGAGGCGAAGTCGTAGGCGCGCGAGTACTGGCCGTTCTGCTGCATGAAGCGCGGGTAGACGTCGACCGTGGCGCCGGGGCTCGCGCGGTAGTTGGGCCCGAGCGACCACGCCTGGTCGTCGAGCAGCGGCTTGAACTCGAAGGGGGCGGTGACGGCAGCCGTCGTCAGCGTCCAGGTCTCGCCCGGCCCGGCGGTCATCGCGGCGCCGGCGCTCCACGACCACGGAGGGACCGAGGCGCGCAGCGAGATCACGTGACTGCCGGCCGGGTAGTGCACGCGGATCGTCGTCAGGGGCGGGCCGGCGGGCGCGTCCGCCCCGGCGTCCCCTGCCCCCGGCGCGGGCGCGCCGCCGTCGTCGTCGCTCGCTACCGTCCCCCCGTCCGTGCCGTCGCCGGTCCACCCGACGCTCGTCGTTGCGCCGCCGGGCGACGAGCACGCGACGGCGAGCGGCAGCAGGCAGACCAGACGGCGCACCATGGCGGTCGGCGCGAAAGCTGAAGCGGCGCTCCCCGCCCGTCAACCATTTTCGTCACTCTCCCCTGAGCGTCGGCCGGGCTCGTTCGATAGGCCCGGCCCCATCGACCCTTTCCCCACCTCGGCGTCTTGGCGGCTCTCCCTCCCCGTCCGGCGCTACTTCGTCGTCTTCTTCGAAGCCTTCGGCGCCTTGCCGCCCTTCTGGTGGGCGGCGGCGTCCTGGGCCATCTTCAGCCGCGCGCTGGCTTGCGGGGCGAGCGGGCCGCTCGGCTCGAGCTCCAGGTACTTCGCGTACTCGGCGGCCGCCTCCCTGAAGTGCCTCGCGATCGCCAGACGCCCGGCCAGGTAGTAGTGCGCCGGCGCGTACGAGGGCTCCTTGGCGACGGCCGCCTGCAGGTCGTCGACCGTCCCCTGCTCGTCCTTGAGCGCGAGCTTGCAGAGCGCGCGGTAGGTCCGCGGCTCGGCGCGGTCCTTCATCTTGAGCGCCCGGTCGAGCGTCTTGACGCACTGGTCGGGCTCGCCGGCGAGCCGGTACGCGTCGCCGATGGACACGATCATCGCGTAGTCGTCGGGCTTGATGAGGGTGAGCGCCGCGTCGAGGTGGGGCGCGGCGCCGCGCACGTGCCACGTGTTGAGCCAGCACGCGAACGTGTAGTGGAGCATCGGGTCGGTCGGCGCGAGCTTGATGGCCTGCTCGAACTCCGACGTCGCCCCCTCCTGATCGCCACGGCTCGCGAGGGCGATCCCCAGGCTCTCGTGCAGCGGCGCGCTGCCCGGGTGCTTGGCGAGCGCGGTCTTCGCCAGCTGCAGCGCCTCGTCGACGCGACCGTCCTGCGCGTAGAGCGACGACAGCTCGGCGGTCGCCGACTCGAGGTCCGGCTTGATGCCGAGCGCCGACTTGTACGCGGCCTCGGCGGCGGCCTTGTCGCCGAGCTTCTCGCACGTCTGCCCGAGGTCGACGAAGGCGCTGTAGTCCTTCGGGTTCTTCTGCGTCGCCGCCTCGAACGACTTGCGCGCGTCGGCGAAGTTGCCCGCGTCGAAGGCCTGCAGCCCGGCGGCCACCTCGGCGCTCGGCGGCCCCTCGGGGGCTGCCTGCTCGGGCTCCGGCAACGGCTGCACCGAGGCCGTCGCGCTCCCAGCCGGCGACGTCGCGCCGCCCGTCTGCGCGGGAGGGCTCGACCCGCCGCACGCCACCATTGCCAGCACCACGACCGACGAACCGATCGCTCCCGACCAAGCTCTCATGAGCGCCATCCTTGCACCGCCCGCGGCGCCGGAAAAGACGATTGCTCGGCGGAGCCATCCGCCGAGGTCGCGGAGGGGAACTCACACGAAGCAGGGGTCCCGTGAGCTCTACGGCGCGATCGCGCGAAGGAGCGTGTCGTGGATTTGCCGGTAGCGGGGCCCCGGGGCGACCTTCGCCCCATCGAGCTCGCTCACGTAGAAGACGTCGGCGACGCGCGTACCCTCGGTGTTGATCTTCGAGAGGGCAATGGAGAGCCCGAGCTCGTGCAGGGCGCGCGCGAGCCGGTAGAGGAGCCCGGGCCGGTCCTTGGCGAAGACCTCGACCACCGTGTGGCGCGGCGAGGCCCGGTCGTCGAGCTGCACCTCGATGGGCACCGCGGGGCTCGGCCGCTCGCGCCAGGGAGAGGCCGAGCCGGTGCGCACGCTCAGCAGCTCCGCCGCGTCGACGCGCCCCGAGCAGACGTCCTCGAGATCGCGCGCGAGGCGCGGCAGCGCGCGCTCGACCCCCTCGGTGCCGCCGTCGCGGTCGCGCACCCAGAAGAGGTCGACCGCCTCGCCGCCGCCGGCGGTCGCGCGCGAGTACACCTGCGCGGCGAGCACCTCGAGACGGTTGGCGGTGATGGCCGCGGCGATGCTCGCGAGCAGGCCGGGGCGGTCGGCCGCCACGACGCAAAGCTCGGCGGCCTCCGGGTGACGCCCCGGCAGGCGCTCCACGTGCGCCGCCCGCTCCCCGCGCCCCGCCACGACGCGCGCGTGGTCGACGATCGACTCGGGCGCGTTGGCGAGCAGGTACCGCTCG
>Ga0209012_1001126_pt1 | contig 29971 bp, 27 predicted proteins | sample RS3BMetagenome_FD_184735 | JGI IMG/M metagenome (GOLD analysis project Ga0209012, IMG submission 184735) | Ferric oxide microbial mat and aquatic microbial communities from Rainbow Spring, Yellowstone National Park, USA - RS3B (SPAdes) (version 3) ...
GGCTCTCCCCGGTGCGGCTCTCCCCGGTGCGGCTCTCCCCGGTGCGGCTCTCCCCGGTGCGGCTCTCCCCGGTGCGGCTCTCCCCGGTGCGGCTCTCCCCGGTGCGGACCGCCAAGAGTCGGTAACCGCGTTTCGAAGAGTACTTTTCGACCCCGAAACCCTTGGCTCCGAGCCACCCGGCGAGGGAGTCCGCCCCGAGGTTGCGAGCCACGACGAGCCGTGCCGTCGCTCCGCCGGCCAGTCGGTCCAGCCAGCGGCTCAGCAGTTCTTGCAGCGCCGGCTTGCCGATACGGATCGGTGGGTTCGACCATATGCCCTCGAAGAACATATCTCGGGGTACCTCCTCGGGGGTTGCGGTGACGACGTTGGTGAGGCCGAGACGAAGCGCGTTGCGCCCGGTCAGGTCCAGCGCCCGCCTGTTGACGTCGAGGGCCCAAACCGTGGCACGAGGGTTACGGCGAGCCACGGTGCAGGCGACGGGCCCGTACCCGCAGCCCAAGTCGAGAAGGTTCCCTTCGAGGCCGCGCTCAGCGGCTGCCGACGCTCCGGCTTCCAAAAGCACGGCTGTCCCAGGGTCGAGCCGTGTCGCGGAGAAGACACCGCGGTCCGAAACGAGCTCCTCGTCCAAGTCTGCCAGCTTCAGGCGTACCGTGCCCGGCTGCGACACCACGCCGGGAAGCTCGTCGAAGTAGTGGGGCATCAGCCAAGGTTCGCAGAAAAGCGGTACGTCCGCGTCGTAGCGGCCGTTTCGGGAATGCCGGCGCTACCATATAACGGTGTCGACGTATACGATCCGGCTCTTTGGTGACCCTGTCCTCACGCAGCCGGCCAAGGAAGTAATCGACGTGGACGCCAGGTTGGCGAACCTCGCCGAGTCGATGTTGGAGACGATGCACGCCGCCAACGGCCTAGGCCTTGCCGCTCCCCAGGTGGGCGTCCAAAAGAGGATGTTCGTCTACCAGTTAGGCGACGCAGCGCCGGTGACTGTTATCAACCCGACCATCGCCGATCAGAGCGGAGAGTGGGAGTACGACGAGGGCTGCCTGTCGATCCCGGGATTGTTCTTCCCGATCGTGAGGCCCAAGGAGATTCACCTTAAAGGCTATGACCTCGACGGTCGGGAGATCTCCATCGAAGCCGACGAGATCGAGGCGCGCTGCCTCCAGCACGAGATGGACCATCTCGACGGGCGTCTCCTGCTGAGCCTCCTCGACAAGGACCAGAAGAAGCAGGCCATGAGAGAGTTGCGCCGCCGAGGGCAACTTGACGAGGCCTGAGCCCTGAGGATCGCCTTCCTCGGCTCGCCCGATCCGGCCGCTGTCGTCCTCGCCGAGATCATCAGGGCTGGGCATGACGTGGCGGTGGTAGTCACCCGGCCTGACACGCGCAGGTCGCGTAGCGCCGCTCCGTCTCCTACTCCGGTGAAAGCCCTGGCGGAAAGTTACGGCGTGCCCGTCGAGTACACGCCCCGGGGTTGCCTTGGCTACGGAGCAGCGCTCGGGGTCGTCGTCGCGTACGGCAGGATCATCCCTGCGGACGTGCTAGGCGAACTCGACATGGTTAACGTCCACTTCTCCCTGCTGCCCCGCTGGCGTGGCGCCGCACCGGTGGAACGGGCGTTGCTCGCCGGCGACAAGACGACCGGTGTCTGCCTGATGAAGGTGGAAGAGGGCCTCGACACGGGCCCGGTGTACCAGCGAGCCGAGCTGGCGATCCGACCGTCTGACACAGCGGCGGAGCTCACCGACCGCCTGGCGAGGCTGGGCGCGGCCCTGGTGGTCAACGCTCTCGCAGGCGGGCTGGGAGTCCCTGAACCCCAGGTAGGCGAGCCCACCTACGCAGCGAAGCTGACCAGCGCCGACCTTGCGTTGGACTGGACGAGACCCGCAGTCGAGCTCGAACGGGTCGTGCGGGCCGGTCGTGCCTGGACCACCTGGCGCGGCGAGAGGCTTTTGGTGCTCGACGCAACAGCGACGCAGGGCCAAGGTCCTCCCGGACGCCTCGACGGCGACCTCGTCTACGCCGGAACGGGTGCTTTGCGCCTGGTGAAGGTCCAACCACAAGCCAGACGCCCGATGGACGCAGCCTCATGGTCGCGTGGCGTCCGCCCATCTCCCGGGGAGACCGTCGGCGCGACGCCGGGATCCGGTGAAGTCGTCCAGGCGCCCGGAACGCAGAGTTGAGCCGAGCGCGAGGGACGGCTACGGCACGGGCGGTCGCGTTGGACGCAATGGTGGCTGTCGAGTCAGGCGAGCGGGCCAACGTCGCCGTACCCGAGCGTTTGGGGCGCTCCGGTCTCGACGAACGAGACCGCCATCTCGTCACAGAGCTGGTCTACGGGGCGTGTCGGATGCGCCGATCTGCTGCCTGGATGATCGAGCGTCACCTGGCGCTACCGCGCAGCGGGGCGGGCCCGAAAAGACCGGCGCAGACCCGCGGCTCGACGGTAACGAAAAGGCCGCCGGCAGCCACCATCGCAGCCCGACGAGGAGGCCGCCTCCAGGCGCTGGACCCCGACGTCAGGGCCTCCCTTCTTCTGGGGGTCTACCAGTTGATATGGACCAGGATCCCTCCTCACGCCGCTGTTGCGGCGACAGTCGAAGAGGTTCGAGGACCCGGGCGGTCCCTCGTGAACGCTGTCCTGCGCAAAGTGTCCGCCGACGTGGCAGACCGACGATTCGAGTGGCCCGACACAGCCACCAGGCTGAGCTATCCGGACTGGATAGTAGAGCTCCTCGGCTCCGACCTCGGGGAACAAGACGCCCTCGGGGCGCTCGAGGCGATGAACCGCCAAGGTCGGGCCACGCGACGCGCTGACGGCTACATCCAAGACACCGCCAGCCAGATGGTCGCCGCCTACGTAACTTCGCTAGCCGGCCCCGGTCCGCTGCTCGACGTGTGCGCAGCTCCTGGTGGCAAAGCGACGGCTATCGCCAGTTCGCCGGCCACCGCACGGGCTCAAACCGACCCGGCGCCGGCGCGCGCGGATTGCGGCCTCGTCGTGGCGGCCGACATATCCGAGTCGCGCGCTAGGACCGTCGCTTCTAATGTCAGTGCCCTCGGTTCTGGCTCTGTCGTCACGGTCGTCGCCGACGGGGAGCGTCCAAGCTGGCGGCGCGGAGCATTCTCGACCGTGCTCCTCGACGCCCCGTGCTCGGGGCTCGGCGTGCTGCGCCGCCGCCCGGACGCCCGCTGGAGGCGGTCGAAAGCCGACGTTGCGCGCCTTGCGGCGCTGCAACGCCGTCTCGCAGTGGCCTCCTGGGACCTTCTCGCACCAGGCGGGACCTTCGTATACAGCGTGTGCACGGTTACCGACGCGGAGACTGTCGGCTTCGACGCCTGGATACGCGACGCTGCCGACTGGCTGGTAGCGTTGGACCCCCCCGGGCCGCCGTGGCGTCCACACGGGCGGGGGGCCCTGCTTTTGCCCCAGGACTGCGACAGTGACGGCATGTTCGTGCTCGGGTTACGATCGGTGGTCGCGTCGGCTAGGTTGACACCGTGGGAGTAGCAAGCAGGCAGGTGATGGTGGCGCCGTCGATACTCTCCGCTGATTTCGCCCGCCTCGGCGCTGCTATAGACGGCGTGCGCGCAGAAGCCGACTGGCTGCACGTCGACGTCATGGACGGTCATTTCGTTCCCAACTTGACCATCGGACCGCCGGTCGTGGCTGCCATAAGAAGGTACTGCGATGCATACCTCGACTGTCACCTGATGATGACCAACCCTGGCGATTACCTTGAGGCTTTCGCCGCGGCGGGGGCCAACAGCGCCAGCGTTCACGTCGAGGTGGGCGGCACCGCAAGCCTGATCGAGCAGTGCCGCAGCCTGGGCATGAGCGTCGGGCTTGCTGTCAATCCCGAGACGCCTATCGAAGCGTGCGAGGAGTTCCTCGGCCAGATCGACGTGCTCTTGGTCATGTCCGTCCACCCGGGTTTCGGCGGGCAGAAGTTCATGCCGGTCGCCCTGGACAAGATCGCCTGGGCTGCCAGCTACGCCGAGCGGAACTCGCTCGATTTGTCGATCGAAGTCGACGGTGGCATTGACGAGGAGCGAGCTGCTTGGACTTGCTCTGCGGGAGCGAGCGTCTTCGTCGCCGGCAGCGCGATCTTCGGGCGCCCTGATCCGCTGGCTGCGGCTGCCGGTATCCGAAGGTCGGCTGAGCGTGCCGCTGCGGGCAAGCAAGGTGGCTGAGGTGGAAGGTCGGGTAGGGGAGCCGCCTTCGCAGCCGAGCGGCGGGTACCTGGCCAAGGTGATCACCGTGTCCGACGGCGTGGTCCGCGGGACGAGGGAGGATCTCTCGGGTGCAGCGCTCGTCGAGGTTCTCGAAGCTGGCGGCTTCAGCGTCGTCGAACGCTCCGTCGTGGCGGACGGTGTCGCGTCGGTGGCCGGGGAGCTTGCCAGGGTAAGCGCAAGCTTTCACGGGCTTGTCGTCACGACAGGTGGAACCGGGTTCGCTCCACGGGACCAGACCCCCGAAGGCACGCGCGAGATCATCGAACGAGACGCCCCCGGGCTCGCGGAGGCTATGAGGTTGATCAGCCCGTTAGGGAGACTGTCCCGGGGCGTGGCCGGGGTCCGTGGGAAAGCGGTCATAATCAACACTCCCGGCTCGCCGAAAGGGGCAGCGGAGTGCCTGGGCGCGGTCATCGACGTTCTTCCCCATGCCCTGGACCTGCTCGGGGAGCGCCCAGCGAACCACCCGTGAACAGGCCGTCTACCTCGCACGATGTGAGCGCTTCCGCCAGGGACGAAGCGTGGATGCGAAAAGCAGTGGAGGTCGGAGAGGCCGCCCGGGGTACCACTTCGCCGAACCCGTGGGTGGGCGCCGTGGTAGTGGGAGCCGACGGTTCAGAGATCTCGACCGGAGCGACGTCACCACCGGGAGGACCGCACGCAGAGGTGCTCGCGTTGAGAGCTGCCGGCGCTGGCGCTGCCGGCGCGACGCTGTATTCGACGCTGGAGCCGTGCTCCCATCACGGCCGGACGCCGCCCTGCGTCGACGCTATCGTCAAGGCGGGCGTTGCCAAGGTGGTCGTAGGCGTCGTGGATCCCGACGAGCAGGTGTCGGGGAGGGGAGTTGCGAAGCTCCGGGCCGCCGGCTTGGAGGTGCGGGTCGGGATCGCCTCGCAGGCGGTCGAAGTTTCGCTGGCCGCCTACCTCAAGCACCGCCGGCACGGCCGGCCGTGGGTTGTGGTGAAGTTGGCAGCCACGCTGGACGGGCGTATCGCAGCCCCTGACGGCACCTCGAAGTGGATCACAGGTCGCGAGGCGCGAGCTGATGCCCACCGCCTGAGAGCTCTCAGTGACGCTGTGGCCGTCGGGGCGGCTACGGTACGCGCCGACGACCCGGCACTCACGGTACGCGACGCTGTAGGCCGTGACCCGCTACGGGTGGTGCTTGGCAGCCCAGGCGCCGTCGACCCGGGAGCGAAAGTGCACCCCGCTTTGTTCCACGAGGGTGACCTCGGGGACCTTCTCGACGACCTCGGGGGGCGGGGAGTTCTCCAGCTGCTCGTGGAAGGCGGCGCGCGCGTCGCCGGGGAGTTCCATCGTCTCGGTCTGGTGGACCAGTACACGCTGTACTTCGCCCCGGCTCTCATGGGCGGCGACGACGGTCTCGCTATGTTCGCCGGGCCAGGAGCTACCACGATGAGCGCCGTCAGCCGCGGTCGGATCGCCTCGGTACGCTCGCTCGGAGCTGACCTGCGAGTCGATCTGGTAGCCGGCGCTGGCGATGACCTACGGTGAGGGCCGTGTTCACCGGGATAGTACAAGATGTCGGGACGGTCGAAGCGGTCTTGTCGCTGGCTGGCCCGGAGGGAGGCCGCAGTATCCGCGTCCGCTCCGACCGTCTAGCGCCCCGGCTCAAGGTAGGTGATTCGGTCGCTGTGAACGGCTGCTGCCTCACCGCTACCGAGGTAGGAGCCGGCCACTGGACAGCGGACGCCGTCGCCGAAACGCTCTCCCGGACGAACCTGGGAGCGCTGCGCGTCGGGGACCCGGTGAACTTGGAGTTGCCGCTCGGCGCTCAAGACTTCCTCGGTGGCCACTTAGTTCAAGGTCACGTCGACGCGACAGGCACCGTCTTGCGCACCGCACCTGACCTTGAGGTTTCTCTACCGGCAGGTCTCGCCAGGTACATAGTCGAAAAGGGATCCATCACCGTCGACGGGGTCAGCCTCACCGTAGCGGCGACGGGCGAGGATCTTTTCGCTGTCGCTGTCATTCCCCATACCATGGAAGCCACCACCCTCGGCCGCCGCAACGTCGGTGACGCTGTGAACCTGGAGGTAGACGTCATCGCAAAGTACGTGGAGAGACTTCTCGTCGCAGGAGCTCGGTCGCCTTACGCGCCCAGGCAAGCTGCGGGCGAGCGCTGTTCTGGCAGCGACGGCGGAGTCGGACAGTGACTTTCTCGAGCGTGGACGAGGCGGTCGCGGCCATAGCAGCGGGGGGGATGGTCGTCGTCGTAGACGACGAGGATCGCGAGAACGAAGGGGATCTGGTCGTCGCCGCCGAGCACGCTAGCCCTGAGACTATGGCGTTCTTCGTTCGTCACACCTCCGGGTTGATCTGCGCTGCGATAACCAACCAGCGAGCCGACGAGCTCGAGCTGCCTTTGATGGTCGCACGCAACACCGAAAGCCAGCGGACAGCGTTCACAGTGACGGTCGACCTGCGCTCCGGCACCACCACGGGCATCTCCGCCCAGGATCGCTCCGCCACGGCGGTGGCGCTGGCCGACAGCAAGACCTCCCCCGACGACCTGCTCAGACCCGGCCACCTGCATGTCCTGCGTGCCCGCGATGGGGGCGTGCTCAAAAGGGCCGGCCACACCGAAGCAGCGGTAGACCTCGCCAAGTTAGCCGGGTTGACGCCCGCCGGGGTCCTCTGCGAGATCGTGACCGAGGACGGCATGGGCATGGCGAGGCGGGCGGAGCTGGAGAGCTTCGCCGCTCGTCACGGACTTCCAATCCTGACCATCGCCGACCTGATTCGTTATCGGCGTCGCACTGAACGACTGGTGACACGAAGCGCCGACGCTCGGCTCCCGACGACGTTCGGTGAGTTCCGCTGCGTCGCCTACACCAGCGTTCTAGACGGCGAGACGCATCTCGCTTTCGTCATGGGCGACCCGGCGCACGCCGAGAACGTCCTTGTCAGGGTGCACAGCGAGTGCCTCACCGGGGACGTGTTCGCTTCTCTGCGCTGCGACTGCGGAGCGCAGCTTCACGGTGCGATGCAGCGCATCGCCGAGGAAGGCCTAGGCGTCGTGGTATACCTGCGAGGCCACGAGGGCAGAGGTATCGGGATCTCTCACAAGCTGCGAGCCTACGAGCTCCAAGACGGAGGCTTGGACACCGTCGACGCGAACGTCGAGCTGGGTCTGCCCGTGGACAGCCGGGAGTACGGGATTGGAGCCCAGATCCTCGTGGACCTTGGTGTCACGACCATGCGCCTGATGACCAACAACCCTGCCAAGCGCGGGGGGCTGGAGGGCTACGGACTGCAGATAGTCGAGCGGGTGCCGATACACACCGAGCCCAACGAAGAGAACATCCGCTACCTTCGCACCAAACGGGACCGCCTCGGTCACCTATTCGAAGAGGGAGCAGGTCTGTGAAGACGTTCGAGGGCGCTCTCACCGGCGCGGGTAGAAGGTTCGCGATAGCAGCGTCGCGCTTCAACGACACGATCACCGTTCGTCTCGTCGACGGGGCGCTTGACTGCCTACGGCGGCACGGCGTCGTCGAGTCTGACATCAGCGTCGCTTGGGTTCCGGGGGCGTTCGAGTTGCCGCTGGTAGCATCCCGCCTGGCCGCCTCCGGCGGTTTCGACGCGGTGATCACCCTGGGAGCGGTGATACGCGGGGCGACCGGGCACTATGACGTGGTAGCAGGACAGGCTGCGGCTGGGATCGCGCGGGCTTCCCTCGACACCGGAGTCCCAGTGATCTTCGGGGTCCTCACCACCGAGACGATCGAACAGGCCGTCGAACGGTCCGGAACCAAAGCTGGTAACAAGGGTTTCGAGGCTGCGCTTAGCGCTATCGAAGTGGTGAACCTCCTAGCGGAGATACCGGCTGGCCCCAAGGTGGCCTAAGGGGTGTTGAAGCTGGTCCTTCCTAAAGGCTCCCTCGAACGAGCGACGCTCGAGTTGTTCTCTGACGCCGACCTCGCCGTCGCCAGGAGCTCCGACGTCGACTATAAGGCGACGATCGACGATCCACGCGTCGACGACGTGCGCATCCTGCGCCCCCAAGAGATCCCGCTTTACGTGAGCGAAGGCCTTTTCGACCTTGGCATCACCGGCCGGGACTGGATCGAGGAGACAGCCAGCGACGTGGTTTCTCTCGGCCAGCTTCGCTACAGCAAGGCCACCACGCGCCCAATCCGCGTGGTCCTAGCTGTCGCAGACGGCTCGCCCGTTAGAGACGTCACCGACCTTCCCCCCGGGACCAGGGTGTCCACCGAGTACCCGCAGCTGACTGCGAGATTCCTCGAGGCTCACGGGGTGCGAGCCGAAGTGCGCCTCTCCCATGGAGCGACCGAGGCGAAGATCCCCGACGTCGCCGACGCTGTGGTCGAGATCACCGAGACCGGACGAGCGCTTCGCGCCGCTGGCCTTCGCGTGGTCGCCACCGTCCTTGAGTCCTACACAGAGCTGGTCGCAAACCCCGTCTCTTACGCTGACGAAGCGAAGCGTCACGCCATGGAGCAGATCAAGAGCCTGCTGGACGGTACGTTGATCGCCCGAACCCGTGTCCTGGTCAAGCTTAACGTCGACCCTGGATCCCTCGACGCTGTGATCGGCATCCTCCCGGCAATGAAATCTCCGACGGTGTCCAAGCTTTTCGGGGAGGACGCCTTCGCTGTCGAGGCGGTCGTGCCCAAGCACACGATTAACACTTTGATCCCTGAGCTCAAAGACCACGGGGCGACCGACATCATCGAGCTGCCGATAGCGAAGATCGTGCCTTGAACAGCGCCGTTGCAGGTGAACGCCTGACCGGGACGGTCGTCGACTTCGACGCACAAGTCGGTCTCGGCACAGTCGAGGCCACCGCTGGGCCCCCTTTGCGCTACCGGTTCCATTGCACGCAGATAGCCGACGGTACGCGCAGCGTCGAAGTGGGCGCCCGTGTCGTTTTCGTCGCTGTGCCCGCCCATGGGGGCGTGTTAGAAGCAGCGGGGGTCGCTACGGTCTAGACCGCTGGTGTCGGATGTCCGGAAGCTGACGCAACCTGCACGAAAACGAGGCGCAACTGGCTGAGGGCCTCTCGCAGCTGGGAGGCTGGCTCGCCTAGACGGTCCCCGAGCCCTTCGACCAGCAAGCCGAAGGCGTCGATGCACAGCCTGGCCTGGTCGAGCTGGGGTGGGTCGAGGGACAGATGAAGTCCTGCGAGCTCGAATATCCCATACGCATGGTTCGCTATCACCACGTCGGCCGGTGTCGCAGCGAGGCGGTCCCGGACGCGGCGTAGCTCCTCCTCGTCGAGCGACGCGTGTTGGTGGTCGTCGGGCCCACGGTCGTCTCCCGAAGCGCCGTGCTCCTCCGGGGCGCGAGTGCTGCGGGCGGGCGCTGGCTGTTCGGACTGAGGTGAAGGTCTGCGGATGGGACGCTCCCCGCTGGGTGTCCAAAGGGTGCTCATTTCAGATAGCCTAATAGCGAAAATGGAAATCACGGGAAGCGGCAATGCCCATGGATGCAATCTCGGGCTGCGAAGCCTGAGACGGGTGCACGAGGCTTCACCCTGGTGGCTTTGACCCGAGGAAGAAGTTTTCGCGAGACAAGTCCCGATTTGTGCTCTAAGCTTCATCGGCGTCGCAGAGCCCCCAAACCACTCAAGACCAGGAGAGATCTCGCATAGCCCCTTCGACTGATCAGAACGAGCACCGTACCAACGACCGCATTCGTGCGCGCGAGGTTCGCCTTATCGGTCCGGACGGTGCCCAGCTAGGGGTCAAGCCTCTTCCCGAAGCTCTTAGCATTGCGCGCCGGCTGGATCTCGACCTCGTCGAGGTGGCGTCGGAGGCGAGCCCTCCGGTGTGCCGTATCATGGATTTCAACCGCTTCAAGTACGAGGCGGCCCAGAGAGCCAAGGAATCGAAGCGCAAGTCGACCAGCGCCGGTATCAAGGAGATGAAGTACCGGCCGAAGATCGGCGTCGGGGACTTCGACACCAAGACCCGCCAGGTCGCCCGCTTCTTGGGTGAGGGTCACAAGGTCAAGGTCACGATCATGTTCCGCGGCCGCGAGATGAGCCATCCCGACCTCGGAAAGAAGATCCTCGACCACGTCGCCGAGCAGGTCGAAGGCGTCGGCAAGGTGGAGGCGGCTCCCAAGCTCGACGGTCGTAACATGATCATGGTCCTTGCCCCGGAGCGAAGGCCCCAGGTGCGCAAGCCGCTGGGCGAACCTGGGGAGGCGCCGCCCGAAGTTCCGGCGTCGCAGGCTGAGGCTGCCGCAGCGCTCAGCGTGGACCCAAGCGCGTCGAAGCTCGAGTTGACCTCAGAGGTCGCCGCAGCGCCGGCAGCGGATGCGGTTGACGCCAACGGCGCTGGGGTGAGCGACCCGGCCGGCGCTGCAAGCACGGCTGCCGGCGCCTCCTGACGCAGCCAGCCGCTCTCGCCGGGAACGCCTGCGTTGCGCTGTGGCTCAGCGTGAGCGAAAACAGCTAGACTTGCCGATTCGAACTAGGAGTTGTTGCGATCATGCCGAAAATGAAGACCGACAGGGGCGCGGCGAAGCGCTTCAAGGTCACTGGAACCGGGAAGCTGCGGCGTCGTCGCGCCTTTCGTTCACACATCCTCGAGAAGAAGTCCTCGACCCGCACGCGCCGTCTCGGCCGCGAAGCCGACGTGTCCAGTGGCGACGTCAAGGCGGTCAAACGGCTTCTGGGTCTGTGACATTTCTTTCTGTGACATTTCCCTCCGCCGCAAGGCGTTCCTTGCATTTGGCACTCGACTCCACGCTGGCGAAGCCCGCAGCCGTGTCGGGACCGAGCCAGCCTTACACGTCTATTCTGAGAGGAGCCGGCGATGGCAAGAGTCAAGCGCGCCGTTCATAGCAAAAAGCACCGTCGTGCCGTACTAGAACAGGCGCAGGGTTACTTCGGTAACAAGAGTCGAAGCTACAAGGCTGCCCACGAGCAGGTCATGCACTCGATGCAGTACGCTTTCAGGGACCGCCGGGCTCGCAAAGGCGACTTCCGCCAGCTGTGGATCCAGCGGATCAACGCAGCGGCCAGGCTCCACGGCATGAGCTACAGCAGGCTGATCGCCGGCCTGCACGCCTCTCAGGTCGAGGTGGACCGGAAGATCCTCGCTGACCTGGCAGTCCACGACGAGACCGCTTTCGCTAGCCTCGTGCAGGTAGCCAAGGACGCTCTGGCGTCAGCCGCGAGCTGACCACACAGAGCAGCTTGGCGGATCCCGCCCTAGGAGAGCCCCTCTCGCCGCGCAACCGAGCGGTACGCTTCGTGGCGGACCTTGTTGCCAACCCCCAAGCCAGGTGGGCGGCGAAGAGGTTCGTGCTGGAGGGTCCGAAACTAGTCGAGGCGGCCATTTCGTCGGGCAGGCAGGTCGACACGGTGCTTTTCGACTCCTCGGAGTCCTACAAGCGATTCGAGCGCCTCGGCCAGCTTGCGGCGGCTAGCGGAGCGCGTGTCGCCATTGTCGCCCCGGGCGTGATGAAGCGTGTCTCGGGAACGGTCAGCCCTCAGGGTGTCCTGGCGGTGACCGAACTGGTGGAAGCATCGTTTGGGGATCTTCCCGCCTGCGGTTTCGTGCTGGTCTGCGTAGACGTCGCCGACCCGGGGAATCTTGGTACTGCTATCCGGGCGGCGACGGCGGCCGGCGCTGATGGCGTCGTAGTGTGCGACGGCTGCGTCGACGCTTACAACCCCAAGGCGGTCAGGGCTTCGGCCGGTGCGCTGCTGCACTGCCGGTTGATCACCAAAGCGCCTGCACGCCAGGCGATGTCCAAGCTCGCGGACCTGGGCTACCGACGCCTGGGTGCTGTGGCCCGCGGTGGCGTCGCCTACCACGAAGTCGACTTCGAAGGCCCGGTGGCGCTCGTCGCCGGCGGTGAGAGCCGAGGCATCCCAGCGGAGGTTCGCAGCGCTCTGGACGGCGAGGTGACCATCCCTATGACCCCGAGCGCTGAATCGTTGAACGTGGCGATGGCCGCCACGGTCTTGTGTTTCGAGGCGGCCCGGCGCAGGACGTCTTCGTCGGGTGCCCTGCGGGCTTCCGAGCGGACGGCAGGTATTGTTGAACGGGACCGCTCGGATACGACCGGCCAGTGTCACCCCCGCCTTTCGCAGGGGAGTGGAGATCTCGACAGGCGGCTGAGGCATTGACGGACATCCAGACCATACGATCGACGCTAGAGAACCTGCGCTCCGAGGCCGAGAGCCGCCTTGGCGGTGTCTCGGACCTCGAGACGCTCGCCGAGGTCGAGCGTTCAATCCTTGGGAAGCGGTCGTCTCTTGCGGCGCTCGGAGCTGCGCTGAAAGACCTGGACGCCTCGGAGCGAGCCGAAGCAGGCCAGGCGCTCCAACAGACGCGCCAGGCGCTGAGCGACCTCGCTCGTAAGGTTCGCGACGACCTGGACAGACGCGACGTCGAGCGACGACTCGTCGAGGAACGCATGGACCTGACAGAGATGTCCTGCGGTGTGCGACGCCCCCCGTTGCATGCGTCGAAGCGATCGGCCGGTCACTTGCACCTGGTCACGCAGACCCGCGACGAGCTGGAGGAGACTTTCATCTCGATGGGATTCGACGTCGTCGAAGGCCCTGAGGTGGAGTCCGACTGGTACAACTTCGAGGCTCTCAACATGCCCCCGGACCATCCCGCCCGGGGCATGTGGGACACCTTGTACCTCCGCATGGGAGCTCCCGAGACGGTGCTCTTGCGCACCCACACCTCGCCGGTGCAGGTGCGGCTCATGTCAAAAGGTGACCTTCCGATCTACTCGGTGATGCCGGGCCGCTGTTACCGCAGGGACACGCCCGACTCCAGGCACCTTCCTGTCTTCCATCAGATCGAAGGTCTCGTCGTAGACGAAGGGATCACCTTCGGGGACATGGCAGGGGTCATCGAGGTCTTCACGGAGGCCTTCTTCGGCGAGGGTATGCACTCCCGGCTGCGGCCTTCCTTCTTCCCTTTCACCGAGCCTTCCGCCGAGTTCGAGGTGACCTGCCCGATCTGTGCTGGCGTGGGATGCCGCACGTGTAGCGGCTCGGGTTGGATCGAGCTCGGGGGCTGCGGAATGGTCGACCCGAACGTGTTCGCTGCTACAGGGATCGACTCGGAGCGCTACAGCGGGTTCGCTTTCGGGTTCGGTATCGACCGTCTGGCACAGGTGAGGACATCTCTCGCCGACATGCGGGCTCTTCTCGACAACGACGTCCGATTCCTCTCCCAGTTCTAGGAGCCTTAGATGAGAGCCCCACTGTCCTGGCTGCGTGACTACGCCCCCCTCGACGCCCCCACAGAGCGCATCGTCGAGGCTTTGAGCGGCCTCGGGCTGGTCGTAGAGTCCGTCGAGACGGTAGGGGCGGGCATCGCCGACGTCGTCGTGGCGAAGGTCCTCGACATTCGCAAGCATCCGGATGCGGACCGCATCAGGATCGTCGACGTCGACGCCGGGGACGGCAACGCCTTGCAGATCATCTGCGGAGCGTGGAATTTCGATGTCGGCGACCTGGTCCCTCTCGCACCAGTCGGGGCGGTGCTGCCCGGCGACTTCAAGATCTCGAGGCGCAAGATGCGCGGCGAGGTGTCCAACGGGATGCTGTGCTCCCCGGCGGAGCTCGACTTGGCGGACCCCGCGGGGTCCGACGGGCTTCTGGTGCTCCCCGAAGGCAGCGCCGAAGCCGGAACTCCGCTCGCCGAGGCTCTGGGCGTCCACCCTGACGTCGTTTTCGACATCGACGTGACGCCCAACCGGCCCGACGCTCTCTGCATGGCGGGTGTAGCACGCGACCTAGCTGCTGCTCTTGGCGAGGAGTGGGCCTGGCCTTCGGCGCCCCCGGTAGGCACTCCCGACCCCACGGTAGCGGTAGCGTCGCTGCGCGTCGACGCGGGCGAGATGTGCCCGCGGTTTGCCGCCACCGTCTTGGAGGACGTGCCCAGCGCTTCATCACCGCTTTGGATGAGTCGCCGCCTTACCCTCGCTGGGATGCGCCCGATCAGCGGGATCGTCGACGTGTCGAACTACGTCATGCTCGACGTCGGCCAGCCCAACCACGCCTACGACCTCGACCGTCTGGGCGGCGGGGGCCTGTCGGTGAGGCGAGGTCGCGAGGGAGAGACCGTCCGTACCCTAGACGGAGTGCTACGTCACGTCGGTCCCCAAGACTGCGTCATCTGCGACGCCAACGGCACAGCGGTCGGTATCGGCGGCGTGATGGGCGCAGCTAGCGCCGAGATCGACGACACGACTCGCCGGGTGCTGCTCGAATGCGCCTATTTTGATCCTACGACGATCGCCAGGACCGGAAAGCGGCTAGGGCTCGGCTCCGAAGCCCGGACGCGCTTCGAACGCGGTGTCGACCCGGAGCTCGCCGGCCGGGCTCTCGAACGTTTCGTCGAGCTGCTACGGACGCTGGAGGGGGGCGACAAGGTCCGCTTCGGAGTGACCGCCGAGTACCGCGACGCTACGCACACGCCGGTGGCGCCGGTCGTAGCGCTGCGCACGAGGCGTGTGAACTCGCTTCTGGGGACGTCTCTCGCCGACGACGACGTGGCAGGGCTGCTTCGACCTCTCGGTTTCAGCGTCGAGGCCTCGCCTGACGGCTCGGCAGCGGTGACCGTGCCAACGTGGCGCCTCGAGTGCAGCCGGGAGGTAGACCTCGTCGAGGAGGTCGCGCGAATGCTCGGCTACGGGCGTATCGCAAGGACGCTGCCCCCGTCGCGCAAGCGCACCGGTGCCGCGCGCTCGGCCGTGGCTGACCAAAGGCGCCGTCTGAGGGGTGTTCTTGTGGGAGCTGGCTTCGACGAGGCGTGGACTACCACGTTCATCGCACCCGGGGATCTCGCAGCGGTCGGCCTCGGGCCTGACGCAGTCGAAGTCGACAATCCCCTCGACAGTGGCGAGTCGATCCTGCGGCCGACACTGCTGCCGGGACTGCTGCGCGCGCTGCGCTACAACACGGACCGCCAATGCGACGACCTCGCCCTCTTCGAGATAGGACGGGTCTTCCGCCTCCCATCGGGGGAGTCGGTCCTGCCGGTCGAAGAGGAGCGCCTCGGCGTCGCAGTCGTCTTACCCCGCTCGACCGGCCGGGACGCAGCTGTAGAGTCGGCCGTGAGGACGTGGGTGTTGATAGCGGACGCTCTACGCCTCTACGATCCTGTCCTCGCCGGGGAGTCCGCCGCGGGATTGCACCCGGGACGCGCTGCGCGCGTCGGGGCCGGGGACGTGAACCTCGGGGTCGTCGGGGAAGTCGCCGGGGAGGTGTCGGCCGCCTACGGGCTGGCCGGAAGGGTCGGCTGGTTGGACATCTCCTTGGACGCTCTCGCCGGCGCAGCCCGAAGGGACCGTCGGGCGCAGGAAGTGAGCAGGTTTCCTGCCGCTGACATCGACCTGGCGTTCGTCGTCCCCGACAACGTCGCGGCGTCGACCGTCGCCGGCGCGCTCCGCCTCGACGGCGCGCTCCGCCTCGACGGCGCGCTCCGCCTCGACGGCGCGCTCCGCCTCGACGGCGCGCAGGGAGCCGGTGGTTCGTCGAGTGCTGGTTCGTCGGGTGCTGGTTCGTCGGGCGGTGCGTCGCTCCCCGGCCGGCCGGCTGGGGGAAACCTGGTGGAGGGCGTAACCCTGATAGACGTGTATCACTCCTCCGAGCTAGGGGATGCAAAGCGCGGCTTGACCTTCCGAGTCCGCCTGCGGGCGGCGGACCGGACCCTCGACGACTCGGAGATCTCACAGTTGCGGACGTCGATGATCGAGGCAGCGGCCCGCCTCGGCGCGCCCTTGCGGAGCTGACGCTTCGCGCCCACCAAGGCGCACCTAACAGAGGCGTATGACTATGCAGAGTTGTGTATAGTAGTGCAATGATTTCTAGGCGGTCGGTGGGAGTTTTCGGTGCTTCTGGCTTCGCCGGTGCCGAGCTTCTAAGGATTCTCGCCGGACACCCCGGCTTCGAGGTGGTGATGCTCAGCGGTGACAGCCAGGCCGGTACCTGTGTCGCCTCGCTCTATCCGAACCTTGCCGCTGCGTATCCCGACGAGGTCTTCGTCGAAGCCGACCCTGAAAGAGCAGACGGGCTCGACGTCGTGTTCTTGGCGATGGGCCACGGACTGTCCCAGCACCTCGTGCCGCACCTGCGCCCCAAGGTGGGTGTCATCGTGGACCTGGCCGCCGACTTTCGCCTCCAGGATCCGGACCTTTACCCGCTTTGGTATCAACACGAGCACGCCTGCCCCGAGCTTCTCAGCGAAGCGGTTTACGGCCTTCCAGAACTGTTCCGGGAGGAGCTCGCCGGAGCGTCTTTGGTAGCAGCCGCCGGCTGCTACGTGACGGCGGCTGCTCTCGCCCTGGCTCCGCTGGTTCGAAGTGGGGCGATCGACCCCGCCGGGGTGATCGTCGACGCCGCAAGCGGCGTGTCTGGCGCAGGGCGCTCGCCCAAACCCAACACGCACTTCAACGCAGTCGACGAGGACTTCGCTGCTTACGGTCTTGTCAATCACAGGCACACGCCAGAGATCGAACAAGCCAGCGGAGCTCAGGTTCTCTTCACCCCGCATCTCGCACCGATGAACCGCGGGATCCTCGCCACTTGCTACTCCCGACCGGCGTCGGACGCAGACCCTCTCGAAGTGCTGGCGGATTTCTACCAGGGCGAGCCGTTCGTCGTGGTATCGGAGCGGTCGCCTTCGACCAAGGCGACCCTCGGAGCGAACACTGCGCACCTGACAGCCCGACGCGACGAACGGACCGGCTGGGTCATATCGATATGCGCCCTCGACAACCTCACGAAAGGTGCTGCCGGCCAGGCCGTGCAGTGCGCCAACGCCGCCGTCGGGTTCGACGAACGCAGCGGCTTGTCGACGATCGGACTGTACCCGTGACCGGCCTTCCCGCCTCCCTCAAGGCCGAGGTCCTCGTCGAGGCCCTGCCCTACATCCGGCGCTTCTGGGGTCAAGTCGTCGTAGTCAAATACGGCGGGAACGCCCTGGGCGTCACCGGAGGTGCCGGCCAACACGAAGCTCTCCACTCCTTCTGCGCGGACGTGGTTCTAATGCGTTCAGTCGGCATGAGACCGCTCGTGGTGCACGGAGGTGGCCCCCAGATAGGGGAGCTGATGGCCCGGCTCGGCAAGGTACCGGAGTTCGTCGACGGGCTGCGCGTCACCGACGCTGACACTCTCGACATCGCTCGCATGGTGCTCGTCGGCAAAGTGAACCGTGACATCGTCGCTGCGATCAACCGTCACGGTCCCCTTGCCGTGGGCGTGTCGGGGGAGGACGCCGGCGTCATAACCGCCGAGGCGAAAGACCCGAAGTTCGGCTTCGTCGGTGAGGTGAGCGCTGTCCGCCCGGAACTGCTTGTCAGGCTGATGGCCGAGGACCTGATACCGGTCGTGGCGACGATCGGGACCGACGAGAACGGGCAGGCATACAACATCAACGCGGACACTGCCGCAGGAGCGATCGCCGCCGCGATCAAAGCCGTGAAGCTCGTGTATCTCACCGACGTCGACGGGATCCGAACCGACCGAACAGACCCGGGCACGCGCCTGTCGACGGTGCCTGCCGCCGAGCTGGCTTCGATGATCGACCGAGGAGACATCGACGGAGGGATGATCCCGAAGGCCCGTTCGGCGATGCAAGCGGTCCGAGCCGGCGTTGGTAACGTGCACATCCTCGACGGGAGCGCACCGCACTCGCTACTCCTGGAGATCTTCACCAGGGAAGGGATAGGAACGATGGTGACCGACTCATGACACTGATGGGAACCTACCCGCCCCAAGCGGTGACCTTCGTGAAAGGCTCAGGCAGCGAACTGTGGGACGAGCGCGGCCGACGCTACCTGGACTTTCTGAGCGGACTTGCGGTCACGTCGATCGGCCACTGCCATCCGGCGGTGACCAAAGCTGTCTGCGAGCAGGCCGGCACGCTTGTGCACGTGTCGAACCTCTTCGGGACCCTGCCCCAGCGCGAGCTCTCCGAGGTTCTCGACCGGCTGATAGACGCCGGTCCGGGACAGGTGTTCTTCGCCAACAGCGGAGCGGAGGCGAACGAGGCGGCGATCAAGCTCGCCCGCCGCTTCGGCGGGCGAGGCCGTCACGTGGTGGTAAGCGCCTACGGGTCGTTCCACGGCAGGACCCTGGCGACGCTGCACGCGACCGGCCAGCCTTCCAAGCACGAAGCCTTCCAACCCCTCCCTGAAGGCTTCCGCCACGTCGCCTGGAAAGACCCCGAAGACCTGCGCCGGGCCATGGACCCGTCGGTGTGCGCAGTGCTCATCGAGGTGGTCCAAGGCGAGGGCGGCGTAAACCCTGCCGGGGAGCAATACTTACGCGAGGTGCGCAGGATCTGCGACGAGACCGGAGCGCTTCTAATCCTCGACGAGGTTCAGACAGGTCTCGCCAGGACCGGTCGGTGGTTCGCCTTCCAAAGATACGGTGTTACCCCCGATGTCGTCACCGTAGCGAAGTCCCTGGGGAACGGGGTTCCCATAGGAGCGTGCTGGGCAAGGCAGGACGTCGCCAAGGCCTTCGCTGTCGGTGATCACGGCTCCACCTTCGGCGGTCAGCCCCTCGCCACTTCGGCTGCGCTGGCGACGCTCGGTGTCATGGAGTCGGTGGACGCCCCCAAGCGCGCTGAGGCGGCCGGGGCTTATCTGTCAAAGAAGCTGTCATCTCTGGGCGCGGTGCGGGAGGTTCGCGGGCTCGGCCTGCTCCTGGCTGCGGAGTTGGAGGACGGACGTTCATCCGCGTCGGTCGCCGCAGCAGCGCTCGAAGCTGGCCTGGTGCTCAACGCTGTCACGGCCAGCGCTTTGCGTCTTGCTCCTTCCCTGCTGGTCAGCGAAGCCGAGATGGACGAGGCCGTTGAGATCCTGGGGGAGGTCCTCGGGTGAGGCACCTGCTCGAAGTCGACGACCTCTCCGAGGCCGACCTGGCGAAGGTGCTCGGGTCCGCGGCTAACCGCCGTCCCGAACGGGTCCTCGAAGGCAGAGGCGTAGCCCTCATCTTCGAGAAGCCCTCGAACCGGACGCGTAACGCCTTCGAGATGGCGGTGGTGGCCCTCGGAGGTCACCCGGTGGTGATCCGCGGGGAGGAGATCGGCCTCGCCACACGCGAGAGTGTGGACGACGTGACACGCGTCCTCGCTCGCTACCACGCCATAGTGGCCGCTCGAGTCGTCGAACACGCCTCGCTCGAAGGCATGGCTCACGTCGACGCCGTCCCGGTGTTGAACCTGCTATCCGAGCGTTCGCACCCCTCGCAGGCGGTCGCAGATCTGCTCACCATGCACGACCGGTGGGGCTCCCTGCACGGTCGGCGCGTAGCTTGGGTTGGTGACGCCAACAACGTCGCCCGCAGCCTGGTGATCGCCTGCTCCATGGTTGGCGTAGACGTGTCCGTCGCGAGCCCGCGAGGCTACGAGCTCGACGAGGCCACGCTGGCTGGCGCGAGGAGCCGCGGCGTGACCGTCGAGGTGACCACCGACCCCTATGCAGCAGTGGACGGCGCTGACGCTGTGTGCACCGACGTGTGGGTGTCGATGGGACAAGAAGCCGAAGCGGCGGAGAGGGTCGAGGCCTTCAGGGGCTTCTGCGTCACCGAAAGTCTCATGTCACGCGCTGCGCCGGGCGCTTTGTTCATGCACTGCCTGCCGGCGCACCGGGGTATGGAAGTGGAAGCTTCTGTGATAGACGGTCCGAGGAGTGCAGTGTGGGATCAGGCGGAGAACCGTATGCACGCAGCCCGGGCGTTGTGCGAGTGGCTGGTCGGACCGTGAGGCTCCCGCGTGCGGCGCGCCAGCACCGAATCGAGCAGATCCTCGAGCGCCAACCGGTGGCCAGCCAGAGTCAGCTGGTAGAGCTCTTGGCCGAAGCTGGAGTCGAGGCCACACAAGCGACCGTGTCACGGGACCTCGAGGAGATAGGAGCCGTGAAAGTTCGAGCGGCCGGAGGTGAGTCCATCTACGCTGTGCCTGACCTGCCGAAAGATCGCGTCGCTCCCGAGGAGCACCTGCGGAGGGTCCTCGGTGACTGGGTGGTCGAGGTGACGTCGTCGGCGAACCTCGTGGTTGTGAGGACACCGCCCGGATCGGCACACGTCGTGGCTTCGGCGCTCGATAGGGCGGGACTGGCCGAGGTGGTAGGTACTGTGGCAGGCGATGACACGTTGCTGGTGGTTGCTGACGAGCAGACCGGAGGTTCAGCTCTTGCCGATCGAATATTGTCCCTCGCCGGGCTGTGACGGGCTGTTGAGCGCTACGTCAGGAAGGGAGGCCTGATGGCTACCCTATGGCAGGGTCGCTTCGGGGAGACGGATCCTGCCGAGGCCCTGCTCGACTACACCGTGAGCCTCGGCTACGACCAGAGGCTGGCGCTCGACGACATCGCCGGTTCCAAAGCCCACGTCGCCGGACTGGTAGTGGCGGGTATCGTCACAGAGCAAGACGGCGTCATCATGCAGGCCGCTCTCGACCGCGTGCGCGAGGAGGTGTCGAGCTCCAAACTGGAGTTCAACCCCGGGGAAGAGGACATCCACAGTGTCGTCGAACGACGAGTCACCGAGCTCGCAGGCCGGGCGGGCGCCCAACTGCACGCCGGTCGGAGCCGTAACGACCAGGTTGCCACCGACCTCCGCCTTTTCACCAAGCGGGAGTTGCGCCGCGTCGCTCGAAACGTCCTCGGGCTGCAGAAGGTCCTGCTCGGGCGTGCTCTCGAAGCTGGCGACGCATACCTGCCGGGTTACACACACTTGCAGAGGGCGCAGCCCGTGCTGCTCGCACACCATCTTCTCGCCCACGGTTGGGCTTTCGCCCGCGACGTCGAGCGCCTCGAGGATGCTCGTCGCAGAACCGACGTTTCTCCCCTCGGTGCCGGAGCTCTCGCCGGATCGTCTCTCGCTTTGGACCCTGACAGAACGGCTGCCCTGCTCGGCTTCACCCGCCGTTTCGACAACTCGCTCGACGCTGTGTCTGACCGTGACTTCGTGGCCGAGTCGCTGTTCGCCCTAGCGCTCATCGGCGTTCACCTGTCTCGGCTCGGGGAGGAGCTGGTGCTTTGGTCCTCCGAGGAGTTCGGTTTCGTCTCCCTGGCTGACGCTTATTCGACGGGCAGTTCGATGCTGCCGCAGAAAAAGAACCCGGATATCGCCGAACTTGCCCGCGGTCGCTCCGGGAGGCTCATCGGGGAGCTCGCCGGTTTCATGGCAACGCTCAAAGGTCTGCCCCTCTCCTACAACAGGGACCTCCAGGAGGACAAAGAGCCGCTATTCGACGCTTTGGACCAGACGAACCGGGGGCTGAGCGCCCTGTCTGGGCTGCTGGCGACGGCCACCTGGAACCTTGCCAGGATGCGCCAGGCCGCTGACACTCCCTTCGCCTCGGCCGTGGACTTGGCCGAGTGGCTCGTCGCTGGGGGCACGCCCTTCCGAGAGGCCCACGCTATCGTCGGGGGCCTGGTGCGAGACGCTATGGAACGCCACGTGCCGTTGCACGAACTGGTGGAGGCGCACCCGGCTCTGGGAAGCCAAGCGGTCGGCCTCCTCGAACCTGGAACTGCCGTGCTGCGGCGCACGACGCCGGGCGGTGCCGGTCCGGTCCCTGTGAGGGCCCAACTTGACAGTTTCAAGGAGCTGATGAGCAGACTCGAGCTCGAACTGGGTGGACCTTCCCAAGCGTAGGTCCGCAGGGCCGGGCCGTAGCTTTCCGAGACACCTACTGCTGGGCAGACCAGAGGTGGCAGCCCCGGCCCTCCTCGGCGCAACCCTAGCGAGGAGCGACGGCCGGCGGGGAGTGATCGTCGAGGTGGAGGCGTACGGCGGCGCTGACGACCCAGCTTCGCACGCGTACCGGGGACGGACCGCTCGCAACGCCACGATGTACGGGCGGGCCGGGTTGCTCTATGTCTACAGGAGCTACGGCGTTCACTGGTGTGCCAACGTCGTGACAGGCGAGGCGGGCGAAGCGGCCGCTGTGCTGATCCGGGCGTTGCAGCCGCTCGAAGGGGTCGAGGCCATGAGGCAGCGAAGATGGGGGGAAGGCCGACAGGGCAGGGACGCCGACCTGTGCTCGGGTCCAGGCCGTCTCACCCAGGCGATGGGAATCGACTTTTCTTACGACGGAACCGATCTCTGCGCCGCTACGAGCCCGCTCAGGCTCCTCGAAGGCGACGACAACTTTGAAGCTGGACCTTCCCCGATAGCGACGCCCCGGATCGGCATTTCGCGGGCGATCGAGAAACGTTGGCGCTTTGTCTTGCCGCAACCGTCTCGGAACCTGCTACAGTGACACCCGCTGCACTGAACCCCGGAAATACGGATCCAAGTCATTTGACAAGATCCGAAAAGGGGAGTAAAGTGTGAAGCCGCTTCGAATCCAGCAGCTATGCTGGAGGAGACAGCAGCCCCGTTAGGACAGCGAGTCTTCGACTCGTTACCGACACGGTCCAGTGAAACGCTGGTAGCGAAAGCTGGGCACCGCCGGTCTTGCGACCGTGTGCCTGGGCAGTGCTCCTTGAAAACGGAACAGAGGAAAACAAAAGCTAGTGCGGGCATCTCCGCCTGGTACACACCTCAGCATTCGGACTCAATCCGACTGCTGCAACGTGTGCTAACGGAAGATGTCAACCACAATTCAGCATTAGACGGACAACAAATCCGTCTTGTGCCAGTTGGGTGGGATCTGCCAGGTCCCACCCGGCTCTCTGGTTTGCTCGCAGCGAAAGCTGTGAGCGGATCTCGATGGAGAGTTTGATCCTGGCTCAGGACGAACGCTGGCGGCGTGCTTAACACATGCAAGTCGAACGAGGTCGATCCGGCAGCAATGCCGGTGAAAGCCTAGTGGCGAACGGGTGAGTAACACGTGAGCAACCTGCCCCGAAGACCGGGATAACAGTGAGAAATCGCTGCTAATACCGGATACCCCCACGAGGTCACATGGCTTTGTGCGGAAATGGATTCCGCTTCGGGAGGGGCTCGCGGCCTATCAGCTTGTTGGTGGGGTAACGGCCTACCAAGGCGACGACGGGTAGCTGGTCTGAGAGGACGATCAGCCACACTGGGACTGAGACACGGCCCAGACTCCTACGGGAGGCAGCAGTGGGGAATATTGCGCAATGGGCGAAAGCCTGACGCAGCAACGCCGCGTGAGGGATGACGGCCTTCGGGTTGTAAACCTCTTTCAAGCAGGGACGATAATGACGGTACCTGCAGAAGAAGCTCCGGCCAACTACGTGCCAGCAGCCGCGGTAATACGTAGGGAGCGAGCGTTGTCCGGATTCATTGGGCGTAAAGAGCTCGTAGGCGGCTTGATAAGTCGGATGTGAAACCTCCAGGCTCAACCTGGAGTCGCCATCCGATACTGTCATAGCTAGAGTCCGGTAGGGGCCCACGGAACTCCTGGTGTAGCGGTGAAATGCGCAGATATCAGGAAGAACACCAGTGGCGAAGGCGGTGGGCTGGGCCGGTACTGACGCTGAGGAGCGAAAGCGTGGGGAGCGAACAGGATTAGATACCCTGGTAGTCCACGCCGTAAACGTTGGGCACTAGGTGTGGGACCTTATCAACGGGTTCCGTGCCGTAGCTAACGCATTAAGTGCCCCGCCTGGGGAGTACGGCCGCAAGGCTAAAACTCAAAGGAATTGACGGGGGCCCGCACAAGCGGCGGAGCATGTGGCTTAATTCGAGGCAACGCGAAGAACCTTACCTGGGTTGAACTACGCAGGAAAAGCCGTAGAGATACGGTGTCCGCAAGGGCCTGCGATAGGTGGTGCATGGCTGTCGTCAGCTCGTGTCGTGAGATGTTGGGTTAAGTCCCGCAACGAGCGCAACCCTTGTCCTATGTTGCCAGCGGGTAATGCCGGGGACTCGTAGGAGACTGCCGGGGTCAACTCGGAGGAAGGTGGGGATGACGTCAAGTCATCATGCCCCTTACGTCCAGGGCTGCACACATGCTACAATGGCCGGTACAAAGGGCTGCTATCCCGCGAGGGTGAGCGAATCCCAAAAAGCCGGTCTCAGTTCGGATCGCAGTCTGCAACTCGACTGCGTGAAGTCGGAGTCGCTAGTAATCCCGGATCAGCAACGCCGGGGTGAATACGTTCCCGGGCCTTGTACACACCGCCCGTCACACCACGAAAGTCGGCAACACCCGAAGCCGGTGGCCCAACCGCAAGGAGGGAGCCGTCGAAGGTGGGGTCGGTGATTGGGGTGAAGTCGTAACAAGGTAGCCGTACCGGAAGGTGCGGCTGGATCACCTCCTTTCTAAGGAGTAACGGTCAGGCATCCGCCTGGCTACTCCCGAGTTGATCACTAGCTAATCGGCAGAGCTTTGCACTTTGCACTTTGAAGGATTCGTCCTCGGTGCTCTGGGCGAGCGAAGTCGGAAGAACTCTGTTCCGTTTACAAGGGGCATTGCCCCTTTATCTAAATATGACGAAGCCGGCCATGGGCCGGCCTCTCGTCTGTGCCAGGCCATTGAGCCTGGTAGCGATCTTTGAGAATTCCATAGCGAGCACGAGCATCTTTGTTCTCCAAGCTACAAAGAGCCAACGGTGGATGCCTTGGCGCCTGAAGCCGATGAAGGACGTGGGTGGCTGCGATAAGCCACGGTGAGCTGCCTACCAAGCTTTGACCCGTGGATGTCCGAATGGGGAAACCCACCACAGCTTGTTCTGTGGTACTCCGGTCTGAACACATAGGACCGGTAGAGGGAACCAGGGGAATTGAAACATCTCAGTACCCTGAGGAAAGGAAAGCAACAGCGACTCCCTGAGTAGCGGCGAGCGAAACGGGAATCAGCCTAAACCGTGCCGGTGCAATAGCCTGGTGGCGTTGCCGGTACGGGGTAGTGGGACCGAGAAGGAGACGCACCAGAGTCTCCACGGAGTTACAAAGCTGCTACCTAGCAGAAACGTTTTGGAACGTCGTACCGTAGAGGGTAAGAGTCCCGTACGCGAAAGGTAAGCAGCCTCCGTCTCGGCACCCGAGTAGCGCCGGAACCGTGAAAGTCGGCGTGAATCTGCGAAGACCACTTCGTAAGGCTAAGTACTAACAGGCGACCGATAGTGAACTAGTACCGTGAGGGAAAGGTGAAAAGCACCCCGGGAGGGGAGTGAAATAGTACCTGAAACCGTTGGTTTACAAACAGTCAGAGCGTAGTCTGCGCCTTGTGCGTAGGCCGCGATGGCGTGCCTTTTGAAGAATGAGCCAGCGAGTTACCGTGCGTGGCAAGGTTAAGTCGTGAGACGGAGCCGGAGCGAAAGCGAGTCTGAACAGGGCGTTCAGTCGCGTGCGGTAGACCCGAAGCCGAGTGATCTATCCATGGGCAGGCTGAAGCGGGGGTAAGACCCCGTGGAGGGCCGAACCCACCCTGGTTGAAAACAGGGGGGATGACCTGTGGATAGGGGTGAAAGGCCAAGCAAACTCGGTGATAGCTGGTTCTCCCCGAAATGCATTTAGGTGCAGCGTCGGAAGTTCAGCATCGGAGGTAGAGCACTGGATGGGCTAGGGGGCCCACAAGCTTACTGACCCCAACCAAACTCCGAATGCCGATGCTCTAGATTCCGGCAGTGAGACCACGAGGGATGAGCTTCGTTGGTCGAAAGGGAAACAGCCCAGACCGCCGGCTAAGGCCCCTAATTTTGTACTAAGTGGTAAACGATGTGGGATTGCACAGACAGCCAGGAGGTTGGCTTAGAAGCAGCCACCCTTGAAAGAGTGCGTAATAGCTCACTGGTCGAGTGGTCCTGCGCGGACAATGTAACGGGGCTCAAGTACAGAGCCGAAGCCGCGGACTTCAGCGCAAGCTGGAGTGGTAGGGGAGCGTCGGGTCAGCAGTGAAGCGGGGGTGTGAACCGTCGTGGAGCGGGCCCGAGTGAGAATGCTGGCATGAGTAGCGAGAGAGGGGTGAGAAACCCCTCCGCCGAAAGCCCAAGGGTTCCTGGGGAAGGCTAATCCTCCCAGGGTGAGTCGGGAGCTAAGGCGAGGCCGAAAGGCGTAGTCGATGCACAACAGGTTGATATTCCTGTACTGCCGTGTCCGCGTCAATCCTGAGCCAGGGTACTAAAGGGCTGCCTTCGGGCGATCTGACAAACCTGGGGAGGGCAGCGAAGGCGGGACGCAGGAGGGTAGGTGATCCCAGGCGTTGGTTGTCCTGGGGGAAGCGTGTAGGGAGAGGACTAGGCAAATCCGGGCCTCATATATCCTGAGACGTGATACCGAGCCGATTTAGGTGAAGTCACTGATCCCATGCTGCCAAGAAAAGCGTCGTCGCTAGTTGGCACGGCACCCGTACCCCAAACCAACTCAGGTGGGCGGGTAGAGAATACTAAGGCGATCGAGAGAACTGTGGTTAAGGAACTCGGCAAAATACCTCCGTAACTTCGGGAGAAGGAGGACCCCTATAGGGTGAAGGACCTAGCGTCCCGAGCTCGAAAGGGTCGCAGAGACCAGGGGAAAGCGACTGTTTACTAAAAACACAGCAGCGTGCGAAGTCGCAAGACGATGTATACGCTGTGACGCCTGCCCGGTGCCGGAAGGTTACGGGGAAGGGTTAGTCCGCAAGGGCGAAGCTCTGAACCTAAGCCCCGGTAAACGGCGGCCGTAACTATAACGGTCCTAAGGTAGCGAAATTCCTTGTCGGGTAAGTTCCGACCTGCACGAATGGCGTAACGACTTTCCTACTGTCTCAACCACAGACTCGGCGAAATTGAAGTACGAGTAAAGATGCTCGTTAGCTGCACCAGGACGGAAAGACCCCGTGGACCTTTACTATAGCTTGATGTTGGTTTTTGTTTCATGTTGTGTAGGATAGGTGGGAGACTTGGAAGCTTCAGCGCCAGCTGGGGTGGAGTCAACGTTGAAATACCACCCTGCATGTGACGGGAATCTAACCCACGTCCATTATCTGGATGGGGGACAGCGTCAGGTGGGTAGTTTGACTGGGGCGGTCGCCTCCTAAAGAGTAACGGAGGCGCCCAAAGGTTCCCTCAGGCTGGTTGGCAATCAGCCGTCGAGTGCAATGGCACAAGGGAGCTTGACTGCGAGACCTACAGGTCGAGCAGGTGCGAAAGCAGGGCATAGTGATCCGGCGGTTGCGTGTGGAAGCGCCGTCGCTCAACGGATAAAAGGTACCCCGGGGATAACAGGCTCATCTTCCCCAAGAGTCCATATCGACGGGAAGGTTTGGCACCTCGATGTCGGCTCGTCGCATCCTGGGGCTGAAGTAGGTCCCAAGGGTTGGGCTGTTCGCCCATTAAAGCGGTACGCGAGCTGGGTTTAGAACGTCGTGAGACAGTTCGGTCCCTATCCGGTGTAGCCGTAGGAAATCTGAGGAAGGCTGTCCCTAGTACGAGAGGACCGGGACGGACGCAGCTCTCGTGTGCCAGTTGTCCTGCCAAGGGCACGGCTGGTTGGCGACCTGCGGAAGGGATAAGCGCTGAAAGCATCTAAGTGCGAAGCTCTTTCCAAGATAAGATTTCCCACTGGGTTAACCAGGTAAGTCCCGTGGTAGACGACCACGTTGATAGGCCGGAGGTGTAAGCGCAGTAATGCGTTCAGCCGACCGGTACTAATCGGACGAGGGCTTGGAGACCTTTTTGCTCGTGCTCGCTATGGAACGCTCAAAGACGTGCTCGGACCGATTCCGGTTCGGCATGCGCAGAGCAGGTTTTCCGGTGGCCATAGCGGCGAAGTCACACCCGTTCCCATCCCGAACACGGAAGTTAAGCTCGCCAGCGCCGATGGTACTTGGGGGGTTGCCCCCTGGGAGAGTAGGACGTCGCCGGAATCTTCTCAAATGAATAAGGGCCGCACCTCTTGGAGGTGCGGCCCTTATTCGCGTCATGGCCCTGGTGGGTATGATGGTCCCCTTATGCCCGAGAATCGACCGTCCCGCCCTCGCAGTTCCAGCGCCGGTGGTGACGCTCGGCGGGGCTCCAGCTCCGGCGGCGCCCGCTCGGCTTCAGCTCGTCGCGGCCAAGTGCCGCGATTCGGCCGGCCGTCGAGCGGTAACCCCGACGGCGCTTGGCCGAGCGGCAGGCGAACGTCGGGGCATGCCAGCACCCAGCCGCGGCGCTCCCCCCGTCTCACCGACGGGGCCCCCACGGGCGACGACCGGTCGAAGGGGACCGCAGGAAGGGGTGAGTCCCGGCGGTCGCTTGATCCGTGGGCACGCCAGGACAGCCCGGATCGGCCTGCCCGGAGGTCGGCGTCGCAAACGGGTACTGAGCGACGTGACCGTAGCGGCTCCTACGATCCCAGCCGGCGTTCGTCGCCGACAGGGCGCGACGCCGCCGGCCGCGGCAGTTCCCGCAGCCAAGGGCGTCGCGATGGCATGCCAGCTGGGTCTGGTCGCTCGGAGGGATCAGAGCGCTACTCCACGCTGGGACGGCCTGGTGGAAGTCGAAGGTCAGACCGTCGCGGCCCGGTGCAGGAGGGGCGCGGCGGCTATGGACGCAATACTGAGGACCCTGCGAGCCACGGGCGGACGTCCGGGTCTGCTGGGCAGCGCCGCAACGATCCGAAGGGATCCGTCAAGGGTTCACAGTCCGCGCGTGGTTCACAGTTCGCGCGTGGTTCACAGTCCGCGCGTGGTTCACAGGCATCGAGAGGGGCGTCTGCCACCCGGGGCGACCAGCGCACAGATTGGCGGGAGCAGGACCAAGCTTCGCCAGGCCGCAAGTGGGGTGGAGTGGCGCGGCGGGGGATCGGTGAGCTGAACCGGGACGCCAGCGACGTCGACGGGCCTTCGTCGTCTCAGCTTTGGAGGCAAGCAGTAGAAGACGAGGAGCGCAAGGCATTGCGCACGCAGGCCTGGGAGCCTGACGAGACCTGGATCCTCGAACCGGAAGCGCCGGCCAAGCTCGTCGGAGCCAAGACTGCGCAGCCTTCCGCCCCTGTCTACAGGGATATCGCTGTAGGGCGGGAAGGTGCGCCGGCACCCGGCGGGAGACGGAGGACTGTACCCCGTCGGGTCGTCGACGAGGTAGTGGCGTCGGCCGGTAAGGCCAAAGGCGAGAAGCTGGCCGCTCGAATAGCGGATGCCACCTACTCCTACGAGAAGGAGAGATACTCGGATGCCCTTCGGGTGCTGCGTCAACTGGTGGGCGAGGTTCCCGGTTCCGCGGCGGTCTGGGAGCTTTACGGGCTGACCCTTTACCGATGCGGACACTGGGCGCAGGCTGCTTCAGCGCTTGAGACCTTCAAGGGGCTCTCCGGCTCCTACGACCAGCACCCGGTGCTTGCGGACTGCTACCGGGCGTTGCGGCGATACGACGACGCCGAGCTGATGTGGGCGGAGCTGCGCCAAGCGTCGCCGAGCGGTGACGTGGTCGCCGAAGGACGGATCGTAGCGGCCGGGGTCAAAGCTGATCGCGGCGACCTCGCTGGAGCGATCCTCATGCTCGAGAAAGCGTCGCGCAAGGTCGCCAAGCCATCCGATCGTCATCTGCGCCAGTGGTACGCACTAGCCGACCTCTATGAACGCGCAGGGGACCTGCCGCGCGCACGTGACCTTTTCAACCGGGTGGCGTCGATCGATGGGGACGCCTTCGACGTCCGTGCCAGGCTGAAGTCGCTCCACTGACCGGGGCCGCCGCCGGCCCTGAATAGCCGCCCTGAATAGCCGCAGCCGGTCACACGCTGTAGGGACGTCCCTCCGTTGCACCCGAGTGAGTGTTGGTGAGTCTCATCTCGGATGCACCCCTTGCGGGGTTCCTCTCCCATCGCTGGGTTCGGTTCTGGCCTCACCGCGGACGGCTGGTACCGGGGTACCAG
>Ga0209012_1001128_pt1 | contig 29955 bp, 33 predicted proteins | sample RS3BMetagenome_FD_184735 | JGI IMG/M metagenome (GOLD analysis project Ga0209012, IMG submission 184735) | Ferric oxide microbial mat and aquatic microbial communities from Rainbow Spring, Yellowstone National Park, USA - RS3B (SPAdes) (version 3) ...
AATTGTTGTCCAAAGCCAGCTCAGGGAACTCCTGGTGACGACAGAGCCCTTCCCGCTCGTGCTCCAAGATGGCGAGCACCTGTTTCGCCTGGGGATGCAGCGCTTCGTCTTGGGCCTCGTGCTTCCTCGCCACGTCCATCGCCGCCAACGCAGCGGCGAAGTCACGCTCTGCTGAGTTGGTGTGGGGGCTCCCCGTCTCGGCAGCCCTCATCGCCCGGTGGGCGACGTAGAGGGCGCCGATACGCTCGACCCAGGCAGCCTTCCAGGACTCGAGCTGTATGTGGGCGTCGCCGGCCCGGATGAAGCAGCGCCGGATGTGAGCCCAACACCACAGCGGGTCCACCCCTTCGACCTTCGCGACGGACTGGTAGACAGTGAAGAAGTCCGAGCTGACCGGAAAATAATCCCGTGAGTAGTGCACAAATGTGGGCGCGCGGGACGGGGGGTGCGGGGCGAAGCCCTGCTCGGGGCGCCAGCCCCGATGCTCAGGCTGCTGGTGGAGTCAGGGTGACGTTGTGACCGAGCGCCGAGAGCTGACGGACGAGGTCGCGGGTGCGACGCTCCGTGTTGACGCGGCGTTCGTAGAAGTCGGAGCCAAGGTCGACGAAGCGGGCGTTGGGGTCGGCGAGGAGGTGCCAGACGATGACCAAGACGGAGCGTTCGACGGCGACGAGCGCCTTCAACTTGCCCCGTCTGCGTACGAGACGTCGGTAGCGTTCGCCGAGGAACGTGTCGGTCTTCGCGGCCGCGGTTGCCGCCTCACCGAGGACCCGTTTGAGGTAGGGGTTGCCCTTCCCGGTCTTACCCGACCGGCTCCGCGGTCCGGACTGGATCGTGCGTGGTGTGAGCTTCGCCCACGAGACGAGGTGTCCGGCGCTCGGGAATCGTGTCATGTCGAGGCCGATCTCCGCGACGATGACCTGTGCGGTGGATGTCGACCCTCAGGAGGGTCCGCTTGTCTTTGTCGTCGAGGCCGATCTCCGCGACGATGACCTGTGCGGTGCGCGCTCCGATGCCGGGAATCTCGTCGAGGCGCTCGAGGACCGACAGACCGCCCGACCCGCCGACCTCGCCGGTCTCGGGGTCCGCCGGGGCATGCGCTCCGGGAAGCTGCCCGACGAGTTCGTCGATGCGGGCGGTGAGCCGCTCGATGTCGTCGCCGAGGGTGTCAATCTGGTGCAGGAGCATCCGCACGAGCTCGGCGTGGTGGGCGTCGAAGTGGCCGGTGAGCGCCTCGCGCAGCGCTGCGGTCTTCCGCCGCATCTTGCCGAGAGCGAGCTCGGCGAGGACCTCGGGGTCGCGTTCGCCGGCGATGAGCGCCTCGAGCATCGCCCGTCCGGACACCCCGAAGATGTCGGTCGCAACGGTGGACAGCTTGATCGAACTGTCCTCGAGCAGCTTCTCGACGCGCTGCTTGTGCCGGGAACGCTCCTCGACGAGCTCTGCGCGAAGTCGCGTGTAGTCACGCAGCTCGCGGATCTCTTTTGGGGGCACGAAGGAAGGCCTGAGCATGCCGCGCTCGTTCAACTTAGCCAGCCAGATCGAATCGAGCTTGTCGGTCTTCGGGCGACCGGGCACGTTCTTCGCGTCACGGGCGTTCACGAACCACACGCACAGCCCGCGTGCCTCCAGCAGATAAAAAAAGGGCCTCCAGTAGTCCGACGTGGCCTCCAAGACGACCCGCTCGATTCGAAGCGCGACGAGCTCGTCGGCAAGAGCCATGATCGCCCCCGTTGTCGCCCCTACGTCCCAGACCCGCGTGATCCTGCGGCTCTTGCCCGGGATGCGCACGCACACTTTGCCTGAGGCTTTTGCCACGTCGATCGCGCCGACGCGCTCGAGCACCTCCTCGAGCTCGTCTGCCTCGATCTCCTCGACGCTCTCTGGCACCTGGTCCTCCCTTCCTCGATTGGCTGACGTGGGCTGCCCGGGGGTCCGGTCAGGGAAACCGAAATTCTGATGCTCGTCCTCGTGGGAACAATGCGCGACCCTTCAGGTCGGGCCCCGGCGCCAGACTGACCAACGGCCTCGCGACCAGAGAAATGTCGGCGTCGCGGGCACACCCAACACCATTTTCACGCCTGCACGGCGCCCCCGCAAGGGGTCATAGGGACTGACCGGACTGACCGGACTTTGCGGGTGTCCCTGGGGGCGTACCCGTTCCTGGCCGAGGCTGGGCTGGGAAGTGAAGGCGTACTTGTCGGCCACGACTCGTGGTCGGGTGCAGCGTTCGTCTTCGACCCCTGGGTGCTCTACGAGCACGGCGTACTCACCAACCCGAACGTGTTACTCACCGGGATCATCGGCCGGGGCAAAAGCTCGCTGGCCAAAAGCTTGGCGACCCGCTCGATCGCCTTCGGTCGCAAGGTCTATGTCCCTGGCGATCCGAAGGGCGAGTGGACCGTCGTCGCCCACGCTGTCGGTGGCGCCGCCATCGAGCTTGGCGGTGGCCTGGCCGCCCGGCTGAACCCGCTGGACGAAGGCCCACGCGCCGTCACCATGACCGACAGCGGGTGGGTGGTCGGGACTCGGGCTCGTCGGCGCTCACTGCTCGGCGCCCTAGCCGAAGCCGCCCTCGGCCGACCGCTCCGAGCGGTCGAACACACGGCCCTCGACGCAGCGCTCGACACCGCAGTGCGAGAGAACACCGTCCCGATCCTGCCGCATGTCGTCACCGCCCTCTTCGCTCCAAGCGAAGGGGTGGCCGGCTCCAGCGTCGCCCAGCTCGCCGCCGACAGCCGGGAAGTCGGCCACGCTCTCACCAGAACAGTGACCGGCGACTTGGGCGGCCTGTTCGATGGCCCCTCGACGATCCGGTTCGACCCGAGCTTGCCCATGGTGAGCCTCGACCTCTCCCGCATCTCTGGTTCCGACAACCTGATCGGCATGGTCATGACGTGCGCGTCATCCTGGATGGAAGCAGCGCTGGCCGACCCGAATGCCGGGCAACGCTGGGTGATCTACGACGAAGCCTGGCGGCTGCTGGCGCAACCTGCCCTGCTGGCGAGAATGCAGTCACAATGGAAACTGTCGAGAGCGCTCGGGATCGCAAATCTCATGGTGATCCACCGCCTCTCTGACCTCGACGCGGTCGGCGACGCTGGCAGCGAGGCCCGCGGCCTGGCGCTCGGACTGCTGGCGGACTGCTCGACGAAGATCATCTACGCCCAGGAGTCCGGCGAGGCGACCAAGACCGGCACCTCGCTCGGCCTGTCGAGCACAGAGGTGGCCCAGCTCCCCGACCTCGTCCGAGGAGAAGGTCTGTGGCGCCTGGGTGAGCGGGCCTTCGTCGTCCGCCACGTCATGACACCCGGCGAGCTGGCTTGCTTCGACACCAACCAGCGCATGATCGGTTAGCACAAGGCCACGCAGAACGCCGATTACGCGCCGCATTGCCATCGGCTTGCGCGTGTACTCGCGACCGCGTTCGCGTTGTTATGGGCGGTCCGCCGCAGCATCGTGACAACGCATCAGGAGAAGGCCGGCTCTCGTCGGCCCCCGTTACGAAGCGAAGGACCCTCTGAGGGCGATCTCAACTGTCTCAACTATGATAGAGTCTCCGTAGGTAGAGGAGGTTTAGATGAGCCGGACGTTGGCTGAGCTGGAGAAGCGGGCCTCGGAAGGGGCGGTCGGTTTGGCGCGCAGTGTGCTCGAGGCCGACATCGCGAACCGGACGTTCTCGGACCAGGTGGGTCCGGCGCTGACCCAGGCGGACGTGGCCAGGCTGCTGGGGCGAAGCGAGCAGGCGGTGTCTAAGGACGGGAGGCTGTTGCGGGTCCACCGTTTCGACGGGCGGCCCGTGTACCCGGTCTTCCAGTTCAACGGTCGACGCCAGCGGCCCGGACTGGCCGCGGTCGTGCGAGTACTGGCCCGTTCGGTTCAGCCGACGACGGCCGCATCGTGGCTCACCGCACCGAACCCCCAGTTGGCGGACCGTCGGCCAGTCGACGCTCTCGACGATGGTGCCCTCGATGACGTGGTGGCGGTGGCGGCTCGTTTCGCTGACCGCATGGCTGTCTGAGTGCCTCTGGGATCTCCGCCGCCGGCGAGCAGGTTGCGACAGCTCCCCGGCCGATGTCTGGCCGGGGAGGTGCTGTACCGAGTCTTCCGGTCCGGGCGGGCGAGCCCCTGGTGGTTCGCAAGCCGCCCGACGACCGCCCCCGATCAAGCCGGACGCTTCGACCTGGTCTCGCCCGAAGGCACCTGCTATCTGGCCACACTCCCCGAAGGGGCAGCGCTCGAAGCGTTCCAGGATTTTGGTCGGGGAGTGCTGCCTGAGTCGGAGCTGCGTGCCCGACGTCTGGCACGCGTAGCCGTTCCTGGCGGCGCGCCCGACGCGGCCGACCTGGTCGCACCCAAGGCCAGAGGAGCGGGTGTGACTGCGGCGCTCTGGGCGGGCCAGGATCGGGCGCTCACCCAGTCCTGGGCGGATGCCCTGCGTCGGGCCGGCTGGCAGGCGCTTTGGTGCGGACTGCAGCACGACCCGGCTGGGCAGCTCCGCGGCGTGGCCCTCTTCGACTTCGAGGGTGAGCATGCCCCGTACGGCGATGAAACGTGGACGCACACGATTCTGCGACTCGACGACGATCCGGCGGTACTGAGTTCGCTGGAGGAGTACGGCATAGAGGTGATCGCCGACCCCGAGCCCGAGGTGGTCGCGCTCGACGACTCCGGGCTTCTGTGACTCCGATGTCGGCTGGAGCCACGGGGCCTCGGGTCGGGGTCGTAACTCGGGATGGCCAACACATTGCCCACCCGCAATGATGGCGGACGCCGATCGCCGATTCGATTCCGGCGCGATGGACGAACAGGGCGGGCGCTGCTGATCTGCGTGGATCAAGGGCGTGGAAGTCGGGTGCGCTTCTTGCCGTTGGGCTCTATGGTTACCTCGTGCTGAGCATTGACCAGTTGCGGCGCTTCGCCAGGGACGGCTACGTCGTCGTGCCCGGAGTCGTTCCCGAGCCGTGGTTGGCGGACGCCGACGCCGAGATTGACGGCGTCATCGCAGACGCGCCACCCCCCGAGGGAAAGGTCGGCCCGCACTTCTATTTCCTGCCTCCCGAGCAGCTCCCCGCAGCGGACGCTTCCGTGCGCCGCTCGGGGGCGCTGACGGCAGCCGAGGAGCTGGTGGCACCCCACAGCCTCGATCACGCGTTGGGTCACATCCAGGTGGCGCTCAACATCCCGCCGTATCCGCACCGCCCCGGCGGACCGCACCTCGACGGTCACCGCCCCGAGCTGAGCGCACCCGCCTCGTTCACCATGCTGGCAGCGGTCTTCCTTTCCGATGAGTCCGTCCCCGACTCCGGCAACCTGTGGGTGTGGCCGGGGTCCCATCTCGCCCACCAGCAGCTCTTCGCCGAGCGGGGCCCGACAGTTCTGCTTGCGACGAGCGGCCACACCCTCAGCCTCGACGAGCCGCCCCCGTTGGGCGACCCGCGTCCTGTCACTGCGAGGCGGGGGGATCTGCTCCTCGCGCACTTCCTGCTCGGCCACAACATCGGCGGAAACACGAGCCCGGCGACGAGACGGATCCTCTACTACCGCCTCCATGTCGATGGCCACGAGCAGCACTGGCCGGACACCTTCCTGGACGCGTTCTGCGAGTACCCACCCGTCCGAGCCGCGTCGACAGTTCCCGGCGACGCTCGCCCCGCGCCGTGACCGACCATCGGCTGGTGGGCGCTATGAGGCGCTGCGCGGACTGCGGAGCGCTGGTCGCTGACCTTGACGGTCCCCGACATCCCTACCTCCCGGCGGCGCCGGGGTGCTGGATCACCTACTGCTCGCTCGAGGACTGGAAGATGGAACTGTTCGCCAGCGGCGACGTCGCCACGGCCCAGGACTTGGTCGATGCCTACGCCGCGCAGCACCCCACCAACACCGACCGCCGCAACCGCCAGTCCGTCGCCGTCCACCTCATGAGTCTGTGCGCCACGGTCGAGACCGGACTCAGCGGGACCGACCGGCGGCGGCCATCGGCCGCTGGACCCACCGCAACTACCCGCCGCTCGAGCCGCCACCGTTCCCTTTCGAGGTGACCGCTTCGGATGTTGCCGCCGCCCCGGCGCAACGGCGGGCGGCGACAGTCGAGCGCATAGCAGCGACGACCTGGGCGGCCTGGTCGGAGCACCACGCCACGATCCGGGACTGGCTGGCGTCTGGGGGGCCGAGCCCGCCACGGTGAACGATGTTCACGATCGGCATGATGAGTCGTCGTGGCGCCAGCCGCCACCGAGCGACACATCTGCGTCCACACGACGACCACCCTGGGCACATCAACACGCGCCCGAACGACAGATCTGCGCCCGCGTCACCGACGAGCGGAGGGCACCCCCCAGGCACACAGATCGACGGTTCTAGCGGCGGCTGTCGCGGCACGGGGCGTGATGAAGAGCAGGCCTTGTATTGCCCACCAGGGCGTCAGCTGAAGGGATCGGGTCAGACAACACGCCCAGCTCTATCTTGACCTGTTCGAGCTGGTGTTGGATTTCCTCGAACAGCGCGCTCCGTTCCTGGCTCTCGGCCATGTAGACCGCTGCGCTGGCGGCCGCCTCGAACCGGCGGGTCAACACGGGCTCGGTGTCGCGGTACGACCTTCGGGCCTTGTCCGCCAGGATGGCGAGCTGGCGAAGCTCTTGGTGGGTGATTCGTTCAAGCATCTTGGGCATCTCCCTTCCATCAAGTGGAGGCGGATCGACCGAACCAGCACGGGTTCGCTGGCCAGATCGGTTGATCCGCCCCTTTCGGTAGACGGTCCGCGCCGGGCGGGCCACTGCCGGGAGGAGAGTGCAATGGCGCGCCAAGCGAAGATGAGCAAAGAGGAGTGGCAGAGGGTTGCCGCAGAGAGGGTTGCGGCGGCACAGGCGGTGCTGGAGACCGAAGTGACCGCGCTCCGGTCGGGTGAGGACTGGCGCAGCTACTTGGAGTTCTCGGCGAAGTTCCACGCCTACAGCCCGAACAACATCATGCTTCTTCACGCCCAGCACGCCAAGGCGTTCGAGGAAGGCCGGGTGGACACGCCGAGCCCGACGTTCATCGCCGGGTACCGCACCTGGCAGGCGCTCGGCCGCCAGGTGGACAAGGGGCAGAAGGGTTACGCCATCCTCGCACCGGTGCACTACAAGCGCCTCGAGGTCGTTGACGCCACCGGCACCACCAGGCCACTCGGCAAGGGGGAGACCCCTGCTCCCGAGGAAACCGAGCACTCGCGCCAGGTCCTCGGCGGATTCACGGTCGAGCACGTGTTCGCGGCCGAGCAGACCTCAGGCGACCGGCTTCCTGACGCGCCGATGCCGAAGCTGCTTGCTGGCGAGGCCCCCGCAGGACTCGGCGAGGCTGTCATGGCTTTGGTGGAGGCAAGGGGGTTCAGCGTCGATCCGGCTGTCGACGCCCGTGAACTGAACGGAGCGAACGGGGTGACCCGATGGGACTTGAAACAGGTACAGGTCCGCTCCGACATGGACGACGCCGCGATGGTAAAGACGCTGATCCACGAGGCTGCCCATGTCCTCTCCCACGAGGACCCGCCCGGTTCGCTCATCTCGCGGGATCGTAAGGAAGTCGAGGCCGAGTCGGTCGCCTTCGTCGTCGCTGCGGCCCACGGTATGCCGACCGACGGGTACTCGTTCCCCTACGTAGCAGGGTGGGCCGGGGATGACCCCGGAAAGGCGATCGCTCAGACACAGGCACGCGTCTCGAAGACAGCGAAGGCCATCCTCGAAGCCTCCCCGGCCCTGATCGTCTCGGGCGGCCGGGTACCCGGTGCCGACCAGGCGGTGGAGGCAGCCCGCCAACAACGAGACGTCGGGCGGCGAGCAGCGCAGACTCGCCAGCTCATCGATGCCAACCCGCGAGTGCAGCTGGTGAAGATCGGCTTCGCCTCGACGGGCGCTCCGGGGATGGGGATGGCGTCGTGACCTCTGCCTGCGCGGATGCGAGCTCGGTGTTGGGGCTGGCCTGATGGCCCACCCCAGCCCCCAATCCCACTCCGAGCCGGCGACCGACTTGGCGCTGGTCGCCATCGTCCTGCTCATGCTCACGGTCGGTGCGTTGCGGTTTGCTGGCACGGCATCTGCCGTCGTCTCCGGCCACCGTGCCCCCCGCGGACATCCGCTCGGGGAGCTGGCAGCGTTCGCTCACGTCGGGGACCCGGCGCTCGGCTGGCACGCCCAGGTCGGCCCGGCGGTCCTCTACTGGGCGGTCACCGCCCTTACCCTCGCCCTCCTTGGGTTTGTGGTCTGGGGGGCGTGGCGGATCTTCCGTCCGGCTCGTCCCGGCGGCCGCACTGGCGACGATCCCACCAAGCTCGACGGTCTGGCGAACCGCGCGCAGGTGCTCGCCGCCGCCGGGCCGAAGGCCCTGGTCGCCCAGGCGAAGGTGCTTCGGCCGTCGCTGGAGAAGCCCAAGCCTCGCGACGTGGGCTGGTACCTCGGCCACTCCCGAGGGGTCGAGTGCTGGATGGGGGTGCGCGATTCGTTGGTGCTGGTCGGCCCGCCCGGTGCGGGCAAAGGCTTCAACTTCGTGATCCCGTCGATCCTCGACGCTCCGGGTGCGGTCATCACGACCTCGACGCGGCCGGACAACCTGACCGCCACCATGGCCGCCCGAGCTGGCGACTGTCGCCCGGTCGGCGTTTTCGACCCGCAGGGCTTGGCGGCTGGCGTGCCGTCTCCCCTCCGGTGGTCGCCCATCCGGGGCTGCGAACGGCCACAGACCGCCATGATCCGAGCCGCCGCCCTCACCGCCGGAGGGGCCAGGGGTGTGACCGACGCCAACTTCTGGGAGCAGCAGACACAGACAGCAGTGCGGTGCCTGCTCCACGCTGCTGCGATCTCCGGGCGATCCCCCGCAACCCTCTACGAGTGGTCCCTGCACGCGGCCGCGGCACGTGAAGCGGTGTCGCTCCTGGCCACCGACCCCGCCGCTTCGGCCTCTTGGGATCGGGCTCTTGACGGGATCGTGAGCGCAGAGCAGCGCACACGGGACTCGGTGTGGGCGATGGTGGCGAACGCCTTCGCGTCCCTGGCCGACCCGCACGTCCTAGCCGCTGTGTCGCCTGAGGCGGGCGAGGCGTTCGACCCCGCGGACTTCCTGGCCCGGCGTGGGACCCTTTACCTGCTTGGCACGGCTTCGGGGGCGTCGGCGACAGCGAGCCTGGTGTCAGCCCTTATCGAAGATGTGATCGATGTGGCCCGGCGCCTCGCTGCCGCGGCCCCAGGAGCGCGGCTTGACCCGCCGCTCGGTCTGATCCTCGACGAGGCCGCGAACTACCCGCTTCCCTCCCTCAGCTCGCTCATGTCGGAGGGGGGCGGGTCGGGTCTCCCGACGATGGTGGTGCTCCAATCGCTCGCCCAGGCCCGCGACCGGTGGGGCAAGGAGACCGCGGGGGCGATCTGGGACTCCGCTACCGCGAAGGTGATCCTGCCGGGCAGCTCCAACGCGGATGACCTGGCCGACATCTCCCGGCTGCTCGGGGAGCGCACCGTCACCGAGCAGTCGCAGTCATACCAGACGGGTGTGGGCCGGGGCGGCAAGTCGATCTCGACCTCCGAGCGTAAGCAGGCGATCCTCGATCCGTCTGCCATCCGCACGCTGAGACCGGGCCACGCACTGCTGCTCCTGCGCTCCGCGCAGCCGATCATGTTGACACTGCGTCCTTGGATCACCCGACCCGACGCGGCACGAATCAGCGGTGACCGTGAGCAGGTCGAGTCTCTGATCCGCCAAGCCGCCAGCGTCGCGTGGGCCAGTCGTGCGTGACCCCCGCCCTGGCCTGGCGTGGTTCGCCAAGCGGCTGGCGATCCGCCGAAAGTACGCCACGTACATGGACTCCCCGGCCTGGTTCGACCGACGCCGGTCGTGGATCGGCGAGTGGGCACAGGTCAGCGGTACGGAGCCGTCGTGCCTCGTATGTGGCGGCACGTGGAGCGACCTGCACCACCGCAGCTACGACCGTCTCGGCCAGGAACAAACCAACGACCTGATCCCTCTGTGCCGGGACTGCCACGACCAGCTCCACGCCCGTCTGGAACGAAACCCCGAGTGGCGCAAGAGGCCCCGCCCGCAAGCGACCGACGCTCTGATCGCCCACATGCGACGGCGCCGCGAGGAGAACGTTGACGATGACCGACGCTGACGACGCGAAGCGCCCGCACCCCTCGCCTCGCGAGCAGCCAGACACCGGGGTCAGCGGGATGGCCGACGCGTATGCTGCGCTCCTCGCTGCCGACAGTTCCCTCCCCGACGACCTGGACGACCTGGTCGGACCGACGTTCTGGCCTGCGATACCGGCCGGGGACGTAGAGGCCGAGTGGGCGGAGCTCCGCGAGTGGGTCGAGCGCCTGGTGCGTCGCTATCCCCATCTCGACCATCATGTGATTCCCGCCTGCTGGTATCGCCACAACGGCCACGTCGAAGCTCTAGCCGCCCTGCGGGACCACGAACAGGTGAGCTTCGCGGACTCCTCGCCGGGGACCAGCCCAGCCCAGTGGCATCAGGTGTTCGCCCTGATCGAAGCCCGGCTGCGTGAGTGGACCGCCCAGGCCGGGTGCATGTCCGCCCACCGCGAACCACCAGCCCGGCTTAGCCCGGTCGATGACGACGAGTGGGACGGGTGGGTGGCGTCGGACAAGCAGCGGCGCATCGCCCGCTACGACGGTACATAGCCGGCTCTCGGACCCCTCTCGGAGCGTGGCTGGATCGGTCGGTCTGTCTCCTGTGGATAGACGGCCCGCGTCGGGCGGGGCGATATCTGGGAGGTGCTGGCGTGGCGATCAAGACCGTGTGGCGCGTTGCCCACTCGTGCGGGCATGGACACGACCACGACCTGGGCGACAGACGCCCATCGGAGCGAGCCGGCTATGCGAACTGGCTGGCGACGAAGGAATGCTCGGGGTGTTGGCGCGCGGAGCGTGACCAGCAAAACTGCCAGAGCAGGCAGGCGTGGCTGGCGCAGCGGCGCGCCGAGGAAGCCGCCGACATCGAAATGTGGGAACACCGTGTGGGCATGCCCGGCCTCGACGGGTCCGACAAGGCGGTGCGCTGCGCACGCCGGATCCGCTACGAGCTGATTGTCGCCGCCCACGAACATGCCGAGACCGTCGGTGTCTCCGACGACGCCTTCGCCGCAGCGGTCGAAGACAGCTCCCGGAAGGTCACTTCCGCGTCGTGGTGGGTCAACCAGCGCTTCACCGATGCCGCCGACGCGACGGAGCTGATCGCGGACGGCGCCTCGGACCCCGCCCTGAGCACCAGAACGGAGAACCAGTTCTGATGGCATCCTGGCTCGACTATCGGGAGCCCGGCCGGGTTGCGGCGCCCATGTCGGAGCTGGCCGGCCGGCGACCAGAGCAGTGGACAGCGAACCTCGCCAGCGCAGGTGGCGACCGCCGGTACGCGCTGTGGCTCACTATGGCGTTCGACCGTCTGGCGCAGTACCCATCGGCGAACGTGGCGGACCCCGGCGGCGCCGCCTGGCGCGGCCAATACCTGGCCGGGGCGTCTCCGGCCTCGGCCGCCTTCTCTGCGTGGGCTGGTGCCGCAGCGGACCCCGAGATCACCGCGGCGCTCACGAGGTCTCCGCGGTGACCGGGATCGACTTCGACGCGCTCCGCCTGCGGCATCGCCTCGCCGATGTAGCACGGCGAACCGGCCTGGCCGTACACCACGACGGGGGCGACACGCTGGTGTGCTGCCCGATGCCAACCCACGACGACCGCACCCCCTCCATGATGTTGCACCTGTCCACCGACCGGTTCCACTGCTTCGGCTGCGGTGCGACCGGCGATGCGATCCAGTGGGTGCGAGACATCTACGGGGTTCGGGTCGTAGAAGCCGTCCGAATGTTGGAACACCCAGGTCCGCTACCCCCACCCCCACCGGGTCCGGTCACCGGCCGTCACCACATCAGCCGGGCCGCGTCGACGATCAGGCTCGCCCAGGCCGAGCGACCCGACCCGGCCCGTAGCACCGGTTCCGACCTGCGGGCGGTACTCGCAGACGCCTGGGGCTACTACAGCTACGGTCCGCTGCACGACACCGCGGCTGGCTACCTCGCCGGGCGGGGGATCGATGTTGCTGCTCTCGAAGCCGAAGTCGGAGAGCCGGTCGTCGGCCACGCCCCGCACAAAGCTCCCGGCCAGCTTGTCGCCCGGCTGCGGGCCGAGGGCCACAGCGACGACGTGCTGGTAGACGCCGGCCTCGCCCGCCGGGTCGCTGGGCGGCCCTTGATCGACACCTACCGCCACCGGGTCGTCGTCGCCGTACGAGACGACCACGGCGCCGTCGTCGGTCTGATCGGCCGCTACGACGGCGAGCGGGGCGATGTTCCGAAGTACCTGAACCCGCCGCGCACCGCCGTCTACGACAAGTCGGTCAACCTGTACCGCCCGACGCTGCACCGCCTCGACAACGACGCCCAGGTCGTGCTCTGCGAAGGAACCCTCGATGCGCTCGCCATCGCGGCCTGCGCTGCGCAAGCAGGACTGTCGACCAAGTACGCGCCGGTCGTCGAGTCCGGCCTGGCGATCTCACCAGCCCAATGGGACACGATCCTCGCCATCCACAACCAGCCGCTGGTGATCTGCGCTGACGGCGACCCGGCCGGCCGCCAAGCATCCGCCCGCTGGGCCACCGAGGCCGCGCTGCGAGGACGGGAGAGCGTCATCACCACCTGGCCAGACGGCCACGACCCGGCAAGCTGGCTAGCCGAACACGGCGGTGACGGCCTGGCGGCCGTCACCAGAAGGGGATGCTTGAACGCCGACCGGCGAGAGCTCCGGCCCCGCCACAGCGCGCCGATCGTCGTGGCCGCTCTCGCCGCCGAAGCCCGCTCGGCGGGGCGACCGGTGGATATCGCCGTGCTCCACCCACTCGGGCTGCTCACCGGCCACGGTCCGCGAACACGCTATGCAACAGCAGCCGCACGGTACTTGGCGGGTGGCGTAGTAAACGACGCCATCGCCACCTCTGACGACCCGGCCCAGATCGCCAAAGCGGTCCTCCGGTGGGGAACCACCCGGTTCCCCGACGACACCCGCGAGGCGTGGACCAACGCTGCCGCGATGGAACTTGATCTCGCCGGCTACGGACTCGCGGCACGCCGTGTCATCGGCCTCAGGACAGGGACAACGCACACCGACGTGCCGATCTGCGCTCTTGCCGGACCCGCGGATCCGTTCTTCTGGCCGGGTGATTTGGGCGTCGTGTCGGCTGGTCGTGCAAGCTGGGAGGGATGAGGGGGAAGAAGGCCCGATGGGGCCGCGATCTGGGGGACCGGGTCGGCGACGCGCTGCGGGAGACCAGCGCCGAGGTGATCGAACCGCGCTTCGCGGCGTTGGGGCCGATGGACGTGCGCTCCAAGGCGGCTGGCGAGCTCGTCACTGTCGCTGACGTCGAGGCCGAAGGGCTCCTGACCCGGAGGTTGACCGACCTCCTGCCGGGTGCCGCGGTCGTCGGGGAGGAGGCATGCGCCACAGACCCGACCCTGCTGGAGGGTCTCGGGGCAGCGCAGGCGTGGCTGGTCGACCCGCTCGACGGCACCGCGAACTTCGTCGAGGGGAACCACGACTGGGCGGTGATGGTCGCGCTCTGCGAGGAAGGCCGGACGGTGGCCTCGTGGATCTGGCAGCCGACGTCCCAGACGATGTACACCGCCGAGGCCGGCTGCGGCGCCGCCCGCAACGGAGTGGCCGTGGCCGTCACGTCCCGCCCCGTCGATCCTGGAGCGCTGCGAGGAGCGGTGCTCACCCGTCTTCTGCCCACCAGCGTGTCAGCGATGGTTGACGCCGGCCGGGACCGCTTCGACACCGTCACCCCCGGACGGCGCTGCGCGGGGGTGGATTATCCGGCGGTGGTCGACGGCGGCCAGGACTTTGTGCTGTTCTGGCGCACCCTGCCATGGGACCACGCTCCGGGGGTTCTGCTGCTCCAAGAGGCCGGCGGCGTCGCCCTACGGCCCGACACCAGCCCTTACCGTCCGGCCGACACGCGCCCCGGCCTCCTCGTCGCCGCCGACCGCTCGACCTGGGACGCGGTGCGCGCCATCCTTCTACCGGGAGTGCTGACCGACCACAAGAACGGGGCCGACCCGTGAGCTCCCCTCGGGCAAGGACAACCAACAGACCTTGCCTCCTCCGCCGACAACGACCTGGCCAGTGAAACCGCTATAGGTGCCGTTCTGCGCTTCTTCGCCACGGCCGAGGGTCGTCGTTCGGGACTGGAATTCTGCGCTGCTTCCAGGACGCAGTACGCCCACTGCGTTTGTGCCTGCGCGAGCCGCCGGGAGGGCCGCTTCCAGTCAAAGGTCGAGCGTGACGGCGCTGCGGGGCGTCGTGCTGCACATCAGGACGTTGCCGGGCGGCGGTGGGTCGAGGGGGGTTGGGTCGTAGGCGACGGCGCCGTTGACCAGCGCGACCTGACAGCGGTGGCAGACTCCGCTGCGGCACGACCACGACACGGGGATGTCGCACGCCTCGGCCAGGTCCAGCATGGTGCCGTGCTCGGGTGCCCAGCGCACGGCCAGTCCGGAGCGCGCGAAGGTGACGGTGACGCCGATGGCTGGGTGGTGAGCGGGCGGGTGCGGTGGGCGTCCGGTTGACGTCGCTGCGCCGAAGGTCTCGGTGTGCACGTGGTCGGGCGTCAGGCCGGCGGCGAGCAGTGCTGCGCTGAGGTCGGCCATGAACCCGGCGGGCCCGCACAAGAGCGCGTGTGTGTCGGGGGTGAGGTGGAGTGCCTCGACGTCGGTCGCGGTCGGACGCCCGGGTATGAATGGGCCGCTCGTCTCGTCGCCGGGTGCGGTGTAGAATACTTGGCTGCGGGCGTGCCGGACGCCGGCGAGAAGGGCCGTGACCTCGTGGGCGAAGAGGTGCTCGGCGGCGGAACGAACGACCTGCAGCCACGTGACCTGCGCCCCGCTCGGGTCCTCGGCCAGGTCGGCGAGCATGGCGAGCATCGGTGTGACTCCCACGCCGGCGCTCGCGAGCAGGACCGGTGCAGCCGGATCGCCCGGCAGCGTGAACGCGCCGCGCGGGGCGGCGACCTCGACGGTCGCTCCGACGCCCAAAGCGTGCAACCGGGTGATCCCGGTGCCGGCCCGCCGCACGGTGACCCGCAGCTGTGTCGGGTCGCTCGGGGCCGAGATCGTGTAGCTGCGGATCACGGGATCGTCCGGGCCGCCGACGCGAACGGTGACGAACTGGCCGGAACGGTGGGGCGGGAGCGCGCCCCCGTCGGCGGGCTGCAGGTGTAGCGACCGGACGGTCGGGCTCTCGGCGACGATCGCGCTGACGTGAAACGGCCGGAAGCCTTCCCATGCCGAAGGCGGCGGCGCGACGCCCAGGCCGGCGTTGCCCGGCTCTCCCTTCGCAGCGAGCAGGGCACGGAACGAACAGCGCCATCCCTCCGACAGGGCCGTGGTGTCGATCGAGCGTCGCAGGAGGTCGGGCTCGTGGTGCGTCCCCTACAGCAGGTCGGAGGTCTGCCGGACAGTGAGCGCGCCGGCGACCCGGGCGACCCGGATAATGACGTCACCCGCGCCTACGGCGCCCTCGCGCAGGACGCGCAGGTAGAAGCCGGGCCGGCCGTGCCCGGTCAGCAGGCCGGGCATGCGCGACTCGCGTAGCGCGATGCCGACCTTAAAACAGGTGACTCGCGGTTGGGTGACCTCGAACTCGGCGGTGCCGATGCGCAGGCGGTCCCCGATGCGGGTGTCGCTGTCGTCCAGACCGGTGACGGTAAAGTTCTCCCCGAAGGTTCCGGGGCGAGGAAGGTCGCGTCCGAGTTGCTCGCGCCAGTAGCGGTATGACTCGCGCTGGTAGACGAAAACGGCGCGGTGCTCGCCGCCGTGCCCGACGAGGTCGGCCTGCGCGTCGCCGACGACATTGAGCCGGCTCACCGCCAGCCGGCCTCGCCACGCCAGGTCGGCGGGCTGTCCGGCGTTCACCGAATCGAGAACGCCGACCACGAGCGGTTCCGGCGTTTCGCTCACCCGCCGACCTGAAGGTTGCGGTCGCCACCATGGGCCACGACGTGTTGGCCCGGTTGGGGCAGCAGGCGCCGGTCGTCGAGGAACACTTCGAGTTTCTCTGGGTCGAACGACACCAGGTCGTCGATGCCGGCCGCCTCGGAGAACGGGTCTCGGTAGTACCAGGCGGCGTCGGAGCGGCCGGCGATGTCGTAGTAGGCGGCGCTCCCCTTGTACGGGCAGAAGGTGGTCGTACGCGACGGGTTGAGGGCGGTGCCATCGACGTCCCCGCGCTGCACGTACCAGCGCGGGGCGAAGCCTGACTCGTAGAGCACGACCGGGGTGGTCGTATCGGCGATCACCCCGGTGCCGGCTCGGACCATCAGGTGGCGGGAGGATCGGCGGATGTCGATGCGGTGGTAGTTGTCGGGGGCGTGGCCGACGATGCGTTCGTCCTCGTCGTAGAAGGCGTCCATCGCACGCCAGGCAAAGGCGACGCGGTCCCGTAGAAGAGTGGCGTGTTCGGGCAGGTGCGTGTGTGCCCATGCGGCGCGTTGGGCCTCACGGTGGCCTCGGACGGTGTACCAGGCTGTGGGGCCGAGGTCGCGGTGCACGGTGATGCGCTCGGTCGGCTCCAGCGCCTCGGGGCGGACGTCGCTGATGGCGAAGTACGCGACGGGGTAGCGGCCGGGCTCGTGGAGCAGCACGACGTCTTCGCTGTCGGCGATCCAGTCGTCACTGAAGCGGACCCGCAGGCGCCGGCGGGCCGGTTCGGCGTACAGGAGCCGTGCGGGTAGCGGCACGTCGGTGAGGAAACGGCCGACCGATACTCCGGCGAGCGGTCCCTGCTGCCAGGAAAGTCCCATCTGCGATCAGTCCTCGAACGCGGCAGTAAGCAGGCGGTCGCTGGCCTCGGCGATGGCGTCGGCTTCCTCCTCGAGGGCGAAGTGCCCGGTGTCGAGCAGGACGATTGTGGCGCCCGGGACGTCGGTGGTGAACGCTCGTGCGCCGGCGGGCCCGAAGAACGGGTCATTCTTGCCCCACACGGCCAGCACCTTCGGCTGCCGCCGGCCCAGCCAGGCCTGCCAGTCGGGGTAGCGCGACGGGTTGTTCTGGTAGTCCCACAGCAGCGCCTTCATGTAGTCGGCGCGTCCGGGCCGGTCCAGCACGAGTTGGTCGGCGAGGGCCTGCTCGGGATCGATCAGCTCTGGGTCGCGGGCGCCGGCCAGCCACTGCATCTGGGTGCCGGCGAGGGCCACGAAGCCATCGACGGCGGGCTGCCCGCCGTCGCGGTCGGCCCACCAGTCGGCGAGCGCTGAGACGCCGGGTCCGAACCCGTCGGTGTAGATGTTGCCGTTCTGGGTGATGATGCCCCGGACCCGGTGGTCGTGGGCGAGCGCGATCCGGAACCCGACGGGGGCGCCGAAATCGAACATGTATATGGCGTAGTCGCCGATCCCGGCTTCGTCGATTGCCTTGCCGGTGATCTCGGCGAGTCGGTCGAAGGTCGGCGAGTCGGGCAGCGGGTCGGAGCTACCGAAGCCGGGGTAGTCGATCGCGACGGTGTGCCAGTTGGGTGACAGCCGGTCGATCAGTCGGATGTAGGAGCGAGTGCTCGACGGGTAGCCGGGCAGCAGCACGAGCGTCGGGCGCGTTGGGTCCCCGGACTCGCGTACGAAGACCTTGAGGCCGTCGATCTCGACGTGGTGGTGGCGGATTGCTGGCATGGCGGTTCCTTCGGGTGTTGTCGGTCGGGGTTAGTCGGGGTGGGGTCAGAAGCTGCTGCCGGCGTCGGCGGCGCGTTGCAGGGCTGCCGCCTTGTCGGCGTCGCGATTTGCGGTGAGCACGGTCGGCTGCCAGTGGATCTCGGTCACGTCGGTGAAGCCGGCGAACCGCACCCAGTCGTTGAAGAACGCGGCGTGGAAGTCGGCACCGAAGGCCAAGGGCGCTCCGGGTGAGTAGACACCGCTGGTGTAGATCACGGCCGCCTTCTTGTCGCGGATCAGTCCGCTGTAGCCGGCCTGGGGTGTGAAGTCGAACAGCCAGCCGGGCTGGCTGATGATGTCGATCCACTGCTTCAGCACGTACGGGACGCCCGCGTTCCACATCGGCACCGAGAACAGGTAGGTGTCCGCGGCGGCGAACCGGTCGAACACGCCACGAGCGGTATCCCATTCCCCCTGTTGTTCTGCGCTCGGCTGACCTCCGCCGAAGGCGGCCATCTTCGCTCCGGCCGCCAGCGGCCCGAAGGTCGGCAGCGTCGGCTCGAAGAGGTCCAGGTGATCGACCGTGACCTCAGGGTGGGCGAGGCGGTACGTGTCGAGGAACGCGTCGACGAGGGCGAGGCTGTCGCTCGATGCACCCCTCGGGCTTGCGGAGACGTGCAGCAGTGTGGTCATCGGTGAGTCCTTCTTTCTATTGGCGTAACTGTTGTAGTAGCCGGTCACAGGTTACCTTATTGAGCCCTTGGTAACCTGTCAACGGACAAATCAACAGTTGACGGACGGAGGTTCGTACGGAGCCGACAGACCTGATCGGGCTCGGGGACCACCCGGCCTTGGATTTCGTGAACAGCACCGCAGGGGTGGGCTCGCACCGGGTCGACTTGTTCGGGAACGGCGCGTCGTATCTGACGTGGCTGGGGCTGGCCGGGCTGATCAGCCCGGCCGACCGCAGCATCATCAAGAAGCGCTTCAGCTCAGCGGACATGGACGATGTAGCCGCCCAGGCTGTTGAGATTCGCGAGTGGCTGCGACCGGTCATCGCCGTCTGGAGGCGCGAGACCGGCGGCATACCTCCAGATGTCGCGGCGCGCCTGAACGCCATCCTGGAGGCGGACCGGCGCTACCTCCAGTTCCATGAGAGTGACGGGCTCCCCGACCTGCGGGAACATCGCCACTGGGCGGAGGCCAGCCAGCTTCTCGTCCCGCCGGTGGGCGCCGCCGCCGAGCTGCTCGCCGTCGGCGACCGCAACCTCGTCCGACACTGCGACGGCGTCGACTGCACGATGTGGTTCTACGACCGGACCAAGGCCCACCGGCGACGCTGGTGCTCGATGGCACTGTGCGGAAACCGGGCCAAGGCACGCAACCACCGTCAACGTCGGACTCGCTGATTCACGCGCTCGACTTCAGGTCCGGTTGCCTCTCGGATCACATCCGAAGTAGAGGGCCCTCCGAGCTTGCTGATGAGAAACGCGCGGGTGAGGTCTGCGATTTGGTCGGGTTGCTCGTCGAGAGCGAAATGGCCGGCGTCGAGCACATGCACCTCTGCGCCTGGCACGTCGCGCTGGTAAGCGGCGGCCTCCGCCACGTCGAAGGACGGATCGTAGCGACCCCAGGTCACCAGCAGCGGCGGTTGATGCGCCCGGAGCCACGCCTGCCACGCGGGGTAGCTGGCGACGTTGGTCCGGTAGTCGAAGAACAGGTCCGTCTGGATGTCGGCCTGTCCTGGGCGTCGCAGGAACGCGAGCTCATCGGTCCACAGATCCGGGTCGTAGCGCTCCGGGGTGGGGCTCGTCCCGACATGGCGGAGGCGGGTCGCGTCGGGCGAGAAGAAGTTCTCCCGCAGCGCCGCCTCGTGCTCAGCGCGGTGGGCCCAGAACTGGCGGCGGGTCTCCCACAGCGGCCCCAGCCCGTCCTCGTGGGCGACGGCGTTCTGCACGATCAGCGCCCGCACCCGCTCGGGGTGCGCCAGCGCGAGCCGGAACCCGATCGGCCCCCCGTAGTCCTGCAGGAAAAGCACGTAGCGGGCGAGGCCTAGCTGGCCGGCGAACTGGTCGATGATCTCGGCGAAGTGGTCGAAGGTGTAGGCGAAGCCGGCAGGCTCCGGGGTGTGGCTGTGCCCGAAGCCGGGATAGTCGGGCGCGACCAGGTGGAAGGCATCCCCTAGACGGGTCAGTAGCGGCTCCCACATGCGCGAGGAGGAGGGAAAGCCGTGGAGTAGCAGGATGGTCGCTGCGTCAGCAGGCCCGGCTTCGCGGTAGAAGATCTCGATTCCGGCGACCTCAATGGTGCGATAGGTTGTCATCTGGTTCCCTTACGGACATGGCCGCGCCACGAACAGTCGTGTTGATGGAGCGATGCGGGTGGTGAAAGAGCGCTGGCTGGACGGTCAGGCGCTGCTGTTGGCGAGCACGCGACGACCCGCCTGGCGCCGATGGCAAAGGTGGCTTTCGGCCGGTAGAGGGAGGGGGCTGGCAAGGAGGCTCAGAGCATGGAGCCGATGTCGGAGCTGCTCGTCGGGTAGGCGTAGATCATGTCTTTGAGGTCGTCGGCGGTGAGGCCTTTGCGGATGGCCAGGCCGAACAGGTTGATGACTTCTTCGGCGTGGTGGCCGAAGAGGTGGGCGCCGAGGATCCGGCCGGTGCCCTTTTCGACGAGGGTCTTGAAGCCGCTGTGGGCGAGCGCGACGCGCCGTGATGAGTACCAGCCGGTGGTTTCCTCGTGGCGCACGACGTAGTCGATCCCGCGGGCATCGGCGGTGGCCTCGTCGATGCCGACCCGGGCGAGAGCGGGGGTGGTGAACACGACACTGGGGATGCCGTCGTAGTTGGGGACACGGGAGTTGCCTTCCAGGAGATTGGCGGCCACGACGCCGCCCTGCATGCCCGCCACCGGGGTGAGCGGGAAACCGCCGCTCGCAGCGGCGTCACCGGCGGCGTACACGGCCGGGTTGGTGACGCTCTGCAGGTACTGGTTGACCTCGACGCCGCCACCCTCGACCCGATTGACCCCGGCAACGTCCAGGTCGAGGTCGTCGATCTCGGGGACCCGCCCCGCGGCGTGGACGACCAGATCGGCGACGAAGTCGCCGCTGCCGGCTCCGCTGGTGGTCCGGACGACAAACTCGTCGCCCCGCTGCTCGACACCGGTGACCGTGGTTTCGAGCACCACGTCGACGCCGAGGTCCCGTGTGGTCGCAAGGAGCTGGTCGACCAGGTCGGGGTCGAACGCCTCGAGAGGTCGGGTCCCCCGGTGCACGACCCGCACGTGGCGGCCGGCTCGGGCAGCGACGTGGGCGAACTCGAACGCGATGTAGCCCCCGCCCACGAACAGGACCCGGGGCGGCAGCACCGGCAGCTCCAGGAACCCGGTGCTGGTGACCAGATGCTCCTCGCCGGGGATACCGAGAGGCGCGTGGCGAGCTCCGGTGGCGATGACCACGTGAGCGGCCTCGTGGACGTCGTCTCCCACCCGCAGGCTGGTGGGACCGGTGAAACGGGCCCGCCCGTGCACAGTCCGGATCCCGGCCTGCTCGAACGCCGTCTCGTTCAACTCGGGGACTCCGTCGACGAAGGTGCGCTTGAACGCCATCATCTCCGGCCAGTCGATGATCCCAGGAGAGCCCGGCATGCCCCTGCCGTCCATGCGTCGCGCCCAGTCGGTCACCTCGGAGACGCCGACGAGCACCTTCTTGGGGTCACAACCACGCAGCTGGCAGGTACCACCGAAGGGCCGGTTGTCGATCACCGTCACCGCCCACCCCGACCCAGACTCACGACAGGCGTAGGCGACGCTCTGGGCGGCGGTGCCAGTGCCCACCACAATTAGATCAACGGTCATAGTTCTGTTCCTTTGCTGGTAGATCAACGGTCATAGTTCTGTTCCTTTGCAGGTCTTCTGGAAGCGGCCGGTACCCTAAGCAGGTTCCGGCCTGTGGAGCGCGGCGCCGGCGCTGAAACCCGGAGCGGCCGGTCGAATCGGGGCGGGGGTCAGCTGGTGGCGATCCCCTCGATGCCGGTTCCGAGGCCGGTGACGGCGCCGAAGTCGCCGAGCGAGCCGTCGGGGTTGACCCGGAACTCGTTGACGGTCCCGGTCGAGCCGGACTCGACGTAGAGGAACCGCCCGTTGTGGGACGCGGCGAGGTCGATCGGGCCGGAGGAGGAGGCCGTGGGCAGCCCCGTCCCGTCGAGGAGGGCGGGCGTCCCGTCAGCCGCGACGGTGTAGGCGCTCACGTTGGCGCTCCCGGCGTTGGCCACGTAGTAGTACCGGCCGGCGGTGGTGATCCAGCACAGCGCCGCCTGGTGATCCGACACAGACGCGCTGAGGCTGGTGAGCGTCCCGCCGGGGCCGAAGCTGAAGCTGTGCAGGGCGCTGCCGGCCGCCTCGGCGACGACCAGTTGCCCGCTTGGCGTGGAAACGAAGGAGAACGGTACGTTGCTGCCGTCGGTCGTGACCGTCGGAGCGACAGAGAGGTACCCGAGCCGGTTGACGGCGAAGACGTCGAGGGAGTTGGTACTGCCCTTGGTGGTGACGATCAGCTCGGTCCCGTTGGGACTGAAGCCGACTTCGCCGGGCGAGGTGAGAAACACCGGGGGCGTGGTGTTGGCCAGGCCGAGGCTGCGGGTGGATCCCGGCAGGGCAACGAGCTGGTCCCCGAGGATCCGGAAGCCACTGACCGAGCCCGTCCCAGCAGCGTTGAGGACGTAGACCAGGCTGCCCTCGACGGCCACGCTGACGGGGAAGGTCCCGCCGGAGGAGACCACCTGGACGAGCCGCACCTGGTGCGACTGTGTCGAGAGCACCGAGAGAGTGTTGCTTCCCGCGTTCACCGCAAAGAGCAGGCGGCGGTTGGCGTCGTAGACGAGCGAGTCCTGGGAGGCGAGATGGTCGGTGCCGGACTCGGCCGTCTGCCCGCCAAGACCGCCTGTGCTCACCGCCTGGCGAAGCGAGAGCCGCCCGTCGTGGTGGGCAGCGAACACATCGATCTGGTTGCCGGCCGGGTCGTTGGTCTGGACGAAGACCGACTGCCCCGGCGGGCGCGACGGGAACGGGTGTGGAAGGCCCTGGGCGCTTGCCGAGGCTGCGGTGCTCGTGATGGCAGCAACAGCAAGTGCACTGGTCGCAGCGAGAGTAAGGGATTTCCGAAGTCGCATGTTCACGATGTTCTCCTCTGGTGACAAGACAGGATTGGTGGCAGGACGAGCTGTCCGGCGGTCACGCCGTCGGAGGATGCTCCCGGAGGTAGCGGAGCATCCCGACGACATCCTCGGGGACCAACCGGCCGATCGCTCCCGAGGAGTAGACGCTGATGACGACCTTGCCGGACGGGTCGAGCAGGAAGCCCGTCGATTGCAGGAAGCCACCTTCGCTGTCGACGAAGGCTCCGGTCGCAGCAGAGATCGAGGTGGCGTCGGCGCCGTAGCCGATCGGCATGGTGAGGCCATGGCGCTCCACGAGGGCGGCCGTCGTCGCCTCGTCGTCGACGGAGAGCGCGACTACCCGCGCACCGGCCTCGGCAAGGCTCTGGCTCGCCCGCTCGAACGCTCGGAGCTGGGCGTTGCAGTATGGGCACCAGCTGCCCCGGTAGAAAAGGACGATGCCGTAGTCCGCGGCCAGATCATCGGGCAGGTTGATCTGGCCGCCGCCGGACTTGGGAACGGTGAGGGTGGGAAAGGCGGCACCGGGGGGGAGGAGGGGCATGGTGGGTCTCCTTTGGGGTAGCGGGAAGGCCGCCTTGTGCGGCTGATCAGACGGCAGGGCCGGTCGCATCCCAGACCTTGCCGGTCTCGTGACCGCCGAGACGGTGGATGAGGGAAGAGGCGGACTGCTCGGGAGTGAGCAGCTTGCCCTCCCGGTGGCTCTCGACGAAGCGGTCGTGCAGTTCGGCGCCGACCCGTGCCGGGTCCTGGGCGCGGATCCAGGTCTGCATAGAGGTGTCGACGCTTCCGGGACGGAACACGTTGGCGGTGACCCCAGTGCCGGACAGCTCGGCCGCTAGGTTGAGCGTATGGGCCTCGAGCGCGACCTTCGTCGTCGCGTAAGCGTTGGCTCGCAACATCCCCGCTGGGTTTGCGGCGATGCCGCTCGACACGTTGGCGATGCGCCCCCAACTGGCGTCGAGCATGGTCGGCAGGACCATGAAGCTCAGGCGAGCAGCGGCGGCCAGGTTGACCGACAGCGCAGCCGCCCACTCGTCCGGATCGACCTCTTTGCTAGGGCCGAGCGGCCAGACCACCGCAGCATTGTTGACCAGGATCTCCACAGGCCCGAACGTGGCGACGACCACGGCGAGCGCAGCTCGAACTGCCCCGGGGTCGTCGACAGCGGCAGGGAGCGCCAACGCCCGTCCACCGTGCTCGTGGATAGTGGCCACGGTCGCGGCGAGCTCCGGGACGGTACGGGCGAGGACGGCGACCCTGGCGCCCGCATGGGCGAGGTCGAGCGCGATCGCCCGGCCGATGCCGCGCCCTCCCCCGGTCACCAGCGCCACCCGGCCCGACAGTGCCCTGTTCGATGTCTGCACGTTGTCATTAGTGGCGAGCGAGGCCGCCCGTCTTACCGGCTCTCCTCTAGGATCGTGAGTGTGACGGACCCGCCGGATGAGGAGACCGCGGAGTGGCTGCGCTGCTTGGGCGATGGCAATCCCCACCGGGACGAAACGCTCGAGCGCTTGCAAGGTTTGCTGCTGCGGGCAGCACGTGCCGAGGTCGCCCGCAGGCGTGGCCGCCACCAGCTGACCGGCCCGGAGCTGGAGGACCTGGGCCACCACGCCGCGCATGACGCGATGCTTGCCATCGTCGGCAAGCTCGGCGAGTTCCGGGGGGAGAGCCGGTTCACCACCTGGGCCTACAAGTTCGTGGTCCTCGAGGTGTCGAGCAAGCTCGGACGTCACTTCTGGAGCCGTCCGACCGTCACGCTCGACGCTGCCCAGTGGGAGCGCCTGCCGGACCGGTTCGGGGCCGACCCGGAAGACCACGCCACCGCGACCGAGCTGGTCGGTGCCGTTCGCCGGGCCGTGAGCGAGGAGCTGACCGACCACCAGCGACGAGTGTTCATCGCCCTGGTCGTCGACGGAGTGCCCCTCGACGCCCTGGCTTCCCAGCTCGGCTCAAACCGCAACGCCCTCTACAAGGCGATGTTCGACGCTCGGCGTAAGCTCCGGGCTGCGCTCGTGGCCGACGGGCACATCGATGCTCGTCCAGTACCCACGCTCGGGAAGAGACAGGGGGAGCGGCGTTCATGAGCTGCTGGGACGAACTGGACCGGTTCTTGCTGACAGACCCAAGAGACGTCGGCTGCGACGAGGCCATCCGTCTCATGCACGTCTACGCCGACCTCGTCCTCGACCACGGGAGCGACCGAGCAGCCACCCGCTACCCGGGGATGGCAGCGCACTTTCGCGCGTGCGGGCCCTGCGACGAAGACCTCGAGGGCCTACTCCTCGCAGCAAGAGGGTAGACCTGGATCCAGAAGGGTCCAGAAACTCCCCGCCACCGCCGTGACCAACGGGGATGGAGTGGGCGAGGTTGCTCGCCGTGGTGCTCTCCTTCTTCTACCTCTTGGTCCATCGCACCTTCGGACTCCTCGGGTTGGCGAGGAGCGACGCCATCGCCAAGGACGCCGAGATCCTCGTCCTGCGCCACCAGGTGGCAGCCCTTCGACGCCAAGTCGGCCGAGCCCGCTTCACCTGGTCGGACCGGGCGCTGATCGCCCTCCCCGCCGGCCGCATCCCACGACAGCGGTGGACGGCATACCTCGTCACGCCGAAGACAGGCCGCCCGTTCGGCGCGGCGGTCGGGGCCGGCGACGGTGAACCAACCAGTGGGGCCGAGATCTCGGTGGGTAGTGATGCGGTCGACCGGCGTGAGGACACCCTCGCCGATTTGCTCGATCGGGAAGTAGGCGACCGGGCAGTGGCCCGGTTCGTGGAGCAGGACCGTATCTTCACTCTCGGCGATCCACACGTCGTCGAAGCGGACCCGCATGCGGCGGCAGGCCGGCTCGACGAACAACAGCCGGTCGGGCAGGGGCTGATCGGGGAGGAAGTGCCCGACGGCGCCTGGTGCGATTGGTCCCTGTCGCCAGGGTAGTCCCATGTCGCTCAGCCCTCGACCACGTCGAACGCCGAGCGCATGAGCTCGGCAATGGTATCAACTTCTTCCTCCAGGGCGAAGTGTCCTGTATCGAGCAGCACGATCTCGGCGTCGGGCACACCCTTGCGATAGGCCTCGGCGCCGGAGCCGGTGAAGAACGGGTCGTTCTTGCCCCAGGCGGCGAAAAATTTCCGTTGGCGGCGGTGTAGCCACGCCTGCCCGCCCGGGTAGCACGGCGGGTCGTTCTGGTAGCCCCAGAGCAGCACCTTCATGTAGTCGGCGCGGCCAGGTCGGTCGAGGACGATTTGGTCGGCCACGGCGTGCTCCGGGTCGATGAGTTCGGGGTCGCAGGCACCGGCCTGCCACTGCATCTGCGCTCCCTCGAGGCTGACGAAACCGTCGACGGCTGCCTGGAGCGCCTCGCGGTCATTCCACCACGCAGAGAGGGCAGCTACGCCGGGCCCGAATCCGTCTACGTAGGTGTTTCCGCTCTGGACGCCGAGCCCGCGCACCCGTTGGTCGTGCTCAAAGGCGATGCGGAACCCGGACGGGAACCCGAAGGCGAACATGTAGACGCCGTAGTCGCCGATGCCCAGCTCGTCGATGGTCTTGCCGGTGATCTCAGCTAGGCGGTCGAGGGTCGGCGACTCCGGCAGGGGGTCGGAACTGCCGAATCCGGGATAGTCGATCGCGACGGCGTGCCATTCGGCACCGAGTCGGTCGATCAGCCGGACGAAGGCACGGGTGCTGGAGGGGTAGCCGGGCAGCAGGACGAAAGGGGGCCGGTCGGGGTCGCCGGCTTCGCGGACGAGCACCCCGAGCCCGTCGATGGAGAGGGTGCGGTGGCGGACGGCGGACATGCAGAACTCCTCACTGGTCGGTCGCTGTCGACCGTGCGGGTCCGGGTGCCGCCGCTCGGAGCGGCACACCTCGGAAGGGGTCGGACGCGAGACGGCTCGCCCACGGGTCAGGCCGGGCGGGCCAGGGTCAGCTGGAAGTCGCCCGCTCCGTCGGTCCAGCGCCGGTGGGCGTCGAAGCCGGCGCCGACCAGCTCGGCGGCGAGCAGCCCGGAGTCGAACTTGGCCGAGATCTCGGTCAGGATCTCCTCGCCCTCCTCGATGTCGACCACCATGTTGAGGTCGGCGACGGTGACCCGCTGCGCTCGGAGGGAGCGCAACCTCATCTCGATCCACGAATGCTCGGCGTCCCAGACGGCAACGTGGTCGAACCCGGCCGGGTCGAAGTCGGCGCCAAGGGTGGCGTTCAACACGGCGAGGACGTTGAGGTTGAACGCCGCAGTGACCCCTTCCCCGTCGTTGTAGGCGGCGACCAGGCGGGCCGGGTCCTTGCGCAGGTCGGTGCCCAGCAGGAGCCTGTCGGCCGGCGCCATGGCGTCGTGGAACCGCTCCAGCAGCCGCCGCCGGTCGGAGGGCGGAAAGTTGCCGATAGTGCTGCCGAGGAAGGCCCACAGCTTGGCCGGGCCACCCCCCAGGGCGGCCAGGTCGTGGCGGAAATCTCCCACGACGGCGTGGACGTCCACGTCGTAGGCCTCGCCGAGCCGGCTGGCCGCCTCGCGGAGCACCTCCTCGCTGATATCGAGCAGGACGATCCGCTCCAGGCGGCCGGCGGCGGCCATGGCGTCGAGCAGGAGCCGAGTCTTCTCCGAACTGCCGGAGCCGATCTCCACCAGCGCCCGCGCCCCCGAGACGTCCACGATCTCGGCCGCGTGGCGGCCCAGGATCTCCTTCTCGCTGCGGGCGAGGTAGTACTCCGGCAGCCGGGTGATCCGGTCGAAGAGCCGGCTGCCGGTCTCGTCATAGAACCAGACCGGCGGGATCGACCGCGGCAGGGCGGACAGACCGGCTCGTACGTCGGCTACCGCCGCCCGCTGGCGCTGTGCGGGCCCGACCCGGACGTCGATGGTGAGGGTCTTCGGCACAGGGCGGCTCCTGGGGGGTCAGGGGGGGTCAGGGGGGGTCAGGGGGGGTCAGAGGTCCTTGGCCAGGCGCACGCCAGTAAAAGGCCAGCGCGCCCCGGCCGGGAAGAAGTTGCGGTAGGTCGGACGGACGTGGTCGGCCGGGGTCGCGCACGATCCGCCCCGCAGCACCTGCTGGCCGACCATGAACTTGCCGTTGTACTCGCCGACCGCGCCCGGCGCCGGCCGGAAGCCCGGATAGGGCAGGTACGCCGACGACGTCCACGCCCACGCGCCGCCGAACATCGACGCGCCCCCGGACACCGCCGGGCGGGCCGGTCCGGCGCCGTCGAGCTGGCCGACCACCGGCCACCCCGTCGCGACGGCCTCCCACTCGAACTCGGTCGGTAGGCGGGCCCCCGCCCACGTGGCGAAGGCGTCGGCCTCGTAGTAGCTCACGTGGCACACCGGCCGGGACGGGTCGACCGGGCGGCGGCCTGCAAGGGTGTACTCGGTCCACTCCTCCGTCTCCTCCCGCTGCCAGTAGAGCGGCCCCTCCCAGCCCTGGCCCCGGATGGCGGCCCACCCATCAGAGAGCCACAGGCCGGCGGTCCGGTAGCCGCCGTCCTCGATGAAGCTGATCCACTCGCCGCAGGTCACCAGCCGGTCGGCGACCGCGAACGGCACCAGGTGCACGTCGTGGCGCGGGCCCTCGTTGTCGAACGCGAACCCGTCCCCGCCGGCGCCTTCCGTCACGACGCCGCCGGGGTGGCTCACCCACCCGAGGGGCGCCGCCAAGCCAGCGGCCGGATGCGGCTCGTCCCAGTAGATCGGGTCGAGGGGGCTCTGCGACAGCACGTGCTTGATGTCCATGAGCAACAGCTCCTGATGCTGCTGCTCATGGTGGAGGCCGAGCTCGACCAGGTCGGCTGCAGCCCCGTCGAGCCCGTCGGCCAGCATGGAGGCCATGTGCTCGTCCACGTAGGCACGGTAAGCCGCCACCTCCGCACAACCTGGTCGCGACACCAGGCCCCGGTCCGGCCGCGAGTACCGTGGACCGACCGCCTCGTAGTACGAGTTGAACAGGTAACCGTAGGTGGGATGGAACGGGCGATACCCCGGGCGGTGGGCCGACAGCAGGAACGTCTCGAAGAACCAGCTGGTGTGGGCCCGGTGCCACTTGGTCGGGCTCACGTCCGGCATTGATTGCACGGTCTGGTCCTCCGCCGACAGCGGTTCGGCCAGCGCCTCGGTGAGCGCCCGGACGGCTTGGTAGCGGTCCAACCGGTCGGCGGGGCCGGTGACGGCCAACCTCCGTTGGCCGTCGACGATGGCGCTCATCGATGGTCCTCCGCACGGGGCTCCCGGCCGGCGGCCGGACGGGAAGTGCGTCTGACAGCGGTCACGCTACGCAGGTGATGGAGGCCTCGAGATTCCTCCCACGTCCGCCGCCGGAGCTCCCCGACGTCGCCCGGCATCGAGCCGTCCCAGTAGTCGATGCCGGCGTTCAGTACCGGCCCGGCCGAAAGGGCAGAGAAGCTTCCGCCGACATCATAATGTCCGGGTGGCAGCAGGCCGGCCTCGGCCGCCCGGCGTCGACACTCGAAGCCAGGGGAAACGAATGACATCAGAAGCCTCTCGAGAACGGGCCGAGCGATCCGTCAGCTGAACGGGCCGGCACCACCACTTGGGCGCCCATGTCGGCGAAGCCGAGAATCGCCTGGTCGCTCGACACCGATGCACCCCCGTCAGCCACCGATGTCCTTGTCGTCTTCACACAGAAGTTAGTGGCGCAGACAGCCCCGGTCTTACCTCCGAGCACCACAAATCGAAAGCCCCCGGCGACTCGGTCCGGCAGCACCCGAGCGGCGAGAGCGTCCGGATAAGAGCGCAGTCAGCTCGCGTCACTCACTCGCTGGTCGGTGAGGAAGTGCCCGACGCCGCCGGGTGCGAGCGGTCCTTCCTGCCAAGTCAGTCCCATGCCGCTCAGCCGCCGAAGAAGTCGAACGCTGAGCGCATGCGCTTGTCGGTGAGTTCGGCGATGGTGTCCGCTTCTTCTTCCAGTGCGAAGTGGCCCGTGTCGAGCAGCACGATGTTGGCGTCGGGTACGTCCTTGCGGTAGGCCTCGGCGGCGGGGGGGTGTCCCCATGTTCTTGTCAAGTCTTGAGGGCCGACTTTTTCGCTGGTGTTCAGGCGGCGGCTGGGAGGGCGGTCTGGCCGGCCATGCTGGTTCCCGCCCGGTAGGACTCGCCGGTGCGG
>Ga0209012_1001131_pt1 | contig 29938 bp, 21 predicted proteins | sample RS3BMetagenome_FD_184735 | JGI IMG/M metagenome (GOLD analysis project Ga0209012, IMG submission 184735) | Ferric oxide microbial mat and aquatic microbial communities from Rainbow Spring, Yellowstone National Park, USA - RS3B (SPAdes) (version 3) ...
AAAGGCTAGTGCTGATGACAGTGGCAAGAAACCCAAACTTTATCGTGTGCGCTTGTGTTCAGGGAACTTTTACCTTTCTCCTGGCGTGGTTGTATTTCTTAAAAAAACATGAAATTGATGATGTAGCTCCCTCTTCTTTATGCAGCATACGATGAAAATCGTCTGATCAGAACCTGTAGCAAAGAATCCTCCTCGGGCTGGCATAGGGCTCTTCGCCAGCAGCAGTGCAGTTGCTGCCTGCATAGTCCCTTGCCAGCTGTAGAGCGACCGGATGCGACACGACGCACGGCGTGCGAGTTAGGGTTGCGCGATGCCAGCAACATGATAGAACTGATTCATTTTGCCCGAGTGATTCAATCAGTATGCATTGTACGTAGCGAACGGAGAGCACCAAGATGCTCTGAGTGAACCAGCAGTCACAGAGATGTATCTGCGATCGCTGAACCTTGGCATGTACATTCGCTCGTGACACCGGTAAATGCCAACCACTCCACGGAGGCCAGTCAAGACTGAAGCTGCGTCAAGATGCCTCATCGTACGATGCTATCCGCGAGGACCGACGCCATACGACTCGATGCAACGAGCCCTGTGTAGATCGGGCATCGCCAAAACATGCAAGTGCGTACCTCGACGCGGCTGCCCAGTGCTTCGAGGAGATTCCCGTGAAAACGTCCACTGTCACAAGTGAAATACGTGGTAAAATCGTTTATCTGGGGCGCGCACGGATCCTATCAAGTTTTGGAAGACCCCAAAATGTTGTCGGAGCTCTGCCTTTTCATTGTGGCTTTGCTGTTGTCTCGCAGCAGCCAAGAGGGCTCACAGAAAGGGAACGCATTTGCGCTCGCTTCTTTCCAGTTCTCAGAATTTGGGGCGCTACACTACAGATAGATCGTGAACGCTGGATAAAGCGGAAAACGCTCGGAGACGCCAACAACTACCCTCGATGTCATACTCTAAGCGACGCCAGTAACAGAGAAGCGCCGCAGTGTGCCCGCAGCGGACAGTACAGCCTAGAGTCTTCGACCACGGCGACCTCCTTTTCGCCTGGTACCGTCATGTGGTATGGGCGTCACGTCCTCGAGGCGTCCAATCTTCATCCCGCTGCGAGCTAACGCCCGGATAGCGGCCTGAGCTCCCGGCCCAAAGGTTTTAGCCTTGGATCCGCCAGTGCCACGCACTTTGATATGCAACGCAGTAATGCCTAGCTCCTTACAACGCTCAGCAACTTTCTGTGTGGCAATCATGGCTGCGTACGGCGAGGACTCATCCCGATCGGCCTTCACTTCCATGCCGCCAGACCGCCGGACAAAGGTCTCTCGACCCGACAGATCCGTGACATGGATGAAGGTGTCATTGAAAGATGCGTAAATGTGGCAAACCGCAAAGCACTCTTCACCTTCACGGAGTTGCGGCCCTTGAGAAACCTCTTCGGAAACAACTGCCTGACGCTTTTTCGATGCCATTCTCGACCGAGCGCAGGATATACTCAATACCCGTCAATGACGTTCTTATAGCCAACCCGCGCGTCGGCGTGGACGCCGCGCACGCCATGTCACGTGACGGCAGCCGGGCACGGATGCGGGCGGCGATTGCGGCTTGGACGTCGCACCTGCGCCAGGCAGCTGCTGCGGCGGCAGCAGGAGCGCATATGCTCTCTTGGTCGACAGAGCGTTGACAGAAACACGGAATGCCCGATTTCACGACTGCCAGCCGCGCCCGGGAGAGCGTCTTCGATATCGCAAATGGACGCCGATAGCCTGAACACCAAAATCGGGGACTGGATGCATCGATCCTGCACCAGAAAAATCGTCGATGGTGCCCGCCTTGGCTGCGTGTCTGTATTCGTGCGGTGTCAGATCGATGACCTCAACTAGTTGCCGAGGTAGCGATGAAACTGGCTCGAATCTATGATAATTTCTGAAATCGTCTAAAGGCGCGTCTATGCATCACATGCTCCAGATCGAACCCCTTTATAGAGGAGGGACTCGGGGGATCCAGCGGCGTTACAGGTGCCATGCCCGTCGCAGGCACGTTGCGCGTCATCGCACGTTCTGCATCGCAATCGTCGTAGGTACACTGGACTTCTGCGCCTTGCACCTGGGTCCGGCAACACGACCGATTGCATTCGCATGGCGACGGAAAACAGTTGCCCTGCAACGGCGCGCGCACTCTCCAGTAGTGGAATCGCATCGACCCGATCCCGTCCGCAGTTTGTATAGGCACGCCAGGCATGCAGTACCATACTCTGCCATGTTCCGGATGACACAGCCTTGATCGCGGAAAGTGCAGAAGGCGTGCTTTCGGCAGATTCGCGAGCTACCCAGCGCTTCCCAATCCAGAAACGTAACCTGTTTCTTACGGAATGCGGTCGATGAATCGAACCAGATATGCCTCGCATAGAGACCGTTAGGCAAGGACGTCGGGTGACAGATCGCCCGCGCTATAGCTGAGACATAGCAATCTGTTCGGTGTAAGTTCGGTGGGTCCAACCAGAGATCCCCGAGCACCAGCAGATGCACCGCTGGGCAGCGCGAGACCGCGGACAATCAGAAACGCATCCGCGATCCTCTGCCGCGCCGTGACGCCCCGAGCCGATCTATGATTGACGCGTGCAAACTGTACCAGTTGATCGCGAGCCTTCGTTTTATAGGTGTCGCTCTGCGGAAAATGCCAGGGTTCGGAAGACTTTTCAGCTCCCGAAACTCATCAAAAGATCGGTCCACGAATTCGCGCACAGAGAATGTTAGTTCGTCTAACGACTTTTACGACGACACGCACCTGGGCTATGGGGTTGAAAGTCGTGCGAGACCCATAATCGAAGAGCCTCCCGACGAGAACGAAGCGCAAAGCTCGGCGGGCGTGGACGCGTGGGACTACCCGGGACACCACCATCGCGACTTACTGAACCGGGACGCGTTGAGTATCTGGGGCGGCGATAGCTTTAGTGATCCATTCTCTATGATGCGCAGCATGATGACGGAGATGGACTCTGTTTTCCGCAACCTTGATAGCCATTTTGGGGCATTCAGTACGTTCGATAGCGTTCTTGCAGACACGTCTGAGCATAGTTTTGCGCAGTCGACCCGAACCATTCGACGCACAAGGCCGGACGGGAGCGTCTACGAGGAAACCGTAACCACGAGACGCGCCCCCGACGGTACCGTGGAGGAAACTCGCACCGTGCGTGACTCCAGCACTGGGGAGAACCGAACAATCGCAAATCGAGGATTTGAAGCAAGAGCGCTTGAAAGCAAGCCAGGCCAAGGACCTCGTATAGAAGAGTGCCCGGACGGCGAAGAGCTCTAGCTGCGTTTGTAGAGGGCGCGGCGCGCTCGGTGCGCAGCCTGAAGCCATACGCTTACCAATTTTCTCACCTGTAAAGTTTTGAGACGTTTTGTGACATGGAGAACGGACAGACGCCTCCAAATATCAAGTAAAGCGGTTCATTTTGCTGCAAATCTGCAACCATATCAAAGTGTTCGATGCGAGCGTCCGCAGCGGGAAACGATGCTCATGGACTGTGTCCGGAATACGACCGGATGCTCTGGACAGCTCGCCGCGGCAGGCGTTCAGCTAAGCTCCCCGTCGATGCAATCTTCTATGGCGTTCTTCGCAGCGCTGCAATTGTTGCCTCGGTGCACAGAGACTGGAGCAAGCTTTTTTAGAAAACGATCATTGGAACAGGCGACAATGCCCCAGCGACACAAGGCTGCACCATCGTATGAAAGGGAAAATGTACCGGCATCGCTCTTTCTCCCTTGTAAGCAATGTACAGTTGAAGGGTTCGGATCCAATCTTTTCCGTGAATTGTTGCATCTGCGCTCGAGAGATCGTTTGAACAGGGACAGCAGGTCCCTGGAGCAGTTCATCGCCGACGCTCTTCGACTGCGATCCACTACCCGTGACGCTTTCTGTCTCGCACCAGAGGGTATGTGAGGATCTTCGCGGCCCTGCCAAGGTCTCCTGTGGCGATCTATGCTATCCACTAAAGATCAGTATTCTTCTTGCGAGATTACCCGCGCTTCACTCCTACACGAGCCAGTACGTCATTTCTTCAAAGAGCAACCAGAGCACCAACAGATAGACAGGAACAGATAGCACAGTGAGAGCACCACCGACCTTAAGCAGCGCGCTCATGCTCGTTCTCTTCGATTGGCAAACGTGCTGCTGACTGCATGCTGGTTCCTTCCAGAACGAAGCCGGATAGGTCTGCGCACCCGATTCCGTACGACGCTCCGTGCTGGTTTCGTGCACGTCAGCCGGAGCGTGTCCCTGACTAGAACGAGTTTCGTCGAGCGGTTCTCTTCGATTCAAATCGTTCATTGAATTGAGCAGCGTCCCCAACACTTGGGCCATCTGTGCAAGTGACGCCGAGACCTGCTGCGTTTGTAGGAAAATTGCTTTCGTTTCGGCCCCGAGCTTTTCAATTTCAACATCAGCGGCATCGAGCCTCAGAGCTGCCAGGCCAGGGTCTAAACCTGAACTGCGTTCCCGCGCAGGCGTCAGTCTCCGTCGCCGAAGTACCGAACTGCCCTGTACAATTTCAGGGCTCGGTCTGTTCGGACTCGGGGCGGCACTCGCCTCGGCTGACCCACTTGCCTGATGGTTCAGGAGAGCTAGACCCTGGTGAAGCTCGCGCTCTTGTGAACGCAGAATAATTTCGGTCCGCTCAAAACCAGTAACGGCCTCGTCAAGTTCTTTCATGAAAAGCCTACGATTGAGCCGTTCCGATTTTAGGTTTCTCCGCAGTTCCGAGTAAGCTGTTCGTGTCAAAAGCTTCGTTTCAGTTTTTGGGACGCTCCGCGGCGTTCCTTTCTGTTCCACTTCATCAGATGGACCAATCCACGAGTGAACCAGTTCGGTGGAAGGCTCTTCGCAGAGAATCTGGCGGAGGCGCGAGCGATTCGGAGGCGTCGTGGCCTCCGTGCGCGAACGGTGTAGCTCCGAAGGTTCTTCCCCAGGTTCAAAAGAACCTTGGGTCGGCGTTGGCCCATCATCAGAGCGACTTGTGCTCCGGTCCGCGTGTCCAGTCTCAAGTTCGCTACCCATGGCTGAGCTCGCTCTCCAGGGGTGCACCTGCCGAGCGCGGCTCCCAAGTAGAGTGGCGTCAACGGAAGACGCGCTCCCGCGCGCCCCACGGATCAATCCTCGAGCCGACGCGCTCTGTGGTACAGCAACGCCGTTCTGTCTCCGTGCAGCGACCGCACCGGCGCTGTAGGCGCTATTGCTGTCGCTTTCGGCAGGCACTAGGCACACGATTGGACGTACGAAACGACCAGTATATCCGAGAAGAAGTATAGGTAATGTAAATTGGAGGTAGGGGTTTGATGGATACTTCACCGTGCGCTGAGAAAAAACACAAAAAGAAAGGAAAAAGCGCATAATCGGAGATCGCTGGCCTAGGTAAACGTTTTGTCAATGAAGAAAAATTGGATCGATCGCCAGCCCCCGGGGCCATCGTCCACACAGCATAACAGGCGGCGCGCTGCAGCGACCCTGTGCAAAGACGGTAACGAAAGCTTTGGCTTTTCTACCGCGCCTTGATTCTCAAAAGCACGTGATCCGTAGAAGTGTTGTAGCGGGCGTTTGCGGACGACGCCTACATCAAGGTTGATTGTTTGCGTGCCTTTGCTTGTCGTGTCTCACTTTGCAGCTTGATAGAATGCGCAGGGGGTGCGCTACCTCTGTTCGTTCATCCGAAAGCCATCCCGTTCGCGACAGGGATCGGTTCCGCAATGCAGCCTCATTTGATCGCATGAGGCCGGTCCTTGATGTGTTGGCCCTATATCAATCCTCTAATACGTTGACGAAACAGCGTCAGGATGCGCGTTCATATCAGATGCTGTCCGTTGATGCTTCTGAACGCCGCGATCCCACAGGCATCGAGTACCCACTGAATCGACTGCCGCGGTTTCGGAACCGTTTCATGATTGGGTTTTCGGAATCGCTTGCATACCTGCCATGCTCGCTTCGTTCGACTTTCCCACCGCAACGTTGACCCGAAACGTTCCAAACGCTGCCAGCCTCATTGATCCCATTCCGTGCATTCGCCCCTCACAGCAGGCATTATGCCCCATTCTGCAGCACGCATGAAAGCGCCTCAAGCGCGCTGCGCACATGCAGACTGCCCAGATACCAGTTAGTGCAAGCGGCACCGTTCCTCATAAAAGCCAGTCCCCAATGTTTGTCGACGGCTATCTTCTAGAAAGTTCGACTGTAATGGCCGCCTCTTCCGGACCCATCGATGATGCCGCTCTGTTCCCCAGGGCATGTCTCAGGCTACGGGAAAGCGCGATTCTACCATTTTGCGCTGACGGGTTCGAGACGATGGTGCCAGGTGCGTGCGCGTGCGGAATGCGAGCATCGCATGATCCGCAGGCCCTGCCTGGCTCGCCGTGAAATGTCACGTGATGCTGTTCCATGCGCTTCGGTCACATCGCTCGCGCGCAGCCGACTACGATACGCGTAGACAGAGCGTTATCGTTGGTGCGAGTTGTGCGGCAGCCTTCACGGTGGACGCGTGACCGTGGAGAGAGAGACTCTTCACGGGGAACCTGAGGGCCGAGTACTGCGCAGAACAGTATTGCCGTGACGGGACTGAGCCAATTCTGGCTTGTTGATCACACATGGGAAAAGGAGCGAGCAACAGTCACAAACAGCTGATTGAGACTTTCCTGCAAACCTACTACAGCGCCCTAAGCAGACAATTGGAAGGTTTTCATCGCTTCTATGTAGACAAGGAAGGTCAGCTTACATGTGATTACGTTTTGCGTGGAGTGACCTTGCCGTGGATCCCACTGCGCAGTGGGTCTCTGCCTGAGGAGGCACTGCCGGGGACACGTACCCCGGCAGCCGAGAGCCCTGGCGACGCTGCCCCAGCGGGCTGGAGCAGGGCTGATGTACCTCACGCTTCTGTTGACGGTGGCTCTGGGTCGCCCGCTGAGTTTCGTATCTCGGAGTTTAGTTTTGATCCAAAGCAGATGCCGCTTGAAACTGCGGTCGGACTGTTGCAAGCAGCGATCCAGAGCGCGCTTCCAGCGGTTTACTACGATATTCGAATCAGCTCGTACGATGTGGATGAAATCACGAGCCCAGGTCACCCAGGTTCGGTGACAAGCGACGTGTACGTAGTAGCAGTCGGTTCCATCCATGTGTCGGAAGTGCCTCGTCCCGCATGGAATGCGGAGCCTGTTCCAGTGTCGCTGCTGAAATACGTGGCGCTATTCCCATTCATCCAGACGTTTAGGCTCAGGCTTAAGCAAGTGAAGGCGGAAAGCGACGAAAAAAATGCTGCGTTCTTCAATAACAATCAGGATGCGATCCATGTCTGGATATGTCACGATGTGTTGCGTTATTTAGACGGCAACATTCTGAATTGGTTGCCGCCCGCAACCCACACGAGCGATGGTCAAAGTGATTCCGTTCCACAATTCTCGCGCGCTGGCCTCGACGCCGAGCAGGAGAGAGTGATAATGCCTGCAGCGCACCAGGGGCCGATGTACCCGTTTGCACCATCACCGCAACCGCTTTCGTACGCGGGCAACTTCCAGCGCACAGGCATGATGCCTTTTTTCCCGTACCCTTTCGGCACTCTGCCGAATGCGCATGTGCTGGCTTCAGCGGACGTGACCCGAATGATGCAGGGGCGCTACCAGATGCCGGGTTTCATACCACCTCAGCCTGTCTATGGGATGAATCCCGGTGCAGTACCAGCGAATATACCCATGTCTTCCGGTGTGAAAGCAGCAGATGACCTCCCATTTGCTTGTACGATTTGGGTTGGCGGCGTTCCTCCGGGGAGTACTGAAGATCTGATCCGCGCTGAATTTTCTCGATTTGGTCCAATCCACAAGGTGGATTATCGTCCGATGCGTGGTTTCGCATTTATTGTCTTTGTTTCGGAGAAGGCTCGCGATCGAGCAATCGAACAGTACCGAAGCGGTAACTTTGTTCCAACCACACGACATTTCGAAAATGCGCATCTGAAAATTGATTACAAACGCGAGTTCGGGAATCGTAGCATGCACCCGATCTACCGCGTGCCGTACCGCATGCAGCCACGAATTCCTCAGCCTGGTGTAGCCCATCAGTTTGAGGTTGTCGCTCGTGGGGACTATCCAGCGCCTCAGCAGGTAGCCTCAGTAGAAACCTCGCAAGAAATTTACCCTGCGCCGGGCGAGAGCCCTGTGCGTGCACCAACTCTACCTTCCCGATAGAGAACGCACACTTAGCGCCGTTGTTAAGTCGAAGCTAGCCATGCGTTACTCTAGAGCATCCTGGAGATAGCCATCAACAGGATGAAGGGGTTCCGTGGCTATTGCTATTCAACGTACCATTCGAAACTGCGTATGCTGCTGGTGCCGCGAAGACGTTGCGCAGCTCTCGTCTCCGCTGCATGGTGCTCGAGGGCAGTTGGTCGGGCAGCGCAGCGCACGCCAGGTTAGTGTCTGCCAGAACGTGGTCTTCAAGGCTCCACTACCATTTAGTATCGCCGAAGCGCTGCTCCGATCGTTCTGTCGATGGGTGCGTTCTTGGTCAAAAAAGTCGAGTAAACGTAGGGAGCGGCGTGTTTGTGCGCTCGCGCCTATGCCTCCCTCGGCAAATATGCGCAGCGAGATCGCATCATGGAGCACCTCTACCGTTCAGTGCTTGCCAAAGAATATCGCTCACAGTGAATATACTCGATATTCCAGCGTTGCGGCATTGCTGACCATACCACAGCAGTGTCTAGTTGTAGGCGAGAACGAAGTCCTATCTCTCCTGGTCAAAGATTTCCTCTTATCGAAACTCTTCCGCCTTTCAGCAACATGCCCACGCTGCGTACTGAATGGTGACCACCAAAAATCGCTCGACGCATAGCCGCAAGCAGCAAAATCTGGTCACTAAATCTGTTACGAATATCGTTCTGCAGATGCCAATAGAGTTGGATGAAAATAAAAGGCAGGTGTATTGAAAACCGGAGATAAGAGACAGGAAAAGGAAGCAGTTCCAGACAATGCCCCTACAGACTGACCTCGATGATGGTGACAAGAAAATCAAGTTTTGGTGTGTACTCCCGAGTTTACGAACTGAATCAGTTCCATTTCATTCTGCCGAAGATTTCATGATCGCAAAGCCGCACTTTCGAGCGCGCAACGATGCGGGTTTAGCAAACGTCATTTTTTTAACTTCGGAGGGCTTGCACAGATACCTCGCCAGATAAACTCACTGAATGGGTTTGCGTCCAGCACCGTCCCGTACGAAATCGCCGTGAGACCGGGCTCTTGGCAACCTCCGGCAATAACTATCATCTTCTTCTCCCGTGAACTGAGTGGAGCCAGGCAACGTGACATGAAAATTTCCGCAACTGATTTGTCAACATACTGAACACAGTCTTCGCGTACGAAGCCAGCCTCTGCGGCTGTCGAGAAGCTGCTCATTTCGGGGCACATGACAGTGGACAAGCGATTGCGTAGCTTGATGGCGTTACCAGCAAAATCTCACGTTGGAGAAGTCTCCGGATCATTGTAAAAGCCGCATGCCGAATTCGGCGTCCGAGGCTGGCCAGATGACCTCACCGGTGCCGTCCTGAGTTTCGCGAGCCATCTGGCTGGTCGTTGCTCTCGCACCAAATACTGAACTGTGAGAAACTCAAAAAGTGATGGTGTGAAAAGTTCAGCATCATGCAGCCTTTCAGACTGGTTTCGAAGGAAATTCGAGCCATTGCACGTACACACGTGCAGAGCGCTGGCATAACAGTTATCGCGAGACGCGCTATGCGACGAGGATACATGCGGGGAATCTCGTACAGTTCGACGTAACAGGTTATCGGATATTACGTAATCGGCAGCATTGAAAAATTTCATTCAGACACGAAGTTGATTTCGTTGCCGTACTCGGTTTTGCTAGCGAGGCTGGTTGGTCTTTACTCTAAACGTCGGAACGTATGTGTCGGGGTCCTCCAGACTCCTGCTGCACAAGGCAAAGCAACCGCAGAGGTCCGAGCTGCTCTGCCGTTCCGTGAGCGTGCCTTACACGCTAACGGACGCGTAAACGGCTTCAATCTTCAGCCTGCAACTGAACACCCCGTACACAGCCTGTCGCTCATCGCTGCGCACGCCGCGGCATCCGATGGAATCTGGAAAACACTCTACGGGAACTTGATGCTTTGCCCCAGCAGTGCACGATGGATACGACGCAAAAGCGCTGCTTTCGCGTGCAGCGCGCATATGCTCTACCAGATCCCCGATATATCCGCCCGACTGAATCTTATTTCCATGATGTGGTAACGGTTTCGAGGATGTCGCCAATGGAGACCTCGCCCAGTACCCAAAAATATCGCCTTCACGCATTGAAATGACTGTGATTCCACGTATCAAGTTCGACTTCAGTTCGACGATACGGTAACCGCATCAAGGATGTCGTCCAGTGAGACCCCATCTAGTTCCCCGAATATCGCAGTGGCACCGTCAAAAGACTGTGATTTCGTGTACCAAGTGTACGTGATCACGCAGCGGATGCCAGCCCCGCGAGCGGCTGCGAGGCCAATGGCGCTGTCTTCTATTACCAGACAATCGCTCGGAGCAACACCTAGACGCTCCAGAGCAACCTCGTATATCAATGGGTCCGGTTTTTTCTTTGGCACAGAATCGCCCGCAATTATGAATTCAAACATTTCAAAACGTGATTTGGATCGCGATGCGCCTGGCGGGCGCTCGCTAAGAATTCGTTTCAGAACAGCCTCCACGGATTCTCGATTCGAGGCAGAGCAGATCGCCAGCCGGATGCCCCGCTTATGTGCTGTATCGATAATCTCACCTACTCCGGGTCGCAGTCTGATGGAGTCATCGTTCCGTATTCTTTCCGCGTAACGCGCTGATTTGCTTTGGTGAAGATGTTGAATCAGCGCCTCACGCCCGCTGGGCGTCGTGGTGTCGAATCCGCACTGCTCGGGTGTGGGCCATCCCTCATTTTGAAAGTGATACAAGTACTTTTCCTTGCCACCACCGATCTTGTTCTGCAATATTTCGTAATAGTCCTGGGACCATTGAATATGCGAGAGGCCCTCTGCGTCAAATGTTTCGTTGTACGTAACCCGATGCAGTTCCTCGGACTCCACCAGCACGCCGTCGCAGTCGAATATAATAGCTTTCGGAACAAACTGCCTGAGTTTCGAGGTTTCTGAGGTGTCCCGCTCAGCAGTCACGTCTGCCCGTACTTTCAGCGCGTTTCGTTGCCGCTGGACACGAGGTTTGCGGTGCTCAACGTTCAACTGCGGCCACAAAGCTGCTCGCCCTGTACGGTTATTCCGGCTCAGGCGAGTCGCACCGGTACCTTTTTTGTAAAGAGGATGGCAACTGCTTCCAAAGCATGGTTGAATTCGACTCCAAGCATGAAGAGGCGCCCTGTGGCTCTGTTTCATAGACAGCAACACTGTAAACGCACACAGCATCTTGCCGGTGCTTCGCGCCGTTTCTTCCAACTTTTGCGACATTACCCAAAACCGAAAAACGTCGCGCAAGTGTCTACAGCTTCTCCTCTAGCCCCAGGCTCTCTTGAAGCGTACGATCGCGACCGGAAGTCGCCCCGAGTTTTCACGCGCCGAGAGAGCTGTCAGAAGTGGGCGCAGTTGCAAGCGTTCGCAGCGCCCGCTTCATCGCCCGAAATCGGCCTACCGGCAGCGTAACCGGAAGCGGCGTGCGTTCGCGCACAGCACACTGCGGCTCACGAGATCGATCGAGCCAGTGTTCCTCCGAGGAATGCAGAACGGGAGTCGTGGATCACGGAGGCCGTTGTGTGTTGAGTTTAATACCCACCCGGCCAATGAAGCTCTCGCCTGTTGATAGATTTGGCTGGAAGAAATCGTTCTGGCCTGATTTTGGAAATCGCCTTGCTCTTTGAGACCGCGGGCTCCTACCTGCCTCTCGTTCACGGGATACGCATCGTTGCTAGTATCGCGTTACATTTCCGCTCTTCACCCAGGCAACTCGCTTAACACCGGCGATTATGCGCAACGAACCGAAAAGACGCCACAACGTGTTGTTGCAAGCAACATGGCAACGACTTGCACGTTTTTCGAATGGAATACTGTTCGTTTTGGTGAACTCCCACACGCGACCTTGTTTCGCGCTTTACCCTGAAAAAGCAACACTGCACCGAGTGCAACGTTTCCAGCTCGGATTTGAGTCAGCTTTTCTGTGATGCTGCAGGGCTTAAACGTAGTTCGCAAGGTTGTTCGTGACAGATAGGTTTCCAACCAGGTTGCCGTCCAGGCTTCAGGGCATAGAGTTTCCAGAACAGGGGAGCATCGGAGATTCGCAGCACCACGTGCACTTTGAATGCGCGTACCGACTCTCGTATTTTGTTTGCGACGGGTGCGGTATTCGGCAGGAGAGTCCTACACCCATGTCAAAATGAAAGAAACAAGTCCACGAATCGGACTCTGGTGTACACACTAGCATTTGAGTCTCTTCGGTCTTCATCAACACCACCGTTTGCGGGGTTTCCCACGACTGCTTCCTTTTTCTCTCTCTTATTTCCAACTCTACACACGCCGGTCTCTCTATTCCCTCCGGTTCCGTTGCCAGCAATCAACTGATATTGATAAAAGCATCAAAATCCCATTTTCGCAGTTGCCGGCTGTTCTCTATGCATTTGATGCACCAGCCAAAAACGCGATCTACGCTTCGCTAAACATGTCCATGTTTCCAGTATAGAGCCTTGGTGAGCGCTTCGAAGCGGTGCCACTTCATTGTTGTCAGGTGCTCCTATATGCGCACCACACCTACTCCTCGGAGCGCAGCCAAGCGTCGCGTGATCGCTTGCACTCTTTCTCGTTGGATGTCCTTGAGGGGTACAGAAGGCTCACCCTTGTTGCCCATTACTGCTTCCGCTCCCGGTGCCTTACCCGTACGATCGTGGACTTGTTCTAGGCAATCCAAACGGCGAGCACTTTGTGTGCTGCACATGCAAGCGCATGCTCTCTCATTCGACAGATTATTTGTGGAGTGCGATGGTGTCCATGATCGAATACCTATGGCAAGGAATATCCAGTTTGGGCGACAAGTCGAAGAATTTCGATTCGTCTATGCTACCTTCGTTGAAATCATTGGCGCCCGCTCTACCAGAAGGGATAACTGGGAAGCGTTCATTCCGATTCTAAGACGCTTTCCAGCTAAGAAGAAGACATGGAATCAACTTGGAGCATAACGCATAACAGGTAGCATGCTATTGTGGAAGCCCCTTTCTTCGATAGCTACAAACAGACGACAATTTATCTAAATTATGGTACCAATAATTAGGCGTAAGAAGCGACGTCAACATTCGGCATGAGCTTGGAATGAATTTTTCAAGTAAAGTCGTCGGCTGATTTTCCGTTGTCAACCCAGCAGCGACAATTGCCGCGCTCACGAGTCGCCCTGAAAGGGAGAGATCGAAGCTTGGAAACTCTGAAATTCGAGCATGCTGCATGGAAGGAAAGGAGAAGCTTGGAGACTAGAACGTATGAATTGGATAATGAAATCGATTCTTTTACAAACGCTTATTCGAAAGCGTTGCGGATTTATCATAATTTCAGTGACGCGAAGATTTCCAGGAGCAAAGCCCTAAGGCAGATAGTCCAGGAGACGGCCTGGATGCCTAGAACTACGTATGAACCCATAACAGCGCGTTGCTGCACTTTGGATGTCAAGAGTGTTCATGTAAAGCAGTTAGGTAATATCGGAAAGCTGGAATAGAGAGAGAAGTGAAGTGCTCTCTTTTTGATCTGACACGGGGCTGGCTGCTGCACATGTTTCGAAGAACATCAAGACGAAAACATCCCGTTCAAAGGTGCAAGGAGAACGGCATCACGCAGTACACTGCTTATCTGGAATAGGGGCTGCTACCTGTATCTCAAACCAAATCAAGACCTCTGCAGTCAGAGACTTCGATTATGTTCTTTCAACAGAATATTATTTCATCCTCGCTGCGGTGTATGTTATGTAGTCGAAATCACGATGCAACGTACCTTATAGATCGTAGACGAATTGCCTGTAGCATGTACTCCTCACTGGACAGTGCCAGAAAGATTGCCTTTCCCCTTCTGGCCAGTCGTACCACAGTACTCATTTGGGTGGGGAGCACTGAAAGAAACAAATGTATTCGCTTTGCGCCATAGAGCCGGCTTTCTCAAAGCGTGCTTTCGGTCCGTGGTAGGAAACCACCGATTTTTCATCGTATGAAAGGCAAAAGCGACGATAGAAGCCATAACGGGCGCCTTCATTTCTCACCAGTTTGTTCGTGTGGTCCTGAAAACAATCGAATACTGTCACAAAAACAGAGCCCTAGTTCACCCACGGCTGTCTTCCATCGAATTCGCAATAACAGCTTTCCTGGAACGTTGCGATCGGTCTGAAGCACAGGGAAGTCGATTCCTTTCTGTCAGTGAGACTTGCTTCGGGCGAACCGGTCGGAGCGTGTGTGATTATTTGCGGAGAGGGAGTCCGTTGTACGTATGATCGAGCTCGATGAGAAAGAGGACATCATCCGTTCTATCTGCAGAGGATTTATTCGGCGGCCTCACTTTCGCTCATGGATATAGACATGGAAGTAGAATATCCTAAAGGGACGGTGTCGTTGGCCGCCGGAAAAATAACGAAAAACTGTGCCGAGCAAAGCGGAACACGAGAACACAAAGAAGCAGAAGCAGGAGGCCCAACGTCAAACGCTACACGAAAGAGAACTGTGCGACGAGATGCTGGTGAAAGCCTGTCTTCAACGCCGTATAAAGGATCTGTACAAGAAAAGAGATGCAAGGGCCATCAGAAACCGTGTCGCTTCCTTCGCGAACAGTGTTCGTAACACTTCTTTGGGACTGATGCATATGGCGAGGGAGATGTATCGCTACGTGCCGCACATCAAAACAGTCGATGTCCCGGAAGGGTTTCTCAGCAAAACCTTTATTGGTCAACTGATATTTGGCATTGGGGAAACCTCCAGGAGAAATGAGCAAGAACGTGCACTCCACGAAATTCACCCCGTATTCCGCTTCGACGGTACTAGACACAGGGGTGACGCGGATATTTTCTCCTACGGGGAGATCAAGTACCTCACGGACCTGAGGAACTACATGATCGTGAACCTCAAACGCTTCATGGTACGCTCCACACTTGCACTCTACCCGGGCGTATCTCGCAGGGCAAGATGGACCCTCGTCGATGGCATCGCTAACGATAGTAAGAATGAAAAGAAGATCGAATTCATCGACGAGAACACATCACACATAGGAAAGAATGACGCCTCTGTGATCCGTGCGACTATTCAAGAGCAACGTGCAGTTTTGGGGCTGGTCAACCCAGTAGAATAGGTATCAGATATGAAATAAAGATGAAAATAGATTTTATCCTCTCATCCTGGGCTGTATCGCGTTCGTGAACCGAGAACTCGAACGCAAGGCCGAAATGGAGCCGGTTGTGGGAAAAAAGTCGGAGAAACGGAAGGCTGCGCTTCTGGGGAAGCGCTCCCATGTCGTTCCGATATGCGAGATCACGTAGCACTTTGTGACAATCGACTTCGCAGCCCATGACGGTATCATGAGGGAGATCAGCTCGGAGTTCAATGTAAGCAGGGAGGAGTTCACTGGCGAAAACCGTGAGTCATTTTGTAGATATATCTTCGATTTCAAACGTCGCAAAATGAGCAAGAAAAAGGTGTTCACGTGGATGATCGGAAGCGATGGAGTATACATGTATGGACACTATCGGCGCTTGAAGGCAGATCGTCCTATTGTGTCTACAGCTTCGTCCTCGGCGAGGCATCAAGAAAAGGAGGCGCATCTTGCGACGCAGGAGCTGCAGGGGAACGACGTTGTCGTAGTCCTTTACCCTGGGAACACGAACATCATGACCATCCCTGCTCCCAAATGTAGCAAAAATGGTACCAAAGGCAACTTATGCTGAAACGATACGCGTCTTTTAATGTTCTCGAGAGCGAGATACTACCGAGAATGGGGAATAATGAATGCAAGGAAAAAAGTGAGAAACGGAACGCAGGAGCGATGGAGCACCTGGAAGTGATCAGTAATGTGAAGAGCCGCGGTGCGAACTTTCAAGCTTTTCTAGAGTTCATGGAAACACGAGCTGCTCATCACGAGGAGCTGGGGAAAGAGTACACAAAGCCCCGCTGAGTTCGTCAGCGTATGAAATTGTACCGTGGGAAGCGACATGCATTCTCCAATCTCTTCAATCAGTTGAGCGCTCTCAAAGAGACCAAGAGTCCAAGGCTCATCATAGCATACGGGTCAGGGCGCTCGGTTCCCAAAAAAGGAGTATACCAGCTTCATCGACACGAGCGTACAAGGAGTGCGCACACAGTTTTGTCACAATACTGGTAGATGAGTTTCGAACGTCATGTATACACCACGAGCTGGGGTGTAAATTTCAGCAGGTCGAGATGGAAAAGTGCCGGCGGAGCGCTGAGGATATAGAAAAGCACGGAGAGCTGACAGAACAGGAAATGGAGCGGAGGGCTCAAGTTCGAGGACTACTCACATTATTGAGTACAGCCACAACGGAGAGAAACGCATGGAGTTCGTGAATCGAGACTTTAACGCCGCTACAAATATATGGAGATGTGCGGTGCCGGAGAGGAGACCTCTGGAGTTTACAAGAGCCAATTTTGTGGGGGAACCTCTCCGGGTCGAAATGTACAAGGAAAAGCTGAAGCCGATGGCAGCCAGCCGGTCGAAAAAGACGGGGAGGCGTCTGTACGTCGGTATTGGTGTACTCTGCAGTCGCGAAACGTTTTCGCTCCGTTGAAACCTTCGTTGCCTCGCCCTCACACACTGGGGTACGCTGCTGCTCGCGGGCACGACCGCTTGTGTCGACGCGCAAAGGGCGTCCTGAAGTGTCTAGAGAACAGTATAGTGCAAGGCATTCTCCGCGTCTTTTCGTTTATGTATGATAGATCAAATAGCTTTTGTTGACTGCCAAACGCTGCCGGAAGCTGTGAAACAACGAACAGGCTGCAGCGGGTTTTTCGATGCCTTTGTCCAACTTTTTGAACAAACAGGACAGAAGAACTTGGTCTACACACGGTATGAGGCAGCACGGGGTGAGTTCCCTGATCTCGATGATTCCTCTCTGAGGGCCGTGTTCATAAGCGGTTCTTTTTCCTCAGCGTACGATGAAGACCTGTGGATTCAAACGCTCAAACACAATATCCAAAGAGCACGTGGTCGAATTCCCCTTGTGGGGATCTGTTTTGGCCACCAGGTCATAGCGGAGGCACTGGGTGGAAAGTGCGGGTCCGTAGCCGCCGGCCCGGAGGTTGGTTGCGTCTCGACGCAGCTGACTGCTCGTGGACGCGAGCTGTTCCGACGGCTCTCGGGGGGCACCCTGGACGCGGACACGGTTTGTCTGATATACTTCCACTTTGACGAAGTGCAGGTACTTCCGCCAGGTGCTGTATTATTGGCGTCGAGTCCATCTTGTCCTGTGGAAGGATACTTGCTTCCCGAAGATCGTATTCTGTGCCTGCAGGGGCATCCTGAGTTTGGCGCAACGACCGAACTCATGCCCGCGCTGCTTTCTTCAAGTCTTGAAAGGGGCAGACTCAAACTTGACGCGTATTGGAGTGCAGCGGCTAGCCTTAAGGTTCCACAGGATGGCCATGCGATTGGAGCTTGTCTTTTAGAGTTTGCTGTTTCCGATCCAAAGTCTTGGAGCGCTCTGCGCCCCTGGTCTCCAAAGTAGCTTGCGCTGTCAGTGCCAATATGAGACACGCCTGCTCTCCGCATGCATTGCACCCTCTATTTTGGGGCAGTCTATCTGCAGCGGCTGTTTGATCCATACACATGGCCACCCGGCGACAACTTTCGGAGTCTGCGGATCATTTCCAGGAGCATTCTGGCATAAGTTGCCCCATGCCGGCGGTATGGGCAAACTAGGGCTGAGTGGATGCCAAAGAGTATGGTGGAGCGGAAACCCTGACTCGGACAGTTGTCGACCAAGTTCCGGGGCAGATCTGACGGCTCTATTGATGAGCATGCTCTCGAGATTGTAAAATTCTTCCACTGATACATTCAGTTGGTATGATAGCTCTCGGAGCATTCGAACTTCAAGAGCATTCATTTCAGACAGGGGCAGACCGCCAACCTTGGCATAGTACGCATTATTGTAAAAAATATCGTCGAAGAATTTGGCGGCGAGCATAACAGCTGTGATGAGCAGGCGGTGCGCGGTAAAGCTTGTCAGCGCGAGGTTCGCATTGCGAGCGCTCAGACGATCCAGGTACAGAAGCGCAATCACGTAACATGCTTTGCTACAGAAAGCAAACGTGTAGATCCTCTCGAAATACGCCTCCACGGAGATAGATGGTATTCGACTGGCATGGAAAGGTGATGCTTCCTGCATTTGCATTCCTCTCGCTCTCGTCTGTTCGTTGTCCGCGACCCAGCTCAACAAAGCGGCACTGAGTATGCGCCCGACTAGATCGCCCTTTTCGCGATCATTGTTAATTTCGGCACTCCAGGAGATTAGGGAAGCGGATGGCGACGGGCAGAGCTTGCGTTGATTCGAAAAGTCCTCAAAAATATCGGCTGACTTTGAAAAGTACAAGCGCATTGTCGATGCTGAATCCAAAGTATGCCGTTCGTGTCTTCCATCCCGTGCCCATTCCGGAAAATGGCGTAGAAACACTGCATCCTGCCCGGTTTCAAGGTGCACCGACGCAGGGCTGCAATCGTCTCCCGAAGAGGCCCCACTACGGTTCACAAACACGCTGCTTTGGTCTGAGTGACGCAAGACAGGTACTTCCGTGAATCCGACCGGCGTGCTCCGGTCGCACACACGGGCATCGGTTGGCGTATGCGCTGCCTCTACGACCCCGCTCTCTGTCCACGGAAGTCTAAGCGTGATTCCCGCGTAGGCCGACCAGTTCATGCCGGCGCTCTCGTTTCTTCCCATTTCTACAATGCCACCACTCAGGTCAACGCGAAAGAACCGCCTGTTGCCCCAAGGCGCCGTTGGACACAACCCAACGCTGTTGTGCACCTCTCTGCCTTGCTCGCAAAGTTGTGCCCGGTCACTGACCAAGACGGTGCAAGCTCTAGCGAAACTGAAGGCGCCGACACAGCGTGTACTCGTTATGGACACTTAAATCCTATATTGGTATCTGGCTCATAGCAAATTCTTGTGTTTTCCTCAGGATCTATGGTACCTGCTGACCTATTCGATGGCACGTCCCCGGTCTGGTCACCTGTTCGCACACCAACAACTTTTCACAGTTGCAACGCACGCACAGCACCCTCAGAAAATGCGTGCGCTTCCTCGACGGCGACGCGACCGTGCGGCGCGCGGCGATTCGCGACACAGCCCAATACCCGCGAATTGTGTGTGCGCTCCGCCGACGCTCGAGGTGCCGCAGCAGGCGCCCGCCGCCTCGAGGCGAGCGCACGAGTGCGAAATGATTCTTTTCTTCCAATTTTGGACAGGCATGGTACGAACCTTTGCAGTCTTGGGTTTACACACTGGCCACCCTGGGAGCTGGATGTATGGAGCGGCCGGTGCATGATGACTGCTGCGCCCAGCCAGGCGCCTCTGGAAGCCATCCGGGACCTTGTGGAGCGAACATACCGTCAAGGCAGATTAAATCAAAGCGAGTGATGACAAAATGAATTGGAAAACGCTGTAACCGTATTTAGAAACGCATGTGGTGGGTTTTCGTGCCGACGTGTCCATCGGATCGTGCAATGCAAGCTCTTTCTTCAGCGAAGCCATCGTTGCCGATGACGAGCGAGTACTGGCGACAAGGTCTTACGTACTGCTCGCAAGCGAGACCACCTCTGCGCTATGCATTTAGTCCGCAGCACTTCATGGAGACGCTTGAGCGTTAGCGGCCAGATCGTCTGCGAGAACCTCGCCTGTGCCAGCACTTTGTGTCAGTTCAGCTGACTGCGGAGGCACGTACTCAGGATTCGGTAAGCGTTTTGCCTCATATATTCTTCTGTCATTGTGAAAGATACTCTCCGACTTATCTATAGCGAAAGACATTAAACCGTGTTGGTCCCGCCAAACCTGCTCTTCGTCTAGGCGGTTATACCTCTCGATGCCGCCCACGCTGCGGTCTCGCCGATTGAATGTGATGCTAGAAGAGTTCAGCACCTTGTGGGAAAAGTGGTAGAATGCCACCACCACACCCAGGCCGACAGCACTCAGCACGGGCAACACCTCCGTCTTCAACCACGTCCGACGAAAGTTACTCCAGCCAGTCGAAGCCATAGAGCTCGATCGTTTCACTTTTGGATCAGCACGAAATCTCCCGACACACGCACACACTGTCACCCGAAACGCACGACTGCAATTCCTCGTTCAGCCGCTGGCAGCCGTTAGCGTTACGCTCTCTCAGAGACCACGGGCTCCGTGGCGGAGAATGCGCCGCACGGCGCGGGTCCCGTCTCTAGCACACATCGCAAGCGCCGCCGCCGGAGCGGATGCGCACCCGTTCGGATCGCCTGCCGGATAAACGGTACCTCGAGCCGCAACTTTTGCATCCAACAGCCGTCTCTGATTGAAATAGAACATTCAAATGCTCGCTAGCTTTCTGCGTTTCGATTACATCACCCAACGTTTTTAGACGTGCATCCCCTACGTTCAAAGTACAGTTAGAGGGGCTTACGGATTCATGTGCAGTTTCAGGATTCTCGATTGTCATTGCGGAGTAGCGCTTTCGACGCTTTCCCGTTGGAATTCGCAATGTCACCGAGATCAAGATGATTCACGCTGCCCTCGAACGAGTGTTCATAGAGTAAACGCCATCATTATTCAATGCACGCGTTCAAATTCACACTCTTCTTTTGTCCCTGCCCAGAGCATGCTGAAATCGCGCATCCTTCCAGAATCGAACCTGTGTTTTTCAGCTTTGTTGTGGAGGGGCGCTGCCGCGCAAATGCTTGGCCAATGCATTGCTTGAATAATGAGTGTACCGAAGGAGAATAGCAGTTGATCGACGACATGCAGTTCGTGCGGCGAGCGATGCGCGTCTTATCTGGTGCTATTGAAGGGCTTACGATCCACTGTAGGAAGGGGCAGCGGCGAAAAGCGAAGAAAGATGCGAAAATAGTGGAATCGAGGGGAGAGAGACGGGAGTTTCGTGCTTCCGCGAGGATCAGTCACATTCTTGACCGAGATCGATAGCGAGACACTATCCATTGCCAGCGAACGCGAACGTCTTTCAAGCTGTACAACCCGTCCACTGCCGAAACGTACCCCGGTTCAGGCGAGCAGATACGCTCGTAAGCAACGAGCAAGGTAAATGCATGGCCCGGCGGACTTGCTGCGCAATGCGATCTACATCGGCCAGGGTAAGTGTAGAGCGAACCTCTAGAGCTGCGCTTCCGTGAGACCCGCGGACGAGTTCCACGCTACTGTTTGGTAATCGATGATGCTCGGGGACCACGAAATTGAGCTTCTCCGACTTCCAGCAACTGCCGGAAGTTCTTCCTGCGCGTCTGTCATCTTGGCTTAAGTATAAGGGAGCGAATGATAGAATGGACTGAATACCTTATGGAACAGAGTAGAGTCTAAGAACCCTTGGATCCATTCTCGCAAGCGGGTAGACCGTGTGGACTCGATGCTCACGAGTATATGACCTGCCTTGGCGCCCTTCATACGACTCCGAAAAATTTATGGGCACAACATACAGAAAATGAAAAGCATGCACGGAAGCGAACGTTGAGATAACGAATTGCATAGCATGATCTTTCGTGCACAGCGGGCAGAGAATTCGTGGAGGATTTCATATACACAAAGCTGGCGATCGCATCTTACGGCACCGGGCTCGGAAACCGAGCACTCCTTCGAGAGCGGTTTCTGCACACGACAAGTGGACGTACCTAGCAATGAAGCGAGTACGCTCGCGCCAGTTGGTAGCCCTCGGAAGACAAAATACCGCGGGCGTATGGGAACAACTGAATACAGCCAAGCGCATCCGCTGCGAACGGCACACCCAGGGTATATTCAGAGCACATGAAAGTTGCAAACGAAGCTTTAATCAAACCGCTTTACTGTGCATGGAATGCATGAACGCCGGCCGGAAGTAGTGAAATCTGGACTCTAAAGCAGTCATGAGTATGCTTCTGTTGCTGGCAATAGATATAGAGGAAAATAAAAGACCAGCCTGGTGAAAGCCGGAGATCCGAGAGACGAAAAGGAAGCAGTTGCAGATAAGGGCCACACAGGCTTCCTCTGATGACGGTGACATGAGAGCAAAATTTTAGTGCGTACTCCAGAGTTAGCGAAGAGGATCCGCTCCATTCTATTCTGACATAGAAGGTATCGTGTAGCGGCGGATTCCGGTTCGATGCTCGACCGCAAACTCTTGAAGATGCGGTATCATCGGAGACGCGTGTTCGCTGCGCCGCCGTTCAAATCGCTATCCCGCAGGGCGTCAGCGCTGCCAGGCCGACTAGGTGGCGCCTGTGGTTCCCTGCGCACTCCAGGTCGTATGCAGTCGCAGAAACAGTCGCTGGAAAGCTCGGACCAACACGCAACTCCTCAACCTATTGGTGATTCTGCAACGGTAGAGGACTTGCTCCATCGAGAGTGTGAGCGCTTGGTCAGCCAGCTCCGGAGACGAGGAGCACAGCTGGAGCAGCGCTTGCGCTCTAATGCTCAACACCAGATAAGGCTCTTGGAGCGGCTGCTGGACTAAGGCCGTGTTTACCCATGAGCACATACAAAGTATCTGCCTGAAGGTCTGGATTCGTCGAGAAACTGCCGGTGTTCCCGACAGGACGCTTCAAGAGAGAGCTGCGTTGTCTGCTTTACGCTGCGAAAACAGTCTAGTCCAACGAGTGCCGTCCTTGAACGGTGAAAAATTCTGCGCCTGTGGTGGCATAGAAGCACCGGCAACTGGTGCCCGGTGCCATACTCTGCTGTGGTGTTTGACCTATGTTCCTATTCCAGGCGAGGCACTCCACAGGGACGCGGTCTGAAGCCGTTGGCCGTCTATCAGAGCGACGGCGCGTCGAGTTCGGCCCCTTGCCCATGATAGTCGGATGCGCGTTGCCCGAAGCGCAAGTTGCTTACTAACCGGGAACGCTTGCGCTCTCAATGTAGAACGGGTGTACAGTATTGAAAACGCACTCTTGCGCCGAGCAGAGAGCATCCTGCGCACTGCGTCTTAGGCGGCCGGTCTGGGTATCAAGAGGCTAGCGTTTCGGAAATCTCAGTGCTTTCTGGCAAAACGCTTCAAAAAGCACTGATGACGATAGAGTAGAAATTCCCAGTGTTCCCACTCAGGGGACATACACTTTAGACAGCGCAGCAGCCAAATCTGGTTTCATGGAATCCGACAACCAGGTAGGGATCGGCAATTTCTTTTGCTCGAGAAAACTCGGCTGAAACATTTTCTTTTGATAGCGAGAACCGCCATCACAAAGGATCGTCACGATGGTATGCCCAGGGCCGAGACTCTCTGCAACCCTGATCGCGCCGGCAATATTGATACCACTTGAGAGGCCAATGTGCAACCCTTCGTGCCGCACGACATCATAAGCTGCTTGCAGTGCCTCTGCATCACTGATCTCGAAGCTCATATCTGGTACGAATCCTTCAAGGTTCCCAGTAATTCGACTTTGACCAATGCCCTCGGTAATAGAATCGCCGACGGAGACGAGCTCTCCGCATTGATAGTATCGCACGAGAGCGGCCCCTTGCGGATCCGTTAGTGCAATTTTAATGCCAGGATTCTTTGCGCGCAAAAATGCACTGACCCCCGCCAGCGTGCCGCCAGTGCCGACAGCACAGTTGAACGCGTCAATATGACCATCGAGTTGATCCCAAATTTCTGGACCGGTAGTTTCCTCATGAGCTCTGCGGTTTGCAGGGTTATCGAACTGGTTTGCCCAGAATGCACCAAGTTCCTTGGCTAGCCTCTCGCTCAGGCGTACGTAGTTGTTCGGGTTTCTGTATGGCGCAGCTGGAACTTGCACGAGCTCGGCACCACAGGATCGGAGAAACTCTTTCTTTTCCTCAGACTGTGTTTCTGGAATAACTATCACCGTTCTATACCCGCGGGAGTTTCCCAATAGCGTTAAACCGATACCAGTGTTCCCTGCTGTGCCTTCTACCACAATTGAGCCGAGCTTGAGCGTCCCTCGCTTTTCAGCGTCGGTGAGAAGGTAGAGAGCAGCGCGGTCTTTCACAGATCCGCCGGGTTCCATAAATTCGGCTTTACCATAGCTGTTGCAGCCAGTCCGCTCGGAGGCACGCCTTAGCTTGATCAGCGGCGTGTTTCCTATAGCATCCTCGAAAGAGTCATAAACGTTATGTACGAGTCTCATATCAAAAAGGCAACGAAGCAAAACCCGCTCGCGCGTTGAGCGCGCAACCCGGCCTCGAGTTTCTGCTTTGTATCGCAGGGGCGAAAAGAGCATTGAGCATGTCCGTTCGCAGCATGTTGGACCATTCCGCGAGTAGGTCTGGTTCTCTGGGCAGAAAGTTGGCATGAGTATGTGCTTCGTGCCAGGCCGCAGACTGCAACATACTTATGACTGGAGACTTTCTCTTTGTCGAGATGCTCGTTGAAAACAAGAAAATTTTTTCGTCACCGACTCACAGCCTGCAGCTGCTCTTCGAATAAAAAGCATTGAGTTCGAATGCTAGCCCAATAAAAAATGGAGCTCTCGTTTCCTCGGATGGTTCAGGGCCAAAATAAAACCTTGGATTCGGACACTCGTCCATAGGAAGTCCGGAAGAAACAGCGCACCAACGGGGAGCGAGTCACGCGTGCGCTGCGATTCTCGGTTTAGTCGCCTACGTGCCCGGAGGCGTAGCGTCGGTTTTCGCCACCATTTGCGCCTCGGGCATAGGCACGCGTAACTTCACTGGCTCCCTGCATGCGTACATGCATACATACGCTCGCACAGACACGGCTTTAATGCGAAATCGACGATACATGCGTGGTATTCTGGAGGAGCGAGGCCAACTAGCACAGGGCCGCTGCCTTTGGATGACGTTCTTGTCGGTATCTGAAAAACTTTCGCCGTTTCTACAATCTGCGGAATTCGTTGTTCAAGACACGGCAAATAGATCGCTCGCAAATGCCCTTGACTAGATGGAATGCCCATTTGCTTACGCTGTGCCACATTACTGAATATGATAAACATGAGCTCTAAACAATTGTCATAAAAAATGGAAAACCGAATTCCTCGATCAGTTCCCGCCTTTCAATTTGTTTCCGAACTATTCTGGAATATACAGCCTCGACATTCAAAGCCCAGTAATAAGGGCCTATCGATTCCTACTAGGATTTCGGATGTTTGGTTGCCTGGTCAGCGTGGCTCCTTCAAATCTTTTGCGGGAGTAATTCTCCGCGTAACCGGCATGAAGATGATTCTCGATGCGCTCTACTTCGGTTTCTGAAGATGACCTCTATGATCGACAAATTCGTGCGTGTCAATCTCGATTTGATTTCGTTCCTTACATTTACCAGGCTCAAATCACGAAGTGGTTACGGTTTCGATCTTTCAGTTTCGGGGCAACTCGTCGCCGCAGCGATTCGGCCGCTCGACTGACGAGGAGAGAACTCGACGTGACCCGTTGACGCCAACTTTACACGTTTATGCGGAAATACTAGCGACCTTGTCGCGTCGAATAATCGATTACGTTCGGAATACGAATCCACCGCGGTTATTGGCCAGCGACGAGACGGAATCCGGCACCGGCAAGGCGCCTATAACGGGACACGGTACCAGAGAGGTCTGTCTCTTCTATTTGCATGGAAAAATGTGTTGACCTCGGAACTGAGTCACTGAAGCGATCGCTTCCAGTAGAGCTTGCATTACCGCTTTGCGGGAAGGAAGCGTAGAGGGATCGAGTATGCCTGACTTGTAATTCAGCCCGAAATTTTCGTCCGGAACTCGTTTCATTATTTACAAGACCGCGCGCTGCAAATCCCTTACCGAATAAGACAGGAGGCGTTTGCGCCTGTAGCGGACAGAGTTCTCGCCAAGTAAATCGGCAAGAAGTAGCATGCGATCGTAGGGTACGATACTAGGTACGGAAACCGAGGAGGGCATCGATGAGCGCCTCATGGACTCGTCTAGGGTGCAATCCGAGCGATGGTGCGAGCGTCCATGCGCTACACGTTGGAACTCGGACGACGCATGGTGGATGTGTCAGAACACCTGACCACAGCAAATTCGCACCGATCCAAAGTTCAAGACGATGCTATGTACAAAGAAGATTAACATTACAGGAGGTGCGCGGATTCCAAGCACCACCTGAACATCAAATGCGTCTACAACAGCCGGAATCTGCGAAACGGGAACTTTAACGCTGCAATCCACATCCACCAAGTGCTGACCATGGGGATACAGGGAAAGAATGGACCGGCAGATTTCAACCCGGAGATAAAAGTGAGAAAGAGGAAGCAGTCGTAGAAAAATTCCCCGAAGCCCGGTGTCGCTGACATAGGGAAGAGACTATTACTTTACAGTGCACTTCCGAGTTAGCATCAAGGGTCTGTTCTATTCCATTCTGACATGGGTACAGACTCGTCTATTCGATATCAGCGGAAAAGCAAGGCCCAGCACCGGCTGTGCGCTGCAGCCAGCGCTCCTCCTCGCCGCTCGTTGTCTCTAGAACCGGGTCGCCACGTCGGGGCGGGTCCAGTGCGATCGATCAATCTCAAGCCGTGGATTCGGCTCGCGTTCCGCAAGGGGTACAACTGCTGTTGTTTTCCACGACCTGTTCTGGGCGGGCAAGTGGCTCTCCGAGTGTCTGCGATGCCACCCGCGACAGACGATGACACGCTCTCTATTATACCCTTAGGTGCAGGATCTGAGGTGGGACGATCTTGTATAGTGCTGAAGTTTAAAAAGAAAACGATTCTCTTTGACTCTGGCGTGCATCCCGCGTACTCCGGACTTGCTGCTCTGCCGTTTTTCGACGAGATCGATCCCAGTGAGATTGATGTGATACTAATAACCCACTTTCATCTGGATCACTGTGCTGGTCTGCCGTACCTCGTCACGCAAACGAATCTAAACCCGCGTGCGAGGATTCTTATGACGCATCCGACGAAAGCAGTGTATCGCTCTCTGATAGGTGATTTTGTTCGCGTGGGCTCGTCGGACTACGCTGGTATAATTTACACAGAGTCCGACCTCAACCAGACAATGGCACGTATCGAATGCATCGATTATCATCAGCATATCGATGTCTCTGGTGTGCGCATAAGCGCGTACAACGCCGGGCACGTGCTCGGCGCCGCGATGTTCCTCGTGGAGGTCGCCGGTGTTTCAGTTCTGTACACAGGAGACTTCTCACGACAGGAGGACCGCCACTTGATGGAAGCAGAGATACCGCGAGGCATTCACATCGATGTGTTGATTTGTGAGTCGACATACGGCGTGCAGGTTCACGAACCGCGACGAGTCCGGGAGGCACGCTTCACGCAACGGGTTGCAGAAGTTGTGAAGCGCGGAGGTCGATGCCTCTTACCCGTATTTGCGCTCGGTCGGGCTCAAGAGCTGTTGCTCATCCTGGAGGAATACTGGGACGCCCATCCGGAATTGCAAGAGATTCCGATTTATTATTCGTCATCAATCGCGAAGCGTTGTATGGCCATCTACTCCACGTATATCCATCAGATGAACCAGAATATTCAGCAACGCTACCGGAGATTCGGTAATCCTTTTGCCTTCAAGTATGTGATGAACATTAGATCGCTGGATGAATTCGAGGATTCCGGGCCCTGTGTATTCATGGCATCACCCGGGATGTTGCAGTCCGGCATGAGTCGTCGCCTCTTCGAGAAGTGGTGTAGCGACAGACGGAATGGCGTCATTCTGCCCGGATACTCTGTGCAGGGCACCCTTGCAAAGTACATTCTGACGGATCCGGCGACAGTACCCCGGCTTGATGGACAACATGTTCCATTGCGATGCTCTGTGGACTATATAACCTTCTCTGCTCATTCGGATTTCATGCAGACGAGCGAGTTCATCGAGCAATGCCGGCCATCGAATCTGGTCCTCGTTCACGGGGAGAAATCTGAAATGCAGCGGTTGGCACAAGCGCTAGATAGCCGGTTCAATCGCAAAGCAACCTTTGAGGCCGCCATTGCGGAGGCCTCTGCTGTCCAGGTGGGGTCGAATGAGAAAGACGTATACGAGCCAGATGTTGATGTACTTCCGAGCAACCTGGCGCCGCTTTCGGGGGTCACGACTGGTAGTGTCCGCGACACAATGCGTGTCAAAGATGCGAACCAAGACGATTCAAAGCGTCTTCGGATTTTTACACCTCGAAATACGAAAGCCGTTCTATTACGATTCCAGGGTGAGGTCATTGGAAAGGCAATCGGCAAATTTGCGAAGAGCCGCCCAGAAGCTGGACACCGCGCATCGGGCGTTTTATTGAAACGGGACTACAAGTACTCTCTGCTGGAACCTTCGGATTTGGAGCAATACACAGCGATGAAAACATCACGGATTCTGCAAAGACTCGTGGCACCGTTTTGTCTCGGAGGAGGTATCGAGAGCTTTGAAGAGGAACTGCGGGGTATGTTTTCCAAGGTCGTGACCGAAGACACCGAGTGCGGCTCTGAAGAACGAGTCTTTCTTGTCCAGGGTGCCGTCCATGTTCGTATATCTGGGACAGAGCCAAAAACTGGGTATCGGTTCCTCACATTCGAGTGGGATTCGTCATTCCAGGCTGACGCCATTGTGGACGCCTTGATCGCCTTCCTAGCTGATCGTTCTGTTCATGAGCCTCCAAAGGGTTATCCAGATCAGGATGCATTGCGTGAGCTTCGTCTTACGCGGCGGCTGCTTGCCGAACGATTCGGTTCCGTAGAAGTAACGGGAAGGAGCGAGACGCGATTGGTCATCGAAAACACGCCAGTGATCGTGAACCACGAGACCGGTGAAGTCACTTGCAAGGACACGAAACTACGGGACCACATTTATATCGTTCTTCGGCGCATCTATTCGTCTATCTATCCGATTCCAGACTGGTTTTGTGGGTGCTCTTGATCATTGGCGCACGATTTGTAGCGCTCCTCCAGCTCTAATGCGAGCAATACTTCGGAGAGCTTGTTCGGTTCTTATGGGGTCATCGCTTTCTGGGGTGCTTTGCGTGCGCCAGAGACAGCTGCTCAAGACCTGTGCTGTGTTTCTGAGGACTGTTTCCAGCAAACAGTGCCTTGTTCCGGTCCGCTTGCGCGTATTGTTCCGCTGGCTCCGGAAAACGGCGGAGCGAGGTTCGGTGCTTTTGTACCTTTCCGGGAACTATATGCGCGACGGCTGCGCCCACAAGCCGCTTTGGGACACAAATGTAGAAAATTCAAGGTTTGCGTGTTTTGAAAATTATACTCGAAAGGAACGGGGAAGAGTGTACGCTTGTTTATACTAGGTGGATAATGATATCCGTTATTTTGCGAACACTTGTTCAGCGAAATCTCGAAACATCTCGTTTACGCTGATATACCGAACGCCAGCGGCGAAGCGTGGAACTTGCCACTTCGAAAAGATGACCAGAAATCCTACACCAAAGCAATTGTACGTAAGCCCATATTGCTGCACTACGAATCTCGAAGCTGCATATCTAAAAAGCTTCGGAAAGACTCCAAAGGCAGGAACAGAGCGATCAGTTCAATTTCCACTCGAATCTGATACGGTTGTCACCGATAGGCACCTACTTATTTAGAGAAGAAACGCCACCACCCGGGTCGCACCAGCCCTTAATCATCCAGTTCAAGTGCCTCCGAACGCACAACTTTTATTACAAACCAACTGAAAGCGTCTTCCAGCGTTCTAGAGCGTCTGCATCAACCAAGGTCCGATTCGCGTCGTTCCAGCTTGGGCATGATACAAACGCCAAACTGGAGCTCGAGCGTCGCGCGCGAACGACGCAATCGGATTCTCAGCTGCATCAGTTTTCCTTCGCACGCCTCGATCGTGCAGCAGACAAAGTCG
>Ga0209012_1001132_pt1 | contig 29937 bp, 28 predicted proteins | sample RS3BMetagenome_FD_184735 | JGI IMG/M metagenome (GOLD analysis project Ga0209012, IMG submission 184735) | Ferric oxide microbial mat and aquatic microbial communities from Rainbow Spring, Yellowstone National Park, USA - RS3B (SPAdes) (version 3) ...
TGGTGATGGCCCGTCATACTCAACCGCAACCGGAGCAGCAACTGCTGCTCGATAAGCTGGGGCTGCATCTTCCGGAACAGCCGCCACCCAAGATTTACGCCAGTCAATTGGCGGCCTTGGCACCGCATATGGAGGTACCAAATCCCTGAGTTCCCATGAGTTTATGGTACAGACTTTTTCCCCTGGTTGAACGTCAGGGCCTTTTTTTGTGCCAAAGTGCGAAGGTTGGGTTAGGGCGGTCCCGTTTGTCGGATGGTTGCTCCCACCGTTGCTGACCGGGGCAGTGTGGTGGTCAAGTAAATTGGCGCTGATTTCTGAGTTGAGTGAATTGGCATCTTGCGGACATGTTTATGGTTGCGGCAGAAGATGCAATTTTTGACCTCGCGCGAAGACTGGCGGCTGGGGACAGCCGCGGTCCCGGGATGACACCGCTGAACATGGGGCGACGGGGCACCGAAGCGACGTCGCTCGTATTGACTGGCTATGGCTATGAGTGATTTTATCGCTGACATTTCGGCGGCTATGTTTTGGTGGGTGTGGGGCGGAGGTCGATAAAACGTGCGGGTTTGCGGGCGTTAGCGGTGCTTTGTAACTGGCGGATGGCGGCGATGCTGGTAACGGTGATTTTGGGGTAAACTTTCAACAGCGCCCGGACTTTTATCGCCAGACGATCACGGATTAACGGGGTGTTGCGCGTGAGGCATACGTGGAGTTCCACGCGATCACTTAAATCATGCTCGCTATGGGCCACGACGGCGTAATCCTGTACTTCCGCGATGCTGCTAAGGCAGTCAAAGATGGCAGATGGAAAAAGACTTGAGCCGCGAACTTTCAGCAATTGCCGCTTGCGCCCCACGATGGGGCCGAGCCGCGGTGTGGTGCGGCCACAGGGGCATGGATCGGTATATAGTGCCGCAATATCACCGGTGCGAAACCGCACCAGCGGCATGGCCTGAACACCTAAGGGCGTGACCACCACTTCACCGAGCGTACCGGTTACAACGGGGGCACCGTTATCATCGAGAATTTCCACCGTGGCCAAAGCGGGGTTCAAATGTCCGCCTATGCACTTTGGGCCTTCGGCAAAGGTGCAGCAGGTTTCGGTACACGCATAGGTGCTTAGAGCCGGAACACGTAATGTATCGGTCAGGCGATGGGCCAGGGCGTTGGGAATTAACCCAGCGGTACGTAGTGGCTCACCAATGCCGATGACCGCCTGAATTGCTGACGATTGATTATCGCCCGGCTCTGCGCTGCACGCGCCGGCCAGCAGAGATGGAACCGTGATGACATAATTTCGGCGATCGCCGCAAAGTAAAGACTTTAGCACGTCGAGTTGTGCCGCATACGCCGATCCGGCACGGATGCACGCCGCCCCCAGTTTCTGGGCACCGAGCCAATACGCCAGGCCCGCCACGAACATGCGGTCAAGTGCCAATGCCAGAATCAATGTATCACCCTGGCATAGTCCGGCAATATTCAGCGCCACCGCCTCATTTTCCGCCAGGCGCTGCAAATCTGCCGCAGTCAGCGGCACCCGCAGGGGCTTGCCGGTGGTACCGGATGTTGTGACCCATTCCCGCACGGATTCAGGCTTGCACGCAAACGCCGCATCGCCAACTGCCGCCAATTCATCTTTATCTGTCAGCACACAATCTGTGAGGTGCTGCAATGTTTTTATGGAATGGGGCAAACGCCCGGCGTAAAAGTGTGATTTATCCGCATGACGGATATGCCGGCGCAGGGCATTAAGCTGTAATGCCTGCCAGCGCTTTACCGGCCAGAATAAATGCTCACCGATTTTGGGAGCGTGGCTTTTACTCGGCGTTTTTGTTGATCCGCGTTTTTTTATCACAGAGCGTCCTCATTTTTTACAATCTTCATTTTGCATCAAAGTTTATGGTCAATAGCAGACAATGGCCAGCATCCCAGATTATTATTTTGTGCGGGAAAGTTCCCCGGTCATAGTTCTGATATTGAATGTCAATGTTCCGCTGCGCACTGGTGACGCGGCAAACACGCAAATAACCCGCCGGCCCGGCGAACATAGCGTAGTGATGATGGCCTTTGAGGATAAGAGTGTGATTGCCGGTATTAAACCGCTGTGGCCGACTGGCCAGGGTCGCAGGCAGTCGCAAAGCCAAAGCTGTATCCACCGCCAAATACTTAGCCAGGCTTTCAGGAAAATCTGCGGCTTGGTGCAGTACCGTGGGCTTGGTCCCGCAGACACGCACATCACAGAGCAGTGTTCCAAATTCTGAAGCACACGTTACGCGCAGTGTGCCAAGCGCGTGGCCTTTTATCTGCCCGATCATACTGAATTGATGATCCTGCCAGTTCACATCGGCAAACAACTGCTTATTGCATTGGCGGGGAAATGCTAATAGAGATTTTCGGGCGGCGGCAGGCGTCGGGGGCGGTGTCATTGGCGGACGATAGGCCAACGGCGAAGGCACGCTGCAACAACCACCTAATACACCGATTAGAAGAAGCACAATTAGCAGCAACACCGCTATGCGCCAGGCATTGATCGCGACGCGAAAAATGCGTTGCCCCCCCGCCGTTATCGGTGGATTAACAACAATTCTTACCAACGGCCCGACGATAAAGTAACTGGCCAGGTAGCCACCGAGAATTCCGGCGGTCAGGGTGATACCAATCCAGTGCAGCACCGGGTGGCCCGCCAGAATCATAGCCGCGGTGCCCAGAATGGTTGTTGCGGCACAAAGGAAAGTTGCGGAATTGCGGTTTCCCGCCACAGCCGCAGGCGTCCGGAGCGCCGGATCACTGGCGGCATAGATGCCGTAATCCACGGCCACGCCCATGGTGAATAACATTGGCACAAGGCTTAGGAGATTCAACCCACCGCCCCACCACTGCGCGACGCCCAGCAACCAGATAAAGCCAATGCCCAGAGACACAGCCGCGATGGCCGCTATATCCAGGCGTCGAAAATAAATCCAGAGAGGAATTAAAATCAGCAACGCCACCCATGGGAACAGGTGTTTGGCCTCCATCCGGGCATGATACGATGCGTTGAGATACAGCACTTCGCCACAGATGATGGAAACGGCCGGCACATCATGCCGCACTTCCGTGGCCCATTGCGTGGCAAACTTGGGTGAAAGGGACGCATTGAGTTGCACGGTGGAAGATATGGAGATGTCATGCGGGAGAATTTCCACCACGCCGGGAAACAACGTTGCCGGGGATTCCTGTAAACGCCGCAATGCCGATTGGGCAAAAATGGGAGCTTGCCAAGATTTTACCGCGGCATCAAAGGCACCGGAGCGCAAGGCAGTTGCGGATGCGGCATGGGCGAGCAGCCTTTGGGCGTAGTTGATTCGTTCAGGATTCCAGAAGGCCCGCCACGCCGCCAGGCGGCGTCGGGCGGTACGTGCATCAGGAAGAATGGCTGATGGCGTGGAATAACCGGCGATCAAGTGCCTGGTTTTGAGAATAGCAAGGGTGTGATCTAATTTTTGTAATTCGCTTAAGGCCTGGGCCGCGGAAGGCTGATGAATGGTAATCACGCCGGATTGGCGCAGATGCCCCCATACCTTGGCAAACATGGTTTGGTCCTGCTTAAGCGCTGCGGAGGAGCCATCCAAAGAACGCCCGTTGGCGGTATAGCCCACGATAAGTGCCCGGCTTGTCAGCCAAAGCGTGATGAGAATAAATGCGAGCGTTGCGAAGACTTTCAGTAATCCGGGACGCACCCAATAAGCCGATCCGCGAGATAAGGATACCGCGTTGTGTGAACGTGGGACTGTGGTTGCCGAATCATTTAAGCTCATACCGGCATTATTTTCCATATCGGCATTAAGATTCATCTCGACCGGGGACGAATTTTCTTGCCCAGCGATTGGGGGATGATCAGGGGAAATGCGTGCATGGGTGTTCTCGGCGGCTTTGGTGGATCGGCAGACCCATGGCCCCAAATATGCGGGTAGCACGAGGAATGTTACCAGCCAGATACATCCGGTGGCACCGGCGATAAACAGGCCCAGCGCCTGGAGGCCGGGGGCGGAACTTGCCGCCAGCGCGCCGTAGCCGGTCATGCTGGTGCAGACACTCATGGAGATGGGGCCCAATAATTCCCGCGCCGCCAGAGATGGCATATTGCTTTCAAACCGCCCCGCGCGCCGTGCCAAACGATTCATGGCCGCCATAAGTTGGATGCCGTAATCCGTGGTAGCTCCGCATAAAAGTCCGTCAAAACCCAGGACGATTAAAGGAATGTGCAATCGCAACAGGCCCGCGATTCCCAAAGCTGTTACCAGCCCCACCATGGGCGGAATCAGGCACACGACCACAGCACCGATGCGCCGGAAATAAAGAGCGATAACGCCGGCCACCAGAAGCGTTCCGACAATTGAAATGATTTTGAGATCGCGCTTTACCAGGCGCTGATTCTCTACAAAGTTTCGGTAAGGCCCCACCAACCATACGCGCAAAGTTGGCATTTTCTTTTGCGCTTGGGCAATCGCCGCACGGATGATTGCCAGCATCTTTTCTGATTTCGCAACATTTTGCGGCCTGAAAGACGGTGCCAGAATCATCATGGCGTGACGGTCATTGCCACTGACCAACACCGAACCGGAAAAATGCGCACCCGATCCAGGACTGAGGGATTTAAGCCGTGCCAGCAGCAACTGCCGAATATCCAGTGGATCATACTGCAATTGCGCGGCGATCATCTGCCCGGCAGGCCCGGCCATTTTTTCCACCTGCTGATGAAAATGCCGATCCAGCCAATGTGAAGAAAGGCGGTGGTGGAGAATATTGAGCTGTGAATGTGAAAGGAGAATCGGAGCGCTATTCCGCAGGGCGATTTGTGCCTGCAATTGCCGGGATTCCGATGCACCATACCAAACAATTGAAAACGCATGCGTTTTTTTCAGTCCATGAGCCAATAATTGGACCGCGGCCCGCAGATTGCCCGGCTGGCCAGAGGCAAAATGTACATCCAGCCGCATTGCATCAGCCAGACCGTTGCGATCCTCGGATAGTCGCACATCATGTATGGCCGCACTATGGGCGGAAAAAAAACTCAACAGACTGGTTTGCCACACGATGTCATTAGATGCGGCAAACAGCAGGCCACCGAGAATCAGCAGCACAGCGGTTAAAATCCGGCGATGTGCCCGCAAGAGTCCGTACCAGCGCGACATCAGCCGCGCGAGCTGATCAGATTGCGAGGCACTCCTTGGTGGGACGCCCGAATAATCCGAATCCTTCATGCCGGCCCCACCGGCGCAAAACTGTGCGGATTTAAGCGGAGATTAACTTTGGTCTGGCGCAGGGAGAACAGGCTTTGATCGCCATTCTTTGAGACAATACGAATAAATGTCAAATGGTAGCGGCGCGCGTGGCTTGTCGGTTTATGCAGGTTTGCCGGCAGTGCGAAGCCGAGTTGAATTTCCTGAATTGCCTGCTTGAGTACGCCGCAGCGCGGTCGCAACGTGAATAGTAAAAGCTTCACCGCCTGTGATCGCTGGACGTTCACGGGCGCTTTGTCCGGGCCATGGGGTATATGCGGCATGAGCCGCACCGCACGTTTCATGCTGATCTGATATTCCGCACTGGCTTTTTCGGCGTTACCCAGAGACCAGGCCGCGAATTGCCGCATAATTATGCCGATGGCCGGTTGCGAATTCACCGTAGCGGCCCGCCAATGCGAATCTGATTCATTACGCATGTAAATACTTTGACCATTGAGAATGTAGCAGGATCGGTATGGCCAGATGGTTTCAAATCGGACATGGCGGGGCCGGGCGATGGTCATCATTCCCCGGCTGAAAAACGGCTTGCGGAGGATCTGTAATTTTTTTTCACATACAAAGGCGGATTGGATTGACTTGACCTTCCCCATCGCCGCAAGGGTTTTCACCAGTTCATTTCGCGAGCTTTGGTTATTGGCGGTCGCAGCCTGAGCCGGGCTAACGAGCATCACGAAGCTAACCAACATGCCCAGCATGAAAACGGAAAACCTATAACCAGCGTCCGGCCCATGCAACGCGCGCAATCCGCATTTACCATCCAATCTTGCCGAGTCTTCATCGACCGCGCCATGGAGATTTAATTGTTTATCGAGAATGCAAGACGGCATAGCATAAGCTCCTACTGAATCGGACGGCGGCTCTTCGATTTACTTCTTCCAATCTGGTCAGAATGCTTCCGCATTGCGGGATTGCCGGCATGCGGGTGTCCCATCGACTGCACATTGTGAGCGTTAATGATAGCCCTTATCAGGCCTGGAAATCGAGCTTCTATTTCCGCACATCGGGAGGTGTTGTGCATCTGAACACCGCGACGTTCGCTCCGGATTAACCCCGCATCTCGAAGAGCCTTGAAGTGCTGCGAGAGTGTTGATTTGGGTATGGCTTGCTCGTTGATGTTCAGAAAATCCGCGCAGGCGTGCGGACAATCGGATTCAACAATATCGGCATAGATAGTCGCACGCACGGGGTCAGAGAGTGCGTGAAGGATGCCTTCGAGGGTAATGTCTTGAACCGATGGATGAAAAAGAGGTCTCATGGGAATGTATTATACTCGAACTTGACTTGCTGTTCCATGAGTTCTAATATTCTGAACTATGCAACTAAGCGGGCACCCGGGCGTTGTTCCGGGGCCGGACTTAATTGCGGGCATTGTTAAAGGAAATTCTCATGAGTAAGCTCACAGGAAAAGTTGCGATTGTCACAGGGGCGTCCAAGGGTATTGGAGCCGCAATCGCCAAAGCGCTGGCTGCGGAAGGCGCATCGGTTGTCGTGAACTACGCCTCAAGCCGGTCCGGTGCCGATACCGTCGTTGCCGCCATCACTGCGGCCGGGGGCAAGGCTGTCGCTGTGCAGGGTGACGTTTCCAAGGAAGCGGACATTAACCGTCTGTTCACCGAAACCAAGAAGGCCTTCGGACGTCTCGATATTCTTGTGAACAATGCGGGAATCTACGAATTCTCACCGCTTGAGCAAATCACCGAGGAACATTTCCATAAACAATTCAATTTGAATGTGCTTGGCCTGGTTCTCACGACGCAGGAGGCACTGAAATATTTCAGCGCCGCTGGCGGCAATGTGATCAACATCAGTTCGCTCGCGAGCACGCTGGCACCGGCGAATGCGGCGATTTACAGCGCAACCAAGGGCGCGGTGGATACCATTACCGCCTCGCTGGCGAAAGAACTCGGCGCACGCAATATCCGGGTCAACGCCGTGCGTCCGGGGTTGGTGGAGACCGAAGGCGCAGTTCTCAATGGCTTCACAACCGGAGATTTTCATGATCAATACGTTAAGGGCGCGCCACTTGGCCGCATTGGTCGACCGCAGGACATCGCGGCCGCAGTTGCCTACCTTGCCTCGGACGACTCGGCATGGGTCACCGGCGAAACCCTGCTGGTTTCGGGTGGTCACCGCTGAACCGGAAACCAACGAATACCATAGATTCACTTGAGCATCTGTCCGCGCTGCGGAATAGCATCTCCGATCAACTGGTTGATGATGACTGCTTATCACGGGGGTGGCCATATTTTTTTGGCAGGCGGCGATATTTTCGCTGAAAACGCGCGGGCCAAGGCCACGCGGGTAACATGGAACGTCGCGGTGCTGGGCCACGAAAATTAGTGGCGGGGTGAATGTGTCAACAATCATGGCCACACCCAATTTTTTCCTGGAAGTCGTGCGCCTCTTTTTGCCCCGCCTCGGCATAAGCCGGAGTTTTACGGGTTCAACGTGACATGGAATGCAGCGTAATGACCGCGTTCCAATTCCGGGTGGTGGCACAGACAGACCATATCTTTTCGATAGCAGTATTGGAAAGCTTGGTAGCTCCACACGTATCAGGGCAGTGGAGATAAATTTCGTCACCATTCATGCCCAGCTGCGCGCACATGCCAGCTACGAGCACGTGCGAAGCGTGTCCAATTTGATGATATTTTTCCCGCCGACGTTTATTCCGCGCAACAAGACGATGAAGATGGCCATACTGGTCACCTGACGTCGATGGGGCCTAATATAAATGCATACAGCGTCCTAGCCGGGCATATCGTAGAAGAACTCCTCTTTAACGATTTTGCCATCCTTTACGGTGTAAAGCGCGGTCTCTTCAATCTTCATCCGCTTCCCCGCCATCGGACCATTTTTTGGCGTGTGGTCCAATGTGAAGCCGACGATAAAGCGATCCCCGTGTGGCCACGGCCCTGTGACTACACAAGAATGAATGTCAACATCTTTTAAGAACCGCACGGTTTTTTCCCGCACGGCCACGATACCTTCCATTCGCTGCGGATGAGAAGGCATCGCCAAGGCTTCAACGCTTATAATGTCGGGGCTGTAAAGCGTATCGACCGCCTCGAGCCAGTGGCCCTGCTTGCATAGAGAAACGAGCTTTTTACCAACTTCCAACATGATGAACTCCTATAAAGGGTTCCAAACAAATACAAAACATTGTTCGCCAGCGCTTAACGCGCCGCGCGATTTTTTACCCCTGATAAAATATGCTCCCAGCCTTTGTTAACGCCTTGGCGATGTTCCGGCGCGATGTCACCAATGGCCCGGTGCAATACGGTCAGCCGCGTGCCTCCGCTTTGTTCGGTCAAGCGATATTGGACGTGGGAAATCACCGGATAAGACATGAACATCGGCCCGGAAATTTCAAGCAGTTTCGGCGGTTTGATAACCTGTACATGTCCCCAAAAATGTCCGGTGTTGTCGCCAAGATCCCGATACCAGCGGCCACCGGGCCAGGGTTCAAGTTTCATGGGCATGGGTGTACCATTCGGAAGGTCTGCACCGGGGCCGATTTGTTCGAGGATAGCCTCGAAAACAATTGCCGGGGTTGCGTCGATGTGAATTTCCTTTTCAATTTGGAGCAGGTACTGATCGGGCCATGCCATTGCCACCATGGTGATACTCCTTAAATAAAAGTGCCTTATGATTTACGTGGCCCGCCCGGAGCGACGCCGCTCCGATCACGCGCCAACGCTATCTTGCCTTCTGCCCGCTCTTTGATGCGGTCAAGTTGATGTTGCCAGAAACGTTCAAATGTCGCGGTCCAGTCGTGAATTTCTTTAAGCGGTGCCGCCTCCACCCTATAAAAGCGTTGCCGCCCGGCGTGCCGCACCCTAACGAGTCCCACTTCCAACAGCACGCCGAGGTGCTTGGAAACCTGAGGCTGATTCCAGCCCAGCGCATCAACGATGTCGTTGACGGGGAGCTCGCCCGCTGCCAGCAACCCCAGTACCTGCCGACGGCGCGGTTCGGCCACCGCATTGAATGAGTCAAAAGTAGTTCGAGCACGAGCCATGCCTGTATCATATACCAATATAGGAATATGTCAAGCAGAATCGAAAACAATTTTGCCCGCAGCCAACATATCGCTTAAACACATCCCTAAAACGGCACGGAAGACGAGTCGCCGCTATAATCGCCTAGGGTATTGACCGGAGACCAGGTGCCGATGAAATATGAACTCATTGTTTTTGATATGGATGGCACATTGACCCTCGACGCCCTGGATTTTGACACACTGCGCAGCCAACTGGGGTTGCAGGTGCGGCGTCCGATATTGGAATGGATTGACACATTGGACATGGAAAAGCGCCAACAAGCTTGGGATACCCTGCACCGTCATGAAGCAATAGCCGCGGAAAAGTGCCAGTTACGTCCCGGTGCGGACGCAGTTATTCAGCGACTCCGGGATCGCGGACTAAAGACAGCACTGCTTAGCCGCAACAGCCAACGCAGTGTGGAAACAATACTGCGGCGATATCCGATGTTTTTTGACCGGGTCGCGTCACGCGATCAGATGCCAATTAAACCGGCGGCGGAAAGTATCTTAAAAATTTGCCGGGCATTGCATATCAGCGCGGATAAGACATTGATGGTTGGTGATTATGTCTTTGACTTACAGGTAGCAAATAATGCGGGCACGCACAGTGTGCTACTGCTGGAGCCGGACTCCGCAATTCCCGATTTTGCCCATCAGGCAAATTATGTCGTACGAAGCTTAGAGGATATCGAAAGTCTGCTTGATGCACCGGACAACCTTATTAACGCACAGACCATAACGGGAGCCATAAGACAATGAACCATTCATCCCACAATTTCCCATACACCTTGGTCGGCATGCCCCGGAATCTCTATGTGATCGCGATTTTTCTGCTGGCATTTGCCGGCGCCCGGGTAGAAGCCACAAATGCAAATCACGCCTCGGCTCCCGCGGTATCCGTGGAGAAACTAACCACTGCATCAGCGCAGTCAAAGATTCATATGATTCTAAAAGCGTTGCAGCAGCGCGGCACCACGTTGCATAATTTCCAGGCTCATCTGGTGGTACAGGTGCATCATTTGCGAACCGATGAAAAAGATATGAATATCGGTCATATCTGGTATCAGCGGAGTCATGGAAAAACCAGGTTTGATATTCGTTTTAATATGCTGGTCGTTGATGGCGCTATTGCCAAGCGCCACGCGGATCATGATATTGTTTTTGACGGACACTGGCTTATTGATCGCAATGGAAGCGCCAAAATATTCCGGAAAATTGAGATCGCGCCACCGGGCAAAAAATTTAATCCGTTGCGGCTCGGTCAAGGACCGATACCCATTCCCATCGGGCAAAAACCATCGGATGTGCAAAAGGAATTTCATATTCAATTGCTGAAAAATAAAAAAATGCCCCCGCATACCGTTGGCCTGAAACTCATTCCACGTGATAAATCGGCATTTACCTTTGTGGAAGTGGACTTTTGGATAAACACCCGAACATGGTTGCCGGTTAAAATTATTCGCACTGATCCCGATGGCACCCCCACCACGGCGAGGCTAAGCAAGATTGTCATTAACAAGACAATGCGGCATGATTTTCATTTATCACCACCGGGTTCCGGATGGACGGTCGTGGTGAAACATTATCAGTACCGTTAGGCTCTGAGGCGGAGCCACGGCAATATCATCCTCTATTGCGGTGGCTCCGAACCTGATTCATTTTATGACGGCTTGAATAAATTATCCGCCAAAATAATCCGAAAGGATCTTCTTTTTGCTGCTTGGCGGATTTTGCGCAATCAGCGCACGATCAGTGGTGACAATAATGATACCAGCCATGGCACCGGGAAAACCGTGTACGCCGGGGCGATGGGCCGGCTGTACGCTATGATGATAAATCTTGGAAAGAATGGCGTGCACCGGGCAGTAATAGGGATAAATTCCGGGCTTGGTCAGTACGACCTTATAGGTGTGTACACCGGCTTTAGGCCCGGTGGTACCCATGAGCATTCCAGAATTAATTGCGGTATTCGGCTTGCCGGTCAGCGGAAAATAGCCATTGACCATGTGATCTCCGGTATCTTCATTGACAAAAACCACCGGCTCTCCCGGCGCTACTGCGACAACGGATTCCACAAACGCATTGGCTCCATCCATGTGCACATAGACCGGCTTCATGGAGGCACCGGGCGCTGATGCCGTTGCTTTAGCCACCAGCGGGCGCATGGGGTGAAAAACCAGCAGTGTTGTAGTGAGCACTGCACCGAGAATAAAAGAGGCGACGCCAATTCTAACAGTAGGATTCATCACTTAACTCCGAAAATAAAAAGGTTTTCTCAATATCAAAAATAACCGAATGTCTATACGACGGGAGCCGGGGTCATGATCTCTAACATTTCAACTTTTGCATTTCGATTTGAAAGCCACAGCCGGTGCAGCGATAAACTGCCAACATAAAGATATCCAAACATAAAAATAAGCATGAATGGCACACACGATGCGGCACGATTAAACCACAGGGAAATAATCACACACGCAAGCAAATACAGGCCAATGGCCAATTCCGCAAATGGAAGCCACTGCGCTTTGTGCGCGAATGCACCAGCTCGACGTTTCCATTGATCGGGTGATTCATTAATTCCCACTCCATATTTCGGTGTCCGCACAAATTCGCTCTGATGGCCGGTCAGGCCCTCGATAACCGCTATGGCGTTGGCCAAACTAATACCCATTCCGATGGCCATCAAAAAAGGAACCAGCAGAATGCCAGCCAGATAATTTTCCTTGATTTCCCTCTGGGCGACAACGTAAAACGTACCGGCGGAAAAAGTCAGAATCGTGAAAAGGACGGACATTACCAGCCACAGAATTGGGTATTCCGCGGAAAGCACGCCGGCACCGGCGAAACAAAACGCGGGAAAAAACAGGATCGCAACCAGCACCGCCATCGGATACACCACGCCAGAGGTAAGATGAAAAAAGGCCTCAATTTTTACGGATCGCGGTTGCGATGATCGCAACACCGTCGGAAGCAATTTCACCGCGGTTTGAACGCTGCCTTTTGTCCAACGATGCTGCTGCTGCTTGAATGCTGTGATTTCCGGCGGCAATTCAGCCGGGGAAGTTATATCACCGAGATATCTGATCTTCCAACCATGCAACTGAGCACGATAAGAAAGGTCCATATCCTCGGTTAACGTATCATGCTGCCAACCGCCAACATCGGCAATTGCCGATTTTCTCCACACACCGCCTGTGCCGTTAAAATTGATGAATCTGCCGCTGCGACTGCGGGCGGTATGCTCAATGACAAAATGGCCGTCGAGAAAAATCGCCTGCGATCGGGTCAGCAGCGATTGGTTTCGATTGAGATGCTCCCAACGGGTTTGCACGCAACCGATACCCGGATCGATAAATTCATGTATCACAGCCCGCAGCATATCACGACGAGGCACAAAATCAGCGTCAAAAATAGCAATAAACTCGCCGGTCGCGCTGGCTATACCATTTTCCAGGGCACCGGCCTTAAATCCCGTGCGATTGGTACGGTGAATATATTGAACATCATGGCCCAAGCGCCGAAATTGTTCACAGGTCACGCGTGCCATTTGGGCTGAACAATCCGTGGAATCGTCGAGTACCTGAATTTGCAGCAGTTCGCGGGGATAATCCAGGGCGCACACGGCGGTAATGACCCGTTGGGTGACATAACGCTCATTAAATAAGGGCACCTGCACAGTCACGCGGGGCAGCGTTACAAATTCAGCGGGTTTGGCGGGAGCTTTCTTTGAATTGCGGTAGTACAGGAATAATTCCCAGTATCGATGCATGCCATAAGTCGTCAGTACGACCAGGCATAGAAAATAAAGCGTAATTGGAACAAACTGTAACGTTTCTTGCATCAGTCCATATCCCGAGCCAGCCAGCGGGTTCCTTCTTCAAAACAACTAACCCCGAACCTCACGCCTCTTTGGGAGTTTAAGTCCTGTAAAAGCAGTTTGCAATGCCTGTTCAATATTTTATTCTCTTTCACGAACTATTTATCTGGTTTAAGTTCAGAAATGCCCATATTCTTATTTACGTATTTATCACGTATTCGACCGACCATGCTTTGCGCATCGAGCGATTCGAGCTTACCGGGATTCCAAGGGACAAAAAATCCGTCTCCAGTTTTACGCGGAATGATGTGATAATGCGCGTGATGGACAGATTGCATAGCTTCAATACCGCTGTTGAGAAGAATATGGCACGCTGGGGCATCCACCGCCGCGCAAACGGCACCCGCTAGAGCAGGAAGTTGGCAGCCCAATTCGGCACCGATCTCCGGCGGCATATCGAAAATATTACGAATATGGCGTTTAGGAATTACCAGGGTGTGGCCAGTGACGACCGGCCCAACATCCAGAAAACAAAGAATGTTCTGATTTTCAAAAATTTTATAGCAGGGAACTTCACCGGCAATAATTCGGCAGAAAATACATTTCGCACTGCGATGAGATTGCTCTGACATTCAACGCTCCAGGATCCATGTTGGAGGGATTTAATTGCCTTTTAGTCTGCCTAAAGCGCCAGGGATATCTGAAAAAAGCCGCTGTTCCAGTTCGCCGATTTTCTCGACGCGGCGCGCGTGTCGGCCATCTTCAAAGGGAGCCTTTAACCAAGCCGAAACAATGCGGCGAATTAATTCGCCACCCAGCAAATCCACCGCCAGGCACAATACGTTGGCATCGTTATATCGGCGGGAAATTTCGGCGGTTAATTCATCGTGGCAAATGGCAGCGCGAATTCCCGGAATTTTATTGGCGACAATCGACATACCGATGCCGCTGCCATCAAGTAAAATAGCCAATTGCGCCTTGCCTTCCACGATGGCAAGCGACGCAGGTACCGCAAAATCAGGATAGTCACAAGCCTTGGCATCAAAGGCCCCAAAATCTTCTACGCCATGGCCTTCCACCCGCAGCTGCTCAATAAGCTGCTGCTTGATATTAAACCCACGATGATCGCAAGCCAGGGCGATGTTCATAATTCCAACTCCGCAACGCGGTTACGAATCAGCTTTTCAAGCCGTTGTGCCGTTCTCCGATAAACCTGTTCTCCCTTGCCGATCGGATCCTCAATGTCTCCATCGGGGTCCAAAGTAAACGTCTTTTCGCCCAGAAGCGGCGCATGGGATATTATTTCATCGCGATGAGCCTGCGTCATTGTGTAAATCATATCCGCGCGCCGCAATAAATCATCTGTCAGCGGCATGGACCGATGCTTATGAATATCCGCTCCCATCTCGCCAATCACTTTTACGGCTTCCGGAGCAGCCGGCATGCCGCTGGCGGCATGTACCCCGGCGGAACGCACCAGCAGATGCTGATTGGGCAACTCATCTACTGGAATATGCAATTTCTCAGACAAAATTTGCGCCGCCAGCCCGGCCGCCATGGGAGACCGGCACGTATTGCCACTGCATACAAAAACAATAACCATATCTTCCAATCGGCGAATCACCCGTTCTGCGATCGCCCCTTCACGCAGAACCTCCAGATGGTGGCCGGTAATTCGAACGAGGGTGGAAAGATTTTTATAGCGTGGTGCGGGACCGGCAACAATAACAGATAATTGCTGGCTTATGGTATCCGGCAAATCTTCCGCAGCATCCACGCGCTGATTAGCTGTGGCTCCGACGATCGTCACCGGTTCGCCGACGCTATTGATAATATGACGCGTTATTTCAACTTCCGTGCAGCGCAACGTCAAGCAGCCGTCCACCGTTGCTTCAGCGGTTGTTTGCCGCCCCACCCTTCGCATCAGCCGCTCCACATCGGATTGATCGACCGGCAATTGAATGGATACCGGTCCGGGCCACAACCGTCGGATCAGCCGACGCGCCAAGGGCGGAACATGCGAAACGAACTGAGCAACGCAGTCGGCTGAGGAAACATGAATCACCCATGCCGGATGTCCCTTCATTTCCAAAGCTTCTTTTAATGATTGAAGTCCAGATGCTTGCGTCATTCCAGCGGCGATCCCGAAGACCGTCTCGGTGGGAAGTCCCACCAATTTGCCGGTACGCAGCGCATCGGCGGCGCGCGACACAACATCATCCGCGGAGCGATGGCTGGATTTAGCTGACATGACTTTCATTGGTGGCAATTCCATGCTTGGCGCTTCAACGCTTATCAGGATAAAACGCATTGTAAAACAGCGCATAATTGGTGCGCACCATATTGCAGAGATCTTTTCCCAACACATCTACGAAATCAGGCGTCACCGGCTCAACTTTACGGCGAATGCGATGATCGCCGTAAATGGTATGATATTGATCATTTTCCTGAGTCATCTGGGCCACATTGTTAAAATCGTGTTCAAAATAGGGTTCTTCCAGATAATCATAAACACGTTTCATCACATCGGCTGGATTGGTGGTTAAATCTTCAAAACGCACCACATGAAGTTGCCGGAGCAAATTGGTCTGAATGGCTTCAATCAAGCGGCCAATGGCAATGCCCACCGGCGGCCCATTCAGCCAACGCATGACCCGATTGTTGACGGTTATCATGGTCAGTGTTCCAGTCACTTCATCGGCATCAGCACGGTCCCGATTTTTCCGAAACAACTTTTCCATCGAAGAGAGAATGGCTCGTAAATCACGGACGCACACAATATATTTTGGATTGGGCACAAATTGTTTCACCCAATCATGGTAGTGAAACCAACTGCGGCATTTGTCCACGCATACCGGCTTGTCGGTCACTCCATCATAAAACCCATTGATTCCATAACGACAATAACTCAAAAAACCCTTCTGCATCAGGTCCGGGTCCTGGGCTTTGAATTCGGCCAATTCGGTGTAATATTTTCGCGAAGCCAGCATGAGATCAATAACGCCGCTGGTTGGCGTGCAATAAAATCGTGGATTTTGCGCCAGAATATTCTGCATCAGCGTAGAACCTGAGCGCGGCAACGAAGCGTTAAAAACCAGTTTCTTGTCGAACATGAACCCATCCTTTCAAGAGATAAAGCCTGATCCTGAAAACCTGCGGGAAGTATACACGAATGACAGCCAAGGCAAAACTGCGCCATCGAACGGTAAAGTCATATTTTCGTACGCCGCCCGGTGCCATCGCTCCAAAACGCCGACATGTCAACCCACATTCCTTGACCGCAGCGACAGAAAGCGGTAGCCTATCAACAGCTGCTGAAGATAATTTCGGTCGAAACGGCATGAATCAATCGTGGTCAGGGCAAAGATTTAAGACGATATAGGACCATCCGATGTTTCCGTTTCGTCATACGAATTCACAGTGTTGTATTTTTTTAACAGGAGTTTTCTTTCATGGCAGCGAATACCGAAACAACAACGGGCAGCACTTGCGCCAGTTCATCATTGGCCACCGGATTAGGTACCCTGCTGGTACGGGTGATGGTGGGCATTATATTCATTTACTACAGCGGGCAGTTTTTGTTCGGGATGTTTGATGGACAGGGTATCCATGCTTTTATCCAGATGCTGTCATCGGACCACCTCCCGATTCTGCCGCCAACCGCATGGGCTTATCTGGCAGGAATAACCCAATTTTTCGGCGGTATCTTGATTATCGTTGGACTGCTCTCACGAATTGTCAGTGTGGTTCTAATTCTTAACCTTATCGGAATTATCTGCTTATCTTATGGTGGTGGGTTTGGATCGATTGATTTCCAGCTTGCGCTGATCTCAATAGCAGGGCTGATTCTCATCAGCGGGCCGGGAATGCTCTCAGTAGATGCCGCAATCTTCTGCGGCAAAAAGAAGAAATAGTGATTTTCCACCAGCCGCAAATCAGCTTTGCTTTCCTGGTTGATCAGCAATAACAACGCGGCAACAAAAAAAGCCGGGCGCTACTCAGAGCGCCCGGCTTTTTGTTTTAGCCCTGACAACTTAATTTCCTTTATCAAATTCATGCCGCATGTAATTGATGACGTTCCAACGTTGCGTGCGACTTAATGAATCACGAAAACTGGGCATGGGACTGTGGCCATGCGTGATTTTCCAGAAAATGGCACCATCGGTCTGAGTCCAGAACGAAGCCTTGGTTAAATTGGCCGGATGCGGGTTTAAAAAGGCCCCTGTAGGTCCATTCCCTTTGCCACTGGCACCATGACACGCTTCACAATTTTGCGAGAATATCGAATGGCCCGCTTGAATCGATGATGGGGACATCGGAATGGGATTTTTCTTTTTCCAGGCCGAATGCGGGGCTTTCCAACTCGATAACTCCACCGGTTTACCAACTGTGGAAATTACCGTCTTCCCGCTGCCTGTCACGAGGGCAGCACCGATAACGACCACCACAGCTTTTGATATATTTAACAACATCGCTTTTAGTCTCCAGTTTGCTTTACCATCATACCATCTGGCAACGCTTCATGCGTTGGAGCGTTCATAATGATCATACTATCGCGACCGGCACAGCATCGTTCAAGGTATGAACATTTTATTTCATCCAATGCTCGCCAGCCACACCCGGAAGGATCATCTCATCTTTTGCCAATAAAATCAATGATTTTATGCACCGATATAGGTGAAAATCTTAGAGGCCCTTGGACAAAACCCTAGAAGCGGTTGGGAATAATTCCTTACATGCCGTCGCGGATAAGTCCCGATTTTTTTATTTCTGACTTTTACGATGATAGGTACACAAGAAACGCGGAAGCGTTCGCGGCAAGATGGCTCGATTCGTGAAATGTTTCACGATCATCTCCCGAACTCTTGATAATTATACCGCAGAACAAGAATGATCCAGAAAGGAAAGAGTCGCAATGAATCGGATGCGTATGATCTTGGCGGTTGGCGGTTTGGCCAGCGTATTGGGGGTGTCCCTGGCGGCAGGCTTGAATGTGAATTCAATCCGTAAGCAGCTTGACCGCGTAGATTCCTGGCGGGCACCGGCCTCCGCTGCGTCAAAAGCGAACCCGGTTCCAATTACAGCCGCTTCCATTCACGCCGGCAGCAGCCTGTTTTCCGCCAACTGCGAAGCGTGCCACGGATCCGATGGCACAGGCGACGGGCCGACCGGGGCGTTTCTAAGCCCGCACCCGGCGAATTTAACCACAGCATCGTTTTGGTCTCAGGGTGAAGGGGCCATCTTTTGGAAAATCACGCATGGTCACAGCCCGATGCCGAGCTTCCGAGATTCTTTGAGCCGTAAACAGCGCTGGGAAGTTATTGATTATCTAAAGAAGCAATTTGATAAGCATTAAGCAACTAACCATATAGATGGTGTAAATAGATGGTGCATTGACGAAAAATATCTTGTGTGCTAGAAATTATGTTTGGGCAGGTGAAAATAAGATAGGCGCAAGGCCTTTAAATAAGATTTTATCCGGCTTTTTGGCATGCGCGTGCCAGGCCGAATTCGGGTGTGCGTTTACGGAAAGGAATGTGCCATGACACACAAACGCAGGATTCTTATCAGTATGGCGGCGGCACTGGCAATCATGCCGGCGGCGGCGGCTTGGGCTGATCCGGCAGGCGGCGGAGCCGACTATCAAAAGCTGGAGCAAAAATACCAGCAGCTTCAGAAACAGATGGCCACCATGGCCAAGCAGATGTCCGCCATGCAAAAGCAGCAGGCTGCATTGAAGGCCAAGCAGGCCAAAACCAGCACCACCAATACCGCCGCCATTGATCGGGAGGTCAAGCGGCTGTATCGGCGTGTGATGAAAAACAGTCAGAAGATTTCCGATCTGGAACCGGGTAATATTCAGGTGCTCATCGCGGGCGATGTGAATTTCCAGTTCCAGAACGTGCAGGGTTCCCACTCCACGTTCTATGCCGATTCCAGCCCCATGATTCAGGTGCGGATGGATAAGAATATTTTCATCAACACCGCGTTTGATTTCTATACGCAAGCCGGTGCCGCCGGCGGCAGTGCCGCCGATATCGGTGCCGCCAACATCAACTATGAGCTTAACAATTACATGACACTCGGCGGCGGTTTGGTCACCAGCCCGATTGGGGGTATTGTTGGGCAATACAATCCAGCCCCGTGGAATCGCTGGCTGGTGGATGGATCGCTGGAAGACGCCCTGTTGCCCGGCAATGAATTGGGAGTCTGGACCCGTGGCGGAATACCCGCTCCGGACAATATGGGATACCTGACCTACTTCCTGTTTGTCAGTAATGGTCCGGCGCTGGCGAGCACAACGGACCAAAATGGAAATACCTATAATAATTTGTCCTTCGGCAACTGGGATCCTGCCGCGCAAAATGGCAAGACCGTTGGCGGCCGATTCAGTTACATTCCGATTCCGAATATCGAAGTTGGCTATTCATTTGAATGGGCCCGTCCCAGCGCCGACGGTGCCATCACCACCACCAACTCTCTTATCAACGCGGTGGACATCAACACCTATTATGTCAATAAGAAAATTGACGGCTTGTTCCGCTTCCGCGGCGGGTGGACATGGGATCAGGTGGGCCAAGGGGTTGATTCCACTGGTGCATTCTCCTTGGGCGGCATGTCCAATGGCGGACAGGCCGAAATTGCGTATCAACCCAGCCTGTGCGGTATAAAATATTTGGATAAAATGATGGCGGCATTCCGTTATGATCGCATTGACGGACCGGCATCATCCAATTTCTCCAATGGTGCGGCGCATGAACAACGCTATAGCATTGGCCTGGATTACTGGCTGCATTCCAACGCCGTGCTCAAATTTGAGTATGAATTTGATAATCTCTCAAACAACATGCACGGTAATAATGCGATGTTTGTACAGTTTGCTGTTGGTATCTAAGTTACTCTGGCAATTTACTTGAGGAGTTACCTAATGACTTTTATCAAATATAAAATCACCAAATCCATAGCTTTAACAGGAGCGGCAATGGGATTATTGTTGCTGGCCGGATGTGCCAGTAACAAATCCACCAAACCCGCAGCCGCCACCGCAAAACCGGCGGTGTGGCCTCTGACCATTAAAGATCCCGCCGCCAACGAATCCGGCGCTCAAATCTGGGCGGAAAACTGTATGCGATGTCATGAACTGCGTTCGCCGTCGCAATATACGCCGGCGCAATGGGGTGTGATTATCCAGTACATGCGGCTGAAGGCCGGGCTTACCGGTACACAGGCCAAAAAGGTATTGGCGTTTTTACAAAGTGCCAGCGCCCACTGATGACCTTGCTCTCTCTCTCTCTCCCCCAACGAGACGGTCTGGCTGCCGAAGATTACTCTTCGGCAGCCAGCCGTTGGCGGGGCGACAGACGGATAGTATTGACGCCGACGTTTGGAAGAAGTTGATTTATTCCGTATGAACTGGTCCGGTGGCGTGAATACAAGCGGGGCTTGAGGGAAGTGTCATCTGATGAAGCAGGGCTTGAAGATGGCCTGTAAAGACGACTGGTATCAAAGGATCTATCGTATGGCTGCCAAGATGCGTTCTTTATTTCGTCGCTTCGGTGCCCTGTCCCATCATCGCCGTCGGCATCGAGATTTCACGCGGGGTCATCTTTCTACCGCTGATCATGCTGGCAATAATTTTCCTGGTGGGCAACTCCTCCAAGGCGGTGCGCCGGCCATGGCCGGGTCTGAACGCATGGCGCAGAGAGTTATACTTGGCATCATTGATGCTCCGGACGCGGGCTTTTTCAGCGAGATCATTGACCGCGACCAGGTGCCCCTCCACCAGAATGGAGGCGTAATCGTCGAGTTGATCCGTGAACACATCGATCTCAAAGCAGACCTGATTGTTGACAGCGAGAATTTCACCTTTGCGTCCGGTCATGGGAACGCGGAGATAAATGGTGTTCTCGATGCGGCAGAAGGGAAGCGGAATGGCGTAGGGACGCCCCTGGAGATCGGCCATGGCCAGGCGGCCAATGAGGCTGGTGTCCAGGAGATTAAAGATTTCCGTTTCAGTCATGGCAATCATGCGTAACTCCGGCTAAAATACAATAACTGGATACGAATATCAACATTGTAATGAAACAGTGGTATTCGTCAAGATAAGGAGCTTGCATTATGGTCAGCAAAGACACATCCCAAATGCGGGCCGGTACCTCAAAGGCCCGGCCGGATTATACCGCAGAGGATTTCCCGCATTCACCCCTGGTGGCTTTCTATGAAGTCACACGCGCCTGCAATCTGCTGTGCCGCCATTGCCGCGCCGAAGCGCAGGCACACAGCCACCCGCAGGAATTGGATTCGGCGACGGCGCTATCGTTGATAAACAACCTGGCCGAATTTCCCAAGCCTCCGCTTTTGGTGCTTACCGGTGGGGATCCGATTAAGCGCCGCGATATATTTAAGATTGTCCATCACGCCGTGGGATCAGGCATGAAAACCGCCATGACGCCATCCGCGACAAAACTGGTCACCACCGACGCCATCCATCGTCTGAAAAAAGCCGGTCTGCATCGCCTGGCGGTGAGCCTGGACGCAGCTGATGCCGCCACGCATGATGGCTTTCGGCGGGTTCCGGGAAGTTTTCAACGGACGCTGGAAATTATTGCCGATGCCGCCGCCTGTGATCTCCCGCTGCAAATCAATACCACCATTGCCCGGCATAACTTTCACCAGATTGATGCCATCGCGGACATGCTGGCCGCCTTTCCCATTGTGCTATGGTCCGTATTTTTTCTTGTCCCCACCGGCCGGGCACTGGCGGATCAGCGCATCACAGCAGATGAATTTGAAACCGCCTTTGAGAGGCTCTACCAGCAGAGCCGCCGCCAGAAATATGCCATCAAAACCACCGAGGCTCCCCACTATCGCCGTTTTGTTATTGAAAAAATGAAACAACATGCCGCCAGCGGCTCGTCGCGCCCGATTATGCCCAATATCATCGGCACCAATGATGGTCGCGGCGTGATGTTCATCAGCCATATCGGTGAAATATTCCCCAGCGGATTTCTGCCCGTGGAATGCGGCCGTTTCCCGCGTGATTCGGTGGTGCATACCTATCAATTCGCACCGCTGTTTGTCGATCTGCGGGATCCGAACAAACTCAAGGGCAAGTGCGGTGCCTGCCAATATCGGGACATCTGCGGTGGAAGTCGCGCCCGCTCCTATGGCCTTACCGGCGATCCTCTGGCCGCCGAGATCGATTGCACGTATGGGGCAAATTATTATCAGAAAGAAATCTCAAACAGGAGTCTGCCATTATGTTCAGCGTAACAAATTTACTCTGTGATCATCAGGCCGGAAATGAACGCCTACGTTATGGCCACCGCAATGCCCAAGGCGAAGCGGAATCCACTCCCCGTCCGGTGGTGGTCTGGGCCGTGACAAAATCGTGCAACCTCCGTTGTGTGCACTGCTATGCCTCCGCCACCAATGCCCCGGCCCCCAATGAACTAACGCATGATGAAGGCATTGCGTTGCTGGATGACCTGGCCGCGTTTAATGTTCCGGCGGTGCTTTTCAGCGGTGGCGAGCCGCTGGGGCACCCGGATATTCTTCCATTAATCCGCCACGCCCGATCACTGGGGCTGGCCTGTACTCTATCCACCAATGGCCTGCTTATCGATGACAAAATGGCCGACAATCTTGCCGAATCCGGCTTAAAATACGCCGGCATCAGCATTGATGGCGTCGAAAGCAGGCACGACAAGCTCCGCGGTAAAGCAGGAGCCTTCCGGAGTACATTGGCGGCCATTGAACGTTGCCGCAAACGCAGCATAAAAGTAGGCGTGCGTTTCACGGTTCATGGCCTGAATGTTGATGATCTCGATGCTATATTTGATATTTGTGTGGCCAGCAATGTTCAGCGGCTATGTGTTTATCATTTGGCGTATGCCGGGCGGGCGGATAATATGCAAAAGGTTGATTTGTCCGCAGTGCAGATCCGCAAGGTTGTGGATCGAATCTTCGAGAAAAGTCAGGAACTGCACCGACAAGGCATTCCACTGGAAGTTTTAACCGTCGATAACCATACCGACGCGGCTTATCTCTTGCTGCAACTGGAGAAAAGCGATCCGCAACAATATCAGAAAGTTCGCAGCCGACTGGAAGGCACCGGCGGCAACCGCTCCGGCTGCAATATCGCGTCGATTGATCCCATCGGTAATGTTCATTACGATCAATTCACCTGGCATTACAACTGCGGCAACGTGCGTGAACAGCCTTTCAGCAAAATATGGACCGATGCTACCGATCCGCGATTGGCCATTTTGCGTAATCGCAAGGCGCATCTACCGGCCCGCTGCCAATCGTGCCGCTTCCTGTCTGTTTGCAATGGAAATCTCCGCACCCGCGCGGAAGCGGCCACCGGAGACTGGCTGGGCTTTGACCCAGCATGTTATCTCGACGATGCGGAAATAGGTCTTACCAATGGAGCTGCCTCTTGATCGAATCATCATTCAAAATTATTCAAGGCGGGATGGGTGTTGGAGTATCAAACTGGGTTCTTGCAAGATCGGTAGCCCGACAAGGTCAGCTTGGCGTTATTTCCGGCACCGGAATCGCTGCCGTTCTGGCGCGGCACTTACAGACCGGCGACCCGGGCGGGCACTTCCGTCGGGCCTTTGACGCCTTTCCATATCGCGAAATTGCCCAGCGCGTGTGGAACCGTTATTTTGTTCCCGGCGGTATAAACCCCGCAACGCCCTTTAAATCAACACCCATGCCGATGATTGTCTTCAGCCACGCACTGGAAGAATTGACCGTCTTGGCGGCATATTCCGAAGTGTTTCTCGCCAACGAAGGACATCCCGGCCTGGTCGGAATAAATTTGCTGGAAAAAGTGCAGCCGCCGACGCTCGCCACACTCTTTGGCGCAATGCTCGCGGACGTGGACTACGTACTTATGGGGGCCGGCATTCCACGCTTTATTCCCGGTGTACTTGACGCTCTGGCCCGCGGGGATCCGGTTGCTTTGAAAATGGATGTGGAAGGGGCGGATTCTGGCGACAATTTCGACAGTCATTTCAATCCCGCCGAGTTTATCGCGCGCGACGGCAATCCAGACCAGACTTCCGCTCCAAAGTTAAAACGCCCAATGTTTTTTGCAATTGTATCCTCCGCCACGCTCGCGATGACACTGGCGCGAAAATCCAATGGCCGCGTTGACGGGTTTGTTGTCGAAACATCCATCGCCGGCGGACACAACGCGCCGCCGCGCGGCCCGCTGCAACTTACAGACACCGGCGAACCGGTCTACGGACCGCGTGATGACGCTGATTTGAAAAAAATTGCCGAGATTGGACTGCCTTTTTATCTGGCGGGAGGCTTCGGCACCCGTGCACAACTTGATTGGGCATTAAGTCAGGGCGCAGCCGGTATTCAGGTTGGTACCGCCTTTGCATTTTGTCAGGAGTCCGGAATTCGTGCCGACTTAAAGCAGCAGGTCCTTGCGATTGCCGCATCAGGACAAGCAACTGTATTTACCGATCCACAAGCCTCTCCCACCGGCTTTCCGTTTAAAGTCGTGGCACTTCCGGAAACCATGTCCGATCCGGAAAAATATATACAGCGCGAGCGAAAATGTGATCTTGGCTACCTGCGCAAAGTTTATAAACGCCCCGATGGAACCCCCGGATATCGCTGTGCGGCTGAACCCGTTGCGGACTATGTGGCCAAAGGTGGTCGTGAGGAGGACACCATTGGCAGAAAATGTCTCTGCAATGCGCTTTTTGCAACCATCGGACTGGGGCAGGTTGATGCGCAGGGTGCAGCAGAAGCCGCCATCGTCACCGCAGGAGATGACGTTGTGAATATCAACCGATATATTCAACCGGGGAAAACCTCCTACTCATCCGCGGACGTCTTAAATCAAATTCTCCATGGATAGCGAGCTCGCCACGCGGCCCTTTCCTGATTTTGGCAGTCCTACGCGCTGGCGCATAGGAGCCTGAAGGGCTTAAAGAGACCCGCACAAACCTTGGAAAAGCACGGGATTTGGACAGTGCGCACCGCATATCAAATCAGGGCTGACGGCATCCGGCGGCAGGTCGGGGCGCTACCCCATACGTTACAAGGCGGACACGATATCGCCGTTCATCTGGCCGCAAAGCTTCTCCGACGCGGGCGAATGACCAGCGACAGGCCGATCAATGCGGTCCATGCGATTGTCCATTCGGCCGGTTCCGGTGTAGAGACAGTTGATTGAAGATAACCAACCGGCAAAAAGCCCGGAGTAACCAGTCCGTAATCGGAAGTCAGGCTCAGTGGGTTCGCACCGGTTGCTGTGGTGTAAAGTGTGCCGGAGTCAATCAAAGATGTCGGAGCCAGAAAGGCATAAACATCGTTGCCGGGCAGTTGTATATCGGTACTCGTGGTAATCGCGAAGCTGCCGTTGTTTATCGACAGCAATTGCTGCGCCAGTGCGGATGCGAAGGTGGATGAAGTTGAACTCAGGCCGACGCGCAGCCCACTTATGGGTGTCCCTTTCAAGTTCACAACGAAAACCCACTGGTAACCGGGGTACACTTCGGAATAGCCGGGCAATCCGCTGCTACCCAGTAAGACGGCCGCCAAGGCATTGGCCGGACCGCTTTTTGCCAAGTTAGCCAATGTCGGCGCGGTGGCCTGAAGATTAGCCAGAATACCGTAAGGTGCCGCCGCGCCGCCGACCAGGTCCGGGATGTTGGGTGTAAGCGTTGAGAAAGGCCCCTGAATGTATGGATTGACTCCATCGGGACCGTTACCGAAGTAGAACGGTTGCGCGCCGACTGCATCGGGAAGTGGGCTTATCTGGCTGTTGGTTTCAACAATAAATCTTCCGTTGGTTGCGGAACTGTTGCTGGTATTTAAGAAGGTGCCACCAATTGTAATATAGGTACCATATTGGGCGTTAACCGACGAACCAATCAATTCAATGGTACCACCCGACCCGGCACCGCCGTTTCCGCCAGCACCGCCGTTTCCGCCGCTGCCGCCGGTGCCACCGTTACCACCGGTTCCGCCGTTACCGCCGTATCCTGATTGGCTCGCTGAAGCGGGACTTCCGCCCGGCTGACCAGCTACCCCGTTTCCACCCGAAGAGCCAAGCCCACCCATGGTGCCCGCAGTGCCGCTCTGACCCGCTGCCCCCTCGGCAAGAATTGACCCGTTAACGGTAAGTTGGCCGAGAGCGTAGAGTTCAACGGCACCACCGCCGCCACCGCCATTTCCACCGCTACCACCGTTGCCGCCGTTGCCACCGCGACCTCCAAGGCCACCGGCCCCGCCATTTCCGCCATTGCCGCCACCGGCAAAAATGCTACCCCCACCTCCGCCGCCACCACCGGCACCGCCTCCTACTCCACCCGTTCCGCCGCCGCCTCCGCCTTGACCACCCCCACCTCCGCCCCCACCGGCACCGCCGGTAAGCCCCGTTGGCACTGCGATATTGCTGCCATTGGTACCGGCCGCACCGGCCGCGCCGAATATGCCCCCGTAACCAGGCTTGCCACCGCCGCCGCCACCGCCGTAGCTGCCGTTATAAACGTTGGTATTTGAAGCCCCGCCCGATCCGCCCGATCCGGGGTTTCCGCTAAGTCCGACCGCACCGCCCTGACCTAGGTTTGAACCGCCGGCGCCACCGACGGTGCCATTGATTGGCGATCCAAAACTTATGCCACCGATGCCGCCAGCGCCCCCAATTGCGCCAGCCGCGCCGGGAGACCCGGCATATGCCGCTCCAGCGCCGCCTGGCAAACCATTGCCCCCGCCTTGAATAGAGCCTCCGCCCCCACCGCCGGCACCGCCGTTATTAGCGTTGGTTCCCGATGGCGGCAGACCACCCGTGCCGCCGTAGCCGCCGGAACTGCCATAACCGCCATTGCCGCCACCGGGCCCGGCCTCCGTGCCGTTGGCAGAAACATTGATTGTGACGTTCGTGCCAAGGGTCAAATCATTGTAAGACTTGATGATCAAAGGTCGTGAACCGACGACGCTGATGGTGTCACCCGTGTTGAACGTGACATTGCCGCCGAAGGAAAAGACCTCTCCCTGCGACGTGGCTTGCGAGACCAATGTGCCACCCGTCGCCGCACCGCCACTGGCGGTCAAGGTACCCGTGGTTGTATTAAACATATAATTCGTTGCAACAGCAAAGTGAACGCCGGTAGCGAATGTCGCGGCTGCGGCAATCGCGGTGATGAGATACGGTTTCATATAGAACCTCCAATAAACAAAATATCACTGCAACAAGACAGCATCTACTTAGTCGGTATTGAACGCACTTTCTTACACTACACGGGTCACGGCTAGGAGCACCCGGCGAAAGTCCAAAAAATAGGAATGATTAAACATTTTCACTTGCCCTCACACTGCGTATTAGATTCGTCACCGGACCAAGATTTTCCAAAGCTTTCATTGCCCATTGGCTTAACCCGAAGGCTTCATACATTTAACCCGCGGTGACTGTTACAAAGTCCCCGCCGAGTCTAACGGAAAATAATAATGGGATTTTTCAGATTTTCAAGCAGCCGATTTAGGGCCGACTGCGACGCATAACATCGTGTGGTTTTGATGAATCTCTCCTAACACGGAATTTGCATTTTTGGTAGAGAAACCCCCGAAAATTATTGCGTTTGATGGGCTTGGGAGAGGGCTTTTCGCCGGTCAATGTTCTTATCTAAATTCTTGTTTTATTCTTGAATCTTGACGAAAGGCTCTGGGTATCCTTGGCCATCAAACTCGTAAACCAAGGATTATTAAATCACGCTCCACATTATCCAGAACGGCAACACCGGGCAGGTGTCCCCAACGCTGGAAGCCGAGCTTTTCAAATAATCGCAGACTCGGTTGATTATGCCCAAAAATAAAGCCCAGCAGTGTCGTAACGCCAATATGTGGGGCATACGCGATGCTGCGACGAAGCAAAGCGGTTCCCAGTCCACGGCGTTGCTGATCCGGAGCCAGATACACGCTTAATTCACAAGTGGCGTTATAGGCCGGTCGGCCATAAAAAGACGAAAAGCTCAACCATCCGACCGTCAGCCCATTTTCTTCCGCCACCCACAACGGACGATGATCCGGGGAATGCTCTGTAAACCACCTTTCCCGACTGGCCACAGAAATTGCCTGTGTATCAGCGGTGACCATGCGACTGGGGATCGTTAAATTGTATATAGCGACAATTGCCGGGAGATCATGGAGAGTCGCATCACGAATGTGCATAGAACCTCATTTTACTGACCGCACAGGATTGGGCATAGCGAGAGGAATGCCGGCAGCTTGGCGGCACACCGCAATGAGCCGCAGCACGCTATCGCTCATGCCATAATGGCGCTGCAAATTCATGGCAGCGTGCAGTGCCAATTCACGGGCTGCCGCCGGATGTGCCAGTATTTCAGTGAATGCCGCAGAAAGCATGTCAGGCTGGCCTCGCTTAAATACCCGACAGGTCTGACCATCCATGCAAAACTCGTCGTTGACTCCCGGGTTGGCGATAACCGGAATTTTTCGCGACATCGCCCGCAAAGTGGTGTAATTATGCCGTGAAGCCGCAGTGAGTTGGATATACAAATCCGCCTGGGTTAGGAGGGGATCAATATCATAGCGATATGGAATAAAACTGATGCGATCCAGCAATCCTAAATCATTCGAGAGTTTCCAAACGCTGTGGGCATCTTTTCCAACATCACAGAGAAAAAGCAGAAAATTAGCCTTCTCATCCATCAGCCGTCGGCAAGCGTCAAGCAGCTCGGCGAATAACTGATACTCGGAAATCACATCAAGGCATACCATGCATGCCGGCCGGTCAGCACCGTGATGCGTCCGCGTAACTGGATCGTATGCTAAAACGCCCGGATGAATCAGCGATACTTTAGGCTGATCGGCGCGGCATTGTTCCAGCGCGAATTGTGAAGAAACAACCAGATGCGCCGCATCCATTAAATGTGGGATACCGGGCACAAGGTCGGCTGAATCCCAAATCCAGCGCACCACCGGAATTTCCTTTGCAAGTCGTAACTCCATGGAATCGTGAATATTGCAGGGAGCAAATTGCAGTACGACATCAACGTCCGCATCTTTTAGCTTGTTAACAATGGTCATGGATGGCCGACGGATGGAAGCCAGCCATGCCGGGCCGGACGGCTTGGGTCTTAATAATACCGGTGCGCCCAGATCAGGCAGAAAGCCCAAATCCGCATCCGCCGGTGCAACAATGCTGATGCGGCACCCTTCCGCCTTAATCGCGACGGCCAGCGAATATATAAATCCCGCTTCCTGGGGAAGCTGCCGCGAATCCAGCCATAAGGCGATATGCAAGGCGGAGAATTCAGTATTCTGATCAGTCATAGCACTTACCGATTCTACCGTATCAGGGGGCAAGATGGGATATTTACCAAAGAATTGTGGTTAGTGCTCTGTCACGCCTACACATTAGGGTTGGCGGATGGCCAGAAGGCCGTGGGCGCGAAGCGCGGAGGAAAGCGTATTGATGAATACTTTGACGACAAGCGACAAAGCCCACGGCCTTCTGGCCCCCGCCCCGCAGGGTTGGCCGGAAACGGGCCATCTGCGGCGTCGTAGCGGCTCAATGAGTCTACGGACCCGGTTTTCGCCGCTCTCTCCTTACATCTGGCCCGTTTCCGACCAACCAACACTAATGTGTAGGCGTGGCAGAGCACCAGGGTGGGCTGATGAAAAACTCCCCCAGCGGTTCATCCGCTTTCTGTTGCGCAGGAAAATGCCAATCGCCGCTTGGCGGAAAAGGTGAGTCCCAAATTTCTGGCGGCCCAACTATGCACATCGGCGGTGCG
>Ga0209012_1001135_pt1 | contig 29891 bp, 36 predicted proteins | sample RS3BMetagenome_FD_184735 | JGI IMG/M metagenome (GOLD analysis project Ga0209012, IMG submission 184735) | Ferric oxide microbial mat and aquatic microbial communities from Rainbow Spring, Yellowstone National Park, USA - RS3B (SPAdes) (version 3) ...
TTACTTGGGTCGGTTCGTTATTGTCTGACGCGTGAGTCATGGGTATCCTCCTGGTTCTTTTGACTGACAACTGAGTGCCAGTTCAGGATACCAGACTCTGCTTTTACACACAACTCAGTATACTGCCAACCCTAACTATCGTCGATTAATCTTTCCCACCAAAGAGCCTAAAGCCCCCTACGCCGACCTATGCCATCTCTTTGATGATTTGCTCAAAATTCTTCCTTCCGAGCGTGAGATGAAACCAGGGAAATTCTTCTGGCTTCAGCAATTTCGCGCACTCTTTTACCCTGATAGTCAAGTGAAACATGCCTGGGTTCTCTGGCGCATGACATGTGCCTCCTCGATACATACCGATATTGCTGATTATACAGGATGGCTCTTTTCGTGGCTTCTTGTGAGTACAATTGCTACATATATTATTTTCTTCATTTCCCTCATTTGGGGAGCACGAGATTTCGGAATGAGCCTTTTTCTCCCAACATATATCAATATTCTTCAGACAGTAATAAAGGGATGTGATGGTACATGTTTGCCAGGACAGAATCTCTATGGAATAGAAAACCTCCCGATGCGAGGCGTCGGTTTGAGTATCGGCCTTATTCAGTCGGCATACTATACGAATATTCTTGCTGGCCTCACGACAAGATCAATGAGAGGAATGCTAGCACGTCTCACCGAAATTTTCTTGCGCTTTCAGACGTTTGTTGGCTTACCACTCATAGCATTCGGGAATTTAGTCCACCCTGGCTGGTGGCTTGCTCTTCTAATTATAGGATTGCCAGTCCCTACCACGGTTAATATTCTCTGTTATCAATTAGCCACTCGTATCCTCAAGGAAACACGAGGAGTAATTTCCACAGTTCCCCTGGTAGAAGATTCCTCGTTAAAGAATTTCGGACAGTGGGGATCAACACTTGTTTCTTACATTATAGTATTGTCTCTGATCTGGCTCGGCCTACACTTTGGCTTCTTACATGATACCTGGGCCTACGCTGCTATTATCATCCTGATCAACATACTCATTGCTTGCATCTCCAAAAGTATTATCCTTGCCCCCGGTATCCGCGGCAACCTTTGCCGGGCATTTACGTTAGGAGAGCGGCTACAAGCACTTAAGGCCTGTTAGTGTTTTTCTGACGGAAAAGTATGATGTACCATAGAACTACGCATGAACTTTTGATAAATCGGTTCTAGAGGCCCTTGCACGCTGCTTAAAGATGTTCATGTCGTTGCATGAACCTGAAACCTCATGAGATGCTCGATATCTGATAAAGCTTGCCGGTGAAGAGAGAAATCCACTTTTTAAGCGCAGAAAAGAAGAAAATGGGCAAGCTCAGCCTCAGTTCTATGGTACGTCGTATCTTTTCGCCTGTTTCGCACTGATAGGCCATAAGCTAGCATGCAGCAGACAGTTCCTCTGAGTGATGCAAAATCTTACAAGGAGGGAACTATGCCTGCATCCAAGAAAAAGGGTATCACACCAGAGAATGGGGTATCAACGTCGGAATCTTCTTCCCCAGGGCTGCCAGAACAGCAAGAATTTCATCAACATCTGCGTGCCCTCGCTCAAAGCGCGGTGCGCACCGTCCTGGAACTGGTGATGCGCGAGGAGTTAGATGCGTTCATTGGAGCCGCCTGGGGGGTGTGTAGTCCCAAACGCAAAGGCTATCGCAATGGGACGTACACGCGGAATCTGGCGACAGCGACCGGGCGCATCGAGGCTCTCAAAGTCCCCAGAGATCGGGAAGGCCAGTTCCACACCCAGGCCTTTGAACGCTACAGTCGCTATGAACCGCATATCGCACAAGGGCTCACGCAGATGTTCGTGGCGGGAACCAGTACGCATAAAGTGGGAGAAGTGGCTCAAACGCTGCTGGGAGTTACGCCACGTGCCAGCACGATCAGTCGTCTCAACCAGAGTCTAAGCCAGCAATTTGACAACTGGCGAGAGAGTCCTCTGCAACCTCATTGGCGTGTGCTCTACCTCGATGGCGTCCATTTCAGCATTCGTCACGGCGATCAGGCGGATTCCACCATCATTTTGACGGCCCTGGCAGTGGATCTGGAAGGAAACAAAGAGGTGCTCGCACTGCGTGCTTGTGCCGAGGAAGACAAAGAGGGCTGGCTGAGCCTGCTGCAAGACCTGCGCTCACGAGGAGCTACGCAGTTCGACCTCATCGTGACTGACGGGCATGATGGCCTACTGGCTGCTCTCGCCCACCTGTTTGCGGTCACCCCTCGGCAGCGCTGCCTGGTGCGTAAGCAACGCAACGTCCTCTCTGCCATCCCTCGCCGCGAACGCGACGACGTTGCCGCCGAACTGGTCGGCATTTGGGAGCAATCCAGTAAAGCGGAGGCGTTGACCCAGTTGAGCGCTTTTAAAGCCAAGTATAGCCAGCGCTATCCAGAAGCGGTGCGCAGCCTGACTGAGGATGAAGAGCATCTCTTGACCTTTTACGCCTTCCCTGCCGCCATGCACCGACACATCCAGACGACCAATGCCATCGAAAGCCTCTTTAGCAATGTGCGTCAGCGCACCGATCAGATTGATGTCTTCACGACCGAGGCCAGTTGCCTAGCGATTGTCTGGGCCACGATCCAGGATATCCGCTTGCGCAAAATCTCCGTGTGAGACTGCCCAGGACTGAGAGCGAGAAGCCGAGCCAACAACCAGCCAGAGAGGGTGGTTCAGCAGGGGGTGGCTTTTGTGTCTCAAGAGACGGCTCTGAGAGCAACACAGGAGCAAACGGTGCCTCTTGGCCAGGAGTAAAGAGGAGAGCCCAGAGGGATTTGAAGTCACCGGCAGAAAGGCCAACACCCTCAGGGAGTCCACCTTTCCTCTACACCGCATCCCTACACAACAATCGGTATGGCATCGACTTTTGCGCCCAACTGATTAGTTATATCTTGGGTCTGGGCTAAATGAATCGATGCATTTAGGCGTATCAGAGCGAGTTGCTCGCTTTTTTTTGTTGGGTAAAGTTGTATCTTGATAGGTATGTAAAGAGATGGATTATACCAATCTCCCACACCTCTTATCTCTCCTGGGTCTACTATAACCTTCCCTACCATTAATTGACTTCCTAATATGATGCTAGCTTCGATCACGTATCTACCTCCACTGCTCTATAGTAAAAGGGCGGAAAACAGCAATAATCAAATCATTACTTTTATACCTTTGTGATCTTTTCCCCAAACACCATTCTTTTTCTGTTTACAAGAAACAGTTAGCTTGTTACCCGGTAACTGCCCTGGTCTCAGAGCTATTTAATTTTCTGAGAGCGACTTGAGCAAGAGCTGAACAGCCTGAAGAGGGCAAGCCTCTCTACGGTGATGCGGAGCGAACTGCCAAGGACGGCGACCAGCGTGTGGCATGGTGAGAAGCGCGCAGGTGATCCTGTGCGGCTGCTGGATCCAGATCACTGCCTACTCCGCTTGTTTCGGCTGGCCTTTCCTCCCCGGTGTTACCCATCATCCTGCTGAGCCTGACCCCTGATGCCAAAGACTTGTTCCAGATCACGCCCGTATTTATTCTTCGCCCGCCGGGCGCGTTTCAGATACCGGCTGGTGGTGGCGATATTTTTGTGCCGCAGGAAACTCTGAATTTCCGAGGTGGTGGCACCCAGCTCTTCCAGCGTCAGACCGGCGGTGTGTCGCAGGGTGTGGAACTTGCTGGTGCCCACATGTTTCAGGCAGATTTGTTCCAGGGCCTGCGCTGAAAGCTGCTTGCCACGGCTGGCATTGCGGGCCGTGGAAACCCAGACGGGGGCCTGTGGATAGTCCTGCCAGCACTCACCGTACTGCGCGCGCAGATAGGCGGCGACGGCCTTGCTCGTCTCGACCTCCAGTTCCTTGTCGTCTGTTTCGCCGCCTTTGGTGCGGGGAAAGTGGATGACGAGGCGCTCGCCTGCCCAGGTGAGGTCGCCGATGCGCATGTCGGTCAGCGCCTGCACGCGGCTGCCGGTCTGTAACGCCACGGAGAGCAGGGCATAGTCGCGTTGTCCGGCGAGCGTGGCACGGTTGATGCGCACAAGACGTTTGCGCATTTCCAGCACGTCGAGTGCCTGTGCGCCGTGCTGCTCGCCGAGAGTGCGGCGGGCAATGGCTTCGATAGGATTATCGCCGCGATAGAGGCGCATGCGTCTGGCATAGCTGTAGAGGCTGGAGATGGTGGCCAGGCGCTGGTTATAGGTGGCGGCGCTAATGGGGCCGCTGTGATGGGAGGCTTCGGCCCGCGTTCCGGCCCACTGTTGCACGATCAGCAGGAAACTGGCGTAGCGCGTTTCCTCCGACAGGTCGCAGAAGAGGTCAAAGCCCTGCGCGCGCAGGGCGTCACGCAGCGAGAGCGCAGTCGTGTGGTAGGCGACATGCGTCTTCCAACTGCGTGACCGGCCCGTCTTTTCATCGAGCCAGGCCAGCAGGATGCCGTCGTCGGGGAGTTGCACGGGAGCGGGGCACTGGGGTACCACGCAGCGGTGCCTGGGTGACAGCGGGGCGAGAGCGCTGTGCGATGCTGTTGACAGCAGCAGAGCCATCTCGTGCTCGTTCGTCTCATCTCTCTCATCCATGACCATGGTAGAATCCTCTTGATATTCATCGGTTTCGCTGGCGCGTTCCCGCGCACTTGTTGGCAGGCGGGGGGGGGCAACGCCGCACCCACTTCTTGCAGGTGCCGTCATGCACACGAGGAGCGGTCGGCTCCTCGTGGCCAGCGTATTCCATCCTGCCAGCGATGTCCCACCCGGATTGGCCCACCGGTGGGCCGTGTGCCGAAACGTGCGCCAATCACGAGATGTCCCGTTTCGTGAGAGGCGATCCAGCGCGTGGAGGCAGCGGCGATCCCTGGCATTGCTGGCTTGCCACGGCGGCTTACAGACCTGAACTAATGACAGTTAGTTCAGCTCTCCCTCAGTCTACCACGCCCCCGCAAGCCCCCTTGCTTAGTTGTAAGAATCAGGGAGGAGGCAGACTGCTCAGAGATAACTGCGTGTTGTTGTGCCTGTGAGTGACCATCGACACATGATGGTTACCAGCCAATTTCACCTCACTCACCGGTATATAATAATTTCAGTATCTAGATTTTTTAGTAAATGCCTCACTTGGAGCGATGCCTATAAATCTTATCGAGCAAGTAGTCGTGAGAACTGTTTATCAATGCCTGTCATCTGGCGTCGAAACCGAATAAGTTCTTCGCTGGCTTGAAAATACTGCCCTATCTCAGTCACTGTCATGCCGCGTTTGATAGCCCACTAGAGTGCTGGTCGAGGAAGCTGAAGGCAAGCACCGAGCCAACTGGCCTGTCAGTGTTTTTCTGACGGAAAAGTATGATGTACCATAGAACTACGTATGAGCTTTTGATAAATCGGCCCTAGAGGCCCTCGCACGCTGCTTAAAGATATTCATGTCGTTGTATGGAACCTGAAGCCTCATGAGATGCTCGATATCTGATAAAGCCTGCTGGTGAAGAGAGAAATCCGGTTTTTAAGCGCAGAAAAGAAGAAAATGGGCAAGCTCAACCTCAGTTCTATGGTACATCATACTTTTCCGTCAGAAAAACACTGATAGGCCAGTTGTCATAGAACCGACGAATGGCACTCCACGCACGGTCAGCAGCCGATTGACGGGCCTGGGAGTTGAGACGGGCGGCGAAGTCGTAGTCTTTTGCCAGTTGAGCACAGTAGCATTGCAGATCATTTCGGGTGATACCACGAGTATCGACCCACAGGCGCAAGGCTTTGTTACGGATGAACTGTGTCACCCGTATGGCCTCTTCAATGGCAGCAAATTGTTTCTTGCTCCCATCCAACTTGTACTCGTAGATCAACATGCCCTTGACTCACCTTCCTTCTGTCTGGTATACTCAGTATACCACAATAAACGATGTATAGCAAGCAGGGAAATGAGATGAAACGTACCAATCTCTACCTCACAGAAAAGCAGGTAGAGCGGTTGAAAGCCCGTTCAGAGCAAGAGGGATTATCCCTTGCTGAACTGGTGAGACGGGCTATTGATACCTTCTTGGCGTGGGATGACCCTGACTATCATCCCCACCAGGAAACCCCGCAAAGGAATGCTCATTCATCCCCGCCTGAAAAGGACGGGGCTTTCTGAGCCGTGACCTGTAAGAGGGGGGAGACTGTGGGAAAACAAAGCGATTGGCAATCGCTCAACAAACGCCAGCAAGATTATTTGACCGCCATCTACCAGGCTGACCAGGAAGTCGAGGCCGCCGAACGTTCACGCTGGAGCTTTGGGGAACGGGCGCGGCCTGCCGAGCAGTGGCGCTGGATGCCCTATGCCACCTCTTTCCCAAGCAGATTGCCGATGACCGTCAAAAAGCACCTCTCGTGGACAGAACAAATCTCAGAGGGCACCGGCGCGACGCTGGAGGCGCTGCGCAGCCGCGGCCTCATCCTCGTGCAACACCTGTCGGCGGAGGTGCTGCGCAGCCGCGGCATCATCTCGCAGTGGCAAGGCATCCTGGAAGGCGACCCGATCCCCGTCATTCAGATCACGCCCGCCGGTCGCAAGCTGGTGCGCCAGGCGCTCGGCATCCAGATGACCAGGCACGTCACAGGAACACTGCAAGAGTGGCATTGGCGCGCTCTGGCCAAAGCGTATGCCGCGCGCGAGGACAAGGGTGTCGCAATGGAACATGGCTGGTTCGGCGAGTATGGACGTATTGGGTGGAAGACCTGGCTGCGCCTGCGCGAGTACAAACCCGCGCCGCTCATTCAAGAATATCATGAGCAGCCCGAAGGCGCTGCCCACCCGACCTACTACCTGAGACTCACCCCGTTCGGGATCGCCTTCTACGAGCGAGCCTACTCCCGCTACCAGGCACTCTACCCCGCTATCGAAGCGCCAAAGCCTTCGACTCCCCCCGATCCCTTTGAACCCTTTGTCGAGATCGGGCAAGGGCATGAGACCTGCCGCGCCTGCCAGGGGGAGTATCTGGTTGAGATCGAGCGCACCTACCAGCAGGCCCGAAACTTTACCTGGCGCGTCGAGGAGCACGCACACCGTATACCCGGCGAGGTCACGAGCACATATGGGAAAGTAGAGCAATGCGACTGTGAGGTGCGGCAGATCGAGGAGATCGACGCCCCATTTCTGGCGCTGCTTGATCAGCTGATCATACAGGGCTGGCAGATGTGTTTTCCCTACCACCATTGGATCACCTATCTGGACTACCCTGTCGGTGGCCTCTCTCTAGATCGAAAGCCGCGCTGGTATGACGCAGCGCTGGTCAAAGAAAAGGTCTTGCCGCTCCTGGACACGACCGACCTGGAGGATGCCCGCAATGTGGTGAAAGGCACCATGCGGTACTGCTGGAACGAGCGGAGAGGATGTGGCAGCATCTACCCGCAAGGACTCGAAGGTGCTCTGAGCATGCGACCAATCGCTCTCACCAGAGCGAGCAGCGCAGGCTGACGGTGAAAAGCACTTAAGTCTTTGCTAACATCCTGGTCCCCTCCTGGTGAAAACCGGGAAAGGACTTGATTGTTATCAATGTTGTTCGGCTTTTTCCGGCACGACAAATACGACTGGACGGGAGGACGCATAGTCTGCCGTCACAACTTCCCAGCGTGTTTTCTTCACAAGGAAGAGCGGGTTGCTTTGGCGCTGACGCTTTTTGGTCTTCCAGGGATCGCCTCCGCATCCTTTGATTTCCCTCCATCCGACCGCACGGAGCGAGGCACCTCCCTCATCAGGCAAGGTGTAGGTAATCAGCCTTTTGTATCCGATGGCTCTGACCGCCTTCCACGCCGCCCCATACAGAAAAGAACAGGCATTGGGACATCCGTCGGTGCAGACGCGCCGGACTTCGAGTGTCCATCCATCGTCAAGATGGGTATTGCAAGGACGACCAACGATAGCGACGCCGCGTACCACTCCCGCTTCATCGGCCACCGCGAAGGCTAAGCGCGCAATGGGGATTGCACCATGATGGCGGTGCAGACGAGCGACATAGGCATTCGCCTGCTCGATAGTGCAGGGCACGACTACTAGCTTCTGTTGCTGTCTATTTCGTGTCATCTGGAGACGCTGTTCACTGACACGTTTTTGCTCTGCTCTTGCCCTCTTCATTTTCTGTTTGCAGGACTCTGAACAATAGAGCTTCTTCCGCCCAGGGCCAGCCTGCTCAATGGTATTGGGGCAACGAGGATTGTTACAAGGTATGCTCATGGCTCTTCTCCACCAGATTCTCTCCTCATACTGGTGATGGCCTGGTGTGTCCTGACTGCATCAAGCAAAAGCGAACTCACCAGACCATCCCCCAGATCACCGATTCCTTCCTGTCTGTTCGAGGCAAAACAGCCGTTATTCACATAGTCCTTCTTGTTCGCGCAGGTGCGCCCGGATTCCACTGTCCTGCGGAAATTGGTAGGCAATCTTCATCGCCCAGTGTTCCCACTCTTGCCGACTGATGCGACCTGCACATACATCGGCATTATTGGCAATGACAGCATGCAGGTACACCTCCGAGACACCACATGCACGAGCCGTCTTCCGCAAGGCCCGTCGGGGAATCCCGCGTGTCCAGATGAAGAGCCAGAGGCTCCCGATGACAAGCACAACGGAGAACGCACACACACCTGTTGCTACGATAGGTACGAGAGAATCCATCTTACCCCTCTCTTTTCGTGAACACCATCTCGAATTTCCTGTTTTATGCCAGTGCCGCTAGACAACGCTCCATGAGCATGCGCATGACCGGTGGCGTCACCGCATTCCCAAGCTGGCGAACCCGCTCATGCCTGTTACCGGTGAGGCGGTAGGATGCAGGAAACGCCATCATCGCCTGTAGCTCATGAGGCTCCAGCATTCTCAAGCCACATTCCTCTATCGGAAGGGTGTGCAGAGCCTGCGCCGTCAGGAGTGCGTAACGTTCAACAGTAGTAATGGTCCCAACAGGCTCTGTCACCGGAGCCAATGTCCCTGTCCGGTAGTAGCTCATGAGCCAAGCTGGTGGAGAGGGCAGTTCGCCATGACGCAACGTCATCAGCAGCGGTACCTGCGCTGTCCACGCAGACACGTGCGCCTTCTCTTGCACCTTCTGCTGGGCTTCTTGACAACGCCGGAGGCCTTGCGCAATGCGCCGCAAGGTGCTGGCTTGCAGTGGCTTGCGACGATCCTTGATTCGTTGGACTGGCAGCTCCCAGTCTATCGCGCTGGCCGCTGTGCAATGGTAAGGAACAATTTCCCCAGCACAGACAGGGCACCGATACACATACTGGCCGACACGCCCATATTTTCCCCAGGGACGCGCCGGGTTCTTCCAACTCTGTACGGCCTGCTGATCTTTCCCGCATGAAGGGCAAAAGGCCGTTGGCGTGAACGTGAGATTCGGCTTCCGGTTGTTGCGCTTATAGAACACACAGTACATGCGATCCCGACTCTGGGGCGTCGGCTGCGCAAACATGGAGTTGAAGTACACGATCTGCCAGGCATACTCCAACGACTGCCACACAGCAAGCCAGGCATCCCACAACCGCCAGGCGCGCGCGTCCACCACGTTTTCTAGAATCACGATCTGATACTGGTGGTATTCGGCAAAGCGAAGAGGGTCCCACATGGTACATCGAGACCGCTCTTCCGCCGGATCAACCGGTGCTGCCGGACTCCAGAGTGTCTGCTGACCCCATCCCTTCCGTCGCTTGCCTTTGGCAAGGCTGTGGTTGGTACATTCAGGGCTGGCCAGCAGAATCGTTGTCGAGGGATAGCGGCGCGGATCCGCCTGGCTGATGTCAGCCAGGACATGATCCGTCTGTGGATAATTGGTGGCATGGGTTTCAATCGCACGTGGCCAGTGATTGATCGCCAGGCGCACCTCCGCCCCTGCCTGGACAGCACCGGTCGTACTGCCACCTGCGCCGCAAAACATATCCGTACAGGTGATCGTGCTTGACCGGCTCATCGTCTCTTGCCTCCCTGTTCGAGCAGTTCCTTCAGCACAAAGCGGTGGCACGGTCCCTCTTGTTCCCAACACAGCAACGTCACCGTCCCATGTTCGCGCTCCAGTTCATGCAACAGGGACAGCGGGCCTTGTGCCACACGAGAGGGAGAGGGCCTTCCTTCCCCCCCTCGATAGTCATAGACCACACAGTCATGGGCCATCTGCTGGTTGATCCGGTAGACCGTCGCCACCTCGTTCCAGGGAATGCGCCCCTCTCGGTAGGCACGCAGCACCGAAGGTTCGGGCGCGGCACTGGGAATCCACAGATCAATCTGCTGGCGGGAGATGCCACGTGGAAAGCGCCGCATGATGAGGACGCGCAGTCCAGAGGCCGCCCGTTCCCGTTCAGAAAACCGCCTGAACGTATACACACTTGCTTCTTTGAACATCATAGCTCCCTTCCTCTCTTAGGCTTGGTGGCGCATGTTATGCAGCGCAAAGGCATATCATCGTCTTGCCCCTCGTCGCATGGACTCATAGGCATTGGGTATGATGGCCTCGACGTAGCAACACCCATGCTCCAGGCGGATGATGACATCGTTGCCCTCTTCCATCCAGCAGTGAAAGGTGTTCAGACGGCCTTTCACTGCCCAGAGACGACAGCGATCTGTACCGACCGCATCGATGAGCGCCCCGCGAATCTGCTCCCAGCAGGCCGACACCAGCGCTCGTTCCTCCGGCGTCTCCTCCCGTTCATCAGGGAACCGTGCAGAATCGAAGGGGGAAAGCCAATGGGCCATAGCTTTGAAGATGCTCATGCTCCCCTTCCCTCCTGTTGCCCACACTGCTCAAGAGCGGCCTCCAGTTCCTGGCGGCACGCATCGGGGATCACCCATTCCCACAGGCCCAGTGAACCGCGAGCCACCACCGGCGTGAGCAGACGATAAACGACGGCGAAGTGCCAGGCAAAGCGGCCATCGTGGTAGTTGCCAAAGGCCCGTTCCTGCTCGCTCAACGCTGCACGCAGATGCTCCGTCGGGTGCAGAGCATCCAGCAGAGCAATGGCGATGACCTTCCCAACGGGCAAGGCCGCCGCCAGACCCGAAGCTGGTGCTGAAGTCCCGTCCGGCTGGAGCGCGTGGTGCAGGGCCTGGCGAAACGGGTCTTGCTCGCAGAGCCATTGCGCATCCAACGGAAAGCCCCTGGCTGCATGAATGGCAACTGGCCCGCGATAGCTCGACGGCCAACTGCGCGTCTCGTATTGTTTTGTGCCACTGGCTAGCAGGGTTGCCCAGGGCTGTGTCAGTGTGAGTGCCTTGATGGTGGGGCGCGCGAGCGTGTGGGTGAGCAGCGCCCCGACGTTTCGTTGGGTCGTCTCTGCATAATGTTGCATGAGCATACTTGCCTTTCCTTCCCTAATCCTAGAACATAGCTCATGGGGCGTTGATAACGGCTGGTACACTTCCTCAAAGAGATCACCGGCAACAATCCACTCCTGATGATCACGCCCTCGCACCAGGTAATCCCCGACTTCTCCATGTTGACCGTTAGGAAGCGTCAGCGGCTCGGACAGCCGTGCCGCGAGCCGATAATCACATGGCTGATAGTCGGCCCAGCCGTCGGTATCGACGGCACTGACTCGGCGGTAATCGCGTTCTACCTTGACGCGCCGGACAGGAAATTGCCCATAGCGGTCCTGACCCAGGTAGTCGCCTACCTGGAAAGTGGCTGGCCCTTCGCGTGTCTGGATTACGCCTCCATAGCGTTGGTAATCCATTTCTGTCAGTTGGCGGAAACGCGAGCATGCTGTTTTACGGTAGAGTTTGAATGAGCCTGTGTGCATGCAGACCTCCTATCAGCTTCATAGAGCTGGCGAAACCGACGACGTGCCCGTGAGAGCAACATCTTCACCCCTTGAGGGGCAATACCCAGCGTGTGCGCAATCTCTTGATGGCTGTACCCTTCCAGAAAGAGGAGGACAGCCCCCCGATACTGCGCCGACATCCGCTGGAAGGTCAGCGACATGTCCTCTGCTGGCCCATCGTACTTGCTCTGTGGGTCAGCATCCATCCCACTGGAGACCTCATCCATCTCATCCAAAGAACACCAGTAAACCAGGCGGCGACGGCGAAACACGTCACAGGCCGCATGCGTCGCGATTCGATAGAGATAGCGACGCGCCTGCTCACAAGCAGGAAGAAAGACCTGTCGTTGAACGAGCGCCTGCCAGGCCCGCACAAACACCTCTTGCGTCACATCATCAGCCAGCATCTCATCACCAAGGAGGCGAAAGAGATAGCCCCGTATAGCCGGTTGATACCGCTCATAGAGCGCATCAAAATCAGCAGCAGACAAGGCAGTCCCTTGTGTCCGTATCGTCTCACGCTTCATCTGCCTGCCCTTTCGTTGTGGCGTCTTCTTGTCACCCACAGGTAGATAGCTAAAGACGTGATGAACCATACCAAAGTGCCATACAACAACACATTCAAGGCTTTCATCGAGATTCCACTATATGCGCCAATCCCGATACCAGCGAGAAAAGCTGTTGAGGTTATCGAAAGCGTATACCACAGGTTTCTCATGGGTTTCTTCTCCTTTGTTGTGCAGAATATGTGTGGTTTCTGTTTTGTTGTGCAGAATATGTGTGGTTTCTGTATGCCGCTTGTGAGGTGGGTGATGGCTGTGGTGGTACCCCGTGAATCACCTGGTACAGATCATGGAGCACCTCGTCGGCAAACTGAGCAGTACACTGCTGATAAACAGGCAAAAGATCGTCATCATCGTCATGAAGACATGAGAGCTGAATCAACTGCGCCTGGAGTTGTCCTAGCTTGTACGCTACGCTGCGTGCGTCTGTCGGGGCTATCGTGCTTCTGGTTGCCAGAGATGTCTCCTCGTCTCGAAGCTGTCGGAGCGTGTAGAGGGCATCGGCCACGGTAGAGATGGCTGAGGGAGCATGCCCTTGCAGATCATCCATCTGCCAGTCATACCCACGCTCTGTCTCCGTGATCGAGAGACCAGCTAGAGCCAGTGCCGCGACCAGGCGATCCGTGGTGGTGATCTGGTAGCCGCGCCGACGGGCTGATTTCCGTGCCTGGGACTCGTGATGACGATCCAGCCGCATGTGGCAGGCGGACACAAGCAACGCAGATTACGCTGATGCCCATCACGCGGATTGTCGCCCAGGTGGGCCGCATGCAGATACAAAATGTAGCGCCGTCCTGTGTGGCGACTGATCTGAATGGTTCCTTCCTCGATACCGCATTCTTCACACCGGTAGTGCGCCCGTTCCTTGACGGCCTCGCGGATCTCGCGCCATCGCTTGGGATACAACTGCTTATGCATGGTGTACCTCCATCCCCATCACGAAAGGGGCAGAGCGTGAACCAGCATACGAAGGAAGGTACTCCACCGCCAGTGGAACCTCCTCACACAGAGCGGTTACATCGGTAGCCAGCCCCTCATGGAGCTGCTGCTGCCGGGCAAACCATCCGTACAACAAGGACAGGGGCCTATCGGCTCGGCACCCTCTCTCCGGCAAGGTAGAGGCATGCTGAGTCGTGCTTCTCCAGGCGAGCGCAACGATCCACGGGGGTGAAACAGAGACCGCGCGCGATATGTGCCCTTGCTGATGTAACCATGAGATGGACAGCCGGTGTTGGAGTCGCTGCCGATGACGCCGCAACTGCTGATTCTGGCACAAGAGCCAGCACAGAAAACAGCTTTGCGCCACCACCACCAGATTTGCCCACAGCAGCCAGAGTGGCAAGACGTAGAGTGCATGCGTCATCAGGCTGCCTCCTGTTCTCGCCGCCTGCGCACACGACGAGCGGCATACTGTTCGGTCAGCACACGACCGACATAGACCTGGATCGTGTCCTCTAAGCTGGCTTGCTCACCATGCTCGCGCTGAAGTTGGATGAGCAGGCCAACCAGGTCCGCCAGGGTGGGATCAGCGATCCCTAACAGCGGGATGGCAAGCCGCTGCAACGCCTGAAGCACTCCCGCCGTGAGTTCCGTCGGCGTCTGATAGACTGGCTCGATGATAAAGTCACGTGACGGCTGTATGGTTGGCAGGGTGGTCATGGTCGCACCTTCCCTTCATACCAAGTGGTCAGAAACAGCTTGAGGTCTGCAAGATAGGCCGAGTCGTCGTTGTGATCCGACGGCGGCGCATAGCGGGGAAGAATCTGATCAATCGTGGTCAACCCCCAGGTGTTCACGTACAGATCGCGGATCAGTGCGTACCACGCCTTGAAGCCCTCTTCCCAGGTGGGAAAGTACGCATATCCACCGACGCATGCATAGTTGGGAAGACAGCGCAGGTTCCCCAGTGAGCGACTGGAAACCGCGACGCCCCGTGTCCCAAACGTGCTTTCGTGTCCAAAGAAGGCCAGGGCAATATCGGAGTTGATGCCATACTGGCGGCCCAGGTCGTAGAGCGCCTGCCCTTTCCCGGCGGCGGGCGAGTTGTAAGCCGCCAGCACATTGTTGATGAAAGCTGGCGACAAACGCGGCTGGCTCAGGACGGAGAAGGTGAATGCGGCTGCCGGTGGTTCCTGCTGAATCGTTGATTCCTGCTGAACCGGATGCGCGGTAGGCGTCGCCAGACGCCCCATGGTCGCTGCCGAGGTGGGATGCATCGCGCCCAACAGCACGACACAGACCAGTAAGGCTACCAGGCCGAGAATGACATAGCCGAGTAATCGCTGCATAGTGTTTGGTTTCCTCCCTTGCGCGGAGGCCACCAGGGCAAGAGCAGCAGTTTTGCCATGCATCTCAGCATGCCTGTTGCTTAGAAGGGCCAGGTCATGGTATACTTGGCAAAAGAGGTGAGAAGCCTTCATGGCGACCTCCGGTGAGCGCGGCCCTTACCGACGTTTTGCAGGCGACAGGTAAGGGGCCGCGTAATCCGTTTTTGGGAGCTGCTTGCGCTCCCTGCTCCAACTGAACGATCTTCCATACGGCGCGCTACAAGGACGATCAAGTGAGCTATAGCCCTCTGGCTATACGAAACGATACATTCCACCGCTGGATTTTTTCATGGTCGCCTCGCATACGTCACATGTGCTATGGTCATGCGGTCTTGCGTTCATGAGAGTTCAATAGCCTCCAGTTGCTGGGCGCAGCGAGCGCACAACAGACCTGATGTCTTGCCTTCCTGGGTATGCCAGGCGTACTTCGCCAGGTGGTGCCGACGCTCCAGGCACCGGGGACAGGTCGTCGATACGGTGCGCGAGCGGTCACGTGAGCGCTGGATCGCCATGATCGCTGTGATAAAGAGGAATATCCCCAGGAGCAGTGACCCTAGCAGCCATTGCACCACGGGAAGAAAGGTATCCAGAGTGATTGCTTGCGTGGCATGCTGCGTCGTTTGCTGCTGGATATGTACCTGCTGAACCGTCCGCGTGGTGGAATGAGAGCCTGCCTGTCTGGCCACATGCGGCGTAGACACAGGCGGAGGAGAAGTTGCGGGCGGAGCGGCGGCGTGAGCAGAAGCCATGAGTGGAAGATGAGAGGCTTGCAGCAAACGATCACCAACCGCGATGAGTGCCGGGCAATACACCGCGACCAGCAGAAGCAGGACAGCACCAAGCAAGCCGAGCAGAAGGCTACTCCATCCTGCCTTACGCACATGGAACGCTCCAAACATCACGAGAAAGACAGCGCACACGATAGCCAGCAGAGAAAGTGTCTGCACAATCGTCATAGAGGTGTCTCCTTTCAAGACCAGTGAAACAGTTAAAATGCGTATCCTATACCAGATGAAAAACAAAGTGTAAGATGAGATAGAGCGCCATCGCTGCTGACCCCATCAGGCCAAGCAGACTGAGAAGCTGCTCACCGCAGTGCTGCTTCAAGCGCATCCATACCCTCCTTTGCAATGCCTGCCTAAACGGCCATTGGTCGTCCCCAGTAGTGGGTCGCCAGTTCTGCCTTGCGCTGCAGATAGCGGTAATAAGCGGCAGGCGACTCTTCACGAATTTTTTCGAGTTCTGTATAGGCCGGGCCATAGCCGGCCAGCAAGGCCCCTACGAACACCCGCGCCCACGCATTCCCCCCGCGCGTTTCCAGATCGAACCAGGCAGGCGGAGCGAACTCTTCGTACTCGCGTCCGGTCGGTGAGCAGAGTTCCAACACTCGCTGCCGCACGCAACTGTTGTGTCGATAACAGATTACCAGGTTAACCTGCTTTGCAAGCGGGTGCAGATCAATCCGGTGCAACCAGTAATCGTGACTATACCCTTCCATCACCGCCGTATATGTTTTCCCTTTGACCGAGACACGATAGACATATTTTGTGTGTGTTTGCCGCTGCTTGCCATCTATGAAGGTCAGGGGGCCAAGGATCTCGGACTGGAGTGCGTAGAGCTGACGCTGGAACAAATCGAGCGTTTTATCACGGTTCCACACCAACATCGTACCTTCTCCTCCTTCAGGATCTGTTGGAAGGCTGACAGCCGCAGCGCAGGCTGGACAGAGCAGCAGAGATGGCAGATCACGCCACTCCTCCTGGCGCACCGACCGTAATTCCTTGCCACACTGGGGACACCACAGCGTGAACAGTTTGACGCTCGTCACGTTCGCAAACAGCGCTCGTATCGCTAATCGTGCGTGTGCCATCTCTTCCTTGCTCCTTCTTAACAAACGTTAGCGACGCAGACGGCGCACGTTGCGCCCCTCATCATCGTCATCAGCATCGACAATGCGCCCCGGCGGGAGCTGCATCCGCTCAAACATCTGGTCAGACATCTCAATGAGTTTGGTCCCCATCTTGCCCATCATCTCCGCATTCACATCGTCCATCTTGCTCTTGAGCGACAAAAACCGCTCATTCTCCCGGCGACGCATCTCCGCTCTGGCCGCCGCTTCCTCCTGCTTGTCAAATGCCTCAGCCACCTCAGTAATGGCCGTCGTAATCTGCGCTTGCTGCCGTAAAAACTGATCTAAGTTCTTCGAGGTGATATGCACCGCAAAGACACAGGCCGGATCAATGGCCAGCGTGCCAAGGACACGAAGAATAATGTTGATCATCACCGGACTGAGCTGATAGGTAACGGTAGCATGAATGCCTGCCGCTACCTGTGCCGTCGTTAAACTCTGGTTCGCAATCGCAGCGTTATCTGCCGCTTGCTGCATCAAGAACATGTACAACGCGAACCCACTCACCAGACTCAAGATCGCCCAGGCTCCGGCTTGTGTCCAGGCGCGTTGACGCAATTTGGCCTTGTCCTGCTGGACATCCGTCGCATGCAGATCGTGGATCGTGTTCCCCCATGCGTTGGTGACCACCGCTAAGACACATTCCAGCAGGAAGGTGATGCCAAAGATGCTTGCCACCTGCCAATTAGCCAGCGTCAAGGGCTGACCAGCAAAATACTGGCCGACATCGCCGGTCACAAAGAACACCAGGAGCCACGGCACCACAAAACAGGCCGCCGACGCGACATAGCGTTTGACTTTGTGGTCAAAGGTTTCCCGCACGTCGGTAAACTCCGAAATCATCTGGATGCGCTTGTTGCGCTCGCGCCGGAGTTGCTCTTCGGAGCTGGTCGGCTCCCCATCGTCTTCATCCCCATCCTCATCCTCCTGCTCTTCATCCTCTGCAACCAGCGGCTGCTTCATGCGGGCAGCCTGCGCATCGGCCTGCGCGCGCTTGAGTTCCCGCTTGAGTTCGCGGTCTTTGCGCCAGTCTTCAGCCAGCCCGGCAAGAAAGTTCCCGACGGCCCCGGCAATACCTGTTGGAGCCTGCACCCCCGAGGATGAAGCAGATGCAGCCGCGCCGTCGGTAGCAGACGGCCCAGGAGCGGGCGTTCTACCCTGATTCGGGTCAAGAGGAGCAGTATTCGACATCTGATTAGCCTCCATTTGGCCTTTCTTTTTTGAAAAAAGTGACAAAAAGCTGGGAAAAGATGGGAAAAGTGGGAAAAAGACCCGCTCTATTCTCACTTTCCTTCGCCTGACTTCACCTTTCTCCCACTACACTTCGCCCCCAAGTTGACGTATACGTGAGAGGGTGCCATTAGGCCACACCCTCATCCTCCTCTGTCTCAGTAGTGGCGATTCCTTGCTTCTCCAGCTCGTCTTTGAGTTCTTCGAGCCGCTTGCGATAGTGCGCGAGATGGTCGCGCTCGCGCATGTTGTGGGCCTTCTTGAGCGCGGCGGACAAATGCGCCCGCTCGTTGATGGCAATAGCGGCCATGCGTAAGGATCTGCGTGCGAACGCATCCTCAATGTCCTCGTCGAGCTTATCGCGGCGATCAACCATCGCATTCCAGTCGTCATCTGTAATGCGCAGGTGTGTATTGTTGTTTTTGCCATCTGCTTTGGTATCTGCCATACAATCCCTCATCCTTTCCCGGCTCAAAGGCCGGATGCACTGGAAGGAACGCCGCTCCAGCACCTGGAGACGGCCTACGACCACTTCAAAAACCTTGCAGGTCCAGGCCCTTGCCCGCTGTCCTCCTTCGCCAGGACGTGTGATAGAATATGAGTGACCAGGACCTCACAGGAACTGGTGAAAACGGTAGGGAGACGTGTCTAGGGCCTAGGAAACTCCAGGACACGCCCCCTCCGCCACACATCGCTTATTCCCTACAACAAAACCAACACCACCATTGAGTACTACTCATCCGATCTTTCGGGCCGGATACATTTACCGCCGACCCAGCGACTCTCACACTAGACCAGAAATAAGACTTCTAAATAGTACTATTTTCTCCTCCTTTCCATAAAGAAGTTATTTTTACTGATGTTTAGTGATACATAAAGATAATACCCAAATATAATGCTTGTTGTCAAGGGCTAAATGGTGTATACTCTTGGAAACCACAATTTTTGGTAAGGAACCACATATGAATGACGAAAAACTTTTAACACCAGAGCAGGTAGCAGAACGGCTACAAGTCACAGTGCAAACAATATATACATGGATGAGATCAGGCTACCTTCCATCTGTGAAGATGGGTCGCCTTTGGCGTATACGTCCAAGTGATTTAGATGAATTTATTAAACAGCAAAAGCATCAAGGTCAACAATAATATGGCAGAGCAGCAAAAAGAATGGCTAACGGTTGAACAGGTTGCAAAAGAACTAAATGTTCATCCTGAAACGATCTCAGAGAATATATTCGAGATGGACTACTGAAAGCAGTGCAGTTAAAGCGTTCATACCGTATTCACCGATCTGACTATGAGCAATTTTTACGGAATCGTGAAGTTGGACAACGTTAAAATATCTAGCAATTCAGTAGGAACAACAATATATGCCACATAATGGTTATATGACTATTGACGAAATTGCTAAAGAATTGCATATATCCGTAAGCAAAGTCAGAACAATTATTGCGCGCCTTGATATTCAGCCGAGGCGCTTTCCTGATGATATGCGTAAACTGTATTATAGCCAAGAAGACTTTGAACGTATTAAAAAAGCACTTGGTATTCAGTAACAAGCAATCTCAAGTTGCATTCAACAACACATTTGTCTATTCGCTATGCATATCCAACAGTAGTATCTGATAATAGTTTAACCCATGAAGGAGCAAAATACAGCAACATAGAGCGCAACCTTGGTGACTCTTCGATGACAGTTTGGTGACAGTTGCTTATTGTAGAGCTTTTTTAGTGTAGAAAGATATCGACAACTGGAAAAAAGGCAGCTACACTAGACAATAGCGTAGCCGCCACGAGGGATGACTAGATGAATCGGACGCAGCAGCACCCGCTTCGTACCCTTCGCGAACAGCATAACCTTTCTATCCAGGCTCTGGCTGATGCGACACACCTGAGCAAGCGCACCATTTTGAGAGCGGAGCAAGGCTACAGTCTTCATCCTGAGTCGCGGCGAATCCTGTGTGACTACTTTGGAGCATCGCCACAGGAATTAGGACTGTTATCGCCGGTCAATGAGGAGGACAACGAACATCGTGTTCTCTCTGTCCCTGGAAGTCGTGAACCTGATCACCTGGGAGACATTTTGCAGCAACCAGGTTTTCTCAGAGAGGTGGAAAAATATATGGCACATGAAGATATCTCCCGCCGAGCATTGCTCCAGAGACTTCTTGGCCTTGTCAGCCTCACCGTTCCAACACTTTCATTGATACCTACAGACAGTCACCTATTGACAGAAGCCGATCAACGCCTTTCCAGGGCAATCTCTGACCCGACAGCGCTCAATGAGGCAACTATTACTCACTACGAACAGTTAACCTCTCTCTGTTGGCAGCTCAGTGAACAAGATGGCCTGGGGTTAATCGAGCAAATTTTGCCTTCGTATCTCCCCACTTTGACGACACTGGCACAACAACAAGGCAAGTACCAAACACGCATTGCGAGCATCGCTGCGCAAAGCTACTTGCTTTACTATGTTGTTGCTCTGCATAGAGAGGATTTTCAACGTGCCTTATCTTCCTGCCGACAGGCACGCATCTTTGGCCAACTGGCAAGAGATCCCAATCTTGAAGTCGTCTCTCTGTTGAGACAGGGAAATGTGTACCTTTACTTGCATAGCCCCTGGCGGACGCTGGAATCATACCAGGAGGCACTACCTCTTGTCGGCAACATTTCAGCATTAGTTCAAGCGCGGCTCTATGCAGTGATGGCTGAAGTACAAGGCAAACTGGGAACGGAGGCAGATGTGCGCGCCAGTATAGGTGCTGCATATCATGCATTTCCATCGGATACCAAAGATGATCCAGCCACTCAATACATCCACTTCAGCCAGTCTGGACTCTACCTGCATGAAGGGCTAGCTTTGCTCAACTTACATCACGGCAAACAAGCTGCTGTTGCACTTGAGCAGGTCAATGGACTCGCTCCAAAACTGCCCATCTCAGAACGGAGCCGGATCGATCTCCTGATACAGCAAAGTTGGGCAGCCAGCCAGATCGGCGACCTCAATATGTTCTGTACCCATATCGACGCCGCTATCGCGTCCGCCCGCAAGTTAGGCTCAGATCTGCTGCTCAGTGAAGCCTGGGAATGTTATTCGCGGCAAGGACAATGGAAACAGGAAAAACAATTCAAGCGTTTAGGAGAACAATTCAACAGAGCGTGACACGCAACCACAGCGAAAGGAAGGTCTACCATGGGCAAAGAGATTCCCTGTCCTGACTGTCAAGGCCTGGGCGAAGTTGAAAAGCATGTGACCTGTGAACGATGTCATGGAACAGGCACTGTCGTCATTTCTAATGATTGGGGCAACCGCCAGATAGTGAAATGTTTTCCTTGCAAGGGAACAGGCAAAGTGAATGAGCGAGACACCTGCGGCATGTGTGGCGGTACTGGCTTCATCGAAGTCTAGGAAAGGTTCGCATCATGGCGAGAACGATTGATTGGACACAAGCGACCTGGGCTGATGGGTACGCAGCAGTGCAAACAATGACCGACGCACTGGGGATGCCAGTAGATACGGGCATTGTTGAGACGGTCGTTGCTCTCAACCTTTTAGGGTTCCAGACCTTGCAATCCTGCGAAGGGCATCTCGATCATGGAACCCCTTATCCGTGGGTCACGCTCATCCATCACCCACACCACAGTCGGTTTATTCGCGCATGGAAACAGGTGTGTGATCTTCAGGAAGAGGCCCGGCATCTTGGCACACCTGAAGCGTATGAGCGCCTTTTCACCACGGAGCTTGCCTTTCGCCTGGAGGTAGCAACCTGGAAACGCGACGATACCCTGTTCTCTGCCCTGATCAAGCTGCTTGATACCTTCTACGCAGATCGGCCCATCCCACCCACCCGCCTGATGGTCCTCCGCATGCATCCAGGGATGTCTCGTATTGAACCAGGGTCGGGGAGGCAGCTTCGTGAAGCACCGGAACCGGTGAAACGCATCTATCTGCTGCAAGCGCAGACTGAGATGCAAACATTCACGGCATTCCTGAAACGGCTTCTCCTTGAACAAAAACGGATAAAACAAGTTTCCGAGCAACTAAATCCTCGCCAGCTATCCAGTGCTGGTTCTATGAAGCGAAAGCAGGAAGTAGTATGAGGAGTGATGAGAGCAATCACAGATCACCGTTCGAGGCCATTCGTCAGACCGACGATCATGGCAACGAATACTGGCGTGCACGCGACCTCGCAAATATTTTGCAATATGATGATTACCGCAACTTTCAGCGAGTCATCGAAAAAGCAAAGGTAGCCTGTGAACAAAGCTCCCAGGCGGTTTCGGATCATTTCGTTGATGTCACCGATATGATCGTCGTTGGCAAAGGAGCCAGGAGAAGACGGCCTGATGTTCACCTCTCACGCTATGCATGCTATTTGATCATTCAAAATGCCGATCCTGAAAAACCACTGGTGAGCCTGGGTCAAACCTATTTCGCCGTCCAAACCCGTCGTCAGGAACTGGCTGACGAAGAAGCGCTGGCCCAGCTCAGTGAGGAGCAGCGCCGCTTGCTTCTTCGTGGCCAGATCTCTCTCAATAATGTGCAACTGGCCGAAGCTGCCAGTCAGGCCGGGGTGATCACCTCGACAGATTTTGCCATTTTCCAAGACCATGGCTATGCCGGTCTCTATAACGGGCTACGTGCGAAGGATATTCACGCCCGCAAAGGGTTGAAGCGCGGTCAGAAAATTTTGGATTACATGAATAGCTCTGAGCTGGCCGCCAACATGTTCCGTATCACCCAGACGGAGGACAAGATTCGCCGTGAGGGCATTACAGACAAAGAGCAAGCTCATGAGGCTCATCGGCGCATGGGCCTGCGCGTGCGCCAGTTCATCGCCGAGGAAGGCGGGATCATGCCAGAGGATCAACCAACACCGACCAGGAGCATCCAGCAGATCCAGCGAGAAATGGTGCAGCGAGAAGCACAGAAACGCCTGGAACAGCGCAAGGGCAACCAGCAACCATCACTGTTCGAGACACCCGAAGAGGATGCTTAAGAAAATCTCAGCAAATTCTAAGCTTTCCCGCTTTACCAAAGAAAAAAGAGAGGCTTGACAAGCAGCCAGGGAATAGTGGACAATTGTTCGATGAAGGGATACCGATGACATAATTACTATTTCACAATAAAAAAATAGCCAGTTCTACGATACACTTCTCTGGGAAAGCGGCAACCTTGAGAAATGTATACGAAGAGTCTGGCGGGGCTTGTGCTCGACCAAGGATACCTACTAAAACTACCCTTGTGTCAGACAAATACAACCATTGCTAATAACCATTGCGTTATTAGCATAAACCCTTTTGACCACTTTTGTCAAGGTGTGAGGAACTATTTGTGGTCACGTTGGCGAATATCACCTGTGGCACAAGGTCATCAGCACGCACAAGCTCTCTCAATAACTTTTTTAAGAGAGAAAGGTAGAGAATATGGGAACTCGTATCAGTGATGTAGCGGGGGATACATCCACCCTCATGGTTCACCCTCTTCCCTCTGTTGAGGGCGTCCCGAAAGAGCGGGTGGCCACATCGACGTTATATCTGCTTGAGCGTCTGTTTCCGGGCCAGCACGGGATCGATTTCCTGGCACGTCTGCTGCGCCATGCCCAACAAAAACAACTGGTGCTGCCAGAGATGGGGCCGGACATCACCGATGTGGCCGTCATCACGGTGCAAAGCCTGCGCACCCTGGCACACCTCATCAATCTTTCCTACGACACCACAGAAAAATATGTGGTGACGCTCTGCCACTTGCGTCTCCTCTACAAGCAACGGAGGCGGCGGCAGATCATCCTGCATTTCCCACTGTGCGCACCCACCTTTCCTGAGCCGGAGGCGCTCACCCCGCTCACCGACTACAGGAGCAAAGTCGCTACCTTTGCCCGTCAGGTCAAACACCGTCTGCTCCAACTCCTCGAACAGGGTGAACTGCCCTCTCCCTCTTCTCTTGTGCCACTTTCCGCATTGCCGATGGCTACCACACCTGACGGAGATGCCCTCTTCAACGCTCTCTGCCAGGCTGTGAGCCAGGAAGTAGATGCTGAGACGGCACAACGGCTGGTGATCCGTATCCGACACGTCTTTCAGTATCATTGTCAAAGTCGCCCTACTCCGTCAAAAGGCAACTTCGCTGGCAATGAAATCGCCGCACAGGCCCAAAAGGCGACTCTTCCAGCCTCAAAAGGCGGCCTATTGCCAACTTCTCTTGAGGCACCTGCTCATCAGAGTCGCCTTTTGGGGACGGAAGGCGACTCTGATTGCTTACATGCTGATGATACGTTGCCAACTCCTTCGCAAAAGTCGTCTTCCGTCAACCCGTCGCTGCCAAAAGGCGGCTCTGATTGTTTGCATGCTGATGATGCTTTGCCAACTCCTTCGCAAAAGTCGCCTTCTGCCGACCCGTCGCTGCCAAAAGGCAACTCTGATTGTTTGCATGCTGATGATGCTTTGCCAACTCCTTCGCAAAAGTCGCCTTCTGCCGACCCGTCGCTGCCAAAAGGCAACTCTGATTGTTTGCATGCTGATGATGCTTTGCCAACTCCTTCGCAAAAGTCGCCTTCTGCCGACCCGTCGCTGCCAAAAGGCGACTTTTCTGCTTCAGCGCTGCTCACACAAAGTCGTCCTTCTTCGCCAAAAGGCGACTCTTTCCTTCCTGTATCCGCACATCAAAAGGCGACTCTTTCCCTCTTTTCGCCGATTCAGAGTCGCCATACGGCACCAAAAGACGACTCGGTGGCCCGAAAAGGGGACTCTGAGCAATGTTCCCGTGATATATCGCCCGCTAACGTTAACGTTAAAAAGATTCTAGAAACTATTACAACGTTTAACGTTAGTATCGCAGCTCGTTTTTGCTGTCAGCTCTTTGATGAACCTCTGACAAAACAAGGGATTTATGCAAAACTTTTCCGTGACATTGAGTATGATACCTCTGCTATCACTGCGGCCCTTTTTTATACGCTTGTACATCGCCGAGATGGCACGATCCAGAAACCAGCAGCGGTGTTTATTCAGCGTTGCAAAGATTATCACCGTGCAGGTATTCCTGATGAGGCAGCCCAATTGGTTGAGCATTATGGGCAACTTCCCTATGCAGCTATGGTCGAAGCGATGAAGGCACCGATCACCTCCGCACCAGGACTGCCCTCAGTTGCCCCAGGATCGTCTGCCCCTGTCCAGCAGTCAGGGCCTGCTTACGTTGTCCCTTCCTCCTTGCCACCGCGTGTGGCGAGATCAGTGCCGATACGTATCTCGCTACGTGCTAACGGCGGTATGACGTATGAGCAAGTCAAACGATTGTTTGCTGAGGTGACGCATGACCGCCGGGTCGCGCTTTGCACACCCCAGGTCGTTCAGTTGGCTGACCATTCCTATGCACTCATGCTAGATAACACCGTGAGCCAGGTTGTGCGCCAAACCGTCTTTTATTCTGAGCGAGAGTGGCAAGAGCGTACGAAAGAGGTCACGGATTGTTTTGCCTTGTTTGAGTCTGAGTCCTCGCCTGGAGCGGCACGCCCGTCGCTGCGGGAGTGGATCAAGCAGGAGCGAGAGGCCAGGCAGCGGAAAGGGGGAATGCGATGAGCAAGGAACAGGCAAAAGTAGCCGAGAGGATGTTGCCTCAGAATATCGAAGCTGAGGCAGGCGTCCTCGGCAGTATGCTCATCGACCCGGATGTGGTCGCGGAGATGATCGAACAGCTCCGGCCAGAAGATTTCTATCGTCACGCACATCGCCTGCTCTATGAAGCGATGGTGACCCTGTTTGCTCGCCGCCAGGAAGCCGATTTTATTACGGTGTGTGACTTGCTAGAACAACGCCAGCAATTGGAAGACGTTGGAGGACCGGGCTATATTACATCGCTCGTCAATCGGGTGCCTAGTAGTGGGAATGCGCGCTACTACGCAAACATCGTGCGACGAACCTCGATTCAGCGCCAGTTGATCGCAGCCAGTTCGGTCATCGCGGCCAGTGCTTTTGAAGCGGAAGAGGATATTCTGGAAGTCGTAGATCGTGCAGAGAGCCATATCTTCGAGATCAGTCAACGGGCTATCAACGTCGGCGAAGAGAGTAGCCTGGCTGAACTGCTTTCGCGCTATTTTCTGAAGCTAGAAACGCTTTCGGAGCGGCGTGGTCAGTTACTTGGGGTACCCAGTGGCTTTGTGGACCTGGATCGACTGACCGGTGGCTTTAAAAAGTCCGATCTCATCGTCATTGCAGCCCGGCCAAGCATCGGGAAAACCAGTTTTGCTCTGTCTATCGCCTTACAGGCCGCGCTCTGGTATCAGCAGCGCATCGGCCTTTTTTCGCTGGAGATGAGCCAGGAGCAAATCACGGAGCGCTTTTTGTCCATGCACACAGGGATTAATCTCCAACGGCTTTCAGCCGGTAATATTGAGGATGACGAGTGGGAGAGGCTGGTGAAGGGCATCGATGAACTTTCTACGATCATGATCCGCGTGGACGGAACCTCGGTTCTCTCTCCCAACCAGATGCGCAGCAGGGCGCGCCGATGGGTACAAGATGAAGGGATTGATCTTCTGCTGATTGACTATATGCAACTCATGCAACCCAATGAGTCAGGAAGGAGGTACGAGAATCGGGTGCAGGTGATCGATGAAATTTCCCGCACCCTGAAGCTGTTGGCGCGCGAGCTGAATATCCCTATCATCGTCCTGGCGCAATTGTCCCGTGCCGTCGAACAACGACAGTCGAAAATCCCCATGCTTTCTGACCTGCGGGAATCAGGAGGTATCGAGCAGAATGCCGACCTGGTCATGTTTATCTATCGTGACGAAGTGTATAACCCGCAAAGTGAGCGACGTGGCTACGCTGATATTATCGTGGCGAAACATCGGAACGGACCAGTTGGGACAGTGGTGCTGCAATTTGAGCCGCAGACAACGCGCTTCCGCAATCTCCCGCCAGAAACCTCTGTGCCGCCACTTTCACCTCAGCAAGATGAAGGTACCTTCGACGTTGAGACGGAGAGCGAAGAGGATGGTGATTAGAGCAAAGTGGTGAAAGAAAAGCAGTTTTGTGACCAACGAGCTGATGCTCGTTCCACCTTCACTGAGGTCAAGTGAGGCCAGGGAGGGAGGAAGAGGAAGAAGAACAGAGGTGTAAGCGGTGAGCAGCGATGATAATTTCTGTATGTGGAAATTATCATCGTTTGAGAATGGTATCCAGTGTTGAGGTTGGTGCTTGTGCTGCCTTGCATGTCATACACAGTATCCATTGATTGACATGCTTGACATGCTCTGATCTTCTTGCTATGCTTGAGGTGTGTAGCGAGCCTTTCATCCGTAGTATGAAAAGGAGGCCGACCGATGTCGGAGGACTATCATCCCCTGTCCTGGCGCACCATCTTGCAAGAGGCCATGCGCACACCGACAGAGCGCAAGCGCATTGCCCAGGTGCTCCATGTCAATGTCGTCACGCTGGGACGCTGGGTCCGTCGGGAATCTGTGCCGCGCTTCTCTACCTTGCGCCTGTTACCCCTGGCGCTTCCTGCCCAGCAGGATCGCCTCCGCCGCGCCTTAGAGCAGGAGTTTCCTACCCTCTTTGAAGTCCCTGCTGATGAGCGTACCCCTGCACTGCACGATGCCCCCCCGCTGGACTTCCTGCTGCGGGTGTGTGAAACGGCGGCCTCGACGCCCGAACCCATCTATCAGGCGCTCTTACCAGACATGGTGGTACAACAGGCCCTCAAACATCTCGACCCGCAGCAGACCGGCATGTTCGTCGAGGTGGCCTTCTGTACGCCTCCTGCCGAAGGCGAGCCGGTGCGCTCCCTCATGGTGCGCCTGGGACGTGGCACGCCCCCGTTCCGTGAGCGCCTGGACACGATGGCCTACCTGGTGGGCATCGAGTCGCTGATGGGAGTGGCTGCCCAAAGCCTGCGTCCCCAGGCCAATCAAGCGTTGGGCGCACCGACCTCACTGGCCCCCGGTTACGCCGCACCGGGCGAATCGAGCGCGATTGCCGCCCCTGTGATACGGGTCGGTCGCATCGCGGGCAGCCTGTGTGCTTCGAGCTGTCAGGCGTTCTCTTTCACGTCGGCCCACCGGGCGGCGCTCACCCGCTATGCGCAGGTGCTGGCCTTGCTGTTGGATACATCGATGTTCATCGAGCCGACGCACCTGCAATTGGGGGTGCTTCCCTATGTGCAAGAGCAGCAGCCGTGGATGCGTCACTACTGGCCTCGCGTGAATGCGGTGTTGCAAGCCAGCGACCGGCAGGGACAGGTGATGAGCATGCAGCAGGCCGAGCGACAGGTGTTGCAACAACTTGAACGCGAGTTGCTCGACGCGCGCAGGGAGGAGGCCCGCACCGAGACCAGTGATGCCCCGACTGCTTCGTTGTCCCAGGGGGGATAGAAAGGAAAGACCTCATGACCGACGCCTTTGAGGCTTCAGCCGAACGTAATAGCTATGTGATTGATTCTGAACATACAGCGGAGATGGTACGTTTGCTAGATCAGGATCGGATGATCACCGCCACTATGGGCTGGTGGTTTCCCGATCACATCGAACCGGAACGGCTTGCCACCGTACTCGATGTAGCCTGTGGCCCTGGTGGCTGGGTGCAGGAAGTGGCCTTCCATTACCCGCATCTGGAGGTAACAGGCATAGACATCAGCGAACGCATGACGGCCTATGCGCGTATGCAAGCCCAGGTGCAGCACCTGGGCAACGCGCACTTTCAGGTGGCAGACATCAAACAGCCTTTGCCGTTTGCCGATGAGACCTTCGACTACATCAACGCACGCTTTCTGGTAGGGTTGATGTATCCCTCTGATTGGGTGCCCTTGCTCAAAGAGTGCTGGCGGGTCACCCGTCCAGGAGGACACATCTGTTTGACCGAAGGTGACCGTGCAGGCGTGACCACTAGTCCGGCCTTTGAGCGCATGCAGCAGGTGGGCGAGCAGGCGATGGCGCGCACGGGACGGGTGCTGGTGCCAGGGATCGAAGCTGTCCAGCTCACCCCGATGCTGGGAGCCTTTCTGCGCGAGGCAGGCTGGCAACAGACGGGGTTGCAGGCCCATGTCCTGGACTACTCTGCCGACACCGACCTGCATGTCAGTAATTGTCGCAATCTTGTTGCTCTCTTCACCCTGGGACAACCTTTTTTGATCAAAACAGGGGTGACGACAGCGGAGGAGTGGGAACATCTCTTAACGCAGATGCAGATCGAGATGATGGCTCCTACCTTCCGAGGGTTGTGGTATTACCTGAGCGTCTTTGGACACAAAGCGTAGCCGCAGGCTAGAGCTTCCACCTGGGCGATGAGGGCAGGGGATGCTACTTCTTGAGAGGTGAGTGAGTCCATTACAAACATCATTCGGTACCGAGTATCATTCGGTACCGAATGTTCTGTACGGTCGCGTGAGTGGCCTGCTTGAGCGCACGAGAAGAGGGGAACATCCATTGTAGGGGGCACTTTTTAAACTTCTGGAATGCCCGATTGCCCAACATCTAACAGTTTAAACGTCCAGCAGTCTAACATCTGAGACATCTAAGTAGCTAGAAGTTTAGAAGTCTAAACTTTTCAATCTTCAAATACTTAGACTGCTAGATATTTGAACGGTTGAACGTTTAAAAGTTTTCCATTCCAAAAGTTCTCCATGCTGGACATTTAGACCCTTAGCATGCTAGACTGTAGAGTATCAGGACGGTTGAAATTTCAGATGTTTAAGCATCTAGCATTCAGAATGGTCAAATGTTTAGACTACTGAAAGTCTAAAAGTCAGCTATTTTTGAGGAAGGCCATAGCCATGCGGCGAATCAGTATTTTGAATTTTAAGGGAGGCGTCGGAAAAACGACGCTTACAACCAATCTCGCGTATGCTCTTGCTTTGCAAGGCAATCGCGTCTTAATCATCGACTGCGATCTTCAGGCAAATGCCAGTACGCTGCTGGCTGATGTCCAGCAACCAACGCTCACCAATGTGCTGCGCGGGGAAGCGGCATTAACGGCGGCGATCCAGGAAGCCCGCGAGCGCCTGCATATTGTTCCTGCAGATAAAGATCTGAATACGGCGGCGAATCATATCGTGGCTTCTGGCATGAAATCGTACTATATTTTACGCAATGCGATGA
>Ga0209012_1001140_pt1 | contig 29768 bp, 22 predicted proteins | sample RS3BMetagenome_FD_184735 | JGI IMG/M metagenome (GOLD analysis project Ga0209012, IMG submission 184735) | Ferric oxide microbial mat and aquatic microbial communities from Rainbow Spring, Yellowstone National Park, USA - RS3B (SPAdes) (version 3) ...
CGCCCTACGGCCTGATTGTCAGCAACTGGAAAATCCAGGGTGGCCATTTTAACTGGCACGTGCAGGTGCCGCCCAACAGCCGCGCCATGGTGGAAATTCCATCGCCAAACGCTGCGAGCGTCAAACTTGACGGCAACGCCGTGCCGAAAAAGCCCTGGATTAAATTTGTTAAATTTGCCCACGGTCGGGCCATTTATCAGGTTGGCTCCGGCGATTATCGGTTTACGTCGCCATCACCGGCCCAATAGCTTTCAATCGGCGAGCATTGAGGAGACGTCATGTTCAGATCCCTGGGAATAGTCTGCTGCATGCACCCCCGGCGGTTTGGTAAACGGATCGCCATCATGGGCCTGCTGCCGTGTGCTATGCACGTGGCGACGGCAGCATCATCTCAGCGGCGAGTGCCGATTGCCTATCCCGATTCTTGGGGTGCTGTGGACGGCCGTGGCCGGGTGCTGCCGGATTATCGGCAGGTCGGCGGGATCAAAAAGCACAGGACCGTCGGTATTTTTTATTTTCTGACGCGCGTAAAATCCGGCCACCGGATACTCAATAATTCATTGCTGCTTAGACGGCATCCGCACAGCGTGATCGGGCCTATGTATTCCGAACATTGGTGGGCCGAACCGCTTTTTGGCTATTACCGCAGTTCAGATCCGTTCGTGCTGCGCCAGCACGCTGCCATGCTGGGCGATGCGGGTGTTAACACCGTTATTTTCGACAACACCAATGGTCCCATCTATTTGTCGGTACAGAAGGCCCTCTTCAGGGCATGGCTGCATATGCAACGGTTGGGCAACCGCGTGCCAAAATTTGCGTGCTTTGCCGGCAATGGCGCTTGGACAAAGGACTATGAGGATATTTACCGAAAAGGGCTGGCCAAAAAGCTTTGGTTTTACTGGGATGGCAGGCCCTTAATGCTTTATGTTGCTAAAAAAGCAGTGTTGCCCGACACCGTCCGGCGATTTTTTACGCTGCGCTATTGCTGGGCCTGGACGGGCGGAAAAAATCGTTGGGGGTGGGATAATTTATCAATTAATCCAAACACCTTTGCCTGGCATTCAAATCCAAATAAGCCGGAGGAAATGCCTGTAGCCGTGGGCGGCTGGGCCAGCATCAATATCGGCCGCAGTTACCGCCATGGCCATGAGCCGACGTCTCAAAACCAGCGACCTTGGGCCGGGTTATGCGCTGCAAACCAGTGGCGGCATGTCATGAAGGTAGACCCGCAGTTCGTTTTTATTACCGGCTGGAACGAATGGACCGCCTCTGCGTGGCCTGCACCAGGACCAACCAATTTCGCCGGTAAGATGGTACCCAAGGGCTACCCCATTTTTATTGACGAATACTCGCCGGAATTCAGCCGGGATATTGAACCTATGCGAGCGGATCGCGGCGGACTCTACGGCGGCTTCGGCGATAATTATTATTACCAGATGGTCGCTGATATCCGACGCTACAAGGGCGTGCATCGCCTGCCACCCATCCGACATGCAACCATCCATATCCACGCGCCATTCTCGCAGTGGAAGGGTGTCGGGCCACTGTTTATTAACAATCCCGGCCTCGCGGTGCACCGAAACTATACGGGCTGGGGGCACGAAGATTATGTCAACCAGACCGGCCGCAATGATATTGTGGCCAGTAAATGTGCCTATTCCGCCCGCTATATCTATTTTTGGGTGAAGACCCGCAAACCCATCACTTCTTGGCAGGGCAAATCCTGGATGCTGCTTTACCTCAGCATTCCCTACGGTAAAGATAACTGGATGGGGTATGACTACGTGATCAATCGGCACGTGCAAAGCAATGGCGTGACAGAGGTGCAGCGAAATATGGGCGGCTATCATTGGAAGGATGTCGGTCAAGCCCGCTTTCGGGTGCGCGGCAATGAGATGCAAATGGCGGTACCGCGTCAATTGCTTGGCATCGGTACCGCCATGCCTCCAGAATTCCACTTTAAGTGGGCGGACCATATCGCACAGAATGGTCGCTGGACCGATTTTTATCTCAATGGCGATTGCGCTCCGCCATTTCGGTTTTATTATCGGGCGAAAGTAGTGCGGCACCATTGAATCGCAAAAGCGGTGAATCGCACTGAGATACCGCCAGTTTCTGGGCACCCATCGCCGCCTGTAAATTGGGGTCCACAATCGGTGGATAACCTGCCATCGCCCCGACCATCGTTGCAAATTCATACCCGAAAGACGCAAATTGGGGTTGTGGAACCAAATCCATGGGATAAGATTAACTAGCATTGTTCGTGTGGCTGTAGATATCTCAAAGACCTTCGCCAGCCAGACGAACGGACGATTCTTTGGTGGCTGTGCCGTCAAGTGGATGGGCCATCTCAGTTGCGCGAATCTTTCGGCGAAGGTCAGTTGAGTTGCATGGTTTGTCGGGATGTTCGGCTTTCTTGGCGCGGCCGACTTTCTTGGCGGCCGCACCAAGAATTCGATGGAGAATGGCCTATGAACGCAGATCGTTGTGTCGTAGTTGTGGGCGAGTCCGTTGGGTCATCGGGGCATCACCGGAGATTTCGCAGTGGCTTTACTCTGGTGGAATTGTTGGTGGTGATTGCAATTATTGCGATCCTCATCGCCTTACTTCTACCGGCCTTGGCCAAGGCCAAGCAGGTGGCTCTGGCCACCGCTTGTGAATCTAATTTGAGAGAAATTGGCACTGGCGTGCAGGAATACGCGCAGGAATATCGCGACGCCATCTTGCCGGGCAGCTATACCTATGGAAATACTGGAGCCGGAACCGATTGGTGGCCGGCTATCCTGATCCAAGCTGGCATTGCGCCCAGTCCCGGCAACAACCTTGCCGCAGGCGAGGCTCAAAGCACCATTTTCGTGGACCCTGCCCTTTCTGTAACGGCGGTATCCCAAGTGGATGGTAACGGCAACATCATCCGGGGGACCTCCGGGCCGAACGACTGGAACGGCGACGTTACGCTTCGTATGCAGACACAGATCGCCCCTGAGCAAATGACCGTTGATTGCTCTTATGGGATCAATTCCGGGTTCTTCTTTCTCAACCCCAACTACCCAGGCAGCCAGCCGGACAGCTTTTACGCTAACGCTACGCCCACATTCAGTCTGGTTGACCAAGCCGCAACCGGCGGCTTGGTTACATCGGGATTCAATATGAGCAAGATCGCTGATCCATCTGAACTGGCCTTTATCTATGACGGGATGTGGATGGTACCCTACAATTATGCTCCCGGCTCGTTGGAGGCGCTATCCAACGTCTACGTCTATGGCCGCCATAACCGACCCTCCGGCGCAAACATCACAGCCCAGGTGGGCGATGTCAACATCTGCATGCTGGACGGTTCCGTACAGCAGGTTCCAGATGGCAAGCTCCCTACCAGCGTAAACACGCGTTGGCGGGATGATTGGCAGCTCGGGTCCGGGGTGGGGGATGTTCCCAACCTTCAACGCGCAGGAGGTCGAGAACTGATTTATCATGCGCACAGCTTTCCCTCCAGACTTTATCTGTCTTCATTAGTGCGTTTGGCCCCGTTTTCAGGATGGTGCCAGAATGCAATTTTGCTCAATTTGCCCGGTCACCATAAAATGCTTTGAGTAGACAATGCTAATGGGTGGCGGCTTGCGAGTCTTTCACAGGTTGGCCACCCCGGATATCGGGCGGTGGCCAAGTCCGAGTGGTTGCCCGCTCGCGGGAAGGTGCCATCTTTCGGCGGCTGGTTTCACAGCTTACCCTCGCCGATTGCGTGGAACACCTGCAAGGCGTGGCGACCCTGCGCGTCAATACAAGCAGTTTCAATGCGAAAGACGATTGCGTTGATGAATAAGTTTCTTGTCAGCAAGCCGCTCAATCTAACGTCCGGGCCGATACGATGCCGTGCCTCTGGGCCAGCCTGCTTGTTGCTCCTTGCGGGCATGGTCTGCGCCGCCGCTTCCGTGATGGCTGCGACCAAGCGTTGGGGCCAGATACCGTGTGTTGATCCGACGATTGGAATTACCCAACCCACTTTTTCGCCGTCCAGTGTTTATGAAAAGCCCAGATGGATATGGGGCACACCGTCGGACGTTAACAAGAGCCTTATGTTCGGCAGATGTTTTGCAGTGACACACCTGCCCCGAAAGACCATCGTTTACCTGGCCGCAACAGGAAATATCCATTTATGGGTTAATAGCAAAGCTGTGTTTTTGGAGAGCGCATCACATCGTGCCAGTACCGCTTCGCTTCAAACATACAGCATCAACGTAACGCAGTATCTGCGCGTGGGAGTCAACCGAATTTTTTTCTCGGCCGGCAGCGGCAATCGAACGCACGGGGTTATGCTGTCGCTCGATAACCGCGATCACGGGTGGCATACGATTGTCCGCACGGACAAGTATTGGTATTGGTCGCAGCTACCGGTTGCGGGGAAGTCGCCATTGGCAGATGCCGCGACATGCGTCTGGCGTAGCGCCGTCGCATTACCGCCTCCACGGGATTTGCCTCCCAAACTGTGCCCAATGCGCTGGCATTATTTGTATCATCTTTATTTTCAACCACAGCACGCCACGGTGATCAGCGGTGCCGGCGCATTTTCCGGTCTGCAAAGCGTGCCTCTTCGATTGACTGCCCGCGATGCCAATGCCCTGCGCCCGGGCTATACGGGTGATTCACGCCTGGCACCTGCCAAGCCGATCCATCTGGTGATTCGGCCGAATGATATAAAAGTGCATTTGCTGCGCACCAAGAATGTCATCGGGTGGTCAATCTTAAAAATGCCCGGGAAATCCAGTGCGCCGGGTATTCTGCTGGATTTTGGTCAGGAAGTGGCCGGCAGAATCGTGCTCCGCGGTACCGGTGGAGACGTGATTGTTGGCACAGGCGAATCGGCGGGCGAGGCACTTGACGATCCTTGGGGCGGCGTCCATCTTCTGCAACTTCATGCCCATCAGATCGAAGCAACACCGTACAGCGCATTCCGTTATGCGGTGCTTTACTTTGCCGACGGCCGGAAGATAACGCTGCGCCGATTGTCACTTGATTTTACGTATTATCCGGTCAAGTATCGCGGTAGTTTTGCTTGTTCCGATCCACTGCTGACCAATATATGGTACACCGGGGCTTATACCGCCCACCTGTGCATGCAGCAACAGATATGGGACGCGCCCAAACGCGACCGAGCTCTCTGGATCGGTGATATCCAGATTTCTGGCCAGACCATCAACCATGCCTTTTTTGACCATTATCTGATGGAAAAAAGTATGACAATGGTTCGGTTGGAAGCCCAGAGGGTTCGCCCGCCGAACGCATTGCCCTGTGCATACGTCAATAATTTGCCTGGCTATTCCGGTGCGTGGATTTGTGCACTGGCGGATTTTTACAATCACACCGGCAGCTTGGCCTACTTGAAATCGCAGCACCAGTTGCTGCTGTCCATGCTTCGCTACATGAAAAAGGGGTTCAATAAACATGATCTGTTCACCAACCGGTGGAAGGCTCGCTGGAACTTTGTAGACTGGGCACCCCACCTCATCGGTGCCCCCGACACCCATGCCGCGGATGTTGCCACCGACCTGTTCACCTGCCTCGGTATTCAACGGGCCGTGTACCTGCTTAATGTCCTCGGAGATAAGACCAACGCGGCCAGATACGCCGCGTGGGACCGTAAAATCCGGCAAGCCGCTCAGAAATACCTCGCCTCACCGGCCGGACTATACACCAACATCCGTCAGGTAAACGCAATGGCCGTTATTTCGGGCGTTGCAACCGCCCAGCAGCGGCGGGCCATTTATCGCCAGATACTTGGGCCGGATTGTGCGGCGTGGAAGCAGGTAGCGACACCCTATTACAATAATTTTGTCATTTTCGCGTTAAGCCGTCTCGGCCATTACAGGCAGGCACTGAATTTTATCCGCTACTATTGGGGCGGTATGATCAGGAGAGGTGCCACCACTTTCTGGGAAAAATATGATCCGTCGTGTCCCCACAAACACGCGCATCGCTTTTTGGACAACGACGGCGGCGGGCCGTCCGCTGACCTGGCATGGAACTACCTCATCAGCCTCTGCCACGGTTGGTCATCCGGAGCGACCAATTGGTTGACTGACTTTGTCTTGGGCGCACGCCCATTGCGGGGCGGTTTCCGAAGGGTATTGATTTCACCGCACCTGATCGGTCTGGCATGGGCCAAGGGAACAATACCGACGCCCCACGGGCCGATTCAAATTAAGCTGACAGCCGAACGTCTCGCGCGCGTTATGAACTTAAGGCTGCCTGCGGGCGTGCAGGGCTTAATCGACGTGAAATGCGCAACAATGACGGTAGATGGCAGATCCATCATTGCGGGTAATGCGGCTGGAAACATAACACAGTCCCGTGTCGTGCTGACCGGGGGTCGGCATTACGTCGTGCGGTGGAAGCGATAGACGCAAAAACAGGAGGCCACCATTCAGTGCCACCGGCCATAAATCTTCGATTAAGTCGAGCGACGAAGCTCGGCTACGCCTTGATCTACGGCGTGAAATGCCGGCCTGCGTGGTTAACCACCGGGCAGATCAACCGTCCTGCTTGCCAGGACGCGATGCCATTGCCGACCGAAGGATTTATCCACGGGGTGCCTGGCGACATCGGCAACGGTTGACATCCAGCGCCAAGCGGCCGCACAGGTGTGACCGGTAAACGAAGCTGCAACTGGAAAATTCCATCCTTGGGTGCCCGTTGCCGATTGACGCAAAATCATACCTGTCAATCGCAATTAAGGGTTGTGCATGCGCACCAAAGAAATTATTATGCAATTCAGATCATGGCGGTTACCGTCACTTTTATGATTTTGGATTTGGCGCACTTGAGCCTTGGACCGGGTCCGTGGCGATGATGGATCAGTGGATAAAGAATATCGGGTGGTAATCAGAAGTCGATTGTTTGCGTTCTTGGCGTTTGGGGCAGTGGCTGGCTTTACGGTCGCCCGTTCGCATGCGCTGCGGGCGGCATCATCTGAAGGACCTACTGTCATCGAAGCCGCGATCAATTTGAAGGATGCGGGCTCATCGATAGCCCGATCGTTTCTGGGCTTGTCCATTGAATATGGGCCGACCGTTTCAAACATGGTCTCATCAGGGCACGGCCACCGCCGGTCGCTTGAAGGTATGCTTAACGAATGGGGACGTTTTAATGGCCCACCTGTTTTACGGATTGGCGGCAATTCCGAGGATATGGCGGCGTGGAATCTGCCCGCTCTGCGACACCCTCGGCCTGGCGTCACCATTGACATTACTCCGCAGTTTTGTCGCGATATGCGCCGGTTATGCCGCAAAACCGGAGTCAAACTGATTCTTGGTCTGAACCTCGGTCGGGGCACTCCGGCAATGGCCCGCCGCTGGGTGCGCGAAGCGCTGATGCGGATTGGTGCGAAGCATATTCTTGCATTTGAGATCGGTAATGAACCCGATGCCTATGTATTGACGCACCAGCGGAAGCCTGGATATACACTGACCGATTACGAAAAAAACTTTGCGACAGTTGCCAACGCCATCGCTCCTCTGCTGCCGCGGCCCGGAATGATTGCCGGGCCGGCATTTTCCTGTTTCTGGCTCAAGCAGCAGACCGCCGTGTTCATCCGTCAGATGCACCGCTACCTCGGATTGGTAACCATTCATGACTATCCACTTGGTATCCGCCGCGCGATTCCCATGCGTACATCGATCCGCTATGACAGCATCGCCCACCTGCTGGATCATCGGTCGTCATACATTTATTATTCCATACTTTCTAAAACGGTTGCTGCGGCGCGACAGTTTCATCTTCCGGTACGGTGGGGTGAAATGAATTCTGCGGCGGGTGGCGGTGATCCGGGCATCAGCGATTCATTCGCATCGGTGCTCTGGCTCACCAACGCCCTGTTCTACGCCGCTCAGGGTGGTGCGGTCGGTGTTAATCTGCACGATGCCGGGTCCGCCCTATGCCCCTATGCCATTTTCAGGTACAACCGAAAAGACCATCTGGTACCCCACCCGGACTACGACGCAATGCTGCTTTTTGCCATGGCCTCATGCCACGGAGCCCGACTGCTTTCCGCAATTACGCTGCGCCGGCGACATGTGAAGGTATGGGCCACACGGAACCGTAACGGCACAATCCGCCTCGTTATTGTCAACAGCCGTATGCACCGGGGGGTAAGGCTGCAAGTACCGGCCCGGGGCTACGGCCTTACGGATGTTGTCTCGGTATCAGCACCCTCCGTCGTTTCGTTCGAAATGCCAACTTGGCAAAATATTCGACCTTCCAATGCAAGTCTCGCAGGCAACCCGCGGGCAAGTTCGCTGGCTCGGACAAGTCGCGGTGAGCTCGGCGTGTCAATGCCCCAGGCATCCATTTACATGCTCACTCTGAAGCGTAGAGACTGATTCAATGAGGACGTGCCAATGTATAAAATGAAATCCACCGCCAAATCGGCTGTCATCACAGTCAACTGGCTCATCGTGGCGCTGCTGCTGGTGCCTGGCTTAAGGCCGGATTGCGGGCGCGCGGCCGGAGATGCACATTACAGTCCGGTTCGCTGGTTCCAATGGAAAAATCCCATTATTTCAGCCCGCATGCGCGACCCGCAAATTGTCGTCGTCGGTGGAACTTACTATCTCACAGGTTCGGCGTATCCATTTTTTCCGGTATATGGCAAGGCACCGGGCGCAGTGCTCTGGCAATCTGCTGATCTGATACATTGGCGCAGAGTGGGAGTGATGGTTAAACCCAGCAAGCGCTACTGGTATAAAAATACCTTTTGGGCGGCGGAAATTTTTCCGTGGCATGGCCATTTTTACCTGACAGTCAACTGCCCCGACATGAACGCACCGGGGCATCCGCAAGGTGTGTGCCTGGCCTGCGCATCCAAGATAACCGGGCCATATCATGTCATGTCGAAGCGTACCCCGCTTACATTCGGTAATGATGGTGACCTCTTTGAAGACTCTAATGGGAAAATATATTGTTTCACCGCCGGGATCAATGCGGTAGAGGTAAATCTACGAATGGGTAAGACGATTGGTAGGCCCTTCCACGTGCTAAGCGTCGGCAGGTCGGGCCGATGGGATGGCAGTTCTCCCGGGGCACCGGCCGTGGGCTTCGAAGGGCCATCCGTTTACAAAATCGGAAAAATTTACTACCTTTTTTACTCATCCTGGGGCCGCGGTTACGAGGTTGGTTATGCCACAGCCACCAAATATTCACGGGCCTTGGATAAAGTATGCCCACAACCCAATCTACGGAGCCCAGGGACGTGCCTGGTGTCGAAGCTATAAACACCGTTACACGCAAGAGCCGGGCGATCCCTTCGACCAAGTCGGTGGCAATTCGCTCTTCATCGGACCCAATGGCAAGGTTTGGATATGCGCTCATGCCTACCGCACACACGTGGACAACGTGTTGCATCCACATCTTGTGATCGATCCGTTACGTTATCGCATTGGGTGGATCAAACGGTCCAACGGACGCGGACGCATCCGGGGCATGATTTTTCAGCGAACGCCGGTCTCGTTTACCCGGCAGCGTGTCCCGATTCGTCGCGGTGATTATCCGCCGGCGCACAGATCACACTTGCTGATAAAATGATGCACATTGCCCCCATTTGATGGAGTGACACGGTGACTGCGGAAAATGCTCGCGTAGCCCTTGTGCTTAGAACCCAATGTGCCCACAGTCGGGAGGCATTACGAGGCATTATCGACGCCGTGTGGTACGGTGGCGGAGCGGTGAGGCGAACCACTCACGCTTCACGCCCCCTGTTGCCATGGACACTGAAGCTCTTTTCACAGCTTGAGCATACCGGCGTCGATTCGTTATTTGCAGAGCTGAGACAATTTAAAGCTGATGGCATCATATTTGAATCCTTCGGCGAGGCAATGTCCGACCGTATCAACAGATTAAAATGCCCGGTTGTAGAATTATTCTGGCCATCGCTCATTAACCGCCGTCACCCGGGCGTCTCGGTCAATGACGAACAGATTGGGAGGATGGCGGCGGAACACCTGATTGAAAGCGGCCTGCGATATTTCGCCTTTTTTGGCGGGGCACAATACATGTACTCAGTTTCCCGTTTTGCGGGCTTTCAACGCGCGCTACACGAGTTTTCCAGAGGAAAAAATCGCGCGCCCCGCCCGGCCACGGATATTCATACTTTTGATCGGTGTCCGACCGATTGGCGAGACCGAATTAAATTGTGGCTTGATGGATTGCCTCGACCAATCGGCATTTTCGCGGCCAATGATCTTTTTGCAACCGAGATTGTTCAAGAACTTAATAAATACCAGTGGTCTGTGCCGGAGGACGCCGCCGTACTTGGTGTCGATGACGATGAGCTGCAGTGCAACCTTGCATACCCGCCCATATCCAGCATCCAGCCGGGATTTCGGCAAGCGGGGCGTGCGGCGGCAAAAATGCTTGAGCGTTTGCTCAACGGTGAAGAGGTCTCTAATACCGTGGAGATATCACCCCTGCGGGTAGTCGTTCGGCATTCCACCGACATCACGCACGTCGAGGATGAAAATGTAGGTGTGGCGCTGCGCTTCATCCGGGAACATCCCACGGCCAATCTGAGCGTCAAGGTTCTTCTGCACCGGATGGCAACGAATCGCAGGCATCTGGAGCGGGCATTTCTGGAGACACTTGGTCGCACACCCCTGGAGGAAATTCACCGCGTGCGCATATTAAAAATAAAAGAATTGCTTCTAACAGGCAAGTCCGTCGAGCAGGCGGCACGCGACATGCACTTTTCCAGTTCAAAATACTTGACCACACTTTCCCATCGTGTTACCGATGAAGGCCCGAACCCGCGATTTGTGGTTACCAATCTGACGGGCGAAGCCCAAGACTTGTACGACACACTTTATTGTGCCCGTGGGCAGGCGGAGAATTACATCAAGGAACAGCAACTGGGGCTATTTGCGGATCGGACGAGTTGTCATCGGTTTCTGGCCAATCAGTTCCGTGTGCTGTTGAGCGGATTCGCTTATATCTTGATTGACCATCTGCGTCGTACGGCTCTGGTGGGCAAAGAGTTGGCGACCGCGCAGGCGGATACGATCCGACTCAAACTCTTCAAGATCGGTGCGGTGGTGAAGGCCAGCGTTCGTCGGTTGGTACTGCACCTTTCGAGTGCATACCCGCTGCAATCTTTATTCATGCAGGTCTGCGAAAGGCTGGGCGCAGTATTGATAATGCCGGTAGGTAAACAAATGAGCGGTTAAACCGGAGTGGGCCACCAGAAAAGAAAGGATTGACACATGAAACAAAAATATAGGTAAAGATGTTGGGGGGGGAGGTAGGGAGCATTGCGCGCCGAATACGACAAATTGAAAAAAACAGACACAACGGTCTCCGACCGATGCCATGAGATCGATTTTGGCTATAACCGATGAAATATCCGGGCTAGATCAGTTCGCTTTACCGGGTGCAGCGCCTGGATCAGAACCAACCGATTTGGTCTGTTTATCACTCGTCGTCGTTCTCTGTGATCTCTGAGTTCTCTGCGTGAAATATCTTCCCTTCGTCCCACGGCCCGCGTGAAATAAGGACTCTCGCTCATCGCTCGAGGGCATTAGCTTTTTTGGCACACAGAGAGAAAGAGAACACAGAGGTGCCGTCATTAGACCAACACGCTTTGGGGTGGCTCCTGCCTCATTCGGTAGCCACCGCGGGGACAAGCCCACGCGGCTCGCTGGTATTACGTCGTGGCCATTGTGCCGTTGTGGTAAACGGTCGTCGTTCTCTGTGATCTCTGAGTTCTCTGCGTGAAATATCGTTCCCCTGGTCCAACGCTTTGCGTGAAATAGGGACTCTCGCTCATCGCTCGAGGGCATTGGCTTTTTTGGCACGCAGAGAGAAAGAGAACACAGAGGTTCCGTCATTAAATCAACACGCTTTGGCCTGGCTCCTGCCTCATTCGGTAGCCACCGCGGGGACAAGCCCACGCGGCTCGCTGCTATTACGTCGTGACCATTGTGCCCTTGTGGTAAACAGTCGTCGTTCTCTGCGTGAAATATCTTCTCTTCTTCCCACGGCCCGCGTGAAATAAGGACTCTCGCTCATCGCTCGAGGGCATTGGCTTTTTTGGCACGCAGAGAGAAAGAGAACACAGAGGTTTTGGCATTAGATCAGTTCGCTTTACCGGGTGCAGCGCCTGGATCAGAACCAACCGATTTGGTCTGTTTATCACTCGTCGTCGTCCTCTGTGATCTCTGAGTTCTCTGCGTGAAACCTCCGTACCCCTCGTCTGCGGCCTGGTGTGATATTGGGAATCACGCTATCGCTCGAGGGCATTAGCTTTTTTGGCACACAGAGAGAAAGAGAACACAGAGGTGCCGTCAGAGGATCAGCTCGCTTTGTCAGGCGCGGGCAGGTTACCGCCTGGCCCACTCTGATTATTATTGATAATCCTATGAATCCCGTCCTTAAGCACCGCCTCCCCGAAATTCAGCAGCAACCCAAGGGGTTTATCCATCAGGCGGATGTATGTGGCTATCTGCTTGAAGTGAACGGGCTTCAACAGCTCGACCGGTTTTAATTCCACAATAATGCGGTCCTCGACGAGCAGGTCAATGCGGAAGGCGTCATCAAAATGGATGCCGTCAAAATCAAACCCGACTGGCACCTGCCGTTCCACCTTAAGCGATCTCTGGAGAAGGCTTTTTGCGAGTGCCATCTCGTAAACGGATTCCAGCAGCCCCGGACCGAGGACCTTGTGTAGCCGCACAGCCGCGTCAATTATGTTTCGTGTTATTTCATTGTCTTCCATTGCTCCGATCATACCGCCGGCCCGCTTCAGGTGCCCAGCCCGCTCGGAAACCACCTCCCCCCAATCGTCCCTCTCTGTGATCTCTGAGTTCTCTGCGTGAAACCTCCGTACCCCCGTCTGCGGCCTGGTGTGATATTGGGAATCACGCTATCGCGTGATGTCATTAACTTTTTTGGCACACAGAGAGAAAGAGAACACAGAGGTGCCGTCATTGCATCAACTCGCTTTGGCGTGGCCCCTGTCTCGCTCGGTGGCCACCGCGGGGATAAACCCACGCGGCTCGCTGCTATTACGTCGTGACCATTGTGCCGTTGTGGTAAACAGTCGTCGTCCTCTGTGATCTCTGCATCTCTGCGTGAAATATCTTCTCTTCGTCCCACGGCCCGCGTGAAATAGGGACTCTCGCTCATCGCTCGAGGGCATTGGCTTTTTTGGCACACAGAGGCTCCGTCATTAAATCAACACGCTTTGGGGTGGCTCCTGCCTCATTCGGTAGCCACCGCGGGGACAAGCCCACGCGGCTCGCTGGTATGGCGTCATTGGCCTCCAGATGGGCATCGCGGCGGATGGGACAACGATAATTTCCTGATACTCATCACCCAGTGAGGATGCGTTGGCCCTGGTTTTTGGCACGTTTCCCCCCTGGGTTCAAGTCCCAACGGTGGCTGTGCGATGATGATGGCCGGCTACCACATCCGATCTGGTGCAAGGTGCACGCAACCAGCAACGACGAAAGTCTACCACCCTGGAGCACTTCCATAGCGAATTCTTACACGTGCGGTTGCGTATGCGTACCGACATTATGCGGTGCGTTTGCGGCTGCGCAGGGCCAGCAGTAAGCCCCCTGCCACCAACAGCGAAAGTGCCGCCGGTTCAGGCGTAGCCACGGCGGTGGTGGAAAATGCCAGCGCGTAGGTATCTGAATTAACCGCATTGCCACCACTGGTTAGCACCTGCAGATCGTAATTGGATCCGGGGGTAAGCAGCGCATCAATTTGCTGCACGTTATCAACAGTGCTGATGCTTTCTGAAACCAGCGATTTGGTTTTCGCGTTGAATAACTCTAAAAATATGGGCGTTTGCTTCTCAGTGTAGGTGGTGTTCACGGGGGTGACGGATGTGGAGGTTTGTGCATTCCACACCAGAGTAGCTTTAAATGCATCGCTTAGCCCCGATGCGGCGCTCATGGCCGTAAATGCGTAATGATTGACGTAAGTGGTGGCCGTGGTAACTGCAAGGGACCCATTATTTGTTAATGATTCTACATCCCAGCCGGATGCCTGTGTAATAGTGGGAGTGGTAGCCACCGTTGTGCTGGTGTTGGATACCGTCATTGCCGCCCTGCCAGCGGTTAAAATATTATATGCGTTGTCCACATTCAATACGCCGGCACCATACTTCGGGTCCAAGGGAGCGGTTGCCGTATGCGTCCAGCCCGTCGGTTGCACTGCGCCATTCATAAGCAGCGCCTTGACGGTCTGCGGCAAAACGGCGTTGGATTTATACGTGGATTGCGTCCAACCGCCAGCGCTGGCTGCGGTATACCCATCCGCCTGATTTCCGGCTTGAATCATCAAAGCTGCGGCACCTGACACCAGCGGCGCAGCGTAGCTTGACTCGCTGGCGGGGGCAACTATATCCGGCTTGCTGCGGCCATCAAACGTCGGGCCAACTTCAGTCCCGCCATTGTAGGATCCCACGGCAATCGAGTTGTACGCAGTTGCCGGCGGATTGATCATATCCGGCGTTCCGGACACTGAAGAATAATTACCCACCGCACTGACAATGACTGTTTTGTCAGTATTGACGTACTGGTCGTAACCCCAGTCGATATTTTGCATGTATTGGTCGGCTTGACTTGTGGTATAACCGGTCGGTATGCGGATGTTGAAGCTTTGATTAATCACCGCTGCATTGTTAACTGTTTTCGACTGCCCGGTGTGTGTGATCATTTGGGTGCTGGAGTTTTCCCCCAAGCCGACTTCGTAGCCCGCGAAACCGCTGGCTTCATAGTTGGCCACGCTTGCCACACCTGGTGCCACACCAATGGCGGCGCTACCTGTTGACGGTGCGCCGCCGTAGAACAAACCACCTACGGTATTGGCATGGATGGAGCCATTGGTCGAACTGTATGTGGATGAGCTTGTGTTGGTATTGTCGATGTAGGTGAACAAAGACTGCGGTTGGTAGACATCAGCAGGATTGACCTCATAGGTGTAGGGTGGTGGGTTCTGATTAAGGGATGCCTCCACCTGCGCAACATTGACGCCGGCGCCTGTAAGACTTGGATTGGCTGTCAGCAGAGCGCTTAATCCAATGCCGGTTGGGCCGGCGTACGCAGATGCGCCAGCGGCCAAGGCAGCCGCACACGCCGCGCTTATTAACATTCGAGAACCGCCGCAAGCCAACCGATTCGCCGACAAATTTTCCTGCGCAATTGAACCATTCAGTTTCAGCATTTAGACCATTTCCTCCCAGATTGAATTTGCAACCTGCCAAACAACATTCCCGGGTGGCCTTCCCCTCAAAGTGTAGCACCCAGAGTTAATGACCCATGGGCCAAGCTGCGGTTAGGCCAAAAGTTATCCGGGTGAAGCATTCCACTCCCCCCCGTCTCTAACCCCAAGTGTAGTTATCGCCGTGCAGAGTTGCAACTGGAAACAGTCAATAATCACAAATTTCTGATTATCGGGCGTGAAGCTGCCCACTTTTGGCCGGGCAACTGCCGATGGTCGAATCCGCACGCAGTACACATTTATCCAGCGTTTGCAGTGCTGTCGGTATTTATGCCAGGTAGGGAGCGTTTGCCCCGAAGCCACCGGGGTTTGCAAACTTTGTGATGCGTTTGCCCGCGACTACCCCGATCAGCCGGCGGTTGTTGCAGTTGCGGTTGAATTGGGCTGATTTATTACAATTTTCCATATTATCAGATTGCCTGGTGCAAGGCGCAGCGCCGCACGGAGCGACCTCATTGTGCCCGTGCTGGCCACCGGCTGACCGGTGGCGACATTTACTATTTTGTAATTGCCGGGCGGCAAGCCCAGGGCTGGGAGATGAATGGTAACGGTGCCCTTAAATGGCTTGGCAAACTGCCAGGGGCACAGCGAGATCCATGCCTCGCGGGCCGCCGGATCGGTCGTGGGGACGGCTTCGAGATCCTTATAGGCTGGAGAGAGTGTCAAATAGGCGGGCGCGTACCGGGCCAATTCCGCAGCGTGCCGCAGTACTTTGCCCCGGTGATCTCGATAGGCTTCAATGATGGCGTTGTGCCGCCCATTAAACGGGTATACCGCACGAAAGCGATTAAGCCCGACAACGCCCACCTTAATTTCCCGATCCGTCACCACCGTAAAAGCCACATGCAATTTGCGCCAGATCGCCGCGAGCCGGGTGGCTGTCCCCGCCAGCGCGGCGGGCTTGCTGAAGGCGGTTTGATAAGAGAGATACACGGCCACCGGCTGAAACGGATAAACGCCGTGGATTTTACTTAGCACGGGCGTCCAGCGTACAAATTCTGGATAGCCAACATTAAATTCATGGCCACCATGATAGAGAAAGAAATCCATTCCAACGGTTTGAGGTTCGCCGAATCCATAATGACCAAGGAACTGCGGAAACTCGGCATGCAGGCCGGTGGGGCGTGGGGTCCATTCCTCAAAAAGGGGCACCTTGTATGCCTTGGCCAGAGAACCAAAGAGCAACATCAGGCCAGTGTGATCCGCGCAGTCTTCGCAAACGGTTACATGGTAGCGCCGCGCCAGTTGAAAGAACGAATCGGGCAGGTTAAATGCCACCCCTGCGCCGGAATAACCGCCGCCCCAATAATAATACAGCGGTGCCGATGTTATCCGCCGCACCAGCGCGGTCAGGCGGCGGTAAGTTTCAATGACGCTCCAGTTGCGAAAGTGCTGATAAACAGGGAACAGAGGTTCGCCGGGCGCAGCGGCAGGCACGGCATCCCATGAAGTAAAACGCGTATGAAAGCGACCGTTAAAGGCTGCCAGGGAGTGATAGCGCCCCGGCAGCCAGTGGTGAAATTGGGCGATATCCTGTCGCGCGTAACCATTGACACCTCGGCCGCCGGGAGGTGGCCCCCACATATAATCCAGCCAGCCGTAATCCAGGAATGCGCCGCCAAATGCGGGGTTATTTTTAATATGCGAGATGGTCGTGGTGACGAACTTGAAATATGACTGGCGGTTGAAGTGGTTCCACCAGGTGGGCACCCGCGACCGGGCGCCGGATGAGCCGATATCGTAATGCGTAATCCATGCAGGCGGGTTACCACCCCACACCGACAACCAGAACAGCGGAATGATGCGTACATGCGCCGCCGCGGCATTGGCCAGTGTTTGATCCAGGGCGTGAAAATTAAATTTTTGGTACTCAGGTTCCACTGCCGCCCAGGACATGTTAAGTTCCGCGTAGTGGATACCGTCGGCCGCGATGTGGGCAAAGGTACTTTCAGGCCACACCGCTGGTGGCAAGGTGGCCGCCCAGGTAACGGTGGCATAGACCACGGATGGATGAGCGAGGAAGAGCCGGCTTTCCCGACTTAACCGCAGATAGATATAGCTGGCGTTATTGGCAAATACCTCTGCTCCACGCCCTCTGATCGACGCATACGCATAGAGGCTGTCGCCCTTATGGCCCCCCACCGCCAACTGATACATCCCATTGTTGATCTTAATATGTCTGTTGTCTTTGCGACTGGTATTAAAAGTGATACGAACAGTCCGTTGCCCGGCTGGGGTATTGGCGACGGATGCCCCCGGCGGCAGGGTACTAAGCGTTACCTGATGAACGGCCACGCCACGCGAGCCTTGCAACCGCAGATCCGCCCCCCAGTTTTGTCGTCCCGCAAAATCGACACCATTAAGCTTCCAGACACTGGTGCACCACTTGCCATTGGCAGACTCGGGTGACATGGCTGCTGTGCGGCAATAGGGTTGTGTCGGGGAGTTGTATTGTATTTGAATGCCACCTGCAGTGCTGCCGGCAGGCGACCATGCAAACTGCGCCGCCCAAATGGGGGCGCGACTGTGCGCTGAAGCGGCTGTCGATTGTGGCGTTTGGTTTGAAGGCAAGCGACGCGACGCACAACCTGCCGCCAACATGGTGAAGATCAGCATATAAGCCAAGCAAACGACACGACGCATAGCATTGTTCCATCGGTTTGAATTGCTCACGGGCCGTCGGCAGCCCTGTCTTGCCAGTATCCTTCCGGAGATTTATATCCGCCCAAACACGTCCCTGGCCTGTGCACCGGCACACCTTATTGATTGGGTAATACCACATACATGTGTGAATTAATCTGACTGGGCTGCAGGTGGATGGCATCCAGCGATGGATCACCATGCGGGGGCGTAACCCAGATGTTGGATTCATCCAGCGGATCAATATAGAAGCTGAAATGCCCAGCGCTATTGACGGTGTGCGGCTCATAATTGAAGCCACTTTGAGGCTCGCCGACACTGACAATGGCACCTTTAGCGGGCACATGGGAACCTTGGTACACAACCACGCCCGCCACCTGGGTGCATCCCGCCATTGCCAGAATGCCAACCGTCACCAGCGACGCGGCAACGCGGCGAGCGGACGTTAAAAGCGATTGGGTGGAATGCTTCATAACAATGGCAGAATGTACTCGCCCCACTTCGGATTGGCAAAGCGTCCGCCACCCCATGGTTGAAGGGTTGGACGCGCGTGACAGTTTTAGCCGCTGGGCTTGTATGGCGCGATGGCGGCGAGTGGCGTTTGCGATTGTTCGCACCCCACGCCCACGGGCGTGGGTTCCGCATTTTGGTCTCGCAGAACGCGCGTGCACGAGTCACGCGGCTAAATGGGGCTTGCGGACGCCGCGTTTTGGGCAGGGTGCCGTCGTGGGAAATTTTGTAACGCCGGGGTGTCCCTGTTGGAGATTTTTTACGATGCCCGACGGCGTCGCCGCGTCTGCTGTTGGTGCATTTGCGACGTGTATTTGTGTACCCCCCCGCCTTGCCGATATACTTTCCGCGCGTCGATTTGTAAGGGAAGGTAACCTTGTCGGTTCAATTTGCTCATGCTCTGGAAACCTTGCTCAATCGCTGTGTGGATATGGCCGCACTGGTGCAGGGCACCTGCGAGCAGGTGGCGGACGCGCTTATTACGCGCAAGGCGGAAACCGCACAGTCAGTCATTGACAACGAGCAGCAGATCGATGCCGAGGAGGTGCAGATTGAACGGGCCGCGATCAATCTGCTGGCGGAGCATCAACCGACGGCTCAGGACTTGCGCACCGTATTTGCCATTGTGAAGATCAACAGTGATTTGGAGCGCATCGGCGACTGCGCTTATAACATCGCGCTGATGGCACCGGAAATTGCGCAGTCTGGCCAGGAGATACCGGTTGAATTGGCCGGTATGGCCAGGTCAACGCTGAAACAACTGCGCGACACCACTCGATGTCTGGGCCTGAACGACCCATCCTTGGCCGACGCCATCTGTCAGGGCGATGATCTGATTGATGCACTCTACCATCAGATATACAACGATTTGCAGATGCAGATGGCATCGCACTCCAATCGAATACCGGCCGATTTATCGATGATCATGGTCGCTAAAAATTTTGAACGCATAGCCGATCACTGTACAAATATCGCCGAGGAGATTGTCTTTTTGGTGCGTGGACAGATCATTCGCCATGTGCATTAGATGCTTTAGTCCATAGCCGGGGCCGCATGGCCATCGATACCGGGATGATGTTATGGCATCGCGTGGCCGGTGGGCTGGATCGGTTTTGGTGTGCAACGATCAGGCACATTTAGGTGGTTTGTTGAGGCTGGCAGACAGGGCGGGTTAATTTGGCAACCATTGAACTGGAAAACATATCCAAGGTTTATGCCGACGGAACACCCGCCGTGGATCATATCTCGCTGTCGATCCGCGACCGCGAATTTGTTGTGCTGGTGGGGCCATCCGGATGCGGCAAAACCACCACGCTGCGCATGATCGCGGGGCTGGAAGTCATTTCGTCGGGGACATTGAAAATTAATGGCCGGGTTGTCAATGAAGTGGCACCCAAGGACCGCGATATTGCGATGGTATTTCAGAACTATGCTCTGTATCCGCACATGAATGTGTACAAAAACATGGCATTTTCACTGGAAATGCGACGGAAGGAATTGGGCCTGACATCTGCGATGATCGACCAGCGCGTCAGAGAAACCGCCAGATCGCTGGGATTGACAGAAGTGCTGAATCGAAAACCGAAGGCGCTTTCCGGTGGCCAGCGGCAGCGCGTGGCCCTGGGTCGGGCCATCGTACGCAACCCGCAGGCATTTTTATTCGATGAACCGCTGTCCAATCTCGATGCCAAGCTGCGTGTTGAAACCCGCGCCGAGATCAAACGCCTTCACATGAAACTGCGCACCACCACCGTATACGTCACTCATGATCAGGAAGAAGCAATGACCATGGGCGATCGCATTGTGGTGATGAAAGATGGTGTCATTCAGCAGTGCGATTCTCCGCTGGAAGTGTATCAAAATCCGGCCAATCGCTTTGTGGCCGGGTTTGTGGGTATGCCGCCCATGAACTTTATCGCCGGCCGCATTGGCCCCGGCAGCGAATTTATATTTGGAAATCAGATGCTTACGCTGCCCGCTGCGCTGGTGGCCGCTGCCCGGACTGAAAACGCCGCCAGCGTAGTACTGGGCGTACGGCCGGAGCAGATCAGCCCCAAGGCAGAGGGACGGTTTACCGGATCAGGCAACGTGATCAAAGGTGTGGTGCAGGTGATTGAGCCGCTGGGCGATCGGGTTGATATCCATTTTCGTGCCGGTGAGCAGCTAACGCTGATATGCCGCACCGAAACACATCGGGCCATGGGGATTGCGCCCGGTGATGCGGTTGATTTTCATGTTGCCATCGCACAATGCCATCTTTTTGAGGATTCCCCGGCCGGCAACAATATTGTGCTAAAATCTGGCCGCCTTGATCAATCCACTGATCCAGGCGCCGGAAGACTTTCCGCCTGAATGGCAAACTCAGGAAGCATGGAAACATCGGCGCGTATGCACGATTCAGTTTTGAAAAGCGGAGGCTTTACCCCGGATCACCCTGCGGTTTTGCGGGGCGGTTTTCAGCTCCACTCAACCAGCGTTTCGCCCGTCGCCTTTTTGACCTTCCCGAGGAAATAGGGCTTTTCGCCCAGTTCCCGCAGCCCGGTCATGACCACCCGGGTAAAGTTTGGCCTTACCACCAATACAAAGCCAATACCCATATTAAACACATCAAACATTTCATCGGAGTCCACCGGTCCGTGGGTTTGAAGAAAATGAAATATGGGAGGCACGGTCCATGCACTTCGTTTGATTTTGACCCCCATACCGTCAGGCAGCACTCGCGGCAGATTACCGGGCAGACCACCACCGGTAATGTGGCTCATCGCCTTGATCAGCTTTTTGGTTTTATTCTTTTTTAATATTTCAAGAATGCTTTTTACATAAATCCGAGTGGGCCGCAGCAGTTCCTCACCCAGCGTGCAGCCCAATTCTGCCACATGATCGTCGGGGGACATGCGCAGTTTGTCGAAGCATATTTTGCGTACCAGTGCGTAGCCATTGGAATGCAGGCCATGCGAGGCCAGGCCGATGATGCTGTCACCAATTTCAACATCCGAGCCGTCCAGGATTTTTTTTCTTTCGACCACGCCCACGGCAAAACCGGCCATGTCAAATTCACCGGGGGCGTATACCGATGGCATCTCAGCGGTTTCGCCGCCCAGCAGTGCGGTGCCGGCCTGCAGACACCCTTCCGATACGCCTTTCACCATCTCGGTGGTGATGTGCGGGTCTAACTGGTGTACAGCCAGGTAATCAAGAAAAATCAGCGGCTCTCCCCCCTGCACAATAAGATCGTTGACACTCATCGCAACCAGGTCGATCCCGATGGTGTCATATTTTTTCATCTGAGCCGCCACTTTTATCTTGGTGCCCACACCGTCGGTACAGGCGATAAGCACGGGCTCGCGGTAGTTTCGTGCGAAGATTTTTTCGTTAAAATCCAGCCGAAACATTCCAGCAAAACCGCCATATTTTCCCAATACCCGCGGCCCATATGTCCGCTGGCACAGGTGCTTGATCTGATCAACCATGGTATCGCCGGCCTGAATATCCACGCCGGCTTGTTTGTAGGTTAATGGCTTGCTGGCAATCTTATCTGTCTTCATGCGGCGGAAGTGTATCCGAAGCCACCCGATTCGGCGAGAGGCCTGCGACGCCCCTCGCCGAGAGTTGGATGTTTGACAGGCAGGATAGAAGCGCTGGCAATGGCCCGCGGAGCGCGCAGCTTTGCCGCGGCGAGCAAAACGGCGAGGAAAATCGCTTCCAATCAAACCAGCCGCCTGTGCACCCGAACCCGGCCGCAGCGATTCACTTCATACCAGCCTGCCGCCGCTGTGCGCATTGGCTCTCAGAACGACCGGGATTTTCCAGTCGGCGAGCGCGCATATTCTGGCCGATCTGCTGAAGCTGGGACGGTGTCAGGCGTGTTGAAGCTACCGGAAATATATCGGTTTCTTCCACAGCAATGTGATGGGCGTAGAACGTCAGCAGTTGGCTCACCAGAGAGCGGAATTCCAAAAGGTCATCATTTGATAAGAGTCCAGTCGCCAGCCAACTGGCACCCAATTCAGCCAGCCGTTGGTGCATGGCGTCCGCCACATGGTGATCAGCCGCAAGCTCGTCGATTTTGGCCTTCCATTGAGGAGAGTGCCCATCCAAAGCCAAAAGCATTGGGAACAAATCATCTTCCTCATCGCTGTTATGTCGCGGCCCTGCAGTGTGGAAGTAGTTTAGCGCAGTGCTTAAGGCAGGGCGTGTTTCCGCATCCAGGCTGGCACTGAGTGCTACACGCTCAAGCACTCCAAGGAATTTCTCAATCCGGCGATGGCACGCCTTCATAAGCTCGACAGGCTGATCAAAATCGGGTGCGGCCCCCGGTCCGATTTTTATTTCCATGGAATTTGCTCCAACTTGAAAACTGGTTCAACGTCCGCCCGCAGCTCGGCGCGCTGAGCCCTGATACCCTGTTTCCGATTATACGGAAAACCACCCGCGCACTATCCTGCCGCTTATTTCCATGGTCATCGGTCACCCGGACGACTCGTGCGATGCAAGTCTGTGGCAATGATTGCAGGATGCGGCCGTTGCCCTCGGCCGTTATACTTACATTGTGGCCGAATGGGTATGGTGTTCAGGCGGCGGAAGTAATGTAAGGAGACATCGTGCGTCACTGGGTAAAAAAAACGCTGATTACTGGAATGTTGGCATCCATTGGACTGCCGGCCGGATGGGCCGTGGCGGCATCTCCCGTCATTCCGCAGGACATCCTTCCCGTTAAAGCCAAACCGGGTCAACCGGCCGTGGCGATTGTCAATGGTGAGGCATTAAGCGAGAAAAAATTTATCAACTCGCTGGTGTTGCTCGGCGGAATGCCGCTGATGCGCCAGTGGCTTGAATTGACGCTGTTGAAACAGGCTTGTGATAAAGCGGGCCTGCACGTCGGCAAGAAGCAGCTTCAGGCACAGATGGATTTTATCATGGACAACCTTGCAGCTCAAAAAATTCCGGCCAACGAGCGTATGGCCGCGCTGCAGCGAATCCTGGCGGCACGTGGTGAAACGCTGCCATCATTCGAGCTACGGCTGGCACGCACGGCGTACATTGAGGCATTGGCCAAAGGACATGTGCACGTGACGAAAAAGCAGATACAGCTTTCTTATGAAAGTCAGTATGGCCCCAAGGTTCTGGTGCGTGATATTGTGGTGCCGGGGTTTTCGCAGGCCGTTACGGTTCGTGATCTAATAGAGAAAAAACATGACAGTGCGGCGAAAGTTGCCGAAACCTACAGCATCGATAAGCAGTCCGCCGCCAATGGTGGCGAGGTGCTGATCCCCCTTAAGGACACGGCGATCCCAAGCATATTGCGATCTACGGCGGCCCATCTGCGAAAAGGGCATCTCTCCAGCGGAATCCCCATGGGTAATGATATTGATCTGCTGTGGCTCGTGAAAAAGATACCGGCACAAAATGTCCCACTCAAATCGGTGGAGAAGAACATTAAGGCCAGCTTGACAAGAGTATTGGAGTTGCAGTGGGGCGAACGTGAATTGCAGAAATTGGTAGCCGCCGCAAAAATCAAGGTTAAAGACCCTGTGCTGCATGCCCTGTATGGTGAACTGCGACGTGAAATGGCTGCGGAGCGTGCGGCGATGCAAAAATCTAAATCGAGTGCTAATACGCTGTTACCGACTAATACCAATCCCAATGGAAAATCGGGATTGAATCCGGCGAACATCGGCGGAAAATAATAGATAATCCGCGATAGCCATATTGGCTGCGGGATAGAATGGTAATCAAGCGTGCCGAGCTTTGAGTAATAAGCGGGTGCGCTGCGCATTGTAAAGGCGTAACATTATGGCCGGTGGATCAGACACACCCTTCACAATTCCCGTTTCAAGCCGCATTCAGCGGCTGCCCCCCTATTTATTTGCCCGGCTCAACGCGCTGAAGGGAGAGAAACGGCGTGCGGGGCATGACATCATTGACCTTGGCATGGGTAATCCAATTGATCCGTCACCAGATTATGTGGTTGACAAACTGGCAGAAGCAGCCCATGACGCCCGTAATCATCGCTATTCCGCCAGCGTAGGCATTTTTAACTTGCGACGTGAGGTTGCACTGAAATACAAACGCAAGTACGGCGTGGACCTTGACCCCGATAAGGAAGTGGTGGTTACCATCGGCAGCAAGGAGGGCTTTTCGCATTTGATGCTGGCCATGCTGGGTGCCGGTGATACCGTCGTGGTGGGCGACCCCGCTTATCCCATCCACGTCTACGCAGTAGCGCTGGCGGGCGGTAATGTTATCAGTGTACGGCTGGGAAATGACGAGGCGTTTCTGGAACGCATTGAACACGTGCTGCGTAATTTATTTCCGCGCCCCAAACTTGTGATTCTGAATTACCCGCATAATCCGGCCGCGATGACGGTGGAACCCCTGTTTTACCAGCAGGCTGTGGCGCTGGCACGGCAATATGGGGTACTGCTGATTAATGATTTTGCGTATGGCGAAACCTGCTTTGACAACTACAAGGCACCCTCGTTTTTAGCCACGCCGGGGGCCAAAGAGGTGGGCGTGGAATTTTCTACCATGAGCAAACCTTACAACATGGCCGGTTGGCGGGTTGGGTTTTGCTGCGGCAACAGCGAGATGGTGCGGGCACTGTCCACCATCAAGGGGTATTACGACTATGGGCATTTTGCTCCAATTCAGATCGCCAGCATTTTAGCCCTGCGTAAAGGGGATGATTTTGTCCAGGCCCAGTGCGCGGTGTATCAGAAGCGCCGAGATGCGCTGGTGGCTGGCTTGAAAAAGCTGGGATGGGAAGTGGAAACCCCGCGGGCCAGTATGTTTGTCTGGGCCAAGGTTGCACCCAAACACCTTGCAGGCGAAGGCACCATCGAATTTGCCCTGCGGCTGGTAGAAAATGCCGAGGTGGCATTGGCACCCGGGCGCGGCTTTGGTGAAAACGGCGAAGGTTATGTACGCATCGCGCTGGTGGAAAATGAACTTCGCATCAAACAGGCCCTGCGACAGATGGATGCATACCTGAACGGCCGCAAAAAGCATCAGCGTCCCAATTCGCTGGGGGCGGCACCACGGCAGGCAGCCGATGCAGCGGTGGGAGATCATCCCAATATCTGAGATGACCGTCCAACCGATTGCTGGCCGTCATTTATCACTGTGGTATTAATAAATTCAGCAATAACGCGGTTGACGGCGTCGGGTGCTTCCATCGGGCTCAGATGGCCTGCATCTGCAATTTCAACCCACTGCGAACGACTGATTTTCTGCTGCCAGCCTTTCATCAAATCCGGCGGAGTAATAACATCCATGGCCCCTCCCATTACCAGGCACGGGACTTTGATGCTGCTTAAAAGCGCCGTCTGGTCTACCCGCATGGCGGCAGCCATTTGTGCCTGGATCATGCCCACTGGGTTTTGCCGGGCGATGATTCTCCTTACCCGCTCACGCACCGCCTCCGACGCGGTCGGAGCCAGCAGCCGTGCCGGCATCTGTTCGACAAGAGGCGTGATGCCGTGGGCCTGTATATCTGCGATTGATTGAAGGCGTCTCTGCCGGCCATCGGCAGAGTCAGCGGCCGGGTGAGTATCAATTAATATGGCCGCACACGCATCTTTGGCAAAACGATTCAGCAGCGCCAGCAATGCATATCCCCCCATTGAGAAGCCGCCCACAATGCACGGCGGCTTGCAGTTACGAAGGATGTAGTGATGAATATCCTCTGCAAAGGCACTGATTGAACAACGATGAGCCGGGTTGCGCGCCCGCTGGCCGAAGCCGGGCAGGTCCGGTGTGAAAATGCGCGCACCCGTCTTTTTAAGAAATGCCACCTGGCTGGACCACATCTCGGCATCCAGTGGAAAGCCATGCACCAATACGATGTCTGGGATACTGGTCAACACGAACTCCACCTAATTCCATGAACGGCGGCGGAACCAATGCGCCCCGCGAGCCAATCTTACTCGAAAAGAAAACTTTTCAACACTTTTCTGAAATTACTTCCCGAATCGGCACACCCAACAACGGCGGGCGACGCTGGCCAATAATACAAAATGCCTTGCACAACCAACTGGCCACCAAATGTGGTCGCCCCTAAGCAGCGATCGCGACGGCGCGCGAATTGCGGCTGCGCCCTGATGGGTAAGAGCCAGAACCATGCGCAACACCAACTGCCATGGAGTGCTCATGAGTCAGTCAAACAGGAAAGGTACCGGACTCCGGCGGCTCTGCTCGCGGCGGCAATGCCAGTGAGCAAACGCCATTTCACGCCTTTATTTCGGGCCGATTTTCTGCCGGCCAATCCACATGAAAAAATTGGCCCGAGGGCGAATCCACGCGTTCGTAGGTGTGGGCACCGAAATAATCGCGCTGCGCCTGAATTAAATTAGCAGGCAGAACGGCCGAACGATACGCGTCATAATATGCCAGGGCCGACATGAATGCCGGAGCGGGAATGCCATTGTTGGCGGCCAGCGTTACCACTTTGCGCCAGTCATCCTGGCCATTGTGAATTTGCCGCCGAAAGTATGGGTCCATTAACAGGTTAACCAACTGTGGATTCGCCTGATAGGCATCGGTGATTTTCTGCAAAAATTTTGCCCGGATGATGCAGCCGCCTCGCCAGATGGAGGCGATGGTACCAAAATCGAGTTTCCAGTTGTATTCCTTCTGGGCTTCACGCATCAACTGAAAGCCCTGAGCATAAGCGCAGATTTTTGAACAATACAAAGCCTGGCGAATGGCTTCAATAACGGCTTTGCCAGCCCGCAGTTTTTTAATGGTTGGACCGCGTAATTTCTTCGATGCGATCAGCCGTTCACCCTTAATGGCGCTCATGCAGCGGGCGAAGACGGCCTCGGCAATGGAATTGGCCGGTATACCCATATCCAGGGCATTGGCAGCCGTCCATTTGCCAGTACCTTTTTGCCCGGCAGCGTCCAAAATGACATCCACCAGGAATTTTTTCTTGTTGCGTGGGTCCTTCTGCTGGAGAACATCGGCGGTAATTTCAATCAGATACGAATCCAGTTCCGTCTTATTCCAGGCGGAAAAAATTTCTGAAAGTTCGTCCGGTTTAAGCCCCAGCAGGGATCGCAGCAGAAAATATGCCTCGCTGATGAGTTGCATGTCCACATATTCAATGCCGTTGTGAACCATTTTCACATAGTGCCCGGCTCCGTTAGGCCCCAGATAGGCGGTGCATGGAACCCCGCCCTGAACTGGCTTGCCCGGCTCGGCACCTGGAATGGGTTGGCCGGTTTTGGCATCTACTTTGGCGGCTATCGCCGTCCAGATCGGCTCCAGATGTTTCCATGAATTGGGATCACCACCCGGCATCAGTGACGGACCAAATCGTGCGCCAAGTTCTCCGCCCGAAACGCCAGAACCGAAAAATTTACATTTGCCGGAGTATTCCTTCTCGCGGCGAATGGTATCTGTCCAAAGGCTGTTGCCAGCATCCACCACAATATCGTCGGCATCCAGACCAGCCTCCAATAGCTGCTGCACAATGCTGTCTACCGCCGGCCCTGCCTTTACAAGAACAATAATCACCCGCGGCCTGACAATGGCAGCCACAAATTCCTGCAATGTCTGGCAGCCAATAAGCCGCCCCGGTGTGGTGGGATTTTCCTTAATAAATTCGTCCGTGACGCTGGTAGTTCGGTTGAACACGGCAATGTTAAAGCCGTGATCGGCAATATTAAGTGCCAGGTTTTTTCCCATAACCGCCAGTCCAATCAGGCCGACGCGTGTTTCTGCAGATGCCATTTCGTTTAACTCCTCAAGTGCACATCAATCCACCGGCCATCAACGCTTTTCTCTGTTCCGGCAAGGTCAAATGCTATCACAATATGAGCTGTCAAACCAGATGGAGGCAGGCGGCTCGCCCAGCCATGCCGACACAATTTGCGCAATTTATTTTTCCGTGCTGCTGCATGGGGACAGACCAGCCACCCAGCGGCGTCGCCTATGGAGCGATGCGCAAAAATGCAGAGCCTGATATTGCAGAGTTCAAATTGATGCCGCCCACATCCAGAACGGATGTTCGCCGATGGCGGCGTCAAAATGGTGGCCCGCCGCCCGGGCCAAACGGTGGGCCACCTCGGCGTCGCCCGCCACCACCGTCCGGTCCCCATCCACCACGCATGCGCCGCCCTCCAGGGTGCTTGAAAAAACTCCTGTCGGGTCGGCCGCGGAAAAAACGACTGATGAAGGGAAATTCGCCTGTAACAACATAATAATACGTTCCACGCGGGTATTGCGGTGTTACGCCGAAGCGACCGTTGGCGGCATCCAAATCACCATGACCGGCTGCATATTCAAAATCGCCCGTGTAGCGACCGTCATAACGCCCGCCCGGGCCTGCGGGTGGACTGGGCCGATTTCCCGTTTTGAGGCGATAACTGGACCGCAACTGCCGGACCTCGCTGTGAGCGTCATCTGCCCGCACGTAGCCCCACGGGCCATATATTGGAAAGCCATCTGCGGCGTAACCGATCAGCGTGACCTTGCCCCAACCGTGCAACATGCGGATCAGCTCGGTCGGAATTCCATGATAATGGTAGGTGCCGTCATGCTGCACATGGGCATGACTGGCATCAAGCCCCAGATTACCGAAGCCGGTAAGTACGGCTCTGTTCCATATGGAATTTCGTTCATGATGCCAGAAACTCGCGGTGCCGGGATCAAACACGACGCCATCAAGCCCCACGCCGAAAACTTCCCAGTTGTGCACCGGTGTCAGGCGTGAATCCTCATGCGGATGCAGCGGCATACGAAAATGAAAATGCTGCGGACGAATTGCATTAGGGCATCCGCGATCCGGAAACCTGCCAACTTTGTGATCCGGTATGCCGTTACTGTCGCAGTAGCGATAGTTTCCATGCACATAAAAATGCACATGGCTTTTGTACCTCGGGAACACATCGCACGGTTCGAGCCAATTGGGCCCCATGCGAACCTGCGCCGGTGCCGATGTAACACCCCACCCTTGCGCGCCGGCCAATGTAATTAACGCCATCCAGTTACGCCTGTCCATTAATAACGCCATGTTGCACACTCCTGCTAAACGCACTCATACAGGAACGCACATGGGCATGGCAGGTTGCACACCGTATCCGGTTGCCACAGTCGTTAGCCTGCTATTACCCAGGACATTTCAACCCATTTGTGCCGGGCCCCCACTGATTCAGGCCAAAAATTGTCCAGTCGCAAGGGAAGGAAAACCTAGTGTAGCGTCCCTAACGATTCTTTACACTTGGCAACCTTTGCCAAGATTGTATCTGCATCCTTGGTCCAGGTAAAGATTTTAGGGTTGGCGTTATGAGCAGTGAGATATTGTTCAATCGCCTTAACCAAGGCTGGCACACTCGTAAAGACGCCGC
>Ga0209012_1001141_pt1 | contig 29733 bp, 22 predicted proteins | sample RS3BMetagenome_FD_184735 | JGI IMG/M metagenome (GOLD analysis project Ga0209012, IMG submission 184735) | Ferric oxide microbial mat and aquatic microbial communities from Rainbow Spring, Yellowstone National Park, USA - RS3B (SPAdes) (version 3) ...
GACAAGGCGCTTGCTGAGTGAGGGCGCGCAAGGCCGGCTTCGGGAGAGGGTGCGAGAAAGCATGCCGAGTCTGTTCGAGGACGTGGTGACCGAGGGCTGGATGCGCGGCATGGCGGAGGGTAAGGCGGAGGGTATGGCGCAGGGTAAGGCGGAGGGTATGGCCTCGGCCATCCTGGGCCTCCTTCAGTGGCGCCACCGCGAAGTGACCGGCGCCGTCCGCGAACGGATCGCGGGGGAGCGGAACGCGGATGTCTTGCAGGGCTGGCTCCTGTTGGCGGCGGACGCGGACAGCCTGCAGGCCTTTGAAGCCGGCATGGGGGGTGGGACGCGAGCGGGTGGCCACAATTGAGCGGCGGGCGTCGCTGCATCTGGCCGGGGTGCCATGTGGCTGCTGCCCTCCGTTAACCCTGACTTTCGCAAAGATCCGACTCGGGCCTTGAGCCACCAGCGCGCCGACCGATCGTCCCGGCCCGGGCGGTCGTTGGAGGCGGCCCGGCAGCGCAACGGGCCGTTGGGCATGCGCGATCCATTGCGAGATTCAGGATGAAGGGCGCCTCGGCGGAGGCGGCCGGGTCTGTGCTGACGGTGCAGGTCGCCGGGATCGAGAACCGGGGGGCCTGGCTCAGCGCCGACCCCGGAGTGGCGGGGGAGGAACTCCGGCCACGCCTCGGGTGCGGCGAGCGCCCCCGGTGCCCCGGCGAGCCGCCTGGCGTGAAGGCATGCATGGCGCCGAGGTGGGCGAAGGCTGCCCGCACCCCGCGGGTCGTCCCAATCCGCGGCGACGCCCCCCACCCGGGCGAGGAACGGCATGTGGCTGCTACGCGGTGGCGGTCACGGGACCGGAGGGCCCGGCGCACCGGCCGGCGTCACGGCCCACCCCGCGCGGCCGCGGCGCCCCCACCCCCCTCAGACCAGCCCCGCCCGAGCCAGCCGTTTTATCAGCGCCACCTTCCCGGCGTGAGCCTCCCGCATCTGCCGCACGCGCCGCGCGAACCCGTCCGGACGCCCCTCGCGCGCGGCGAGCGCCTTCAGGTCCTGCAGTTGCCGCACGGCCTCGTCGTACTCGGCCGGCTTCTTGGTGACGATGCGCGTCTCCACATCCCTCCAGGCCTCCTCCTCCCGCGGCGCGAGCGCGTTGAGTCGGTCCTCCCGCGCGATCGCCGCCTCGCGTTCCCGCCGTGCGGCCTCCTCCGCCGCCCTGGCCGTGGCCTGCCGCTGGCGCTGCGCCCGCCGCTCCTCCGCCGCGCCCAGCAGGTCCCCCGCCGTCCGGCGTTCCCCCTCCGCCGCCACCGGGGCCGCAGTGGCCCGGCGGAACCGCTGCAGCAGTTCGGCACCCAGATGCGCGCCCTCCCCGACAGCCGCCCGCAGCAGCAGGGCGTTCTTCTCCGCGGCCGGCAGGCGGTCGATCCACTCGGCCAACGGGCCGTCTGCCCCGTCCCCCGCAACCGGCGCGGCCGCGCTGGCCTCCGCCGCCACCGCCAGCAGGTCTGGACCGATGCGCAGGAAGTCGGCGAGGCTCTGCAGCGCCGCCGACGGCGTCCCGAGCAGGGCCGGCACCGGCGGCTCGACGTCCTCCTCCTCGAGTTCCCCGGACTGCGCGCACAGCAGCCACGCCAGGTAGAGCGCGCGGAGATCCCCCGAAGCCAGTTCGCCGCGGACCGGGACCAGCGACCCGAGCAACCCCTCGCCGTCGCTCTCCCAACCCCCGCCCTCGTCCTCGGACGTCATCTCCACGATCACGTGCGTGTCCGTCGCCCAGACGTCCGCGGAGTCGCCGACGCAGTACCACTGCGCCGCCTGCAGGCCGAGGAGGGCGCGCGGCAACCGCAGCGTCAGGCGGTGCGTCCCCCAGTTCGCCACGTACAGGTGCGCGTCGAAGTACCGCTCCATCAACTTCCGGGGGTCGCCGCGAAAATCGCCGAAGTTGTAGGTGTTGACGAAGCGGGTCGATGTGACCTCCGCGCGCGAGGACAGGCCGCGGACCTCCGCCAGTTGCTGGGCGCCGAGCGGGCGGTCCACCGCGAGGAACTCGTAGTACTGGTACTCGCTCATGGTGCACTCTCCCGGCGGCCCTATTCGAGGAGGCCACACCTGCTCCTGGCACCGTGTCGATCGGCGATCGATCGCCGCAGGGCCCCGGCGCGCCGGGATCACGGCCGGCCCCCCCGCCGCCGAGCGGGGAATGGGCGTATGGCCGCGTCACCTGACGCGGCTTCGTCGGTGGCGGCCTGTGCCGACCGAGTCCGGCCCCCTGCACCACCGGGGGCCATCAGGGCAGGGGCACAGCCACCGCCGCCATCCCGCCGGCCGGCACCCGCACCGACCGTCCCGCCGGGCGTCGTGGGCGAGCGCGGGGCCCCTTGAGGGACAAGGCCGAAGCCTGCGCGCACCGCAAAAGGGGACTTGTGGCCGGACGATGTCGTCCACGCCCTTCCACTTCGCCGAAACCGTCCGGGGCGCACACCCGTCCGCGGCCCCGAGCAGGGCCTCCATCAGCACCGACACCCGCGAGAGCGTCATCGCCGACAACTCGACCTCCGCGTCGCGGACCGTCAGCGAGCCCATCGCCTGCCGCGCCCCCGGCCCGTCGATGAGGGGCCGCCGGCCCTGCGGATAGGGCCGAAACCAATCCAGCACCGTCTCGTCGGGCCCTCCGCCCGTCTGGAAGAACTCCGGCGCGCCCCGGCGCTCCAGCAGCCTGCGCGCCACGCGCGGGCCGCTCCCGGGCGCGACCGCCACCGTGACCGCCGTGACGGTCAACGCCTCCTTACCGTCAGGGACATCGTCGCTCGGACCGTTTTGGCGGATGACCCGGACCAGTTCGGGGGGCGTCAGCCCGGCGGGACCGGCGAGGCGTGCCAGCCACTCCCCCGGGCCGCCCACCGGCTCGGCCACGGACCGTGTGTGGCGCAACGCCTCCGGGACAGCCGGCCGGTCGCCGGCCCAGGCCAGGGCACCGTAGAGATACTCGGCCGCGGCCTCCCGCGCCATCTCGACCATGGGCGGCAACGAAGGGGCGATGCGGGCCCGCTGCAGCGCACCATCCCCGGCGACCCGGTCCACCGCCCCGAACATGTGCCTCAGCCCCCCCTCGCCCAGGGAGAGCCATGCCCCGAGGAAGGCCTCTCGGCCATCCGGCTGGCGCCAGACCGCAAACACCGTGCCACACGCCGACACGCGCCAGACCTCGGGTCTCGGCCCGTAGCAGGCGAGCATGTCCCAGGAACGGTCGAAGTCAACCCCCTTGCCGCCACGCGCCTCCCGCCGCTCCGGCGCTCCCTGCGCGCCCCCCGCCGCGCCCTGGCGCCGGCTCTGAGGCCCGCCCGACCGACGCGCATTCGCCATCACCGCGTCCCCCCGCTCTCCGTGACGAGGCCGCCCATCGGCGGACGGGGGTGACCTGCCTTCCGGGCGGCCGGTGCCCCCCAACCGCAGCGCCGCATGGCCAAAGGCGGCGGACGACCCGCCATGCTCCACCGTTCCTCGGCGCCGCAGACACCGCCGACGCCCGCGCCCCGTCACGCCCCGTGGCAGCGCTTGTACTTCTTGCCGCTGCCGCAGGGGCACGGGTCGTTCCGGCCCACCGCATCCCGGCGGGACGCCCCGCGGCGCCCCGCCGCCGCGGGCGCGGCCGCAACCGGCTCGGACCCCGGCGCCACCTCGCGCAGCGCCGCCCGCGCACCGGCCGCGATGGCGCGATTGCCGCCCGGGCGGCGCTCTGCCAGGGTCAGGGCCGTCCTCCAATGAGAGATCGCCGCGTCCCGGTGCCCCTCCGCCTCCGCGATCTCCGCCAGCACGGAATGCAGTTCCGCCGACTCCGGGCCCCGGCGGGCCGTGTCGGCGAACGCGTGGGCCGCTTCAGGGTCGCCCATGAGGAACCACTGCTGGGCCAGAAACAGCGCGTCGGCGGGCGTCGCGCCCCCCTCGGCCACCCGGGTCTCCGTCTCCTCGATCAGGTCCTTCACCGACAGGCCGAACGGGCCCCAGGGCATCGGGTCGAAGAATTGCACGTGGTCGTGCCATTCCGCCCCCTCCGGCGGCACCGCGCCCGCATGGCGCGACGCGGCGTGCCCGGCCCCGTGGTCGTCGCCCAACGGGCAGCCCCGCTCGTCGTGGAGGCGATTCCATCGCCTGATTTCGGCGTCGATGTCCATGCTGGCGTTCGGGCCCGACCGCGCACGGCCTGCGGCGCCGCAGGAGCGGCAGACGAAGCGCGGCGCCGGCAGGACATCGCGGGCGAGGTTCACGCCCATCCGGTCGGAACGCCGGCCGGTGCGGCCCCAGCGCACCCTGGGCGGCAGCCCCTCGGGCCGGGGGCGCCCGGAGCCATCGGTACCGTCCGGGCTCGGATCCTCGCACACGTTGATGCGCCGCACGTCGTACACATGCACGCGCGCGCACACCCCGCACTGGAGGGCGGCGCGCAGGGGCCACGCCGGCTTCTCGCCGTCGGTGGGGGTGTGGGCGTGATGTGTGTCTCGGCGCGCCTGCGCACCCAGGTCGGCCCGCACGGCGGCGATGCCGGCCGGAACCGCCCGGCCCAGCACCTCCTCCACCGTGGCCATCCGCAGCAGTTCCTGGCCGATCTCTCGGTCCCCAGGCCTCCACAGCGCCAACAGGGCGGCGAGGGCCGCCGGCGAGCCGGTCTCCGCCGCCGAAGCGGCGGCATCCGGCCAGAGCAACCGGTCGGTGATCAACCGCGGCAGGGCGGCCGCCAGTTCGGACCCCGCCTCCGCCCAGGGCATCTCCTGTATCAGCCAGAGCGCGACGTGGCGGCGCAGCGCCTCACGCACCTGCGGGGGCGTGTCCGTGTCGGGGATCCGCGTCTCGGCCGGCGCCGTCCCGGCAGCCCCCTGCCCGTCCCCCTCCAACAGCCGGCGCAGCTGAGGCGCCACGCTCGGCGAGAGGAACCGGCCGAGGGCGGTCAGATGGTCCAGGCCCCTCGGGGTCCGTACCAGGGCGGCGCATACCGCCTCATAAAGAACGGCGGCGTCCTCGCCCAGCAGGGCGCCATCGCGTTCCAGAGCGGCGACCGCCGCCCGGGGGGCGATTGTGCACAGCCGCAGGTGCATCAGGGGGGAGGGCCCCCCGGACCAGGAACCACCGTGGTCAGTGCCGCCCGAAGCCGCGGCGAGGCGTCTGGCCGCGTCGCCTGCGCCCGTTGTCCCGACCCCGCCGCCGGTCGTCCCCGGGGTGCCCGCGTCGCCCTCCCCCGCCAGGACCCGCATCAGGGCGCGCACCGGAGCCGTCCCGCCGCGCCCCGCCAGTCGGGGATACCACGGCGGGGGATCGCCGTAGACGCCCGACAGCAACGCGAGTCCCCTCTCCGCCGGATCGCGTTCGGGGATCGCCCTGTCCGACGCGTCCAGCGCCCCCCCAAACAGACTGGCAGAAGGGTCGGCCAGGGGACCCCACCAGTCCACGGGATGGGCGATGGCGCTGTACAGACTGACGGCCAGGGCCCAGACCCCCGCATATGGCGCGCGGTTCCCTCTCGTACCGGACTGAGGGCCAAGCGCGAAGACGATCTGCGCCACGTCCACATCCGCCAGCAGCGCCAGGCAACGCCGGCGCGCCCCGTCCAAAAAGGCCGACTGCCCGGCGAGGCCCTCCGGGGCCGGCGGGAGCGAGCCCTGCAGGGCCCGCAGGGCGCTTTGGAGCGACGCCGTGCCGCGGGCCGGTTCCCTGCCGTCGCGCACCAATTCCCAGGGCGGCGGCACGGCGGCCCGCCAGCCGCGGAACGTCTCCCGAAGGGGATCCGCGCCCGAGCGGGCACGGCCGGGGGCACCCGGTACCGCGGGCGCCCCGGCGGCGCCACCCGCCTCCGAGCCCTGCTCCTGCAACGCCGCCGCCAGCACGGACGCGGTCTCGCCCACCAGCAGGGCGCCCTCCAGGGCGGAGACGACGCCACCGCCCGCGAACGCACTGATCGTGGCGATGGGCATGACCGCCGGCGCAGCCGCCGCCACCGCGAGCAGGCCTCCGATCTCGCCGCCCTGGGGATCCGCCTTGTCCCAGAGATCGGCGCCGGCGGCGGCGAGATGGTCCGGCCGCAGCGGCAGCAGGGCATGGGCGACGGCACACCACTGCGCGACGGGGACCTCGCCCGCCCGCGCCGCCCACTCCTCCGCCGCCGAGACCCAACCCGCGCGCGCCGCCATCTCGGCCAGCACGGGCCGATAGGCGTCGGAAACACTCGCCCACGCGGCGCGCACGGCTCCGGGGTCCGGCGCCCAGCAATCCGTATACAGGATGTGCGATGCCAGGTGGGCAGCCTGTTCGTGCGGTCCGACAAGCACCGCAAGCAACCCGTCGTCCCCCGCCAGGCGCTGGGCCGCCCACCACGCCACGTCCTCGTCCGGGTGCTCGCAGAGCCGCAACAGGTCCTCGCGCGTATACTGGCGCGCCCGCCGGTCTGCGGTTCCCGCGCCCTCCGCCTCTTGGGACGTCCCGCCCGCGGTCACTCCGCCCGCATCAGACATCCGTCAACCCCCCGGATTGCCGCGGCTCCCGCGGGGCCGGCGGCCGATGCGTCGGCATTCGACGCCCGCCGCCCACCCCCCCTCCGGCGCGGCCGGCAGCCGGGGGCTCCGCCCCGCCGGGGGCGTGCCCACGGCGCGCCGCCCCACCTTCAATGTCCGCCACTATCCCATGCCTGAGGTTCGGTTCGCACCACCCCCGGACACGGGGAGGGCGTAGGCGGCTCCTCGACACAGAGTGAGTACAGATCGGAGACGCCGTGAGCGCCGCTCCGTTGGGAGCGCGCGGCCCCCCGGCTATGCCCCGTCCCGCCGGACATGCACGTAGTATGCCCCGACCCGGAAGCCCCTGCCGTCCACGAACCACGTCTGCAAAGTGGTGGGACCGGCCGTCAACGGAACATGGAACGTGACCTCGGCGGCACCGTCGGGGGCGGCCTGGGCCCACTCGCGATCGCCGACGCGCAGCCGGGCACCCCGGACGGGCAGGGCCCGGCCGCCGGTGTACAGGCCCCAGGAGGGCTCGGCCACGGCGTCCCTGCGCCAGGGCACGTCGTCACCCTCGATCCCGGCCGCCAGGGCGTGCCCCGCCTCCCGCGGCCAGCGCCGCAACTCGACCGCGTAGGTGCCGGCCGAAACGACGTCGACCTCCCAGTGGCCGTTGGCGGCCATGCCCTCCCGGATCTGCCGCTGGTTCCAGGGGCACTCGCAGTCGGCGTTGCGCCAGTCGTGCCCGGTCAGGCGCACCTCCGGTTCGGCCTCGGCGCCGATGGTGATCGGCACATCCGCGTCGAACTGCGAGGAGACGGCGGCCCACCACGTCTCGTACTCGTGGCGCAGGTCCGATACGACCTCCGGGTACCGGTCCGCCACGTCCGTCCGCTGCTCGGGGTCCGCCTCCATGTCCAAGAGCGCCCGCCCGCTGATCAGGCGCCAGCGGTCCGTCATCACGGCGCTCTGCCGCCACATGAGCGGGCGCGCGATGCGCTGCGAATCCGTCACCACGGCGCGGTCCGGCCAGGGGTCGTCCCGGCCGTACATCAGCGGCACGAGGCTCCGGCCGTGGAAGGTCCGCCCCGGCGGCACCGGCACACCGCAGAGGTCGAGCAGGGTGGGCATGACGTCCACGTTCGCCGTCAGACGGTCCACGTCGGCCCCCTGCGGCAACCCGCCGGCCGGCCAGCGGACGAAGAAGGGCACGCGGTGGCCGCCGTCGTAAGGAAAGCCCTTCACGCCCCGCATCCCCGCGTTGTAGCCGCCGGTGACGAAGCCCTCCGGGTCGACGGAGGCGCCCGCGCTCGAGCCGTTATCCGTCATGAAGATGAGGATCGTGTCATCCTGCAGGCCCAGATCCGCGAGGCGCGCCCGCAGCCGGCCGAAGTTCTCGTCGATGCAGGCGATCATGCCGTAGAAGCGGGCGCGGGCGTCCGGCACCCGGCCCCGGTAAGGGTCGACATAGCGGGGCTCCACGTTGAAGGGCTCGTGCGGGGCGTTGGGCGTGAGGTAGCAGAAGAAGGGCCTGTCCCGGTGGTCCTCGATGAAGCGCATCGCCTCGGCGAACCAGACGTCGGTGCAGTACCCGGGAAAGCGCCTGGGCTCGCCGTTGACCAGGTAGGTGTCGTCAAAGTAGTCGTTGCCCCAGTGGTCCGGCGTCTGGCTGATCCCGCCGCCGCCGTGGACCACCGTCACGTCGAAGCCGCGGTCCTGGGGGCGGTAGGGGTGCGCGTCCCCCAGGTGCCACTTGCCGAAGATCCCCGTGCGGTACCCCGCCCCGCGCAGCGCCGCCGCCAGGGTCCACTCGTCCTTGCGCAGGAGCGACCGGCCGCCGATGGTGTGCCAGACGCCGGTGCTGTTGGCGTAGTGCCCGGTGAGCAGACCCGCCCGCGTCGGGGCGCACGTCGGCCCGACGTGGTAGTCGGTGAGCCGGAGGCTCTCGGCGTGGAAGGCGTCGAGATGCGGGGTGCGCAGGATCGGGTTGCCGGTGCACCCCAGATCCCCGTACCCCTGGTCGTCGGTGAGGACGAGGACGACGTTCGGCCGGCGCGAAGGTGCCCTTCTCCCCGGTAGCCCGCCCGCGCCCGGCGTCAAAGGGGCCGCCCGCTTAGGGCGAGGGTGGCAGGGCGGCCACGTTGCGCGCGTTGCGGCATCAGGGCGTTCGCCGGTGCGCTCGTTATCCAGGTGAACACCGCGGCGCATCCTCCCTGCAGAGACGTCGGCTCATCGCGACAGGACCAGGGGCGGTGCACGCGGTCGCGGCGCGTGGGTGGGCCCCCGCCACGAGGTGCCTTCCGTCCGCCGAGGTGGGGAACCTGCCGGGGCGCGTGCGGATCGGGGGAGGCGTACGGGACATGCGGCGGTGCCGGACTGGTGCGACGCGGGGGATGCGTGGAGCCGGCATTTCTGAGCGGTATGTCCGGCCGTCGAGGGAGTGCGGCGCTTGACCGCCGGAGAAGAGGCGCTTTGTTCGCGTCAGGTGGTTCACCCTGGGGCTGTACGGCGCATTCGCGACGGGCCCCGCGATCCACCAGACTGCAGATATTGGTGCCCATGGCCACTGCGACGCGGAGGCGCCGGCGGCAACCGACTTCAGAGACCCCTCACCCGAACGAAATCCAGGTCTTATCGGCCGGATACGCCGCCCGGGCCTGCGGCGGTGATCGGCGCCTCCACCCATATCCGCAACGCACGAACGTGCTGGCAGGCCGCGGTACGGTCGAGGCCACCCTCCTCCGTGCTGGCGTGAGTGTAACGGAACTCGACGGCGAACGGGGTAAGAACTAAGAACGGCCAGGGCATCCGGACACCGGCAGAGGATGATCCCGAGTTCTTGCACCTCTGCGCATAGCCCGTCGATGTCATGGGTGCGCCGAATGGCGACCCCTTCGAGGACGAGCACCGCTTTGAGGAGTTTCTCCATCGCCTGTTGCGCGCGCGTGGAATCCCACCGGCTCGTCGGAGATGTCTGGATCCGGCGCCAACTTGAGCAGCACGGCCTCGTCCTCCCGGGCCTTGTCCAGGAAGAGGCGGGCGGCGTCACCGGCCGTCAAAGAGCACCCTCCCCTCCGTTAGGGCCCGTTGCAGCACGCTTCCAGGGAAGCGTAGCCCAGTCGGCGACCTCGGCCTCACTGGCCACCAGCACGTCCGCCGAAACGCGCAGCCCGCGTAAGGCGCGCCGCAGTCGTACGGCTTCCGCGCGCCGGCCATGCACATCCGGCCGGATGACCAGGAAATCGAGGTCGCTCTCTTCGTTGGCGTCGCCTCGCGCGTATGAGCCGAAGAGAATGACGCGTGCCGGAGCGGCTGCCTCGCCCAGGATGCGCGCCGCCTGAGTGACCGTCCCCCCAGGCGACGACCCGACGACCCGGATTGGAGCACCGACTCAGCGTTTCTTTCCCCCCACCCTCAAAGACCCGGCCCCGTCCTCCGACGCATGGTTCATGGAGGGATGGGCCATGCCCGACGTCCATGACGCCGCCCCCAGCGCCCCAGGGCCGGCCAGACCCGCATCCGGCCCGCGCGGCTGGGATGCGCTCACCCCCGCGACGCGGCGCTTCTTCTTCAATTTGGTCCGGTTCGGCTTCCTCACCGCCCCGCAGGCCGCCCGCCTCGACGGTCGTGCGCGGATAGCGCTCGGCACCGAGTGCACCGCCCTGCGCAATCTCGGGCTGTTGCGGACCCTGCGCCCGACGTCCTCGCGCGGCCAGCACAAGATTTACACCCTGGCCCCGCCCGCCCGCGGCTTCATCCGGGCCCTGCCGGAGGCGCCGCCACGCACCCGCGCCGCGCTCGATCGCGTGGACGAGGTCCTGGCGGCCGTGGACATCGCCCTCGAACTCGAGGCACAGGGCGCCGGCCGTTGGCAGACATGGGCGGAGCACGTGCGGGCCCATCCCCCCGACCAGGCGCCGCCAAACGAGCGGCTGTCGCACTCGTTGTCGCCGGTCGGGGTCCTGGAGGAACCCGGCGGCCGTCTCCGCCCCGTGTGGGTGCTCCTCCAGCCCCGCGCCCCCGCGGTGTTGCGGCGGCAGGAGCGGGCCCTCTGCCTGCGAGGTCCCCTGGACTTCGGGACCGTCTACGCCCTCCCCGAGCTGTGCGAGGCGCTGGAGGACGCGTCCCTGCACGCGACGGTCGAGGCCAGGACCCCGCCGCACCTGGGCGGGCGCCGCCCACTGTTCCCGGGGTGGTGGCAGGTGGGCCTGGACAGCGCGAGTCCGCGGCAACGCCACAGGGGCGACCGGGCCCGGGTGTCCGACCGGCCGTCGCTCGGGCCGACGCCGCTGGCCGTGCTCACCCACCTCGACCGCTTCGGGCACGCCACGGCGGCCCAGGTGGCCCGCGCGCTGGCCTTCGGCCCCCAGCGGGCACAGGCCGTGCTCGCGCGCCTGCGGCGCCAGGGTCTCGCCCAGTGCCATGCCAAGGGCCACAACCAGCCCAGGGCGTGGTCCGCGACGCGCGCCGGTCTGGCCGTCATCGGCTCCCGGCGCCTGCCCGTCCCGCTCGAACCCCTCCACCGCAGGCACACCCTCGCCCTGATCGACCTGGCGAACGATCTGATGCGCCAGACAGGCGGCACCTGGGAGACGGAGCGCGAGTTGCGGACTCAGCTGCTGCGCGCCGACCGGCGCCACCCGCCGGCGCCGCCCGACGGGCGGCTCAGCCTGCCCGACGGCAGGCGCGTCGGTATCCAACTGCAGCTCACCATGGGCAAACCCAACCGCCAGTACCTGGAGGCCTGGCCGCTCCGTTCCCGCGGGCACTGCGAGGAGGTGTGGTTCCTCTGCGCCCCGGAGGTCGCCCCGGCCTACCGCCGCGCGATCAACCCCGCGGAGGTGCTCTTCATCCGGGTGATGGAGTGGGTCGCGCCGGACCACTCGGCCGGCCTTCCGGAGACGCACCCGCGACACCGTCGGTGACGGCCCGACGAGCCCGACGCGGATGCGGACGGGCCCCGCCACCCCTGGGAGCCGGCGACAACCAGCCCACCGCTGCGGCGGCACGTTCCGCGCCGGTCGTGTCCTCACGGCCCGTCCGGTGTGAGCGCCCACCGGACGGGCTGGCTGCGGCTGTGGGGTTGTAGGCGTCATCTGTGACGGGCTCCCGCTGTTCCGCTCTGGTACGTGCCGCCGGCGCAGGAGGGCAACGGCCCGTGCCCGCTGGGGGATGGGCACGAAGTAGGCGCCGGTCGATGGATTCGGAGTGGATCGGCCGGCCATTTCGGTTTCGATCGGCCGGCCATTTCAGCTTAAGTCGGCCAGCCATTTCGGAGCGGCCAACTAGGCCGGAGCCATTGGGACAGAGGGCAGGGGCAGCATCAGGGGTGGGAAGGGCAGGGGTGGCCGACCTTGACCGAAACAAGTGGCCGATCTGACCGAAGTAGGCGCCGGTCGAAGACAGCCCTTGCTGTGGGCCGCCGCGCCACCGGGGGCGGGTCTGGGCAGTGCGCCCGCCGCCCAGACCGCCCGCCACCCTCATCAGTCCCTGAACACCCGGCGCTCCCCCGCGCGGTGGGCGTCGACGCCGGCCCTCAGCCGCCGCAGGCCCTCCTCCGCCGTGATCTCCCCCTCGATCATGGCCGCAAGTGCCTCGGAGCCGCCGGGGAGCGCGAAGAGATGCAGCGGCTCATAGAGGGGATCCGTCGCCGCGCTCAGATCCAGCAGGCACTCCTTGCCCAGGGGCAGGGGTTGCGCCATCCAGGCGCGCATCGCCTCCGGGGTGCGGTGGGCCGGCAGGTCGTCGAACTCCGAGACGGGTCCCTGCGTGAAGATGGACTGGGCGACCGCGAAGGCCGCGGTCGGGTCGGGCGCGGTGCCGGGGATTTGCAGCGCGTAATGGAACCAGTAGCGGACCGGCGGGTCCGAGCGGCGGAAGCGCGGCATCGGGACGACGCCCCAGCGGATGGGCCGGAAGCGGGGGTCCCGGAACCAGTGCGCGGGGTGGCCGGCCTGCATGATGTAAAACACGTACTCGCCCGCCAGAAACCGCCCGAAGGCCCAGTCGGGCTCCTGGTAGGGCGCGGTGAAGCCCTGCCTCTGCCAGTCCTGGACGAAGGCCAGCGCCTCGCGCACGGGTTCCAGGCGGTCCCGGGTCGCGCCGAGTTGCTCCGCGACCAGCGCCACCTCCCATGCGTTCGGGCTGCACATGTTGATCGGCTGCAGCCCCGCGGCGGCGCAGCGCCGACAGTAGCCGAAGAACTCGTCCCATGTCCAGTCCGCCCGGGGAAGCTCCAGCCCGGCGCGCTGCAGGAGGTCCGCGTTGTAGACGAACAGGTGGGGCGTGTCGTGATGGGGCAGCCCGTACAGCCGCCCACCCACGGTGAACCGGGCCAGGCGGTCTTCGAAGGGATCGAGGTCGAAGCCCGCCGCATCCGCCAGTCCGTCCAGCGGCAGGGCCTCGGCGGGCGGCGGAGCGGGGGCCCGCCCGGGCGCCTCGGCCCAGAAGAGGCGCATCCGCACGTCCGCCTCCGCGTGCGGGTCCACGGCGGTGGCCTGCAGATCGGGCCGGAACTCGCGCATGCGGGTCACGACATCGCCGACGAGCGGATAGCCGGCCACGCGGATCGTTCCCTCGGGCACTACCTCCACATCCCTTCGCCAATCGCCCTTGGCATAGAACATCGCCCCAAGTCGGCGGCGGCCGCGGTGCAGGGCCGAACGCACGCTGTCCTCGGAGATGCCGAGGAGGTCGGCCACCTGCGGTTGGGGCAGCCCGGCCACCCAGACCAGGCGGCCCGCGCGCCGGGAGAGGGGAGGCAGGGCGCCGATGGCGGTGAGGATGTCGGCGCAGGCCTCGCGGTCCGTGAGGCGGACGGACGCCACCTCCGATGCCCGCTCCACCGCGTCGAGCAGGCCGTCGAGATCGGCCGCGTCCCCCAGGGGCACCCCTTCCCGCCGCATCCGGGCGATCCCGGCGCGGAGGTGGTCGCGGGCGACGTTGAGGGCGATGCGCCGCAGCCACGCGTCGAAGCCGGCCGGCTCGCGCAGCCCCCTCAGACCGGTGAAGGCCCGCCACAGCGCGTCCTGCAGGGCGTCCTCGGCCTCGTCCCAATCACCGACGGTTGCGGCGAGCAGCACGAGCAGGCCGCTGCGCCGCGCGGCCGCCAGCGTGCCGAAGGCCTCGGTATCCCCCGCCTGCGCCATTAGGACCAAGGTGCGTTGCTCATCCATCATCGGGTGACCGCCACCTGCCCCTCTGGAGGTTAAGACGGAGCCGGACGGGGGGCCGTGATGGGGTGCATGGGGAGTGCGGCCGAGGGGTGGCGATGTCGGTGGCGACCCACGAACCGGCGGAAGGCCCACCCGCCTGCGTCCGCTCGGCGGCAATCCGTCTTCAGTCGAAGTCGAAGTCGAAATCGACCACCGGCAGGTCGTGCGCCAGAGTGGATCGCGCCCGACCACTCGGCCGGCCTTCCGGAGACGCACCCGCGACACCGTCGGCGCCGGCCGGATGCGGCCGCCACGGATGCGGATGCTCCCCGCAGCCCTGGGATGCAGCGGCCGGCGCGAACATGAATTCCCCTACCCGACCCGCCGGTGGTGTAGTCTGAGCGGTGGACCGGGGTCGGGACAAGCTGAGGGCCACCCCTTGCCGTTGGGGCATCGACGACCAACCGCCGGCCTCGCGCGTCGGTCCGCAGCCAATCCAGCGCCGCGTCTCCGGACCGACGGCGTGCCTCGAAGAACTCGGGCGACTACCGAATGCTGAGTGCCGTGGCAGCGGCAGCGGCAATACGCCCAATGGATCAAAGAAATGTATCAATGAGGTGTCGATTGTCTATCAGGGCTTCAGCCAATGTATCACGATCATTGCCCCCATCATGCTACGCGTGGTCTCGGCGGGCGCGCGTCGCCATCTCGGCCCCCTCGACGGCACAAGGGCAAGCCCACCCTCGTCGGTGTGACCGACGCGAATTTGCACGAGCGCGCGCAATCCCGAGCAAGGGCCCTGCGACATCGTCTTGCCCCCGGTCGCCATCGGGCCGTCGCGGCGCTGACGGCGCGCAGCCGCTCACCCATCCTGCCCCTTACCGTCCCCCGGGTCCCGCGTAAGCCGGTAGCGGGCCGACCGACCCCTTCCCTCGATCACAACCCCTCGTGCTGCCAACCGCCGCACGAGCCGGACGGCCGCGATTCGGTCCAACCCTGTGAGTTCCCGCACATCCCGGTTGGTCAGATCGCGCTCGACCAGCGCAGCAACACGCGCTGCGCCTGCGTCTCCTGACCCGGGCGCACGTCGGCCGGATGCTCGGTCCCGATACCCAGCCGGTCATAGACGGCCCGGCTCAACCGGAAGTACCGCCCGCGGCCCGCACCCGCCTGATCGAGGAGGTGCACTTCATGGCACATCGTGGTCAGCGTCTCGCCCGCCACCCTTGGGCTACGCTGCGTCACCTCTGCCGCCTGCGCCGCGGTGATCTCGCGGTGCCGGAGCAGGTAGTGCAGGATCATCAGATGGTCGACGTAGAGGGCGATGCCCCGTGCACCGAGGGCGCGCACGAAGTCCAGGAACGCGGTGTTACGCGGCCCGGCGAAGAGCGTGACCCGCACCGACTCCCCGGGCTCCTCGTAGACCGGCGGCTCGTGGCCCTCCTGCAGGAGGGCCGCAAAGATCCGCGGTACGCCCACGTTGGCCCGGTTGACCAGGTGCAGCCGGTGCAGGAGCTCCATGAGGTGCTCGTTCCGCGCCGCGGGCGGATGGTGCAGGACGTTCTGCGGGGTGATCCCGGCGATGAAGCCGCCCGGGCTGGTGATCTCGATCCGACTCGGATATTGGCGCACGTCGACCGCCCCGGGAACGAGGTAGTCCCGGTGGCCGAACGCGTTGAGAAGCGCCTCCCGCAGAGCCAGACGCGGGAAGGCGGGCCACTCGATCTCCAGGAGCCCGCGGGGCACGGAGGTGACCGTGTTGCCGGCATCGACATACCGCCCGATCTCGTGCAGGGCCGTCACGATCGGCTCGCGGCCTTCCGCAGGCACGGAGTAGTCCGTGTCCGTCCGCATGCGATGGTACTGCCAGCGGTGCCGCGGCACGTACCGCGCGAGCGCCTCGCGAGATCCGACCAGGAGGATCGCAGCGATCGTCGGGCGACCCTCCTGCAACGCGCCAACGGACGCCAGCAGATCGCGGTCGCTCAGGGAGCGGAGTTCCGGGGGCGCCGGCTCCTCCGCCAGGAACGTGCGCAGATGTTCAAGCGCGGCCGCCGAGGCGAACGTGGCGGGATCGGCGTCCACTGCGTCCGCGGTGAAGTCTACGGCGGCCGCCATGATCAGCATGCCGCGCCGCGCAGACCCGGTGAGGGGCATGCAGTCCCGCCCCACCCTGATGCGGGCGCTCCCTGCCGTGGTGGTGTAGGGCGGCATGCCCGGTGGCACCTGCATCACCAGCACGCGCCCGTGTCCTTCGCGCACGTCCAGGGAACGGAAGTGGGCCGTGATATGCGGGTCGGTGGATTCGTATACCGTCATCTACACGCGCGCGCCGTCCACCGTGCGCGAAACTCCGGCGATGGCGGCGCCGCGTCCCTTGACGCCTTCGCGGACGCCGAATATGACGGTACCCCCGCCGCCGTTGGCCATGCACACGGCCATGTCGACGACCAGGCCAACCCCGTCGCGCACGCTGCGCTCCGACCACTCCTTGAAGTCGAGGTCCTGTGACTCCAGGGAGTCGGCCACGTCGGCGTCGAGCCGGTCGAGCAGAGCGTCGATCTGTTCGTCCGTCAGGTGAACGAGCACATCGCTTATCCCTCACCGCAAGGAATGGATCACTTGCACAATTGGTCCGCGCTAATTGTGTGATGCATCATCTAGGTGTATCCATGCACTATTCGGCATGGGCGAAGCGCGCCGTGTGCCGCGTACAGCGGCCGGCCCCCCGAGGTGCGCGCAGGCACAGGCGCCTCGCCCATGCCTGCCCGACCCAGAAGGGCCCAGGCATCACCGGCCGCCGAGGACGCGCACGGAGGCCGGACGGTCGGAACCGAGCCGGCGCACGAGTTCCGCATCTGCGGTCCAGAATTCGCGCGCCGTCCCGTCCGGGGCGGACGCAACATCCACGCAGGCCAGCATCGCGGCGTCGTAGAGCGTGGGGAGATCAAAGAGCCGGGCAACGTCCCATGCGCGAGAGGCCAGCGCCCTACCGCCGACCGCCTCGATCGGGAGCCGAAGGAAGTCGTCCCACACCCCCTGCGCTTCGTCGGCTGTCAGGAGGGACCGCCGCACCTTCTTACGGAGGACCGAGCCGATCTCCGCCCACTGCCATTCCGGGGCCACAAGCCGCCCGGCACCGCCGAGGAGGCGGAGGACGAGATCCGTTGCGGCCTAGTCCTGTTCGTCCGGCGTCAGGTAGCTGATCAGCACGCTCGAATCCAGGCATACCACGCGGTCAGGCATGCCGATCGTCGCCGCCGCGCAGGCGACGCACCGTCTCCGCCGCGTCGGGATGCACTCCCGTCCGCCGCCGCACCTCTTCGCGCCGGGCCACAATAGAGGCATGGGCCGCCAGCGCCTGCCGCCGTCGCACCTCGTCCAGGAGCGCCTTTACCGCGATGTCGTTGAGCGACTCACCCTCCGCCTTCGACGCCCGCGCGGCGGCCAGTATCTCACTTGGAATCCGGAATGTGATCGCTTCACGCGATGACACGGTATCCGCCTCCGGACTGTGCAGCCTGACGAGAGCGTAGCCTCACGCAGCCATAGTGTGCAACGGACCGGTGCGCTTCGCCCATCTCCGGCATGGGGACTCGCGCGCCTCGCCGTCGCCTACGGCGCCACGTCCCCGGATCACATCGAGGAGAAGATCCGCACCGGGGCGCTACCGGGCCATCCGGCGTGTGAGGACACCATCCGGTGGGAGGGGCTGGAGGCACATCGCCTGAAACTGCTTGCGGCCCTCGCGGGCGGGAAACAGGTGCCATACAACGGTTGAAGGACGGGCTGCCTCTGCCCCGCAGGTACGGCTACGACTGGCAGACCTCGCGCGACGCCTCCCGGTTCAACCTGACTTTCGCCAAGATCAGACGCGGGCCTTGAGCCACAAGGGCGCGGGCCAACCGTCCCGGCCCGAGCGGTCGTTAGGGGCACCCCGGCAGCGCAAGGGGCCGTTGGGCGTACGCGATCCATGGCGAGATTCAGGTTCAACACCGCCCCCACTCCGCTCACCGCCCCGCCGGCTGCACCAGCCCGGCCTCGTAGGCCGCGACGACCAGTTGTGCACGGTCCCGCGCGCCGAGCTTGCCCAGCAGGTGCCCGATGTGCGACTTGACGGTGGCCAGGCTGAGGTGCAACTCCGCCGCGATCTCTCCATTGGACAGCCCGTGCGCCACCAGGACCAGCACTTCGCGCTCTCGGACGGTGATCCCGTCCAGGCCTGGAGCCGGCGGCCGCCCCGACGCCGGACGGCGCACGAACTCCGCGATGAGCCGTCGCGTGACCGCCGGTGCCAGCAGCGCCGCCTCTGCTTCGGGCGGAGCGTTGGAGCGCGGCGGCCTTGGGGCCCACGGGTCAGGGGCCAGAGGCCGCCGCAAAAGAGGACTTTTGCAGCGGCCTCCTTGGGCCCTGTACCGGGTCACCGAGCCTCCGCAGGCGGGCGCCGCACCTCCTGGCTGCCGGTGCTCACCAGGCGGCGGGCAAAAGGGTTCAGGCGTCCCAGCAGCGCCTCCGAGGGCTCATAACCCCACCGGGTGCGATTCCACCCGGATCCATAGCGGTAGACGCTGATTCTCCGTTCTCCGGGATTGCTGCGGCGGGCCGATCCGTGGCAGCAGGCATCCACAAAGATCAGGGCATCCCCTGCACCCATGTGCACCTCGACGGCGCCCTCCGTGCCCTCGACCGATCCACCCCCGCCCTCCCCCCAGGGATTGCCGGTCTGTCGCAGGAAGGCGGGATGGATGATGTTCGACTTGTGAGAACCAGGGATGACCATGGTCGCGCCGTCGCCCGGGCCGATGTCCGTGTGGGCGATCAACACGTTGATCTGCCCGCACTGAAAACGGCCGTTGTGGTAACGGTACTGCATGCGCTTGCACCGGTCGTGCCCGCCCGCGTGGAGGGGGATGGCCTCCCCCGGCCCTCGAAGCGAGACGAAGTTCTCGTCGATGAAGAGCGGACCGTGGTGCTGGTCGAACGTGTCGTGCCCGCCCACGAAGCGGAGCACATAATTGATGTAGCTCGGGTGATCGATCAGCCGTTCGAACGGCTGTCCCGCTTCATAGATCTGCTGATAGCTGATGCCGCGATGTTCCGGATGGTTTTCGCGCTGCACATGGCCAAACCACTCGTCCCGTCCGAGAGAACGCGGAATGCGATCCACGCAGGCGTTGCACGCCGCCACCTCGCTTGGGCTGAGCGCGCCGCGCAACAGAACGAACCCCTGCAGATCGAAGAGGTATTCCTCCACATCCGTCGGCGCAGGCAGCTCGGGAAAGGCAACCTTCGGTGCTGCGATGTGATGATCCCAGTACGTGCGTTCCATCCGCGCGCCTCCATTCCGCATCGCCCACCCAGCGAGGCAGGACTCTCCTTTACACCGCTGGGGGTCGGCGGCCTGCCGACAGGGAGACCATCCCCGTCCGGCCAGGAGCCGGGGGGATGGCAAGAGGACCGCCCGAGGGTCATGCCTCCCCCGGCCGCTCGACCGCGATCGCCCCTACGCCGGATCTCGCCGGTCCGGGTGAGCGCGATGTCCCAGACGACCAGGAGATCGAGCCCCGCCGGCGGGGTGCGCGTCCTGCCGCCGTCGGCCTCGGGCGCCAGCGCAGACTGGCCCAACTGGACGCACCAGACAGCGAACGCTGCCGGCGAGACCGAAGCAGGCGGGGGAGGCGGTGTACGGTGAAGAAAAGCCAGGAGTGGGGTATCCATGTAAGCGGAGGAGGGCCGACTCACGGCTCCGGTGGAAATAGGAAGGCACGCCATCTTGTGGTCCGTGCCCCGGACGCCCCCAAGATGGCGCCTTCGACGGATAGGCACTCCGTCTAAATGGCTACCCCACAAGCCAGGATACCCTGCGCCAAGCGAAGGTACCCGCTCCTCTTCGTCGGCCCGCCACCGGTAGCCGACCAGGAGCAGAACACCCGTATCGCCGCCCTGTCGGAGGAGTTCGCGCCGGTCTGCCAAGCGCTGGGGGTGCCCTACCTCCCCGTCTTTCCATCCCTTGTGGGGTCAAAGGCGTGGATGCGCGAGGCAGCAGCGGGCGACGGATCGCACCCCGGCGCCAAAGGGTACGGAGAACTGGCGCTTTTGGTAGAGGCGTGGGATGCCTGGCGTAGGTGGTTGCCGTAGGTCAGGGTTCACGTAGAGTGCTGGTGGACGCTGGCGGGCCGCAACGCCTGTACTGGAAGGCATCCTGTCGGACATGCGCACGTCCGTGGCTTTCCGCCGTCGCGCGCACGGCAAAACTTCATCCAGTCCGCCTTGGAACGGTACGCAGCAGGTGCCGCCGAACGGGCGGCGCACCAGCCAGGGGATTGGCGTCCCACAACGGGCAGGCCACGGGAAGGCGAAGCGCATGGCGGAACCGGTACGCATCGGGGTTGTCGGCGCGGGCAGCATCGCCCTGCGGGGGATCCTGCCCCATCTCACCCAGGCGGATGTCCGTGACCGCGTCGTGGTGCAGGCGGTCGGCGATCCGGTGCCGGGGCGCGCCCAGGCGGCGGCCGAGCGCTTCGGCGTGCCACACGCCTTCGAACGGTTCGAGGACCTCCTGGCCCGCGGGCGACGTGGACGCGGTGACGGCAGAGACAGGTACCGTGCAGGATTTGCGAACGAACTTTTGAGGCAGGCGTGTCGGCGCGGGGCCGGGCACTGCGGCGCGCGGCTGCCGGCGACGACGCGGGCCCGGCGATGTCCGCAGGGTATGCCCGACGGACGCCGGGCGAGGCAGGCCGGGGGCCGCCGGAGCTGGACGCCACACTGTGGCGTCTGATCCATATCCCACACCCTGCAGCCGCATGCGTCGCCTGGGGCGGGGTGCGGGGGGTGCCGGCGGATCAAGGGTCGACATGCCGCACGTCCCGGCGCGGTACGGCCTGCGCGCGTCCAGCGCGCGCTCAAAGGGACGGGGGGTCGAGCCCATGCTGCGCGTCGGTGTGATCGGGGTCGGCGGCTGGACGGAGACGTGCCACATTCCAGGGCTGCAGGCCCACCCTGAGGCCCGCGTCGTCGCCCTGTGCGGGCGCTCGCCCGAGCGCCGCCAGGCTCAGGCCGCGCGCTTCGGCGTGCCCGAGACGTACGCCGACTACCAGGAGCTGATCGCGCGCGCCGGGGTGGACGCCGTCACCATCTCCACGCCCAACCTCTGGCACTTCCCCGTCGCGCGCGCCGCGCTGCTCGGCGGCAAGCACGTCTTCTGCGAGAAGCCGCTCACGATGGTGCAGTCCGAAAGCGCGGAGCTGGTCGCCCTCGCCGCGAGCCGCGGGGTGGTGCACCACGTGGCCTTCACCTTCCGCTTCCTCCACGCGGCCCACGAGGCGCAGCGGCTGTTCCGGTCGGGGGCGATTGGGCGCCTCCGCCACGTCATCGCGGCCACAGAAGGGGGCGGGAACCTGCGCCGGGCCGCGTCCGCCCACTGGCGCACCGATGCGCCCCTGTCCGGCTACGGCCTCCTGGGGGACATGGGCTCCCACCTGGTGGACCTGGCGCGCTTCGTCACCGGGGGCGAGGTGCGGGCGGTCCGCGGCGCCTACTGGCGCATCGGGCAGGCCGAGCGGCCGGACGCCGAGCACCCCGGGCAGACGCGCACAGTGACGGCGGATGAGGAGACGCAGGCGCTCTGCGACTTCGCCGGCGCCGGGTTCGAGGTGCCGCTGACCCTGCGCGCGAGCAGCCTGATGCCGCCGCCGCACCGCAACTGCCTCGAGTTCATCGGCGACGAGGGGTGCCTGCGGCTTCCCTACTCGCGCGGGGACGTCGATACGCTCGCGCTGGCGCGCGACGGGGGGCAGCACGAGACGCTGCCGCTGCCCGAGGGGGCGGCGCCCGCCCACAACCACTGTTTGTTCAAGATGATGGGGGCCTTCGTGGAGGCCTGCCTCGGGCGCTCCTGCCCCTCCCCGGCCGACCAGCCCGCCACCTTCGCGGACGGGCACGCGGCGCAGCGGGTGCTGGACGCCGTGGCGGCGGCGGCGCGGACGGGGACGCCTGCTGCGGTGTAGGGTGGGGGGGGGCGCTTCGGACTGAGGGGTGAGGGGATGCGAGCCGGGTTTGTCAGTCTGGCGCCGTCGCGCACGGGCAGGCCAGCCCGGTCCGTGTAACGCGGTACCCATGGGGGCCGCGGCAAGCATCATCACCTGCGCCCTTGCAGTCCGCGACCGGCGACGCCCCTCATCGGCCGCTGGAACCGGGCGGCGCGCGTTGAGCAGAAGGATGTGACGCGATGATCTCCCCCGGCGATGCCGACCGTTTCATCGCCGCACGCTACGGCCGCCGGGCGAGCCCGCTCACCCCGCTCGGCGCTGGCGCCTGGTCGCGGGCGTACGCCTTCACGCTGGACGGCCGGGAGTTGGTCGCCAAGTTCGGCGCGCACCGGGAGGACCTCGCCAAGGATCAGATCATGGGCGCCTCCGCCTCGCCGGCCCTCCCCACCCCGCGGGTCCTAGAGGTGGGCGAGGCCCCGGAGGGATACTTCGCCGTCTCCGAGCGGGTGCGCGGCGGGTACCTCGACGAGTTGGACGAGGCCGGCATGCGCGCGGTCCTCCCGGACCTGCTGCGCGTGCTGGACGCCATGGCCGCGATTGATCTGTCGGGCCGCGCGGGGTACGGCGGGTGGGGGGCGGACGGGGCGGGGTCCCACGCGACGTGGCGGGACGCGCTGCTGGCCTTCGCGGGGGACCGCCTGGTGGGGTGGGAGGCCGCGCTCGACAGCTCGCCCACCGGCAGCGGGCCCCTGCGGACCGGCGTCGCCCGCCTCCAGGAACTCGTGGCCGGTCTGCCGGACGTGCGGCAGGTCGTCCACGGCGACCTGCTCTACCGCAACGTGCTCGTCGAGGGTCCGCGGGTGCGCGGCGTCCTGGACTGGGGTAACAGCATGTACGGGGACGCCCTGTACGACGCCGCGTGGCTCCTGTTCTGGTGGCCGTGGCACCCGTGGCGCGGCATCGACATCCGCGCGGAGTTGGACAGGCACTGGCGGGCCCGCGGCGCGGTGCCGCCCGACCTCGAGCACCGCCTGCGCTGCTACCAGTTGCGCATCGGGCTGGAGCACATCACCTGGTACGCGTGGCGGCGCGAGTGGGACAATCTGGAGCGGGCATCGCGGCAGACGCTGGCACTGGCGCGGGGGTAGGGCGGCGCGCCAGAGCCCGTCCGCGGGCGGCGCCGAGCCCCGGCGGCCGCCGCCGGGCGGCCGGATGCGCAGACCGCGGCCGCGCGACTTGGCTCTTTCGCAGGGGAGGCGGTGCGAAGGATGAGGCTGCACGAAGGCGATCCGGTCGTGGCCCCGCTGCGGGCGGCGATCCGCAAGGGGGACGTCGAGGGCCTGAAGCTGCTGCTCGGTGAGCACCCTGGGTTGGCGGCGGCGCAGATCGGGTCCCCAGACCGCGGGTTCAGCACCCCGCTGCTCATGGCGGCGGACTGGCCGGGATTCTTCCCCAACGGCGCCAGGGTCGTGGCGCTCCTGATCGGGGCGGGGGCCGACCCCAACGCCAGCACCGAGGGGCATCGCCCCGAGACGCCGCTCCACTATGCGGCGAGCAGCGACGACGCGGACGTGGCCCGTGCGCTGATCGACGGCGGGGCGGACGTGAACGCGCCCGACGGCTCGATCGGCACGCCGCTCAGCAACGCGGTGGGCTACGGCTGCTGGCAGGTGGCCGACCTGCTGGTCGCGCGCGGGGCGAAGGTCGAGGCGCTCTGGGAGGCGGCGGCCCTCGGCCTCATGGACCGCATCGAGGCGTTCTTCGCGGCGGAGCCGGGCCCGGACTCCACGGAGATCAACAACGCCTTCTGGCAGGCCTGCAACGGGGGCCAGCCCCGGGCGGCGGCCTACCTGCTCGCGCGCGGCGCCGACATCCACTGGGTGCCCGACTACGCGAAGCAAAAGGGCATGGCGGCGGCCGGCGGGACGAAGACGCGCTGGGACACCCTCGTGTCGTGGCTGCGGGAGCAGGGGGCGAAGGAGGGGTAGAAGGCCGCCGCTGGGCGGCGGCCTTCTACCCCTCCTTCGCCGGACGTGCCTCCACCACCCGAGGGGCCACGCCCGTGCAACAACACCAGATCAGGCAACCGGCCGCGTCCCGGGTCACCCTCGGCAGGGGAGTGCCGCCCCCCTTTCCGCCTGGCACAACCCGCCGCGTCCGGTTGTGGCCGCCGCTGGCGCGCACGGCTGACGCCACGTCGATCTCCAAGCCCATGACCGCGACCGCGCTGATGGTGCTCGCCGAGCGTGGCGCGGTCGACCTCGACCGAGTCCGGCTCCCGGACCGGGTCATGGCCGGCCACCCGCACCATGCCGGCGTCGGCCGGGAGCAGCGTTGAGAGAATCTGCACGGTCGTGGTCTTGCCCGAGCCGTTCGGGCCGAGCAAGGCAAAGACCGTGCCCTCGGCGACGGCCAGGTCGATCCCGTCGAGCACCACATGGTCCGCGAACGACTTGCGCAACCCTCGGGCCTCGACCGCCAAGCCGGTCGGGCTGTTCGCCGCCGCCGACGCCGACAGGCGTCGTGGGCGCTGCACCTCCACGGGCGGCAGAGGCGGGCGGTTCCGGAGGGGGTGGTACCGGCCGTTGAGTGTTCGTAACCCAATCTTCCAACGTTGACGCAAGGTCAATGTCAAGCGGCTTTGGCCGGCGCCAGTCCGACGGCTGCGGCCCAGCTACACGGGAGCGGGCTGCTCGGGCTCGGGTTCTGCGCCCGAGCTCTTCAGCAGGGGCCTACGCCGCGCCGACGACATCGTGCGGAACCGGCTGGCGAGCACCACGCCGCGGAGTCGCAGGACGGCACCCCGCCGCGGAACCTCGGTGCCTCGCGGGGCCGGTTTAGAGGGATGCCCCGTCCCGCCCGCCGGCCGCTCCCCAGGGACCATCGCCCGGTACCGGGTCGCAGAGCTGCCGGTACCACCGGCGGCCCAGGCGCGTGCCCCGCCCGGGGCTCCCCGCCCCACGGCCCCACCCCTCACCCCGTCCGGTCGTCCCCCACCCGGTACTTCATCCCCCGCGTCCGCCCCTCGCGCACCACGGCGCCTGACTCCACCAGCGGTGCCACCACGGCCCTGAGCTCCCCCGCCGAGATCCCGAGGAGGTTACAGAGCGCGGCACTGCCCAGCCCCTCAGCGTGCTCCCCCAGCACCGCCAGCGCCATGGCGGTCAGACGGGGATCGCCGTCTCCCGACCGCACGTCCCCGCCTGCATCCGCGCCCGAACGAACACCGGCCCGCGACTCCCCGGCTGCAGCCGCCCCTGCACCGGCCTCCGCCGCCGCGGCCACCTCCGCATCCGCCCGCGTGGCCCCCGCCTCCGCCTCCGCACCCGCCTCCCCGGCCCCGGCCGCCGCCGCCACCGCACTGCGCCCCGTCCCGACCGCCCGCCCGACCGCCATTCCGGCCCCCGCCCCCGCAATCCGCCCCAGCCGTACCAACTGCGCCCCGGGCGCCTCCCGCAGGATCGCCGCACTCGCGTGCGGGTGGCACGTCAGCACGATGGTCTGGTGGTCGCGCGCGGCATCCACCAGCGCCCGGATCAGGCCCTCCTGCCGCTCCGGATCGGAATTGACCAGCACATCGTCCAGCACCAGCGGCAGCGACTCGCTCTGCCGCGAGAACGAATCCACCAGCCCTAGCCGCACCACCAGATACAGTTGCTCCTGCGTCCCCCGGCTCAGGTGCCCCGCATCCAGCACCGCGTCCCCGCCCGTCGCGACCCGCAGCACCCCGCCCTCCAGGGCGTGCACCGCCTGGTACCGCCCCCGCGTCACGCGCGCGAACCGCTCGCTCGCCGAGCGGATGACCTCAGGGACGTGGCTCCGCTCGTATTCCTTCAGGGTGTCGCCGATCAACCCGTCGGCAAGCCTGCAGACCACCCACCGCCGCAGCGCCTCACCCAGCGCCCTCTTGCGCTGCTCGGCCTCCAGCCGGTGCCGCGCGATGTCCGCGCTCCCCTCCAGCGCCACGCGCCGGGTCCGCAGCTCCCCCACCCGCGCGCGCAGGCCGCCCTCTCGGTCGTTCAACTCCGCCTCCAGCGTCCGCAGCTGCTCGAGCAGGCGGTCGGCCTCGGCGCCCCAGCGCAGCGGGGCGTCCTCGTCCAGCACCCGCGCAATGGCCTCGGCGTCCTGGCCGGCGCGCCGGCCCAGCTCCCCCTCCGCCTCGCGCACGGTCCGCTGCCACTCCTGCCGCCTCGCCTGCCACTGCAACCGCTCCGCCAGGTCCTCCTCGGAAGCCGCGCCGCACTCGGCCAAGAGTGTGGAAATCGTGGCCTCTTTGGTTTTTATCTCCGCGCGCGTCGTCTCCAGCTGCACCCGGAGGCGTTGCAGCATGGCGCGGGCCTTCTCGCGCTCGCCGGCCCCGCCCTCGGCCTGACGGAGGTCCACCGCCAAGGCCGAGATCGTCGCCACCAGGGGCAGGCCGCCCCCCTCCGGAGCGGCCCGACCCGCATCCGCCAGCAGCCCCGCCCCCTGCGCCTCCCACTCGGAGATGCGGCCCTGGAGGGACGCCACGTCCGCCCGCAGCGCGCGGACCCGCGCCGCCTGCTCGGTGGCTGCCCGCGCGTCGCGGATCCAGACCCGGGCGTCCTCCGGCGCTGCCAGTTCCGGCAGCCCCGCCTCCCGGCACCAGGTGGCCCACCGCTCCCGGAGGTGGGTGGCGGACGGATCGAGGGCCGCGACCCGGCGGCTCGAGGCGGCACGCCTCTCCTCAGCCTCCTCCAGGGCCTTCGCCGCGCCCCGCAACTCGGTCGCGCGCTCCAGCGCGGCCTGGAGGGCCTGCACCGCCTGCTCGGGGGAGGGGGGTGCCCCATCGGGGAGTCGCTCCGCGAGGGCCTGAACCCGGCGGCGCCAGTCGTCCACGGCGGCCGTGAGGCCGGCGATCTCGGTCCGCGCGGCGTGCGCCCCCTGCGCCAGCTCCTTGGCGCGGTCGATGTCGCCGAGGAAGGCCGGCACGTCCGCGGGCCGCATGTGGGTGGCGACGCCGTTGCGTTCACACCAGGCGCACCATTGCGCCCGCGCGTCCTCTTCGGCCCGCCGGGCCGACTCTTCCTGAGTCTTGGCGGCACCGTGCCGCTGCGCGGCCTGCCGCAGGGCCTCAGCCGCCGCTTCCGAGGCGCGGCAGGCCGCCGACTCGCGCTCCAGATCCCCCTGCCGCGCGCGCGCCCTGCTCAGGGCGGCGTTGACGCTGCCGAGGTCGACGGTGGCGAGACCGGCCGCGTCACCCAATTGTTTGACGCGCTGGCGGAGGGCCTCCAGCCGTCGCTCGCCCTCCTCATGCGCGGCGCGCGCCCGCTCGACTACCGCCTGGGCCGTCGGATCGGCGCGCTGCGGCCAGCTGAGCGCAGCCAGCACGCCCGCCAGCACGACCAGGGCCGCGGCACCCAACGGGGAAAGGCGTACGATCCAGGCGGCGAGCAATAGGGGCAGGGCCACGGCCACCGCCGGCCGGACCCAGCCCCGGGGCCACCGGAGGGAGGGCGCGCCCACCGCCAGGGCGGCAGCCGCGGCATCCTGCTGGCCCTGCCGCCACTCCTGTAGCGTGCCGCCGAGTTCCTCCAGGCCGGCGATCTCGGCCCGCAGCGCGCGGACGGCCTGGTCCGCCTCCGCCGCGGTGCGGGACGGCTTGTCCAAGGCGTCGAGTTGGTCGCGGCAGGTCTGCAGATCCGCCTGTGCCTTCTCGGCGCTCACCTGTGCCTTGTGCCACCCGGCGGCCAGCCTCTCCGCCACAGCGGCCGCGTCCTCGGCCGCCCGCCGCCACTGCGCGTGGACGGTGAAGTCCACCACGCGGGCCTCGTCCCAGGCGGGTCCGAGCCGCGAGAGCACCAACATCAGGCTGGCCTCGGTGTGCTGCCGTTCCGCCCTCAAGCGCTCCAGGCGCTCGAGGCGGCTGCGGTGGGCGCCGGCGTCCCCGACGAGGGCGCGGATCTCGGCCTCTGCTTCCAGCGGACGCAGGTCGGCCCCGCTCTTGCTGCGGATGTCCACCTCGGCGCGCGCCTGCTCCACAGCCGTGAGGGCGGCCCTGTCTCCGGCCTCCGCCTCGATGCGCTCCCGCTTATGCGCCTCGAACTCCTCGGAGAAGGCGTCTAAGTCGGCCGAGCGCAGGGAGGAGACAGGGAACCCGGCGATGCGCTCCTCCGTCCAGTCCGGCCCGAGGGGCGGAAGGGCCTCGCCCAACAGTGCCTCGGCGGTCCTCAGGGCGCTCGTGCTCCGCGGCAGATCCTCCTCCAGGCGCTGACGCTGGATCGGCACACCGGATACGGCCGCCGCAATGCCCTCCGCCAGCGGCAACAGGGCCTCGTGCGGCACTGCGGCCGACGCCGCGGGCTCCAGCTCCCCCACCTGCTGGGCGAGGTCGACCTCGCGCGCGAGCAGGACGTCGACCTCCGGCCGCAACGTCCTGAGGCGCCGCACCGCCTCCTCGGGGATGGGTTCGCCCGGGGGCGCCTCGGCGATCTGCTCCCTGGCCGCCCGCCGGCCGGACCACCTCTCGTGCAACTCCAGAAGGAGTTCGGTGCGGCGGAGGTCCGCGCGCATGGTGTCCAGTCGGGTTTCCGCAGAGGCGATGCGCCCGGTGAGGCCGTCCTCTTCGGCCTGGAGCCTCGGCCACTCGGCGGCGGCCCGCTCCGCCTCGCGGACCAGAGCCAACGTCTCGCGCAGGTCGCGTGCCGCGGTGCGGATCGCCGAGTCGGTCTTGGGCCGCCACAGGGCCTGGATGTCTTTGGTGAGTTCCCGCTGCACCTCGCGCACGGACCGGCCCGCGCCCGCCACCGCCGCGGAGAAGATGCGCTCCTGCACGCCCTCGCCCGTCAGGGTGGAGATGGCCTGCAGCTCCTCCAGGCCGAAGGCGAACACCTGGCGATACACCCTGCCGTCGAGGTGCCCCACCATGCGCTGCAGGTGGGCGGCATCCACGCTCCGGCCGGTGCCGAGGTCCGTCAGGGCCAGGGTGCCGCGGGCCCCGCGCTGTTCGATCCGGTGGAGTGTGCCGCCGTGCTCGACGACCAGCGCGCCGCGCACGGAGCCGCCGCCGAAGAGAATGGCGCTGATGAAGCGCAACAAAGTGGATTTGCCCGCCTCGTTCGGCCCTTCGACCACGACGACCCCGCCCTGGAGAGGGAGGTCCAGGGGGACGTCCAGGTCGGACAGGGGCCCGAAGCGGGTGACGCTGATGCGCGCGATCCTCATCGCTCGGCCCGCTCCTCGAGGAGGTCCCAGGCCAGTTGTTCCGCCTGCTCCGCGAGGTCGTCGGCCGCCGCCTCCACGGCGCCCCAGTCGAGTTCCTGCCGGAGGGCGGCGAGATCGCCGGTGGTGCGCAGTTCCGCCAGCAGCGCGGCGACGCGGGCGGGCGCTTCGGGGCGGTGGGCCTCGCTCCAGCGCAGCAGGTCGCCCACGAAGTCCGCGGCCTCCATGCGTTTGGCCCGGTCCTGCAGGGGGCGGGTGCGAATGGTGAGCTCGTCCCACCACAGGTCCCCGGCGCCGTGCGCCTGCTCGCGCAGGTCGCGCAGGAGGTCGTCGCGCACGCCGGTGCGGTTCAGGTCGGCGTGCAGGGGCGTGGGCCCCGTGAGCTCGGCGCGGGCGATCAGACCGCGGTCGCCCTGCCGGTCCTGGGCGGCGCGGAGGAGGTGGGCGGCCACCTGGTCCACGGAGGAGAGGGGGGCTCCTCCCAGGTCCAGGGACAGGGTGGCGAAGCGCCAGAGGTCGCAAGGTTGGAAGGTCAGGAGGGGAGGGTGGTCGCGCTCGGCCTCCACGACGTAGAAGCCGCGGGGGCCCTGCTCGCCGGGGTGGCGCGCCTGGAGGTTACCGGGGTAGACGGCGGCGGGGGCGTCCCCGCAGAGGGTCTGACGGGTGTGCACGTGCCCCAGGGCCCAGTAGTCGAGGCCCGAGCGGCGCAGGTCATCGAGGCTGCAGGGCGCATAGACGCCGTGTTCGGGGTGGTCGCCGACGCTGGCGTGCAGGAGGCCGATCTGGTAGACGGGTTCGTCGCGGCGGCGGAAGCGGAGGGCCAGGTTCTCGGTCACATGGCGGACGGGGTAGGACGTGCCGTGCACGAGGGCGAGGGTGTGGCCGTCGCGCTCGACGGGGATGACATCCACGCGGTCGTGGCCGAACACGGTGACGCCGGCG
>Ga0209012_1001143_pt1 | contig 29718 bp, 26 predicted proteins | sample RS3BMetagenome_FD_184735 | JGI IMG/M metagenome (GOLD analysis project Ga0209012, IMG submission 184735) | Ferric oxide microbial mat and aquatic microbial communities from Rainbow Spring, Yellowstone National Park, USA - RS3B (SPAdes) (version 3) ...
TCTCGCGGGGGTCGCCCGCGGTGCTACGGCTTCTGGGTGTCCCGTGGTGCTGGTGGGGTTGCCACCAGCACTGGGATTCACCAGTGTAGCAAGGTGGGGCGGCGGGGATGCCGCGGGTGGGGGGAATTTACGACGCCGCTGGATCCAGGCTGCCAAGCGGCATCGCCACCACCCAACCCCACGCGTTGGGGAGGTAGACGGTCTGGCCCACAACGGTCGGCGACTGGTCGACGAAGGAGCCCCCCACCTGTGTCACCTTGAGCACCGCGCCCGTCGCGGTCGAGATCGCCACGACGTCGCCCCCCGCTGGCTGGAGTAGGGTCGAGCCCACCACGGCACCCGGCGCATCGTCAATGCCGGGCAGCGGCGTCGACCACACGACCTGGCCGGTGCTCGTGCTCACCGCCACCTCGCGCTGGGTCACCGGGTCGGCGAAGAGCGCGAGCCCGTTCGTCACCACCGGCGAGGCGGCTTGGTAGCCGTAGGGCAACGGGCCGGAACCGAGCGGCGTCGACCACACGACCTGGCCGCTTGTGGGGTCGACAGCCACCGCGAGCGATGTCACCGTACCCTGGTTCGCCGTGGGGCTCGGTGCATCGACGAGTACGTCGGTCACCACCAGTCCGCTCGCCGGGTCGTAGGCCGGGCTCGCCGCCGCGAACCCTGTGCCGTAGGGTACCTCACCCCCGGGCAGGCTCGAGACCGTCCACGCGACGGTGTCGGTCGCAAGATCGATGCCATAGAGACGGGCCGGATCACCCGTGCCCACCACGAGGATCGGGCCGTTCGCGGTCTCGACGACGACGCCGCCATCGACGACGTTGATGCCACCGAGCGACAAGGTCGGATCCCCCGCGCTGTTCTCGAAGGGCGCCACCGGCTTGCCCGTCGCGGCACTGATGCCCCACAGGTTGCCCTTGCCATTCAGCCACACCACGTCGCCGTTCCAGAGCACGGGCGTCATCGCGTCCGAACCCTGGGTGTAGAAGGTCCAGAGCTCATGCCCTGTGAGTGGGTTGAGCGCGTGGATGTTCTGGAAGCTCGCCCCCACGTGCAGGCCTGGCTTGCCCGCCACGAACGACTGCGCCTGCTTGAAGTTGAACCACGGGTCACCCGAGGCGACGATGACCTCCGAGGGGGTCACGAGCGGCTGCGTGCCGTTGGCGTTGATGGTCGCAAACGACCACAGCTCCTGGCCGGTCGTCGCATTCAGCGCCTCGACGGCGTAGCGCGCCGAACCGACGTAGACAATACCGTTCGCCGGCGCCACCGCTGTGCCAGCGCCGAAGGCGAGGTTCGTCATCACCGACGCCACCTGGGGTCCGAACAGGCTCGCATCCCGCGGGGGTGCATCGAGCGGCAGCGCGTGCGGCAGCTCGCTCGACCACGCCACGCCAGGGAAGCTCGAGGCCACAGCGTTGGTGCGCTCGGCGTCCCCGCCAAGCACCGTCCAGCTCGACGGCGTACCTTGCTGCTGTGTGGGGGTAGGGACAGCCGTGGGGTCGAAGAAGGAGGCCGGGTTCGTCGGCACGAGGGCGGTCTCAGGGATCTGGCCGTTGCTCACGCCCTGGCCCACCGGCACCGCCGGGCCGGGTCCTGGCTGGGTCGTCACGTAGGCCGCCGGCACCGCGAACGCCCACCCCGAGATCGAGCCGAGGTACATCTCCCCACCCACGATCACCGGGGTTGTGATCCCCCAAACGCCGAAGTATCCCGGGTCCATGAAGTCGTTGAGGATCTTGCCTGTTCGGGGATCGAACGTCCAGATGTGCAGGCCCTCGGCCTCGATGACCTTGCCGTCCCAGAAGACGGATCCCCCACGCGGCTGGTTGATGGTCCCAGGAAGGTCGCGCGGATCCGCCCCCTGGAGCTGGTCCTCCCACAGCAGCTTGCCGGTGGCCTCGCTGTAAGCCTGGTAGGTTTGGTTTAGCAGGTCCCCCACGTAGAGCACCCCGCCGTGCACCATCGGCACGGATCCCTTGAAGGCCACCGGCACGAACCCCGGCTCGCTCGCCGGGACACCACCGGCGAGCTCGCTCCAGGCGAGCGCACCAGTTCTCGCGTTGATCGCGAGGATGTCGAGGTTGAGCTGTGGTTGCTGCGGCGTACCGGTGTTGACGAGCGCGTCGGTGAGCACCAGGCCCCGCTGCTGGTCGACAACCGGCGGCACGTCGCCGAGGCCCGTGTTGATCGCGTCGGTGACGTTGTAAGCCCAAGCAAGGGTCGGGCTTGCGGGGTTGGTCTCGTTGACGGCGAGCAGGTTCGAGCCTGCCGTCTGGCCGCCGAAGGGGCTCTGGGTGCCGTAGACGACGTAGAGCTGGCCGCTCGGCGTCACGTAGGCATTCGCTGAGGACATGCTCGAGAACCCGTTGCCAGGGTTAGCGAAGACAGACTCCACCGCCCCAGTCGTCGCGTTAACAGCCCAGAGGTGGCCATCCCCGGTCGGGAAGAAGATGGAGCCGCGTGCATAGACGGGTGTCGGCATCGCCTCACCCGGCGTGTCGACCTTCCACAGGATCTGCCCGGTCTCCCCGTTGATGGCGTACACCGCCGAGAAGTTCGCGCCGCGCTGAGCTGGCACGGGCGTCGGCGAGGAGGCGGAGCCATAGTCGAGCGCGTGCTGGAGGGTGAAGCCGACGTCGCCGGCGGCGACGAACACCACCGGCTTGCCGTCGATGTTCTCCACCAGCGCATCGCCCATCGCGGAGTTGACGAAGTTCGCGACCCAGATCGGGATTCCCGTCAGCGCGTCGACCGCAAAGAGCTGGTCGTTCGACTCCTCGACGTAGACGATGCCATCCACCACGGAGACCCCTGTGACGTTGCCGAGCCACTGGGCGGCCTCCGCGCCCCAAGCATCCCCGCCGTTGCCGGTGCCGTAGCGCGCCACACCTCGCGCAAGCCGCAGGAACTCGTCGCCGGTCAGCGGGGATGCCCAGGCGAAGTGGCCGAAGAGTCCCGAGCCCGGTCCATGCACTGCAAAGACCGGGTCGTGGGCCGGGTTGGCCTGGAGCTGGTTCCAGGACTGCGGGAACAGCCGCCCGAGTCCCAACTGCTGGGTCAGGCTCGGGGCGAACGGCAGCGGCGGTAGAGACGTGCCCTGCTCGGCCTGCTGCGTGCCACAGGCGAGGACATCGGGCAGACAGCCTTGCTCGAACGAGACCCACGAACGTGGTGCCGCCTGTGAGTGCACCAGCCCTACGCCGCTCGTCGGCAGCGACACCGACTGCGCGACCGACGCTGCCGTTGGCCAGGCAACGCCGAGCGCGCCTTCTCCCGCTCCCGCTCCAAGCAGCGCCAGCCGGCGCCACCACCCACCCCGCTGCCGGTGCCAGCGCACCCGCCGCGTGCTCGAGCTCCCGCGTGCACGACGATCAACCATGACTCCCCCTCTCGTCGCGACCCTCGCCAGTCCCCCATGCGAGGTGGTGCGAGGTTAGCGAGCCACGGTGCGCGTGGCCAAGAGTTGCAGCAGCTTGCAGCACACTGCAGCAGCCGCAGCACGACTACAGCGGTGCTGCTAGAGGCGCTCAGCGTCCCGCACGCTGCGCGCAGCGCGTACACCGCTGCTCCGCAGCGCCTCGGCGAGCGTTGCGTCGGTACGCTGTGCACGACGAGCACGCTCGAGCAGCTCGTCCCGGCTATGCACACCGAGCTTGTGCATAATGCGGGTGGTGTGCGCCCGAACCGTGCTCTGCGAGATCCACAGCGCGCTCGCGATCTCGGCGTAGCTCGCCTCACGCAGCAGCAGCGCAAGGATCTCGAGCTCTCGTCGGGTGAACTGCGAAGCGAGCACGTGCACCCGATCGCTGTCGTCGGGCGGGTCGGCATCCAGGTCAGTTGCGTGCTCGCGAGTGACCAGCTCCTCAGGCTGGTGCGAGGCACCCTGGCGAACGCCTGCGGCGTGCTGCTCATGGAGGAGGCACCAGAGGCACACGATCGCAAGCGCGCCCGCAAGCGCGCCGGTGAGTCGAGCCGGGTGCGCCTGCACGAAGCCTACGCTGGCTGCGAAACCGACCCGGAGCGCAAAGACGACCGTGCCCACCCCGATTACCAGGGGGGTTGCCACCGGGTCGTCTTCGACGACGGCGTCGAGCGCTGCCGCACCCACGACCAGCATCGGGGTGGTGCGAAGATCGCGCAGCAGCCAGCTCGCGACGAACACGATCGTGGCGAGATCCACAAGGAACGGGGCCCAGCGGCGCACGCCTCTTGGCCCAGCAACTCCCTCCCACCAAGACGCGATCCCCAACGCCAGCGTCACGCCCGCGAGCACAGCCATCGCCCAGCGAGCACGCGGATCCTCGAAAGCGATGACGAGCTCCGCGAGCACGATCGCGACCCGCGCGATCGTACGAGCAATCCGTCGCATGGTCCCCCCTTCGTTGTCCGAGCCCGCGCCAACCCCTTGCATCGGACTCGAAATGGCCGCGCGCCTAGCCGCCGAGGATCACGCGCGGACCCTTCCCCCACGACAGATAGTGCCACGACCAGTTCATCAGCACCGACGCTTTGTTGCGCGAGCCCAGCAGGAAGGCCACGTGCAGGAGCAACCAGGCGACCCAGGCCGGCGTGCCGTGCAGACGGATTCCCTGGGCGAGCTCGGCCACCGCCGCGCGTCGGCCGATGGTGGCCATGATGCCCTTGTCGTGGTAGCGGAACGGCTGCGTCTCCTGGCCCGCGATGAGCGCGAGGATCTGGCGCGCGGCGTGCTCGCCGCCCTGGAGCGCGGGCTGGGCGAGCTGCGGTAGCGGGGCGCCTGCCGCATCCGTGGCAAGCGCGACATCACCCACCGCGAAGATGCGATCGGATCCCACCACTCGCAGGTCCGATCCCACCATGATGCGCCCTCCGCGCCCGGTGGGCAGCCCGAGCGAGGCCACCACCGGCGGCACGGCGATACCGGCAGCCCACAGCACAAGCCCGTTGGGGATCTCGCGCCCGCTGCGCAGCACGATGAGGCCGTCCTCGACCGACTCGACGGTCTCGTTGAGCAGCACCGTCACCCCGCGAGCACGCAGCTCGCGCCGCGCGTACTCAGCTAGGTCCTCGTGGAACGCTTCGAGGAGTCGCGGGCGTTGCTCGATGAGCACGACTTTGACGTCGTCGGGCTCGAGCATGGTGAAGTCGGTGTAGAGCGCGCGGTGCGCGAGCTCGGCGATCGCACCAGCAAGTTCAACACCGGTCGCGCCGCCGCCGACGACGACGAAGGTCAGCGCCCCGTCGTGCACGCCGTGGCTGGCCGCGTACTCGAAGCGCTCAAAGAGCCGGTTGCGCACCTCGACCGCGGCGTCCAGGGTGTAGATGGTCTTCGCTCGTTCGGCTGCCCCGGGCACGCCGAAGAAGTTCGCCGTCGCACCGATGCCGAGGATGAGGTAGTCGTAGTCGATGATGCGCCCGTCTTCGAGGCCGATGAACTGGCGCTTCTGGTCGATCTCGGTGAGGGTCCCTTGGACGAAGTGCGCGTGCTTGACGCGCCGCAGTACCGTGCGCAGAGGATAGGCGATGTCGCCGGCGTTGAGCCCGGCCGTGGCGACCTGGTAGAGGAGCGGCTGGAAGGTGGTGAAGTTGTGCCGGTCCACGACGACGAGCTCCACGGGTGCATCCCGCAGCACCTCGATGGCCGCGAGCCCACCAAACCCAGCACCGACAACGACCACTCGAGGACGCCCGCCGCTGCTCGTCCGTCGGGTTGACGCACGCACCGTGGTTGCCGCTGCCTGCTCCGCGAGCACGTCCGTCATTGCTGCTCCTCGCTCGACATCACAGCGCCCACGAGTCTACGGGTCAGCCTGACCGCGGCCGTGAGGCTCGCACGAGCGAGCGGCCGCGCACCTCGAAGCGAACCGCCCCGGGGATCGCAACGGGGTGCGTCCCCACCACGAGGCTCGCCGCGCCGTGCTCGGCCTCGCGCACGAGCACGCGAGCGCTCACCTCAGCCCCCACCGCGTCGTCCTCGAGGCACACCACGCGCAGCCGCGCGGGCCGCACCAGCGCCATCGCCCGAGCAACCCGGGCCTGCTCAGGCTCGCCGAGGTCCTCGACAACGGCCCCGCCAAGCTCCTCGAGCCCGGTGACAGCGAGTGCCTCCTCAATCGAGCACGTTGGGGGGACCCCCACCCTGCGCGCGAGCCTGATCGCGAGCACCAGGTGCTCAACCACGCTGAGCCCCGCGAGGGGGATGAACGACTCCGGGGCCACGGCAATGAGCGCGCGCCCCTCGAGGGTGCCTGAGCGCGCGCCAAGTACCACTACCCCCACCTCCCTGCCGAGGCGGCCGGCACAGGCGCCGAGCAACGCTGCGGGGTCCTCGAGCTGAACGAGGCCAACCTCGCCAGCCCGCAGCACCAGCTCGTCGAGCCGGAGCGTTCCGCTCGGCTGGACGAGCTCCCCAAAGCCCTCGCAGAGCCGCTCAGCTCGCGCGCTCACCCTGCCACCAGCTCACGAACGACACGGCAGCGAGCCCGAGCACCACCGCGAACGAGGCCGCGGCCACCACGTCCTCCCCGAGCAGCACGGGTTGGGCAAGCCCCACGTTGGCCTGGACCGCCGGCGCGAGTAAGAGCAGCGACCCGGCGAGCGGCGCGACTACGCCGACCGCCGTACTCGCGCGGGCGGCACGCGCTCGCTCGATCGCCGCGACAAGCCCTGCGAGACCGGCCAAGCCGAGGACGAGTCCACCCCCCGCGACAAGGAGGTCGATCCCGCCGAGGGAGCGCGGCACCGCCGCACCAAGCCACCCCGCCACCACGACGACGAGCGAGCCCGGCAGCACCCCGAGGGCTGCTGCGCGCACGAGACGCGCTCGTGCCACCGGTAGCAACTCCACGGCGCTGCCAGGGGCTGCCACCGCTCCCACCCCGGCGCCCAGCACAGCACCCGCCACGAGGATTCCCCCCACCGCCGGCACCGCGCCCGCGACGTCCCCGTGCACCACCGCCCAGAGCCCCTCCATCATGCCGACGCTCGCCACGAGCGCACCCATCAGCGCTGCCGGACGGGCCCGTGCAAGCCCGAGGAGGCCGAGCGCGACCCCCGGAGTCCCCAGCAGTGCGCGCTCCAGCGTCGGCCCTGGCCGAGGCGCCGTCGTACGGCGCGCAGCAGGGGCAGCCTCAAGCCGCTTGGCGAGGATGCGTGCTGCCACGAGGAGCACCACGACGCCCCCGAGCACGACAATACGAGCGCGCCCAAGCGCGAACGTGCCGGCGTCATGGGCGAGCGTGGCGCTCCCGAGCTGTGCGAGCACGATCCCGAGTGCCGCAAGCCCTCCAACCACCAAACGCCCAACGCGCGTGGCGCTCAGCCGACGGGCGAGCCCCCACACTGCGCCGAGGCCCACACCGACGAGCAACCAGGCGCCCCGCGCGACGTCGGCACGGTGGCTGTGTACGAGCGGCACCACCAGCGTGGCTCCGAGGACGGCACCAAGCCCGAGCTCGGCGAGGAGCTCACGCCACCGATCCCTCGCAGCAGCCGGCCACACGAGACCCGCACCCACTGCCACGAGGACGGTGCCCGCGACGATGCGCGCGAGCCACGCCAGCGAGTCGCCCCCGAGATCGTGGAGGTCGCGCTCCAGCACGGCCTCGCCCGCGACCAGCGTGGCAAGGCCCCAGATAACGTTACGGACGAGCCGCGCGCGGCTCACCCACCCGAGACCTCGTCCAGGGTGCGCTGCGAGGCAAGGAAGGGCATCATGGCCCGGAGCTGCTTGCCCACCTGCTCGATGGGAGCGTTGCGAGCCTCCTCGCGCAGAGCGCTGAAGGTGGGGCGCCCGCGCTGGATCTCGCCGACCAGCTCCTCAGCGAACGCCCCGGAGCGGATCTCGTCGAGGATGCGGCGCATCTCGGCCCTGGTCTCGTCCGTGATGATCCGGGTACCACGGGTCAGCCCGCCGTACTCCGCCGTCTCCGACACGGAGAACCACATGCCGCTCAGCCCGTGCTCGTAGAGCAGATCGACGATGAGCTTGAGCTCGTGGAGGCACTCGAAGTACGCGCTCTCGGGTTGGTAGCCGGCCTCGACCAGCGTGTCGTAACCGGCGCGCACCAGGGCGGAGAGCCCGCCGCAGAGCACCACCTGCTCGCCGAAGAGGTCGGTCTCGGTCTCCTCGGCGAAGGTGGTGTCGAGGACCCCAGCCTTCGTGGAGCCGATGGCCCAGGCGTAGGCGAGCGCGAGCTCGTGCGCAGAACCGCTCGCGTCGTTGGCCACTGCGATCAGCGAGGGGATGCCCCCGCCCTCCTCGTAGGTACGCCGCAGCAGGTGGCCCGGGCCCTTCGGCGCGATCATGATAACGTCCACGGAGGCGTCCGGCTTGATGAGGCCGAAGCGGATGTTGAAACCGTGGGCGAAGGCGAGCGCGGCCCCGCTGCGCAGGTTCGGTGCGATCTCGTCGGCATAGAGCGCAGGCGCCGCTGTGTCTGGCACCAGCAGCATGACAAGGTCTGCCCAGCGCACCGCCTCGGCTACGTCGCTCACCTCGAGCCCGCTCGCACGGGCCTTCTCGGCCGAACTCGAGCCTGCGCGCAGCCCCACGCGCACCTCGACCCCCGAATCAGCGAGGTTGAGGGCGTGGGCGTGACCCTGAGACCCGTAGCCGATTACCGCGACGCGCCGGCTGGTGATCAGCGATGGATTCGCGTCGTCGTCGTAGTACAGTCGTGCCACTCGTCAACTCACCTTTCCGCGTCGAGCCGCCCGCCGCATGGGCTTGGGCAGCTTGGCGAGCGCAATCCTACCGCTGCGCTGGACCTCGACGATCCCGAACTCCCCAAGCAGCGCCTCGACGTCGTCGAGCGCGCTTGGGGCGAGGGAGAACATGAGCGTGAGCCGATCGGTGGAGACGTCGAGGACCTGGCCGCGAAACAGCTCGACGAGCTCGAGCACTCGCGAGCGCGAGCCTCCCTCGGCGACCACAGTGACGAGCATGCACTCGACCTCGACCGCCTCAGCAGGGTCGATCTCGGAGATCTTCAGCACGTTGACGAGCTTGTGGAGCTGCTTGGTGATCTGCTCGAGGGGGGCGGTCTCCACGTCGACGACCATCGTGATCCGCGAGAAGCGCTCGTCGTCAGTGGGAGCGACCGCGAGCGAGTAGATGTTGAACCCGCGCCTGCTGAACAGGAGTGCGACCCGAGCCAGCACACCTGCCTTGTTCTCGACCAGCACGGAGAGGATGTGGTGGCGCCCTTGGACCGGCTGGCGGATACCGCCGATGGGCACGAGGTTCGTCGAGGCGCTCACTAGCGCGCCCCTTGCTGGTGAGGGGGCAGCACGATGTCGTCGTTCGAGGCGCCGGCGGGCACCATCGGGAACACCTTCTCGAAGGTGTCGACCCGAAAGTCGATGACCACAGGCCGGTCGTCGATCTCGTTGGCCTTCTCGATCGCTGCGTCCACCTCCTCTGGAGTGTCGACACGCATGCCGACCGCCCCCATCGCCTCTGCCCAGCGCACGTAGTCGGGCAGGTCAGGGGAGAGGTACACCTCGCTGTAGCGCTCGTCGTAGAACATCTCCTGCCACTGGCGCACCATGCCGAGGTAGCCGTTGTTGAGGATGGCCACCTTGATCGGGATGCGCTCGGCCGCGGCGGTGACCAGCTCTTGGGCGGTCATCTGGAAGCTGCCGTCGCCGTCGATGGCCCACACGAGCTGGCGCGGCCTGGCGGCCTTCGCCCCGATCGCGGCCGGCACCGCAAAGCCCATGGTGCCGAGCCCGCCCGAGTTGATCCAGCGGCGCGGCCCAGTAAAGCGCCAGTACTGAGAGGCCCACATCTGGTGCTGGCCGACTCCGGCGACAAGGATCGTGTCCTCAGGGGTGAGCGCGCGCAGCCGTTCCACGACGTACTGGGGCTTGGTGGGTGCTCCCGGCACGCTCGGCTCGTAGGAGAGTGGGTAGCGCCGCTGCCACTCGGCGATCGTCTCGAGCCACGCCGACAGGTCCGGACGTTCCTCGGGCAGACGACGGATGAGCTCCGGCAGCACGGCCCGCACGTCACCCACGATGGGCACATCAGCGCGGCGAACCTTGCCGAGCTCGGCCGGATCTACGTCGACATGGATCACCTTGGCCTCCGGGGCGAAGGCGCTGACCTTGCCGGTCACGCGATCATCGAAGCGCGTACCAAGCGCGATGAGCAGGTCTGCGCGCTGCATCGCCATCACCGCTGCGTACGTGCCGTGCATGCCGGGCATCCCAAGCGCGAGCGGGTGGTCATCGGGGATGATGCCGCGGGCGAGCAGCGTCGTGACCACCGGGATGCCGGTGCGCTCGACGAGCTCGCGCAGCTCGCGTTCTGCTCCGGCGCGCACCAGCCCACCCCCGGCGTAGATCACCGGGCGACGCGCTGTGGCGATGAGGCTGGCTGCCTGCTCGATCATCTTCGGGTGCCCCTTCGTTACCGGCTGGTAGCCGGGCAGGTCGAGGCGCTTGGGCCAGTACCACTCGAGCTCTCCCTGGGAGACGTCCTTCGGGATGTCAATGAGGACGGGACCCGGTCGGCCGGTGGTGGCGACGTGGAACGCTTCGGCCACCACGCGCGGCAGGTCCGCGGGGTCGGTCACCAGCCAATTGTGCTTGGTGATGGACATGGTGATGCCGGTCGTGTCCGTCTCCTGGAAGGCGTCGGTGCCGATGGACCCCGTCGCCACCTGGCCAGTGATCACCACGAGGGGAACCGAGTCCATGTAGGCGTCCGCGATCGGCGTGACGATGTTGGTCGCAGCTGGACCGCTCGTCACCATGGCGACCCCGGGACGGCCGCTGGCCTGGGCGTAGCCCTCGGCCATGTGCCCGGCCCCCTGCTCGTGGCGCACCAGCACGTGGCGAATCGGCGAGTCAAGGAGCGGGTCGTAGACCGGCAGGATCGCTCCGCCCGGCAGCCCAAAGACGACGTCCACCCCTTCCATCTCGAGCGCACGCACGAGCGCCTGTGCTCCCGTCAATCGCACCGTGACCCCCTTTCCACTCGCCAGCACGAGCTCGTCCAGCACCCGCGAGACCCTGCTCGCACCGATCGCTCGGCCCAACCTCGCCTCGCCGGATAAGCAAAAGACCTCCCGGGGCGGGAGGTCTTGCGGGCACGGCAGCGCGAGGGCGCCGTGCCCTAGCGAAGAAGTACGAGCGAGCGCACGAGTGCTGCCATTGCCATGTCAGCCTAGCTGCCCACCTGGTCGAATCCTGCCGAGGTCACCGCACCTATTTCAGCACCGCGCACGAGAGCTGCGAACTTCGCGAGCGCACCGGAGCTGTAGCGAGGTGGCAGAGGACGCCAAGACGCCCGACGCCGCTCGAGCTCGGCCTCATCGACAAGCAGATCGATGGCGTGGTTGGGGACGTCGATGCGGATACGATCCCCGTCACGCACAAGGGCGATCGGTCCACCGTCGGCGGCTTCTGGCGCGACGTGGCCCACGCACAGCCCGTGGGTGCCGCCAGAGAACCGCCCATCCGTGACGAGGGCTGAATCCGCCCCACGGCCAGCTCCCTTCATCGCCCCGGTCACGGCCAGCATCTCGCGCATGCCGGGCCCACCCCTCGGACCCTCGTAGCGGATCACCACCACGTCGCCAGCACGGATCTCGCCCGCCAGGATCGAGCGCAGCGCCGCCTCCTCCCGGTCGAAGACACGGGCCGTGCCCTCGAAGAAGTCCTGGTCGATGCCAGCCACCTTGACCACGGAGCCGCGAGGCGCGAGGCTTCCCGTGAGCACCGCAATGCCCCCCACCGCGTGGATCGGGTCGTCGAAGTGGTGGATCACGACGCCGTCGGCGCGCGGCGGGTCGAAGTGCTCGAGCTCCTCGCCCATGGTGCGCCCCGTCACCGTCAGCGCGTCGAGGTTGAGCACGCCCGCCTCAGCGAGCTCGCGCAGCACCACTGGCACCCCACCGATGCGGTCGATGTCACTCATGTAGAACTTGCCGTGCGGCTTGGTGTCCGCGAGGTGCGGCACCCTGGCTGCGACGCGGTTGAAGTCCTCGAGCGAGAGGTCGACACGCGCCTCGTGTGCGATCGCGAGCAGGTGCAGTACTGCGTTCGTCGAGCCGCCGAGCGCCATCACGGCGGCGATCGCATTCTCGAAGGCGCCCTTCGTGAGGATTCGCCTGGTGGTGATGCCTTCCTCGAGGAGATGCATCACGAGACGCCCGGCCTCGAAGGCTACATCCGCGCGGCGCCGGTCCACGGCCGGTGCCGAGGCCGAGCCCAGTGGCGCGAGGCCCAGCGCCTCGGCGACCGAGGCCATGGTATTCGCGGTGTACATGCCCGCACACGAGCCCGGGGTGGGGCACGCGTTGCGCTCGATCGCCTCGAGCTCGCTCGCATCGATGGCACCTGCGGAGTACGCACCCACCGCCTCGAAGACCGAGACGATGTCGAGCCGCTGGTCCTTCCAGTGGCCGGGCAGGATCGAGCCGCCGTAGACGAAGACGCTGGGCAGATCGAGGCGCGCTGCTGCCATCATCATCCCCGGCAACGACTTGTCGCAGCCCGCCAGCGTCACCAGGGCATCCATGCGCTCCGCGTGCACCATGAGCTCCACCGAGTCGGCGATGACCTCGCGCGACACCAGCGAGGCGTGCATGCCCTCGTGACCCATCGAGATCCCGTCAGAGACGGCGATGGTGGCGAACTCGAGCGGAACCCCGCCCGCGGCCCGCACGCCGGCCTTGACACGCTTGGCGAGCTCCCCGAGCGGCAGGTTGCACGGCGTCACCTCGTTCCAGGAGGACGCGACGGCCACCTGCGGCTTGTCGAAGTCGTCCTCCAGGAACCCCACCGCCCGCAGCATCGCACGGGCGGGGGCGCGCTCAACCCCTTCCGTGACGTCGCGGCTGCGGATCTTGAGCGAGCGGCGCTCCATGGTGCCCCCTTTCCTCCGGTGCGCGTGCAGGGAGCAACCTAGGGCCGGGCGCGCCCCGCCCGTGCGTCGAGTGCCCTGCGAGCCACCTGGCCGGGGATGCGGCCCTCCCCCTGGCGCACCACCTGCCCGACGAGGAAGCCTGCCACCTTGGCATCCCCCGCGACAAAGCGCTCCCACTCGGCCGGATGCGCGGCGACCACCTCCTCGACCACCCGTTCGGCGAGCGCAGCCGCGTCCCCGGTCTCGGCGACGATGCCCTCGATGATCGCCTCCACAGGGTCGGGTCGCTCGGCGGCAAGGCGCAGCGCCTCACGCACCTGCTGGGGCAGCAGCGTGCCACGCGCCTCAGCCTCGAGCACGGCGACGAAGCGCTCGGCTCCGAGCTCGGCGCCAGCGCCGAGGAGCTGGGCGAGCTCGTTGGCGACCCGGCGCGCCGCCAGCGTCGCGTCCAGTCCTGCACGGAGCGCGGCCTTGGTGTACGGCCAGAGCCCCTCGGCGATCGCGGTCTCGCGCACGTCGTCGCTCACGACCGCACCGGCCAGCTGCTCGCGCCGGCGCGACGGCAGCAGGTCCGCCACCCGCTCGCGGGCAGCCTCGACCAGCGCTGGATCGACGAGGAGGGGCGGTAGGTCCGGCTCGGGGAAGTAGCGGTAGTCGTCGGCGGTCTCCTTGGTGCGCAGACCGACGGTGACGCCCGAGGCCTCGTCCCAGTGGCGTGTCTGCTGAGTAGGGGCCTCCCCAGCTTCGTAGAGCTCCACCTGGCGCAGAGCCTCGGCGGCGATCGCACGCCCGAGCGAGCGCAGCGAGTTGAGATTCTTCAGCTCCACCCGCGTGCGCAGCTCGCTCGTGCCCCGGGGGCGCACCGAGACGTTCGCATCCACCCTGAGCGACCCCTCCTCCATGCGACCGTCGCTCGCGCCGATCGCGACCAGGATGGCGCGCAGCTCCTGGACATAGGCGCGCGCCTCCTCGGGATCGCGCAAATCGGGCGCGGAGACGATCTCGAGGAGCGGCACCCCAGCGCGGTTGTAGTCGACGAGGGTGCGCTCGGCCGACTCGATGCGCCCGCCCCCGCCCACGTGGGTCAGCTTGCCAGTGTCCTCCTCTAGGTGGGCCCGCTCGATGCGGATGCGCCGCCCCGACGCCAGCACCACGGCACCCCCCGAGCAGATCGGCACGTCATACTGGGAGATCTGGTAGTTCTTCGGCATGTCGGGGTAGAAGTAGTTCTTGCGATGGAACTGGCTCGACGACACCGTCGAGCCGAGCGCTACCCCGAGCGCGATGGCGTGGGCGACAGCGCGCTCGTTCACCACCGGCAGGCTGCCCGGCAGCCCGAGACACACTGGGCAGACGTTGGTGTTTGGCGGCGCCCCGAAACTGTTCGCACAGCCGCAGAAGAGCTTGGTCCGGGTCTTCAGCTCCGCGTGGACCTCAAGGCCGACGACGAGCTCGAAGCCGCGCTCCTCCCACTCCCAGCTCATCGGCGACGACTCCCTTCTAGCACTGCCCCCACCGCTACCAGCCGATCCTCGCCCCAGGCCGGCGCAAGCACCTGGATGCCGATGGGCAGGAGCTCGTCGTCGGCGCCGAAGGGCACCGAGAGCGCCGGGTGGCCCACCAGGTTCGAGGGGACCGTGCACACGTCCGAGCGGTACATCGCGATCGGGTCGGCGCTGCGCTCCCCTAGGCGGAACGCGGTCGTGGGCGAGGTTGGTGCGAGTAGGACGTCGAAGCTCTCGTAGGCGCGTGCGAAGGCGCCGGCGAGCCACGTGCGCACCCGCTGGGCCTGGACGTAGAGCGCGTCGCGGTAGCCGGCCGAGAGCGCGTAGGTCCCCAGCATGATGCGGCGCTTGACCTCGTCGCCGAAGCCCGCACGCCGCGTGGCCACCATCAGCGCATCCGTGGTGGGGGCCTCGACGCGCAGGCCGTAGCGCACCCCGTCGAAGCGGGCCAGGTTGGAGGAGGCCTCCGCCGGCGCGATCACGTAGTAGGCAGCGAGCGACGAGGACACCTCGGGGATGGACACGCTCTGGATGCGAGCCCCCGCTCGCTCGAGCACGCGCGCGGCCTCCTCGAGTGCACGTCCCACTGCAGGGGCCGCCGGCTCGGCGAGCTCGCGCACCACCCCGACCCGAAGGCCCTCCACCCCCCGCTCGAGCGCGGGTGTGAGCTGGAGCGGGGCCCGGCTCGCGCTCGTGGCATCCCGGGGGTCGTGGCCCGCGATGACCTCGAACATCACCGCCACGTCGTCGACGGTGACCCCGAGCGGGCCGATCTGGTCCAGCGAGGAGGCGAACGCGATCAGCCCGTAGCGCGACACCGCACCGTAGGTGGGCTTCATCCCCACCGCCCCGCACAGGGCCGCTGGCTGGCGGATCGAGCCTCCGGTGTCGGAGCCGAGGGCGGCCGCGACGAAGCGACCTGCCACCGCGGCGGCCGAGCCCCCCGAGGAGCCTCCTGGCACCCGCTCGAGATCGTGGGGGTTGCGCGTGGGCCCGAAGGCGGAGTGCTCGGTGGAGGACCCCATCGCGAACTCGTCGAGGTTGGTCTTGCCCACGATCACCGCCCCCGCCGCCACCAGCCGCTCGACGACGGTGGCGTCGTAGGGGGGCTCCCAGTCGGCCAGCATGCGCGAGCCGGCGGTGGTGGGCGCACCGCGGGCTGCGATGTTGTCCTTGACCCCGATGGGCACGCCGGCAAGCGGCCCCGGATCTGCCCCGCTCGCCACCAACGCGTCCACCGCAGCCGCCCGCTCACGGGCCGCTTCCAGATCGAGCGAGATGAAGGCGTGGACCTCTGGCTCCTCGATCGCGATCTGGCCGGCGTAGGCCTCGAGGACCTCGATGGCGCTGAGCTCGCCGGAGCGCACGCGAGCCGCGAGCTCACGCACCCCGAGCTCGAGCACTGCTTCCGGGTTCACGCCTCCAGCTCCACGATGGGCGGGATGACGACCTGGTGCTCCGCGTCGAGCCGCCCCCCATGGGCAAGCCCCGCTGGGCCGAGGCTCGGTTCCGGTTCATCGGCGCGCAGGCGCGAGGCGCTCTGGTCCACATGGTCCATCGGTGCCACCCCAGCCAGGTCGATTGCCTGGATCTGCTCGACGAGCTCGAGGACTTGGGCGAGCTGCGCCTCGAACCGCCCCACCTCCTCCTCGTCGAGGCCGAGGCGGGCGAGCCTGGCGACGTGGCGCACGTCGTCGTCGGTGATGCTGGCCTTCACGGGCGCCATCCTAGCCAGCGCACCCTGGCCAGCCTGGGCACAGCTAGCTGGTGATGGCCCGCAGTGCCTGGCTGAAGCGCTCGTCACGGGCGGCGAGGACCGGCACAAGCGCGAGCAGCTTCGTGATGTCGCCGTTCACGGTGACGCGGCCGTTGAGGAAGGCCTCAACGGCTCGCTGGGGGTCGAGGTCGACGAACATGCCCTTGGCGGTCTCGTAGTCGATGGTGATGGTGAGGTCGGGGTTCTCGACGAGACCGAGCCCGATCTCGAGGTAGCCCGAGGTGGTGTCGATGTGGGCCTCGATCGGGTCCTCGCCAAAGGGCGTCTCCCTAATCAGCTGGTTCATGCGCAGGGGCACCGGCACGGCGACGGGCTCGAGGCCAAGGCGCTCCTGGATGGTGGCGAACTCGGCGAGCCAGGCCTCGGAGAGGAACTCATGCTTGCTGAGCCCCTCCAGAATCGCTGGGTCGAACCCCTCCATCGGCGCACCCCCGTGCTCGGCCACGAACCCCAGCCTACGAGCCCCAGCGCAGCTAGGAGCCGGGCGCAAGCACGAGGTTGATGGCACTGCCGACGGGCACCTCGCTCCCTGGCACGACCGATTGGCCGACCACTACCACGTTGGACCCCAGGTACTGGGCCACCCCGTTGAGCGAGAGACCTCCCGGGGTCGTGAGCGAGCCGTAGGTGAGCCCGACATCGCTGAGCGCCGACTCCGCCTGGGCGAAGGTGTCGCCCACGAGATCGGGGGCGGCGACGTCCGGCGGACCGAGCGAGACGGTAACCGTGACCGTCGAGCCGTAGGCCGCGCTCGTGCCCGGGTCCGGACTCTCGCTCACGACGTCGCCCCTCGGCACGCTCGTCGAGTAGGCGCTCGCAAGACGCACCTGGAAGCCTGCTCCCTGGAGCTCGCTGGTCGCGGCTTGCTGTGGCTCGCCGAGCACCTGGGGCACCGGCCGCGGCGGTGGCCCGGCCGATACCACGATGCGCACGCTGGTGTGCCAGGGCCGCCGGGTCCCAGCTCCCGGCTCGCCGACCACCACCCCCGCCGGCACGCTCGAGGAGTAGGCGCGGGTGACCTCGGGCTCGAGCCCGGCGAGCGCGAGCGCCCGGGCCGCGTCGTGCAGCGTGAATCCCACGACGTCCGGCACCACTACAGGAGCGTGCCCGCGGGAGACCAGCACCACGACCGCACTCACGGCGTGCGCACGCGCCCCAGCACCCGGCTCGGTCGCCACCACCAGACCCGCTGGCACGCTCGAGGAGTAGACCGACCGGAACGCTACGCGGAAGAACCCGACGTGCTCGAGGTGGGCCGCGGCAAGCCTCGGGCTCGCCCCGCGCACGAGCGGCACCTGGATCGCGCGCACCGCGAGGTACCAGCCAGCGCCCACTCCCGCGGCCACCACGGCCAGTAGGAAGCCCACGAGGAACCGACGCAGGCGGTGGCGTCGGCGGGGAGGCGGAGGAGGGACGGGCCCGAGTGCAGCCTCGGTGGCACCGAAGGCGGTGAGCGTCCCATCCAGGTCGTCGCTCGGCGAGCTCGCGTCCAGCAGGCTCACCACGGCAGCGGCGGCGTCGTCTAAGGGCAGGGGCGCGGGAGGCGGCAGCTCCCGCGCCAGCGCCTGGAGCCGCTCGGCGACGGTGTCGGCGCTCGGACGCGCCGACGGATCGAGGCGCAGGCAGGAGGCCGCGATCTGGAGCAGACCCCGCTCTGGCTCGGGGTTGACCACATCCCCGCCGAGGCGGGCCTCGGCCAGCTCGCGAGGCGTCGAACCCGAGAAGGGCACGGCACCGGTGGCGAGCTCCCAGAGCACGAGCCCGAGCGCGTAAACGTCGGCCGCTGCGGTGAGAGGCTCGCGCAGGACCTGCTCGGGAGCCATGTAGCGGGGCGTACCGGCGTAGCGACCCTCCGCGCTCTCGCTGACAGCGCGCACCAGCCCGAAGTCCGCGAGCCGGACGTGGCCGGCTTCGTCAAGGAGGATGTTGCCAGGCTTCACATCTCGGTGGACGAGGCCGTGGCGGTGGGCCGCATCCAGGGCACTCGCGGTCTCGTAGCCGAGCTTGGCGGTCTGGGCATCGTCCAAGGTGACGCCGGAGGCGAGGAGCTGCTTGAGCGAGCCGCTGCGCGCGTACTCCATGACCAGCACTCGCCCGATGGGCGGCCCCGGGTTCGGCAGGTCAATGACCCGCAGCACGTGCGGATGCTGCATGGCAGAGATCGCCCGTGCCTCGCGCTGGAGCTCGCGGACGAAGGCCTCGTCCTCGCGCAGCTCCGGGCGCAGCACCTTGATCGCCACGGGACCGCGCAGCCGCTCGTCGATGGCCTCGTAGACGACGCCTGCACCACCCTCGCCGATGCGGCGCACCACCCGGTAACGCCGAGCGAGCACCCGACCTTCGAGGTCGTCGGTGGTCGTCGACGAAGCCATGGCGCTTGGTGTCCTCGCTCAGGGTCCTGCTAGCTCAGGGTAGCATCACGCGGGCTGACCCGCGCGGTCGATAAGGGCTCGCAGCCCGGCGAGGTCGATGACGGGCACGCCTCGCCGCTGCGCCGCCGCCAGCTTCGACCCAGGCGACGACCCGGCCACGAGGTAGCTCGTCTCGCCGCTCACCGAGGTGCGCACCACCCCGCCGTGGCGCTCGATGAGCTCGGCGAGCTCGGCGCGGGTCATCCCGGGGACGGTGCCTGTCAGCACGAAGCTCAGGCCGGTGAGCGGGCCGACCGCGCTGGCCGCGACCGGGGCCTCGCCCTCGACCCCGGCCTCGTGGAGCTTGGCGAGGATCTCGCGCCCCAGCTCATCGGTGCGGAACGCCACGACGCTGGCTGCCACCACCGGCCCGATCCCCGCCACGTCGCAGAGCTCCTCCTCCGAGACGGTCTCGAACCCTCGCAGGCTCCCCACCCGCTCGGCGATGAGCTCGGCAACGTGCTGGCCCACGTTGTCGATGGCGAGGGCGAAGAGGAGGCGCGCCAGCGGACGACGCCGCGAGGCCTCGATCCCGGCTCGCAGTCGCTCGAGCGTGCGCTCGCGCACACCAGGCAGGCAGGCGAGGTCCTCATTGGCAAGGAAGTAGAGATCCGGCGGTACCACCACGAGGCCGCCCTCGACGAGCTGGCGAGCTCGCTGCTCCCCAAGGCCGTCGATGTCCATCGCGTCCCGGGAGGCGAAGTGGACGAGCCGCTGGACGAGCTGCTCGGGGCAGCGCCGATTCGGACAGCGCCAGTCGACCTCGCCCTCGTCGCGCACGAGCGGCGTGTGGCACACCGGGCACTCAGTAGGGGCGCGCCATGGCACCGCGTCGGGAGGGCGTAGCTCCAGCACCGGCCCGACGACCTCGGGGATCACCTCGCCGGCGCGCCGCACCACCACGGTGTCGCCGACGCGCACGTCCAGCCTGGCGATCTGCTCGGCGTTGTGGAGGGTCGCACGGCTCACCGCGGAGCCCCCGACCCGCACCGGCTCGAGCACCGCAAAGGGCGTGATCTTGCCCGACTTGCCCACCGAGACCTCGATGTCGAGGAGCCTGGTGGGGCGCTCCTCGGCGGGGAACTTGAACGCCACCATCCACCGGGGAGCATGCGTGGTCGAGCCGAGGAGCTCGCGATCGGCCAGGCGGTCGACCTTGATGACGGCCCCGTCGATGTCGTAGTCGAGGCTGGCGCGAGCCTGCCCAAGCCAGGTCAGCACCTCCGCGAGCTCGGAGCTGTGCACGGCACGGGCATGTGGCTCCACGGCAAAACCCTGAGATGCGAGCCAGGCGAGCGCCTCGTGGTGGTAGGTGAAGCTCGGTCCCTCCTCGAGCTGGTAGGCGAAGAAGGCAAGCCCCCTGCCCGCAGTGACGCGAGGATCCTTCTGGCGCAGGCTCCCCGCCGCCGCGTTGCGCGGGTTCGCGAACGGTCGATCGAGGCTCTGGTTCAGACGCGCGAAGGCGGCACGGGGCAGATAGAGCTCGCCACGGACCTCCACGACGCCGGTCGCGCGCTCGGTCAAGCGCGGCGGGATCGATGCCACCATCCGAGCGTTCGCGGTCACGTCCTCGCCCACCTGGCCATCGCCCCGGGTTGCGGCCTGGGCGAGGACCCCATCGACGTAGGTGAGCGCGAGGGCGAGCCCGTCGATCTTGAGCTCGAAGAAGAGTTCGGGCTCGTGCCCGAGCCCGCGCCTGGTGCGCTCGACCCAGGCGCCGAGCTCCTCGTGGTCGAAGACGTTGTCGAGCGAAAGCATGGGGGTGCGGTGACGCACGCTGGGGAACAGGCTCGACGGCGGTGCCCCCACCCGCTGGGTGGGCGAGTCCGGCGTGGCAAGCTCTGGATGCGCGGCTTCGAGCTTGCGCAGCTCCGCGAGGAGGCCGTCGTATTCGTCGTCGCTCATGATGGGGTCATCGAGGACGAAGTAGGCCTGCGCTGCTCGATCGAGCAGCAGGCGCAACGCCGCTGCGCGGGCTGCAGGATCAGTCATCGTCCACCACCCTGGCTGAGGCGAGCACCCTGCCCTCGTCGTCGTAGAGCACCACCCGCTGGCCCGGTGCCACCCTGCGAGCGGGCTCGTCGAAGCGCACTTCGGTAGCCGCCAGAGTTCCGGCCACCGCAGCGCCGTGGGCGCTCGTCTGGAGCCACCCTGGCTGCCCGAGCGCCGCGGGCTCGTAGACGACAAGGTCGTCAACCGGCTGGCGCTCGGTAAGGAGCTCCTCGCGCGAGCCCACGACGATGGTGCCGCTGCGCTTGGCGAGCACGTAGCGGACATCGGCCCGACTGCGCCCCGGCTCGCGCAGGCGCTGGCCCACTGTCACGAGCTCGTAGGGCAGCCGCGCACCCGTCGTGTGCCCAGCGTTGTCCTCGACCACTGCGTCGTGCAGACCGATGGTCGCGGCCAGGAACTCCGCACGCCCACCCGGCACGAAGCACACCTCCTGGGAGTCGCGCTTGTCCCAGACCGGCAGGCCTGCGCTGCGCGCACGCTCGCGGACCTCGCCCTTGGCAAGGCTCCCGAGCGGCAGCCAGACAAGTGCGAGCACCTCGGGGGCTACGTCAGCAAGCACGTAGGATTGGTCCTTGTGCGGATCGACCCCGCGCGCGAGTACGGGGCGAGGCCCAGGCAACACCCGGGCGTAGTGACCCGTCACCAACCGCGACGCACCCAGCCGGCGGGCGATGCGCGCCAGCTCGGTGACCTTGACGTAGCGGTTGCAGGCCATGCAGGGGTTCGGCGTCCAGCCGCGCCGGTGGGCCTCGAGGTACGGCTCCACCACCGTCGCGACGAAGCGCTCACGCAGATCGATCACGCTGTGGCGGATGCCGAGGAGGGCTGCCACGCTGCGCGCATCCTCCAGGTCGCCGAGCGAGCAGCAGCCGCGATCTGTCGTGTGACCCGCGAGCCGCAGCGTCACGCCGATCATCTCGTGCCCCGCCTCCTGGGCAAGCAGCGCTGCCACCGACGAGTCAACCCCGCCCGACATCGCTACGACCACCCGCGCCATGTCGCCTCCTTGCCCGGCAGGCTAGACGGCCTGGTGGGCGACCCTGGAGCGAACGTTGGCTGCGAGCTTGGGCGCATCGGTGATCACGGCGTCGACGCCGAGCGCGAAGGCCCAAGCCAACTCCGCCGGGTCGTTGAGCGTCCACACCCATAGCGGGACCTCGTCGCGCCGGGCCCGCGCAACCACCGAGGGGCCGAGGAGGCGCACCCCTCCGAAGCGCAGCGGCATCGAGACCATACCAAAGCCGAGCTTGCGGGCGGGCACCCCAGCGAGCCAGCGCGCGAGCTCGCTCGGGGATGCGGTGGTGCGCACCTCGGGCCAGGCAGCCCGCACCTGCGCGAGCGTGCGGCGATCGAAGCTTGCGACCACGGCTCGCTCGAGCGCTCCGGCATCGCGAAGCGCACCCACCACCCGAGCCACGGTGACCTCAGGGTCGGGGCCGACCTCCTTCACATCGACAGACACCCACAGGCCCTGGCTCACCGCCAGCACCTCCTCGAGCCGGGCGAAGGGCGCGCGCTCGCCGCCGTGTGCCTCAGCTAACCTAGTGAGCTCGGCACCGCTGAGCAAGCAAATCGGGCGGGGATCCCCGAGCGAGCGCGCCAAGGTGGGGTCGTGGTGCACCACGAGAGCGCCATCCGCGGCCGGGTGGACGTCGAGCTCGATGCCGTCGGCCCCCCGCGCTTGAGCAGACGCGAAGGCCGCCAGCGACGACTCGCACGCCTCAGCCATGCCGCCACGGTGGGCGACGATACGCGTGCCGATGGCCTCGTCCACAGAGTTCGAGCCTACCGAGTAGGCTGGCCCCAAGGCATGCACACCCACGTCCTCTTCGATCTCATCGGCTCCCTCCGCGCCAGCCTGCACGACGCCATGCTCGAAGGCGGGGGGCTCGACGAGCAGCTCCACGTCGACGTCCTCCTCGGGGACCTCACCTACGAGACCTCGGCCAGCTTGCCTGGCGAGTCCTCGCCTCCGCACGTGCGGGCCGACATCTCGCTCGAGTGGTCGACGTGGGCCCAGAGCGCGTACCGGTCCTGGGCACTCGGGGAGGGACTCGAGGACACCATCGACGTCGTCATCGAGGTAGCGCTGCGGGTCGGCGGGCTCGGAGACGCCGAGGTGAGCCCGGCAGCGTTCCGGGCGTCATTGCCCTCGCAGTCGCCACCGCTCCTCAAGGGCGAGACGCTCGAGCTGCGCTCGGTGTCAGCGGAATCGTCGATCAACCCAGACGAGGAGACGGAGGAGTACGGCCTCGAGGCCATCTACGACGTCACGCTGCCGCTGGAGGAGCCCGAGCTCGAGGACACGACGAGCCTGGCTGAACCGCTGCGCCGCCTGGCGAGCTGGATCGCGAGCGCCCTGGTTGCCGCGAGCGACCTCACCACGCGCCATCGCTCGAGCTGAAACCGGCCCCGCCCGAGCCAGCAAGCCTCCACGTAGGCTCTAGAACCACCACGAGGAGGGTGTCATGAAGCCGATCCCCGTCGAGTTTCACCTCGGCCCCTTGGTGCTGCACACCTACGGCTTCGGGCTGGGGCTCACCTTCTGGTTCGCCTACTGGTATCTGGGTCGGCGCTTTCGAGCCTTTGGCCTTGGCACCCGCTGGCTCGAGCGCGGCTTCATCCCCATCATCGTGATGGCGATCGTCGGGGCCCGCATCGTCCACGTGGTGGCGAACATCGGCTACTACCTCCACGATCCCATCGGCGTCGTCGAGGTATGGCAAGGGGGGCTCAGCTCCTACGGGGGGCTCGCCGGAGGCATCCCGACGGCCTTGTGGTACCTGCGGCGCGACAACCCCACGCTCTCGTTCCGCCGCGCCTTCGACATCGCGGCCCCGGTGCTGCTCGCATCCTGGTCGCTGGGGCGCCTCCTCGGGCCCCAGCTCATGTACGCCGGCGGCGGCCTGCCCACCAACGCCTGGTATGGGATGTACTACGCCGGCGAGGTCGGCAAGCGCATCCCTGTGCCGATCTTCCAGTCGATCGAGGACTTCACCTGCTTCCTTCTCACGCTCGCTCTCGCCAAGCGCTTTGCGCGCTGGCGCCTGCCGAGCGGGTCGGTGGCCATCGCTGCGCTCGGGCTCTGGTCGATCGAGCGCTTCTTCGACGAGTACCTCTGGCTTGCACGACCGCGCGTCTGGGACGCGGTGGAGGTCTTCGCCCTCCTGTGCCTGGCCGTCTGCATCGGTGCGCTCGCCTGGATGATTGCTCACCGTCGGGACGCTCGTGAGCTCGTCGCGCTGCCCCAGCCCGCTCCTCGTCCCGAAGAGGTAGGTGCTGCCCAGTGACGACCGCGCTGCTCACCGATCGCTACGAGCTCACCATGCTCGAGACTGCGCTCGCCAGCGGGCTCGCCGGCGCACCGGCCACCTTCGAGGTCTTCGCGCGCTCGCTCTCGGGCCGCAGCTTCGGCGTGGTCGCGGGCACCGGGCGGCTTGCTGCGGCACTTCGCGACTTCCGCTTCGACGAGCCAACGCTCGCCTGGCTGCGGGAAGAAGGTGTCGTCTCCGAGCACACGGCTGCCTGGCTCGCCGATTTCCGCTTCACGGGTTCGATCCACGCCTACCCCGACGGTGAGCTCTACTTCCCCGGCTCGCCGGTAGTGCGGGTCGAGGCGCCCCTCGGCGAGGGTCTGCTCATCGAGACGCTCGTGCTCTCGACCCTCAACTTCGATACCGCGGTGGCGACCGCGGCCGCGAGGATCCGCCTCGCGGCAGGCCCACGCGCCACCCTCATCGAAATGGGATCACGCCGTATCCACGAGCACGCAGCCGTCGCGGCAGCGCGCGCGGCCTGGATCGGTGGGTTCGACTCGACCTCGAACCTCGAGGCCGGTAGGCGCTACGGGATCCCCACCGGGGGGACCATGGGACACGCGCTGGTGCTTGCCCACCCCAGCGAGCAGGCCGCCTTCGACGCCCAAGCGGCAACGTTCGGGCCCGCCACCACCGCCCTGGTCGACACCTACGACATCGCCCACGGCATCCGTCAGGCGATCGCCTCCTTCGGCACGGAGCTTGCCGCGATCCGGATCGACTCGGGGAACCCCTTCGTCGAGGTCCGGCGCGCGCGCCAGCTCCTCGACGTGCTGGGTGCCACGAAGACCCGCATCATCGTCTCGGGCGACCTCGACGAGGTCACGATCCGCCGCCTCGCGAGCGAGCCCGTGGACGGCTTCGGCGTGGGCACGAAGGTTGCCACTGGTGGCGGGGTCCCCACCGCGCAGTTCGTCTACAAGCTCGTCGCCGTCGGTACCGGCAAGGCACGGCGCCACGTAGCCAAGCTGTCGGCGGCCAAGGCAACCGAGGGTGGCCCGAAGGCGGGGTATCGCCGTCTGCGCGCCGGCCGTGCCGTCGAGGAGTTCTCGATGGATCCCGAGGTAGTCGTCGAAGCCACCGACGGCAGCGAGCTCGTGCGCCTCGAGGTGCCCGTCATGCGCGAGGGCGATCTGCTCGAACCCGAGCCCCTCGCACTCGCCCGCGAGCGCCTCGCAGAACGCCTTGCGAGTCTCGGGCAGGACCCCGCAGCTCTCCTCGACGCCACCGAGCCGGCCCTTAGCTGCCGCTACCTCGGCCCGAGCCGGGCCGAGGACTAGCCTGCTACGCGTGGAGATCCTGCCTCGCTCTGACCCAGTTGGACTCGGCTTCGACCGCGGCGCGCTCGAGCGCCTGCGAGCACTCCTGGATGGTTGGATCGAGCGCCAGCGCCTCGCGGGGGTGGCACTCGCCGTCGCTCGCAGCGGCGAGGTCGCCTTCGAGCACTACACCGGCTGGGCCGATCGCGCCCGCGAGCTCCCGGTGACACCCGAGACCGTCTATCGCATCTACTCGATGACCAAGCCGATCACCTCGATCGCCGCCCTCCAGCTCGTCGAGGAGGGGCTCATCGCCCTCGACGACCCAATCGAGCGCTATATCCCGGCCTTCGCCAACCCACGAGTACTCCTCGGGGGTGGCGCGCCCGGGGGCTACGCGCCGGCTGTAACCCGCCCGGCTACCGAGCCGATCCGACTCTGGCACCTGCTCACGCACACCGCGGGCCTCACCTACGCCTTCCACCACCAGACGGCGGTGGACGCGCAGTACCGGGCTCTCGAGCGGCGCCTCGAGGCTCCGAGTCTCGCCGCGTGGGTGGAGGCGCACGCCGAAGTCCCACTCCTCTTTGACCCCGGCACGCACTGGAACTACTCCATCGCCACCGACGTGCTGGGGCACCTCGTGAGTGTGGTGCGAGGGGTACCACTTGCCGAGGTGCTGCGACGCTGGGTCCTCGAGCCACTCGGCATGGAGCACACCACCTTCGAGCTCGACGAGGGCGCACTCGCGCGGCTGGCGGCCATCGTCACCCCTGGTGGTGATGGCACCCTACATCGCCTTGGGCCTGCCGTCCCCGAGCCGCGCACCGCCTCGTACGACTCCGGTGGTGGTGGGCTCTTCTCGACCCTCGAGGACTACCTGCGCTTTGCGGTGGCGCTTGAGCAGGGCGGACGGCTCGGCACGGCCAAGCTGGTCTCCCCGCTTACGCTCGTGGCGATGCACCGCAACCACTTACCGGGTGGGGCGGACATCCCCTCGCTGGCCGTCGCCCGTCCACAGCCCGGCGACCGCCCAGGCACCGGCTTTGGGCTCGGCGTCTCGGTGGTGATCGATCCTGCTCGCGCGCACCGCCTCGGGCCTCGAGGCTCCTACGGCTGGGGTGGTATGGCCTCGACCACGTTCTTCGTCTGGCCGCGCGAGCACGTGGCGGTGGTGTTCATGACCCAGCTCGTGCCCTCGAACACCTACCCGCTCGCCGAGGAGCTCGAGACGCTGGTCGCGGCGGCGCTGGATCGACCCTGAGAACCTCGATACCTCTGGCGGTACCGGAGCTAGGCACTCAGCCCTGCGTGGCCTCCTGGGCCTGCGCCTCGGCGATCTGGCGGCGCACCTCGTCCATGTCGAGCGCGAGCACCTGGCCGATGAGGTCGTCGAGCGCCTCCTTCGGCAACGCCCCTGGCTGGGCGTAGAGCAAGATCTGCTCGCGGAAGATCATGAGCGTCGGGATCGACATGATGCCGAAGGCCGCCGCGAGCTGCTGTTCGGCTTCGGTGTCGACCTTGCCGAAGACGATCTCGGGGTGCTGCTCGGAGGCCTGCTCGTAGATCGGGGCGAACATCCGGCACGGCCCGCACCACGCCGCCCAGAAGTCAACGAAGACGATGTCGTTGGAACGAACCGTCTCCTCGAAGTCGCTGAGCGTGAGGTTTCGGGTTGCCATGGGGGAAGCTCCTTTACGCGTGGTTCGGATCGTGCAACACCAGTACCCCTAAGGGTATTCCACTCGCCGCCGCTCCGTGCCCGGAGCGGGACTCGAACCCGCACGGCCTTGCGGCCCGGGGGGTTTAAGCCCCCTGCGGCTACCGTTTCGCCATCCGGGCGGTGTGCACCCTCCGCGTGCGCGCCGTGCGCACACCCTCTACGCTAGACGGTCGGCGGGGTGTGCTCGTCGAAGGCGCTCTCGCGGAAGCGGAGCACGCGGGCGTTCTCCTCCACCACCCTGCGCAGCCGCGCATCCAGCTCGACGTCCTCGGCGTGCACCTCGAGCACGAGCTCGACTGGACCACCGGCGTCCCGCAGGTGCTGGAGGACGTCGTTCACGATGGCGGTGAGGTCCGCGATCGGACGATCCGCATCGAGCTCGACCGAGCCGAAGTAGCGGGCGCGCTTTGGCCGTGGCGCAGCGGAGAGCGTCCCCGGCGGCGCCTCCGGGGAGGGGACCTCATCAACGCTCTGGGGTGCACCCTGGACCCCTGCCTGGCCGGGCGCCTCCGCCTCAAGCTGGGCTCGCGCCACGCTCAGCTTGATCACGAGCGTCCCCTGTGGCAGCCCGGTGAGCTATACCCCCGCGCGCAGGCCCTGGTAGCGGCCGGTGGCCGCGTCGAAGGCGTCCTCGACGGCGACCCCGTCCTCCGACCAGGTCACAAGCGCCACGGCGTCGATGACAGCCTGCTCGAGCACGCTCGGGCCGAGGAGTCGCTCGAGGTAGAGGTAGCTCGCGAACGCCTCCCAGAGCTCACGCACCCCGACGTGACCGTCGCGCCAGAGCGGGGCGAGCTCGTTGTCGAGGTGTTGGCGCAGGAAGGTCGGGGCGAGTTGCGCCAGCACCTCGCCGTCGTCCTCGAGGGCGCTTGCCACCCGCTCCGCGAGCGCTCCTGGCCGGCGCCCCACCCGGCGCTGATGGAGCTCATAGGTACCGAGCGCGTCGACGTCCTCGGTGGGGATCAGCGCGAGACTGTAGGTCTCGCGCAGCTGCTCGACGAAGGTGCGCTCGGCGCCCTCGAGCTCCTAGCGGAGGATGCGCTGCTGCTGGGAGGTGAGCTCGATGCGGCCGTTGCCGAGGTCGTCGCCGAGCTGGCGCCAGGCCAGCACGTCAGCGGCGGCCTCGCGGCGGCCACTGAGCCCGCGCAGCTGCGGGACAAGGAATAGCAGCACGTTGCGGAAGCGCCGCGCCACGCCCTCGTTGCATTCGCGCACGATGCGCTCGGCGAGCTCCTCGTACCTGCTTGAGGCCTCCTCCGCCGACTGGCTCTCCGGGCCCAGCACCACGAGCCGCAGCCTCGGCTCGTCGGGGACGTCACCCGGATGCGTGGGCGCGATGTGCACACCCTCGAAGGGGCCGCGACCCACCTCCCCACGGAGGCCCTCGACGATGGCGTGCTCGAGGCGCTCGGCGTCCTCGCGAAAGCGTGCGCGCAGCTCCTGAGCCCGGCGTCGGATGCTTGGCTGGAGTGCGAACCAGTACCGCTCCTGGTCGCTGTAGAGGTAAGTTGCGCGCTCGGCAAGCCGCACGAGCGCGTCCTGGTAGATGGTGGGCTGCTCGCCGGGAGCGAGCACCCCGAGGTAGACGCGCTCAGCATCAACACCGTGGTGCTGGGTGTTGAGCAGCGGTGCCGTCGCGAGGAACATCGTGCGCGCAAGCTTGCGCGCGGCGCGCACTGCCCCCAGGCGCGAGGGATCCTCGGCATCGAGCCGCACCGCGAGCGCGCGCTGGTCCGAGGAGTCCACCTCCTCGTCGAGGATGGTATCCCAGGAGTCCTCAAGATACCGCAGGAACTCGGTGCCCACGGTGATCTCGTCGAGAGGGACGCTGCCAGGGAGGATGAGTGGCGAGCGATCGTCGCGGTGCCAGAGCGCTGCGACCACGAGCGCCATGAGCCGCAGCACACCACGCGTGCGCTGGAACCGCTCCAGCGTCGACCAGGCCTGGTACAGGATGTCGAAGAGCTCGGGGTGAACCGGGTAGGCCCGGCGCAGCCGCTCGGCGTAGGCACTGTCGCGCGCGTGACTCGGCACCCAGCAACCGGGTCCTCGTGGAGCTTCGCGAAGCTGCGCGCCACGGCCTCGCGTTGCACCTCGCGTTCCGCTGGGACCGGCTCGAAATGCCGACGGCGCACGATCTCGAAGCTCTCCTCGATGCTGGCCGGACGCCACGCCGTCTCCATGCGCCCGAGCACCGCTGCGAGGCGCACAAGTGCCTCTTCCCCGCGCAGTCCACCAAGCTCGATGCCGGCGTCGCGCACCTCCTCTGCTGGTGCCTGCTTGGAGACCGGCAGCTCACGACGAGGAGCGCGCGCGGCACCGCCCGCACCGCCTCGGTCAGCGCCTGCGCAAAGTCGGTCTGGGCATCGATGGTGCCGGCTGGTAAGGGAACCCTGGGCTCGATGAGCTGAGCCACCCCGGCTTTGCTGCTCACTTCCATTGGAGGGAAGGGAAGGATAGATCATGGCCAGGAGCTGGGACCAGCAGACGAAGCAGCAGGCGATCCGCCTCGTGCTCGAGCATCGCGGCGAGCACCCGAGCCAGTGGGCAGCGATCACCACGCTGTCCGGGCGCCTCGGCATGGCACCGCAAGACGCGGCACACCTGGCTCTACCAGTACCGGGTCGACACCGGTGAGCAGCCCGGCATCACCACCGACCACGAAGCCGAGATCCGAGCGCTCAAGCGTACGAACGCGCAAGCTCGAGCGCACGATCGAGATCCTCGAGGCAGCGACGACTTGCTTCGCGCGGGAGAGCGACCCGCGCCCCCGGTGATCTGCGAGTTCAGCAGCAGCACCGACGCGCCTACGGGGTCGCTCCGATCTGCCGGGCGCTCACGAGCCACGGCATCC
>Ga0209012_1001144_pt1 | contig 29673 bp, 16 predicted proteins | sample RS3BMetagenome_FD_184735 | JGI IMG/M metagenome (GOLD analysis project Ga0209012, IMG submission 184735) | Ferric oxide microbial mat and aquatic microbial communities from Rainbow Spring, Yellowstone National Park, USA - RS3B (SPAdes) (version 3) ...
GCGATGCCCACCGTCCTGCAACGGCGGGCCTTTGAGTTACTGGAGTGTACCCAGTAACGGGAAGTGACAAAATGAACCAAACCCTTGTACTGCAAGGGTTTTATCATTTCTGCGGGCTAAACTCCGGTTTAGAATGCCCAAAACTGCGGTAGAATCTTTCGACAATCGCACGGACATGAATATCTTCCGGCATCCGTCTCGCCGTTGACAATTGCCGCAGGAAATTGTACTCTATCATCAGTTTATGCAACAGTTGCAATGGCTGTTAGACGGTCAAGCAATCGGAGAGGTTGGCGCAAACGAGCATTACGGCGATGAGCTTATATTTCACCGGCAACCACGGCGGAACATGAAAAGGAAAACGCATGAGGGGTATTCACATTCGGCACGTACGGATTTCCGCGGTCGCAGCTATTCTGGCTGTGGCCGGATCGCTTATGTCCGTGAGTCACAGCGTTTCTGCGGCGGCGGTTAAGGTGCAACTGGTTAAAACTGGCAGCGGTTGGCAATTGCTTCGCGACGGCAAGCCTTATTTTATCAAAGGGGCAGGTGGAAGTTATTCGCTGGCGGCGCTGAAGGCGGCTGGCGGAAATTCTAACCGGACATGGGGAGCGGATGGAATTCAGCGTCCGTTGAACCGCGCGGCCAAACTGGGGATGACCTACACTGTGGGCATGTGGCTGGCGCATCCGGGAGATGGATTCAGCTATACCAATAAAGCACAAGTGCAGGCGCAGTATGAGCAATGCAAAAAATATGTGCTGGAATATCGCAACGATCCGGCAGTCCTGGCATGGGGCATCGGCAATGAAATGGAAAATGGGTATGACCACAAAGTGCTGTGGCAGGCGGTGGAGAAAATCGCCCGCATGTGCCACCGCCTGGACCCCAATCATCCCACCATGACCGTCGTGGCGGAAATTGGTGGTCACAAGGTTCAGAAAATCAATGAGTATTGCCCGGATATTGATATCATCGGAATCAATTCTTACGGCGGAGGCCCTTCGCTTTATAAGCGGTATCTGCAAGCCGGCGGGGTAAAGCCGTATGTTATTACCGAATTTGGCCCACCGGGAGTTTGGGAAGAAGGCCGGGATAATCTGCACCTGCCGCCGGAAATGACCAGCACGCAGAAGGCTTTGTATTATGCTAAAACGTATCGCAACAGCGTCCTGGCAGCCAAGGGATTGTGCTTAGGCTCCTACGCATTTACCTGGGGCTGGAAAGTGGAGGCCACGCCAACCTGGTTTGGGCTGGTACTGCCGGATGGTCGTCGGCTTGGTGCAGTAGATCAGCTTGAGCATTTATGGACAGGTCATTGGCCGGCCCATTTATGCTCGGATATAAAAAGCCTGACTCTCAATGGCCCGGACAAGGTCAAACGCAACACGGACATAACCGCACAAGTGGATGCGTCCGAAGCTGGCGGGGGGGCGTTGACCTATCATTGGGTGTTGCGGCGCGATATTTCCAATACACCGCCTAACGGCGGCGAATCCCGGCCGATGCCGCGGAAGTACCGCCGCGCCATCCTCCGGCAGAATGGCGGTCATGTAGTCGTGAAAATGCCGGACAATGGCGGCTACTACCGCTTATATTGCTATGTCTATAACAATTACAACGGTGCCGCGGTGGGCAATATTCCCCTGATGGTCACCGGGCCGATCCATGCGATGCGAATTCCCCGCACGCATTTGCCGCTGGTGCTGTTGGGAAAAAATGCTGACGGAATGCCGTTTATTCCCACGGGCTGGATGGGGAATTACAAGAATATCCGTTATGGCTCGGCGAACTTCGGTCCGGAGGGGATGCATTCCTGCGTTAAAATCAGCTACAACTCCGGCAATGGCTGGGGTGGGATTGCCTGGCAAAATCCCGCCAATGATTGGGGAAAAACCGACGGCGGTTTAAATTTAACGGGTGCCTCCAAGCTGACCTTCTGGGCAAAAGGAAAAGCCGGTGGGGAACGCATTACGTTCGGCGCAGGGTTGATCGGTTCCGATCAGCCATTTCATGATTCGGCGCACGTGTCAAAAGTTATCACCCTGACGTCCCATTGGAAGAAATATTCGATCAGCCTGAAGGGACAGAATCTCAAGCAGATCATCACCGGCTTTTACTGGACCGGTGGCGGGAATGGCTCGCCGTTCACGTTTTACATTGATAATGTTAAATATGTAAAGTAATAACGTTGGCGTTGTTACGATCTAATAATTAACCCGTTTTACACACAAGGAGTATGACTATGGGCGCCACACGAACTTCACTGTTGACAGGATTGCTCACCACGTTGCTGGCAGCCGTTGTTGCAATCGGTCTGGCTGACCGGCAGGCTATGGCCGCGAGCAAACATGCCGGTGCCAAGGTATCGCTTCCGCTGGTAATTTATAGCGATGGTCAGGGGCAATCAGGCTATATCCCCGCGGGCTGGATGGGCACTGCATCGGCGATCAAGTATAACGGCAGTTGCACCACGCACCCCCGCAAAGGCCACAGCAACTGTCTGAAAATTCAATACACTTCCAGCAGCGGCTGGGGTGGGATTGCCTGGCAAAATCCCGCCAATAACTGGGGTGATCAGTCCGGTGGTTTTAATTTGACGGGTGCCAAAAAGCTCACTTTCTGGGCGCGCGGCAAAAAAGCCGGGCAGGTGGTCAACTTCGGATTCGGCCTGATCGGCTCGAATAAAAAGTACCATGACACAGCCAAAGGGAAATTGGCCGTCACGTTAACCAAGCACTGGAAACAATATGCCATCAGCCTGAAGGGCAAAGACCTCAAGCGTATTGTTGTGGGCTTTTTCTGGACCGCGTCGCCCGCCAATGGCAAGCCTTTTACGTTTTATCTGGACAAAATTGAATACCAGAAATAACCAGCGGACTGCTGGGTACAAATACTTGGGGTATTAAAGGCTATATGCCGAAATCAGCGCAGGCTCTGGCGCGGAACATTATTGTTTATGCGGCAGAGCACCAACAATAGTAAAAAAAATCGTGGCGATGTATTTCAATCGCCACGATTTGTCGCGTGGGAAGTGTCGCGACGGATTTAGAACTGTGCACGGCGACGGGGTGATCGCTTCGTCAAAAGCAGGCCGGCAGCCCCAATCGCCACCACGCCCAGCATGGCAGGTTCGGGCACAGGTGTGCTGGCGATGGACATGCTGCTCCATTGCACATCGCTGCCGTTGCCGCCGTTGTTATCAATATATTGCACCTGCGTTGGTCCGCCGGTGGCCATGTTAATGCTTCCGGTGAAGGTGGTCGGGCTGCCGCCACCGATACTGCCTGCGGCCATCAGGCTGTAATTTCCGGCGGAGTTTAACAAGCTAAATGCAAAGGTGTCGTCGGCGTGGTAATTATAGAGAATATTGCCCGAATCCGGTTCAAAATAAGCTCCGGAATTGGAGCCATCAGAAGCCCAATATTCACCGCCGCCAAAACAGATCATGGAAAATAAAACATTTCCAGATGAATCCAACAAGGCAAAGCCCATGTTGGAATCCGCCGTGCTGGGGTTGGTATTGGCGACAGACGTGCTGGTATTTCCGTTATCGAGGTTCAAATCTGTGGTAAAGGTTTGTCCAGCGGCCAACGCCGAGTTAAAGCTCCGCGTTGCGGTGGTGATATCCGTGTTCAGACCGGTGTCACCGCCGGTGCCGGGATAAACATAGATGTCGAACGCGGGTGTCGAAGGGGAGGAGATTCCGGCATTGGTGCCGATAAACGCGCCGCCACCGCCGCCTGCGCCAGAAGGGCCGGTATAGGCGAAGTTTATATTCCACGCACCAAAACCGGTGCCGCCGTTGGTGCCGGTGCTCCAACCGCTACTGTAATTACCTGCGTTATCCTGCGCATAGACGGTTGCGTGTGCTGATTGTGTTGCAAACCCCGCCGCCGCAGCGGCTAATAAAACTCCCGATAGTACCAATTTGCGATTTAACATAAAGAACTCCAAATAACAGGTTTCTTAAAAAATATGAAAACGACCTCTTGGGGCAGCGTGTTCGCTACGTTCTTAATAATTTCATATTCTCGCTCCTTTCTTCGCAGATAAATTCATGCGCCAACCAATGCACCCGATTCGGTTTATTTTTCCGCTGTACCGATTGCCGCAGCGGTGATCGAAGTTGAACGTGCATGGCTCCGATAGTCCGCAATTTTAAGGGTCCTGTGGCCCGGTCTCTTGAAGGTTATGCCGCTGAAGCGCGCACAGGTGTACGCCCAAGGCTTGTGGCTTAGCACCGCAAAACCCACCTGCTGCATCAAGGTATCTGTTGGCAGAACCAGCAAACCGGCTTTCTTCCACTTGCCGCGCCCGGTGTGGTAAAAACCTGTGACACTGTTACCGGTTCGCACCAGCTTCAACCGCACGGGCAATCCGGAAATCGGAATCATTTTTTGCGTTGCGTCAGCACCGTTGGCGGCTCGGCATGTCCAAACCACCATCTTTCCCGGAATGGCGTTGATCATCGCAAACGCTGAATTTGGTTGCTCGGATGCTCGGAGCATCAGCCCCGCTTTCGCCCATTGACTGCTGGGCAACAGTTGCGTCAAAGTCGCTGCCAGGGAAAATTCACCCGTTGTGCGATGGAACAAATAGTGGAATGAATCACTATGGTTAAAAATATCCGTACCGCTGCCGTACACCGCCAAGCAGGCCTTGGAAAGCTTTTGGCCGCCCGGTTTGGCTCCGCCAATGTCCGCCTGATGCCACGATTTCAATGCAATTCCATGGGGAATGTGTGTTGGCAGCACAGGCGGCGGCGCGACATACGGCAGGTCAAGCTTGGGAGCACGGGGACTGGTCAACGCATCTAACAATGGCCTGTTGATCGCCAGAGGAATGGTACCCATCGACTTGAAATAGGCCGCTATTTCGGCTTCACTGCTGTGCCGGACGGAAATGCGCGGCACGTTATTGCGATTGGAGACCATATACCAGGAATTATCTGTTGCGCCGCCCCGCGGTTTGATGAGTTTATAACTCCACATGGTGGCAGCCCACCCATCAGACGCAAACGTGTCATAATCTTTCCGCATCATCGCCGGGCCACCGCTCTGGTTGAGCACCACATTAAATTCGCCGACATAAAATGGAACGCGGGCAGATTTAAGGAATGACTCCATGGATGGAATTCGGCGTTTAATAAACCATGCCATTGTGCCAAGTCCCGGCTGATCACCAAAAAGGCCGGGATAAAAGTGCGAGGTATATGCCACCCGCGTCCAGCCATGGGAAGCCGGGCTGCCCCAGAATCGCACGGACCCGGAAAGAAGGTTGGGCATAAACATGATGTGGCGATGATCCACAGCGCGCACGGCACGATAGATTCGCGGCATCAATGCCAATAGCTTCGGGGCCATGTTCTGATGAAAATTGCCGTACGGTTCATTGAGCAGGTCATAACCAGCAACCGTAGAGTTCCCGCGGAAATGGGCCGCAATCGCCTGCCACAGGTTGATCGTGCGTTGCTGATCGACTTTGCTGGACCAGAGTTTGTCGCGTTTGATCCGGCCGGTCGGGCCGTCAATGCTTTGCCGCCCGGGAGCGGCGTGCATATCCAAAATCGCATAAATATGATTTTTCGCGGCCAAGTTCACGGCCCGATCGAGCCATTGGAACGCATGGTGCCGCATGGCGTAAGGAGGTTTGGTATGTTCGAGAAGCTGATAATTAAAAGGAACACGCACAACATTGAACTTGAACTTACGAATAAGTTTGAAATCCCGATTGCGGATGAAATTGGCGCGGTATATCTGCATAAGATGATGTTCGGCCAAGGCTCCGAATCGCTTTTTAAAAATCTGTTCCACCGAATATTGGTCGGGATATTTCCAGTCCTGCATCCAGGGTTCAAATAACAGCCAGCAGCCCAGATTGCATCCGCGAAGAATCAGGGGCTTGCCGTCAGCCACAAAGCGGGTGCCGGAAGTGCTCACGAAGGGCATCGGCTCATTGGGGTGCGGGGCGGGGATGGTAATCGCCGGCACGGTTGCGGCTGCAGTGCCCAGAAATGCCGCAAAGGCGGCCAACATTACCTCACTGATCCGTCGCATAGAAATCCTTCGCATACCGAAAAACGGAAAAAAACCGCAACCGAACAGGGCGTCCGCCCGACACCGATACGGAGGGTGCATGATCACGGCATTCCATTGCTCCACCACGGCACACCCCAGCCGTTGCTCAAAAATGTGGTGTAGCCAAAATCTTGGGTCCCGCCATTGATCGTTCCATCCGCCAGGGAGTAAAAGCTTATGACGGGCTGCTTGACATCAAGCCTTGAGACAATCGAGTAATATTGGGAATCTACATGTCCGTCGGCGTAGCCGACGTTCACCCACGGATCAGAGGACCCGGGATCATGCGGAAACTGTTTGGCCTCCCATCCGTTGTAGATTTGACCAAACCACAAAACCGCGTTTGAGGCGGTTGCGACATCGGTATCACGCGTCCCGCCCGCGAGCCAGTCGTTATAAAAGTAGTCGCCAGAGCCGGGATTCAGTTCAAAAGTCGAATTGCCGCCCTGGTCCGCCTGCACCGCCGGATCGATAAACAGAGGCAACGTTATAACTTGACCGTTCGCACCCTCTGTAAGTTTTTGCGCGTAGGTGGAATAACTCGGATTATTCCAGTTCAGGTCATACTTGCCGGCGGACAGATACGGTGCCAGCACCCACTGGGCGTAAGGCGTAATCCAACTTCCGTCGTTGTTGGGTCCGGCGCGCAACACCGCAAACCCGGGGTTGGGCTGGTACTCAAGGTCATACCAATTATTAAGCATTAACGGATAGAATCCCCTGTTGGAACCGGAATATTCCTGCGTGATCTGACACAGTGACCGGATATTAGCCTGGCAGGAAATGTTGTAGGCCAGATCCTTCGCCCGCGCGAGTGCCGGCAGCAGCAGCGCGATCAACAACGCGATAATCGAGATCACCACCAGCAGCTCGACGAGGGTAAAACCCTGCGTTGAGGCTGGATACCCTTTGTAAATTCTGCAACGTTTCATACCCGGTTCTCCTAAATAACTTCTTCCAGAACAAGACAGGCTGAGCAAGAGAGCCGTTAACGTGTTACCGTCACGAGTCTCTACAAACCTTCTGAAAACAACTCTACTCCGGTTAATGCCCCTGCCGCTAGGTGTAAATGCGCAAAAAATTTAAGATAATGCGACAATAACAAACATTCGTGGAACGCACGGATATAAATGTACACAGCAACTGGAGAATCAACGATGGATCATGAGCCGGTAGTCGGAATTCTGGTGGATTATCTTTCCCACTATGGCCGGAATGTTATTCTTGGCGTCGGCCGATATTTGCGGATGCATCAACGCTGGACGCTCGTAGGCGAGCCGCGCCGCGTGGTGCCCCCGATCGGTAATCTAAAAACGTGGCGAGGCGATGGTGTTATTGCCCAGGTGTGGGATGATGGTCGGCGTGATAAAGTGCTGGCAATGAAAAAGCGCGGCATCCATGTCGTCGATGTTGGTGGGGTAATCCCCGGACTTCCCTTGCCGCAGGTAACGCCGGATGACGAAGCTATTGGAACAATGGTTGCGGATTATTATATAACCCGCGGCTTTCGCCGCCTGGCATTCTCCGGGCCGGCCGGGCACGCCGCCGCTGACAAACGCCTTAAAGGCTTTCGTCAGCGTGCGGCGTTGGCCGGTGCAAGTGTTTCGATTTTTGAGCCGCGCCGTCTGCACCGTTATGCCGGTGGCACGGAAGCCGATGTCGGCGAGTTGGGGCAATGGGTGCAATCCATGCTCAAGCCAGTCGGTATTTTAGGGTGGCATGATGGGCGTGCCCGACAAATTGCCGACGCCTGTTATCATATTGGCGCGCGCATTCCGGAAGACGTCGCGATTGTCGGTGTGGATGATGATGAAATAAATTGCGAATTGGCCGATCCTCCATTATCGAGCGTAGCGGTTCCCATTGAACAGGTTGGTTACCAGGCGGCGGTATTGTTGGCGGATTTAATGGCCGGCAAAGAAGCTGTTGGCACACGAATTGTTGTGCCGCCGATAGGGGTTGTCACCCGCCGCAGTTCCGACAGCCTGGCCATTGAAGATCCCGCACTCGTGGAGGTTATGCGCGTGATTCGGGACCATGCGCGCAAGCCATTAAGTGTCAACGAGCTTCTACGAATTGTGCCCATGTCCCGCAGGAATATGGAACGGCAGTTTCAAAAACTCATCGGTCATTCCCCGCACGCGGAAATTGAACGCGTGCATCTGGAACAGGCCAAGCGGCTGCTCGCGGAAACGGATTGGCCGCTACCACGTATCGCCACGGAATCCGGCTATAACAGCCACGAACACTTTACGCATACATTCCGTCACAAAATCGGTGTGGCTCCCGGGGCATATCGCCGCCGGTATCGTGATCAACGCACACTGCCTGCATCAAGGCACTGACCTTACATTAACTGAATTGCGTAGATTGCGGGTAATGCGCCGTACACGTCAATTCCCGCCGGGCTGGTTAGGCCAGTAAAAGTACCAGCCTGCCCAGTTATAATTCCATACATTCAAATAACTGTTGGCTCCGGTATACCCTGAAAACAGCGAGGGGCGGCTGTTGAGCGGAGGCATGTGCGCCATGGCCCAGTTGTAACCCGTTAAATTGTTGGAATTTTGGCCGGTTGAGTAATCATAGAATGTCGGATAACTGATCCCACTGACATGCCCGTCGGCGTACAAAATGTTCTGAAACGATGGCACATCCGGATTGCTGTAACTGGGGTGATTAATGAGATGCATATTGCCCTGACCGCTCATCGGTACGCCATCCTGCTCCTGATTATTGCCACCCCAGGCGATGGCGTCGGCGGCAAGAATCGATTGCGGAGAATCCTGGTCGGTCGTGGCCGGTTCGTTAATACGATTGCCCCAAGTGGGAGTTAATGCCCCATTATACCCGCTGGTTTCGACCATTCCCTGGCCGGCAAATAGTGATCCAGATGGCAGGTTTGTGGTCAGTTGCGCGAAGCTATTGCGGGTGCGATCAACTGTGCCGCCAACATACATGTAAGTGTCTGTAATCCAATATCCCCAGTCGCCGGGTTGGTCGCCGGCATACAGAGTGTTTTGGTAGTTGGAACTCGGACAAATCATCCAAGATGCCAATCTTACATACGCACTGGGCTTCGGCGCACCGCTTAAACCGTTGTTCAAGCCCCAAGTTGTCGGATCATAACCCGTATAACCCCAGTTTTTGGAATTTAATCCCGAAATATAGGGTATTTCCGGGCCGCTTAGCGCGCTGGAGACCGGAGTACCAAAACCGGACATTTCCGTGGTTACTCCGGTACCGCCATATTGTAAAAATGTGGCATAAGGCGTGCCGAAGCGTCGCCAATCCGCGCCATATTGGCTGGTATTTTCATCTGCGGGATCATTATTGAGAATCATGGGGAAAATGCACCCATTGACCGGATCTTGTGAGATTCCATACTTGGGATACGAACTCTGGGCATTGCCATTGCCGAAACCCCATGCGGCGGGGAAAAAGCCCTTATGATCCTTGGCAAACAGCAACGATGCCTGCCCCCAGGTCAGCAGATTCGCTGCGCAGGACGTGCGATTGGCAATTTCCCGAGCCTTGCGCATCGCCGGTAGAATAATGGCGATCAGCAGCAAAATAATCGTAAGGGTGACGAGAATTTCAACAAGCGAGAATCCTGGATTTTTTCGCGGCCTGAACATAAAAGAGTCTCCTGGCATAGGCGCTTGGGCCCTGGCTCTCACTATGCAAACAGCGTCCATCGGGCACGCCGGTGCGGTTTCCGACGATGATCTTCGGCCCTTGTTTAATGGGTGCTGCATGGATAACTCAAAAATGGACCTTGATGCTGTGGTCTGATAAATTTTGTACAACAAATCCACCGTTCGCGCGTTATACTACCGATAGAAACAACAGGGTTTTACAGGATCATGTATCCGTGGCCCTGCCGGTATACGCTTCGGGGTGTCAAATATGACCGCCATCAATCCTGCCAGCCCGCTGCCTGAGGATTTTCACCATATTCTCCAGAAACTGGAGGAAGCGGGAAACCGCTTTCGCGTTGCGATGTTTGTTGGAGCCTTGGCCCGATTTGCCACGCTGGTGGTACCGGTCGCCGCTATTGCTATTTTATTGGCTGGTTTCATTGGATCAGATGTCGGAGCTTGGCTGGTTTGGCTGCTGCTGGCCACCATACCGGTTGCCATTGTGGTCGGCTACTGGTGGTTTCTGCATGATATGATCTGGAAGCGTCCGGCGTATGGGCAAATCGCCCGGTGGGTGGAAGAGCAGGCGGCCGCACAACAATTGCCGTTGGACAATCATTTCATCAATGCGGTTCTTCTGGCAGATGAATTTGAAAAGCTTCCACCCGCCGCCGCAGGCCGCACCGACATGCGCAGCGTGTTGATTCCCCAAGTGCTCAAGGAAATCAGCGGCAGCATTGAGACGCACAATCTTTCGGCCATTGCACCTTGGCAGCAGCAGCGGAACGTGTGCCTTCGGGCGGGCGTGATTATTGTGGTATGTGGCATTATGGCGCTGCTGTTTCATGGCCAGATATCGCACGGTTTGGCTGTGCTTTCCGCACCGGGGCGGTTTGTGCCAATGCAGGGTAATGCCCAAATTCTTGATGTTCAGCCGGGCAACGAAGCCGTCCTGGCCGGGGAGCCGGTTGATTTCATGGCCCGTATTAATACCCCGAACCATAAACTTGTTGCCACTCATTTATTTCTGCACTTCAAAAGCGGCGCCCGGAAAAAAGTAGCCATGGTCGCCTTTGGCCGCAATTACAGCACGTTCCGCTTTCATCTCGGCAGCGTGGCCGAAAATGTAACCTATATGGTTCAAGCCGGTGGAACGCAAAGCTTGAAATATCATCTGACGGTTCTGCCAAAAATTGCCCTTCAGCAATATCAGATTCATATTATCGCCCCGGCCTACACCCAATTGCCACCGCGAATCATCACGCTTTCGGGAAAAGCGTTTAATCCGGCGGCTGCTTCGGTTACCGTTCCCTTCGGCAGTAAAATCATGCTGACCGCAAAACTGGATCACACCGTTATTGGAGCTTCAGCACTGGTCGAAATTCACGGTGGAAAAACAATTTCGGCAAACTCCAATAATCAGAAAACGTTTTCTCTGTCCTGGATCGCCGATCAAACGGTGCGCTACAACTGGCTTATTAATGATTCACATGGTGATGCGTTGCAGCGCTTTCCCGCATCATCCGCATCAACGCCGGATCGGCTGCTGGTTCGTGTCACCCCCGACGCCCCGCCCATGGTTCACGTTTTGGTGCCCCATAAAGATATTTTCGCGCTGCCGGGAGCGACCATCGCATTAGAGGCCAGGGCCACCGACGATTATGGCCTAACCGCCATGACCTTGCAGACTGCCGTTGATGGCGGTGCCTTTACCACCATCCGGCAGTGGCAGATTCCTGACGCGGAAAATGGTAAACCCGCCACGGTTTCCACTATTCGCGACATGCTGGCGCTGCCAGGGAATAAATATCACCTGGGCCAAAGTGTGCGTTACCGCTTTGGTGCCACAGACAATCGCAATATCACCATCGACCAAAGCCAGTATGGCCCGCAGACCACATTCGGGCGTGTCTATACCGTGAAGTTGCAAAGTTCCGCTACTTCCGCCATGAGTCGCAGCCGTTGGGCCCGATTGGAGCAGCGACTGGAAAAAATGCTCGCCCGGCAGCAGGGATTGATTGTCCTGGCCAATGACATCTATATTTTGCCTCCGCTGCCAACGGTGCATAAAACCGCATCAGTGGTCGCCGGTGGACAGCGCAACTTGCGGCAATATATGGAAAGCACCTATAAACATTTTCCGTTCATCCATTCCATGGACACAATTCAACAGGCCCTGCATGTTATTGCGCACGGCGACGCGGCGGTCGCGGTAGCACGCGCTGATGACCTTGGCCTGGTGTCTGATCGGGGTGCTGTGAAACTGGAGTTTCATAAACTCCACACGCATCAGTTGAATGTGCTCAATGCGCTGAAGGCTCTACTGGCCATGGCCGGTGCCAAAGCCGGCGGTATCGATTCGGTCGTATCGCATCAGGGCACGAACTTCCCGGATCAGGGAAGGCAGCAGTGGCAACAACTGGCTCTGGCATTGAAGAAATTAGAAAAACAGCAGCGCGGCGTCATGAACACTTCCATGAAACTGGCGCAAAAGCCCATTAATCAGTTTGATGCCAAAGACAAAAAGGAATTACTTAAAGCCCAGGCCATGGAAGATAAATGGTCCAAGTTTCTCAATCAGAAGCTGGTCAACATGAGTAACCTTACCGAACAGGATCAGGCCAACGCTTCATTAAAAGATGATCTCGCGCAAATGAATGTGGATTTAGCCATGGCCAAAGGGGCGCTTGCCGCCAAAGCCATTAAAATTGCCACGCCGCTGGAGCAGGAAGGTTTGGAAGATGCGAAAAAGCTTTCGTCCAATATTGAAAAATGGTTGCTCCAGAAACCCGATACCTACAAATGGGAGATGGAAGAACCGGTAACCCAGAATGACGTTCCCGCGCCACCCTTGCCGGCACAGCTTTCCGATATGATCGGCAAGCTGCTGCAGCATGAAGAAGACCTCACGAGTGATATGGAATCTCTGGGCAGCAAATGGAATGATTCCATGAACAAAGGCTTGGGCTGGGGTGCCATGGATGGGCCGATCAGTGATATGAGCGCCCAAGGCGTTACCGGCAATACCATGCCGAAAAATGATGAAATTCAGGGCCGTAGCGGTTCCGGGCGCGAAGGCCGCGCCAGCGGCGAAATGGTGGGTGCCACCGCCACCGACAAAGGTGGCCGCCGCACACCCACCCGGCTTACCGGTGATCAGTTCAGCTCTGGACAGGTTAAAGATTCCTCCAAACAGCCACCCGGCGGCGCTACCGGCGGCGGCAAAGCCTCCGGCTATGGCGGCGCAGGGCTGGAAGGCCCGGCACCCCTGGGTATGCAAAAAAATATCAAACGCATGGCGGGAATTCAGGCGCAATTGCTGAATCAAACCGATCGCCTGCGCATTCAATTACGCGCTGCCGGATTTAACAATTTCAAACTCATTGAATCCGCCGTGCTCATGCAGGATGCCCAAAAAGCCATGAATGCATATCACTATCACACCGCATTGCTGTATCAGAAATTAGCCAATCAGAGCCTGAACACGGCGAAGGTCATTAACAAAGCCGAATCGCGCCTGACCCTGGATAATTCCACCGTGGGCCACAAGACCCTGCATAAACTATCAGACTCCATGCTCGGAGCCATGCCCAAAGGCTACGCCAATCCGGTGAAGGCCTATTTTGAAAAACTATCCCAATCTTCCGGGCAATAGGCATCGCTTTGAGCTTTGGGATTTGTGACCTGTCTTGGAATATTTCAAAGTAACACAACTTGCCCCTGTTGCCGGGAATTCGTATTCCCGCGCATTTTTGACCTGTGGTTTGCACACCGGGCTGCTTTGAAGTAACTTCAAACCATTGCGGAGACTGCCTCTGGAGGCTATGTACCAAGGGGCGGTTTTGCGCCTGGTCGTTGGCCCGACGGCGGATTCGTGGAAATTATGCAGGACGACAAAAAATCTCCGAGTTCAGATCGTCCACGACCGGAGTCGGCGGAACGGGTCGAGCAATTGGATGGCGAGGATAGATCAGACTTTACCTCCCCGGCAACATGGTCGCCTCCGCCCAATACCGCGCAACTTGACCCCAACGAATTCAGCAATTTTGAACTCATTAAACAGATGTTTCAATTTGTGCGGCCCGTAAAATGGATGGCGGTTTTGGCATGTCTGCTGGTAGGCCTGGGTGTATTTTTAGAAATATCCTCCGTGGACCTGACGCGCGTGGTTATCAACACCGTTGGATTGGGACTCGGAAGCGCCGGTGTGGCCGGATCCCGCAAGCCGGACTGGAATACCTTTCGTAATGGATCACTGCATGTGGCATTGATTCTTATTGGCATGTTGGCTTTATTTATCTTGCTTTCCAGCGTCTGTAATTTTTTCCGCAGCATTGTCAATACCCGCTTAAGCATGGATATGGTTTTTCACATGCGATCGGCTGTATATGACCAGCTTCAGCAGGTGGGCTTTTCATTTCATGATGCGCATTCCAGCGGGCAATTAATTAATCGGGCCTTATCCGATCTGCACAATGTCCGCTTCTTCGTGAACCTTTCCCTGGTATCGATTGCGGAAATTGTCGGCTACACCATTGGCTACAATATTTTAATCGCCACAATTAACCCATGGGTGGGGCTGGCGTCACTATTGCCTGTCCCATTCTGGATCTGGTACATCCTGCGGTTTGGAAAAAAAATGCGCCCGGTGCAGCGGGATCTTATGGCTACCGGCGACAAACTGGTCAATGTGTACAGTGAAAATGTCTCAGGCGTAAATGTCGTCAAGGCCTTTGCCACGCAAACCACCGAAACCGGCAAATACAACGCCACCGCGGATACCTATTTTTCCCAGGTCATGACCACCGTGGGCATGTGGGCGAATTTTATTCCCGTGATCCGTGGAATAGCCACCGGTGCCAATCTCCTGCTTTTTTTTCTCGGCGCCATGCTGGCGGTCAGCGGAAAATTGCACGCCGGTGATATTCTGGTCTTTGGCGTTGCAATGGGTGCGATTCTCTCACGCCTGCAGCAGATCAACCAGATTGCCAATCAATATCAGATGGCGGTGGTCTCCGCCCGGAGATTTTTTGAAATTCTTTATGCCTATCCCAGTATTGCCGAAACGCCTGCGCCGCCGCAATTGCCACCCGGACTGGGAGCGGTGGAATTTTCCAAAGTCACCTTCGGTTATCAGCAAGATAAGCCGGTGCTGAAAAACATTTGTTTTCAGGCGTCTCCCGGCTCGGTGGTAGCGCTGGTGGGTCCCACCGGCGCGGGCAAAACCACGATGATGCAGCTATTGGCCCGCTTCTATGACCCGCAATCGGGAACCATTTTAGTTGATGGTCATGATATTCGTTCGGTATCCTTGCGCTCGGTCCGAAGGGCCATGGGATTTGTATTTCAGGAAACATTTCTTTTTTCAGATACCGTTGTCAACAATATCCGCTATGGTGATCCCAATGCCTCCGTGGAGCAGGTGGAAGCCGCCGCACGCATTGCTCAGGCCCATGAATTTATCATGGAAATGCCAAAGCAGTATGACACCATGCTCGGCGAACGCGGGCTGACGCTTTCCGGCGGTCAGAAGCAAAGATTGGCCATTGCCCGGGCCATTGTCGCCAATCCACGAATTCTGATCCTGGATGACGCCATGGCCGCAGTCGACCCGGAGACCGAACACCTGATCCGCCGGGCTTTGGAACTCGTTCTCCAGGACCGCACCGTATTTATCATCGCGCACCGCTTAAGTACGGTTAAAGCGGCGGATCTGGTGCTGGTACTCGAGCAGGGAAATATTACGCAAGCCGGCACGCACGACGTGCTGCTGCGGCAACCGGGCCACTACCGGGAAATTGCGGAAGTCCAGCTTGTGGGCGGTGGACCGGGCGTCTTGCCGCCTTTGGGATCAACTTCCCGGCGGTCCGTGGCGGAGGGATCGCAATGAAAGTGATATTCCCGTTTATGCGCCGCCGGAATCAGACCCTTTCCGCGTCAACGCCGCGTGGTTCTGTTTCACACGGTGGCCAATTATCATCCGATCCCGAAGCCGAGCCGGATTATAAGCCCATTGACCGCAAGGTTCTCCGGGGTGTTCTGGGCTGGATGCGGCCCTACCGCAATGCGTATATTCTCACCACCGTTGCAGGCACGGCTGTCAATTTGCTGGAAATGATCACGCCGCGCTATATGCAGCAGCTTGTGGATATGGATATCCCGGGAAAACATCCAAATGTATTTACATCTGGTATTATCGATATGATCGGCTGGTTTAACATCGGCGCAGCCGGTACGCTTACGCATCTTGGTCGCCGGGACCTGGCTTATTTTAATATCAGTTCCACCATTGGAGCCTGGGCTTTAACCATGACGGCTGCCCTGCTCTTGCAGCGCTTCGGTATTTATTACACAACGCTCATTGGACAAAAAGTGATCTTTACTCTGCGCAGGGCGGTGTTCGCTCATCTGCAGGAACTGTCCATGAATTTTTATGACAAAACCCGTTTTGGCCGCATTTTAACCCGCGGTACCAGCGATATTGATTCCATGTCCAATTTCATCGTATGGGGCATCAACACCGCCTTTTCCAATCTTACCATGATGCTCATTGCCGCCGCGATCATCATGTTTATGGACTGGCGAATCGGTCTGGCGGTGCTCTGGCTGGGACCGGTGCTTTATTTGATGAACAACTTTTACCGCCGAAAGGTCGGTGTCGCCTGGCGCATGACGCGTGAAGGTTATACGCGCGTAAGTACCAATCTGGCGGAAAATATTTCCGGTATGCGTGTGGTGACCGCATTTAACCGGCAGAATCAGAATCTGGATGTGTTCAACGATCTGCAAAGTACCAACACCGCAAATAACATGCGTGCCGCCTACATCAACGGCATTTATCAGCCGCTGCTGGGGGTGGTGGGCTTTTTGGGTAAAGTCATTATTCTCCTTTTTGGCACCTGGCTGGTATTTCACACCGCGAATGGTCCGGCCGGCCAGCGATTCAAAGTTGGAGAGCTTGTAGCCCTGTATGTTTACTGGGACTGGTTTATGGGGCCGGTGATCAACTTCGGCAATTTTTACAACGACACCATGATGGCCATGGCGTGTGCGGAACGGGTGCAGAATCTGCTGGCGGAAAAACCGCAGGTGGCGGATGATCCGGAGGCCATCGTGCTTCCGGAAATCCGCGGAACCGTCTGCTTTGAGAATGTAACCTTCGGCTACGATCCCGCCAAGCCGGTGCTGCATGATGTTAATTTTCAAGCCCAGCCGGGCCAGACGGTCGCGCTGGTGGGGCACACCGGGTGTGGCAAATCAACGGTGATCAGCCTGATCTGCCGATTTTATCAACCGCAGCAGGGACGTATTCTCATTGATGGTTATGATCTGCGGAAAATTCAGGGTGAAAGTCTGCATCGGCAAACCGGCATTGTATCGCAAAATAATTTTCTCTTTACCGGTACCGTCATGGACAACATCCGTTACACGCATCCGGAGGCCACCGATCAGCAGGTGTATGACGCTGCCCGACAGTTGGACTGCTACGAGATCCTTTCGCGGCTTAAAGATGGTTTCCAAACGGATGTTGGTGAGCGCGGCGGATCACTGAGCCTGGGCCAGCGGCAACTGGTCTGCTTTTGTCGGGCATTTCTCGCCAACCCGCGCATCTTGATTCTGGATGAAGCCACCAGTGCCATCGATACGCAAACCGAACTGTTGATTCAAAACGCCTTGGAACGTCTGGTGGAAAACCGTACCACGTTTATCGTCGCGCATCGCTTAAGTACCATCATCGGGGCACATCAGGTATTGGTGCTTGATCATGGCCGGATAGTTGAACACGGCACCCACCACAGCCTCCTGGAACTCCATGGCCAATACGCCCGACTCTATAATGAATTTACCCATGGCCAGGATATCGTGCCGCAGCCGGACGAATAAATATGTGCGCTGGTGAGAGAAAAAATCTTGGCGTGGCAATGCGGCATTCAGAAATGGTGGCGACCGATGATGCGACATTTTTTATTTCAGACACAAACTTCTCGATGAGCGGATCGTCGCGTCGTCTAACACGCCTGGAGTAATGGTGCTTGCGCCTTGTTTTTGGTTTTGGGACGCAAAAATGCTCGAACCAGTCAAATTTTTCTCAAGTTTCGCGTGCAGCCGGCGCGCCGCACGGTATAATCAAGAACATAGGAATGAGGGTGGTGTTACTTTACGGGAGGTGCAACATGCCGCGTGCGCAAAAAAAACCGGAGAGTGTTGATATATCCTCAGCTCTTTCCGGCTGGAGTTTTGAACCTGGACAGGTCAATGTTCGCATTATCCGCGGACGCGACGGTAAAGCTAAAATTCAATTACGCTTGGACCTCGGCTTGCTGCAAATGGAAGTCAGTGGTCGCCCCGATGGCAAACGGCCACATAAGCATGCCTCTGAATTGGATTATCAGCTTCATCGCCTGAAAAAACATCGCGAGACTGGCAGCCACGAGAATGATTTTCAGCTTACCCGGCGAGAATGCCAGCAGTTGCGTGAAGAATCCGCCATGTTTTATCACAGATATTTGAGCCTTTTTGTATTGGGCCAGTATGATGGCGTAGTGCGCGACACACGGCACAATATTGGCATTTTGAATTTGTGCCGCAATTTTGGCCCCACGGAACAAGACCGGGAAATTCTGGAACAGTATCGCCCCTACATTATCATGATGGAAGGGCGTGCTCGCGCCTGTGCGGCACTGCGTGATGGATTTGTGAATACTTCCATCGCGTATCTCCGCGGCACGTTGAGAAATGTGATTCACACTTATGGCAATCCTGCGGCCAGCCAATCGCCGGAGGCTCTCATTCTCTCGGATATGATTCATGACATTCGTCGGCAATTGCCACCGGATCCCCGTGAAGAACTCAATCGGCTTTTGAAAAAAGCGGTGGCCGGCGAAAAATATGAAGAAGCGGCCCAATTGCGGGATCAACTCATGGCTCTGCATGCCGCCGGCGCGGTAATGGTCAAGCCGGCCGTGCGGACCAGCATCGCTAAACGCCGGGCCGCGAAACCGCAAAAAAGCCGCCGCAAAGTAACACCGGATTCACAATCTCAAGACCATTCCGCCAATGAACCGGGCAATGCCTGAAGCACTTGAATCTTGACATGTTGCACGGCGCGTGTTACGGTTCAGGATTGTGCGGACGGCTTTGGGCGGAGAATCGGTATCATGCCCGCTGCTGATTCAGCGGGCCGATCAGGCCTTCATCGCATCGGAGAAACTGGAATTATGGTTAAGCGGCACAAACGCGTGGTATTGTCCCTGCTGGGTTCGGCGGGCTTATTGATAACCCAATTGGCTTCCGCCGCAGCCCCGCCATTGCCCCCTCCAAGCCGCGGAACCCCCAGCGCATCCGACCAGACACAAATTGCCGCATTTGTGCAATATTATGCCCAGCAAATCTCGGCTGCCCCGCATCGCCGCGATATGGTTCGTGCCCGGCGGCACCTGCTGGCCCCGCTGCAATCCACCACCAACCCGCCTTCGGCTGAGTTCATCTACGATTTTGGAACGCAGGTGGCCAATGACTTCGCTTCTCTGCTATCGAATAAAAAAACGGCATTAAATGCCGCTATCACAATTGGCTCTATTGCCGACATCAGCATGCAGGCCCCTCTGCAGACGGCTTTAACCAACCCCAATCCGGCGGTTCGCTATTGGGGTGCCAAGGGAATGGGTAACATTTTTGCACCCCTGATGTCCATCGGGCCGGCTTATCAGCAGGCGGTTACGGCCGTTCAACAGGCCCTGGCGGTTGAGACTGATCCGCTGGTTGCCGAGGAAATGAGCAATGTTCTATTAACGCAGAATCCTCTGCCGGCCGGCCTGGCGAATCTGATTTCCAAGGCCATTGCCCGCAGCATTGCCGGTTATCAGGATGTGGTGCCCGGCAACCTGGATATATCCAGCGGCCTGGCGGCGGACTTGGCGAATGCCGCACAGCATGGTGCAACCTTGACCGACTCTCAAAAAGTAAAAGCCATGAGCACATTATCCGAACTCATGAGCGATACAGCGCAATATTTACGTGCCGGACTTTTAGATCGCAAGCAAAAGCTTTCCGCATTCAGTGCTATCAACAATGCCGCCAATGCCATGAACGCCATTACCGGCACCACCAACTTTTCACTTGCGGGCCTTAATGCCCAGAGTGATCCAGCCGCGATTCTTCTGGCCGTCAACGGGATCACCGGTGCGCAGGGACAACCGGGCGCGGTGCAGAAACTTTTTCCAAAAATTGTCATTCCGCACCGGATATCCGCCCTGCAAACCCGTTAATCGGACAGTCTCACGGGAAGCGTTGTTGCCTTTATGCCCGAACCGCATGTAGACGTTATTACCATTACTCCGCCGGCGCGGCCTTTTAAGGCTTCCCCACGTATTGTCGGCAGTAAAAGTATCACCAACCGCGCGCTGCCGTTGGCGGCCATGGCCAATGGTACAAGCACGCTCACTGGCGTACTGTTTGCCGATGACACGCTGCGTATGATTGAATCTTTGCAAAAGCTGGGCTTTGCCCTGACCGTTGATCGCTCCGGGCAAAGTATTTCGATTGAAGGCTTAGGCGGAAAAATTCCCAACGCCTCGGCTGAATTGCTTTGTGGTAATTCTGGAACGACCATTCGCTTTCTTGCCGCCCTGTGTGCCGCCGCCGAAGGGCATTATGTGCTCGACGGCGTGGAACGCATGAGGCAACGCCCGATCGGTGAACTTGTCGAGGCCCTGCGTGCCATTGGCGCAACGGCAGATTATGTCGGCCAATCTGGCTATCCGCCGGTGCGCGTGGGGGGGCGTTTGGCGGGCGGTACATGTCGGTTTTCCGCCAGCCAAAGCAGCCAGTATATTTCAGCGATCCTCATGGCCGCTCCCCTGGCCCGCAACGCTGTGAATGTGGAATTAATCGGCCCAGTCACCAGTGAACCTTATGTTCGCATGACCCTGGCCATGATGGAACAGTTCGGCGTCAGCGCCCGGACGGCCCGCACAGCGGATAATTGCGCCGCCAATCGGGTTATTCATATTCCCAACGGCGGTGGCTATAAAGCCCGCCAATATGCCATCGAGCCTGACGCCAGCAATGCCAGCTATTTTCTCGCGGCAGCGGCAATATGCCCCGGTTCACAAGTTACAATCCACGGCTTAGGCAGAGATTCATTGCAGGGAGATGTTCTCTTTGCCGATGTGTTGCGGCAAATGGGGGCCAACATGATGATGGAATCAGATACGATTCATCTTGGCGGTTGCCGCAATCTTACCGGCATTACCGTAAATATGAATGGCATTCCCGATATGGTTCAAACATTGGCCGTGGTGGCCCTGTTTGCGCAGGGGCCAACGCGGATATTTAATGTTGGAAATTTGCGGGTGAAAGAAACCGACCGGCTCTCAGCACTGGAAAAAGAGCTGACCAAACTTGGTGCTGTTGTTTCCACCACGGTGGATAGCATTGTCATTGATCCGCCAGACAAACCGCGCGGTGCCCGCATCAGCACGTATGACGATCACCGCATGGCCATGGCCTTCGCCGTAGCAGCAACGCGCATCGCGGGCATTGAAATTGAAAATCCGCAGTGCGCGGCAAAGACATATCCTGATTTCTTTAAGGACTTCCAAGCCTGTATTACAGCCCGTAGTTCTTAGCGCTCCACCCTTTGATACGACCGCGGCTGGGTTTGCGGCCATGGTTGGCGGCCTTGCCAGCCCAACGTAACTTATGATTTCTCTTTCTGCGTGCCATGTTCAAATCCTCAGCGTATTAACCGTCCATTAACAAATTCAAAGCTCCGCATTATACCCCCAACCCCAAAAAACCGCAAAAGACCTTCCCGCTCGCACCATTATGAAAATAGTGTCGTGCTGAAAATCGTAAACTACCGCGTCTGTCAGTTGGCCCCTGATGTTCATTACTCATTAAGTGCAGCGCCATCAGTCACCGGCTCTTAGAAGCGGGATGCTGCTGGATTGCGAACTAATTCCTGGTCAATTGCCAGGATCAGTGAATGCATGATTTGGCTCCATTGTTCCAGTAATTCTACCGAGGCGTCGTGCTGCATCGGGGCTAAAATCTCGTGGCGTTTCACATGGGCTTTATCCATCGCTGTAAACTCCGGCAGATGGCCATAGGCGGCCCGGCGCTGCTTGATCCAAAGTCCGGTTGGGCAGCTCTCCAGCGGAGGTATATCCATCGGTAATGGATCGGCTATTCCGGCGTCCCGCATTTCACGCAGCCGCATGAGCCGTTCCGTAGCCGATACATGCCGGGACAACAGTTGCAGGTCCTCTGGTGCATAGCGCGGCGGCAAGGACTGCTGCGAGAATTTTAAGTTCGCGGCCCAGGTTATAAACTGGGCTTCTTCCATAGGCCGTGCCAAGAAATATCCTTGGATATTTTGCCCTCCCAGTCGCAGCCAATACGCCAGTTGTTCATGTGTCTCAACGCCCTCGGCAAGAAGGCGGGTATTAGAAAGTTCCGCAAAATGCAGCGCGGAAATCGTCACCGAGGCATGGGCATTTTTTACCAATAGGCCGCGCATAAATTCCTGTCCGAGCTTGAGTTCCTTTACCGGCAGTGATGCGGCGTAGAGTAAAGAGGCATGGCCGGTTCCAAAGTCGTCAAGGCTTGTGGAAATGCGGCGCAGACCGATGGCTTCAAGCTGCCGGACGGCCAAGGGCATATCCGTAAGCGCGGTGACTTCCGTAATTTCCAACGTAAGGAAGGACGGATTGGTGCAGCCGGCTAAAGCTGTATCCAAATCCTGGAGAAAACCAGGATGCAGCAGATGCCGCGATCCGATATTCACGCTGATTCGCAAATCCAATCCCTGGGCCAGCAGCCGCCGCCGCAGCCGCACCGCTTCTCTGATCGCCAGTTGTCCCAGCAGACATATCAGTGCGGGATCATTTTCGATGACCGGCATGAATGTTGCCGGTGAGAGCCATTTATCGCCATCTCGCCAGCGTGCCAGCATCTCCAGTCCGTCAAGTTGTCCCAGCCGCATATTGGCCTGCGGCTGGAGGAAAAAGTGTATATTCCCCTCCTTTACCGCAGCGGGAAAATTCTGTCGGGCGCGAAAACGCTGTTCAACTTTTTCGGCAATGCCGCTTTGGAACACTTCAAAACGGGCACCACTTTCTTTCGCGGAGTATAAAACCGCGTCGGCGTGCCGCAGCAATGTGTCCCGGTCCGTGTGGTCAACGGGGTAAATTGTGAATCCCATGCGGACGTTGATGGCAATATTCTGGCCGTGCCAACTTATCGGTTCATTAATCGCCGCCAGCAGACGCTCTGCCGCGACGCCCAAATCTCCAACTTCTTGCAGGCTGAAAATCAGGCCGAATTCATCGCCACCGATGCGCGCTACTACATCGTCCTTTCGCATCGTGGCCGCGAGGCAATGGGAAACGGCGCGCAACAGTTCATCCCCGGCGGCGTGTCCAAGCGTATCATTAATTTCTTTAAATCCGTCAATATCCAGTATACCAATTGCCATCTGCCGATTATAACGGTCCGCCCGGCCGAGAGATTCGGAAATCGCCTGCTCAAAATACGCGCGGTTAGGCAAGTCGGTAAGCGGGTCGTGAACGCTCAAATATTCCAGACGTTCGCGCTGGCGGTGGCTGGAAAGCGCCAAAGAAGCGTTGCCTGCTAACCTGCCAAGGAGTTTCAAAATAGGACGGCTGAAGTAGCTGGATTGCCGACTTCCGACAAAAAGTACTGCTTCGGGCTTTTTATCTCGTTCGCCAATCGGAAACCCCGCCGCCCCACGTAGCTTCAACGCTTTCAGGAATTCCTGCCACGGCACAAAATCCCCGTGTGACAAGGCATCGGGTACGACAAATTCGCGGCCCGTGCGATACACCCTGCCAGTTACGCCCTTACCCATAGGACCCGTGAGGCTGATCGACCATTGGGTTTTCAGCACGCGTTCGGCGTCTTTACCACAGTGGCTGACAACCTCGGCAACCTCGGTCTGCGGATCAATAAGCCGCACGTAGGCTATCGGGGCATCGGTATGCGCTACGATCGTTTCTACCAGCAGTCGAAAAATAGTCTCCGGTGCCGGGTTTTTAAGTAGCATTTGGTTAATTGCGTCCAGCGCGTCTTCGTAGGAATGTAAGCGCCGTATTTCTCGTTGCGCATGGATGCGGTCCAAGGCACCGCCAATATCCCTGGCTAATTGATGCAACAGGTTGGCCGCCCCTTCCGGAAACGGGATTTCTGCCGTGCGGTACATGTTGAGGAAGCCCTGCTGACCCTGTCGGGTTTTAAACGGGGCGGTAATACTGCCCACCAGGCCAAACCGCTGGGCCTGAATTCGCCAGGGATCAAACGTGGGATCTTCGGCAAAATTGTCAACCTGCACAACATGATTGGCGCTTAAGGCTCGGCCGCCGGGGCCGCGGCCTTCCGGTACCCCGGCTGAAGCGGATAATGTGACGTTGCTGAAATATGCCTTCGCCGGCCCGGCTGAAGTCCGTATTCGAATGTGACCGGTGCGCGGATTGATAAATCCTATTCCCAGCAGGGGGGCTTTCAAGTGATGAGCTAATGTATCAACAATGCTGTCCAATAGCAGCCGCGCATCGGTATGATGCGCCAGGAGTTGATTGGCGACTCGAACGGCCTCATATAGTGCTTCGTGCTGCTGCAGGCTCTCCTGACGGGCTTGGCGGTAGCCAATCCGAGCGCACCCCTCATCGAGTTGTAATCGCTTTTGCACGGCACTGCGGAGCAATTCCCGGTCTTGGGCAGAAAACTTTTCCAGGACCGGTGTCAAAAATCGACTCACCGCTTTGTAGGTATCGCTGATCCACTGCTCGTTTAAAGCCAATTGTTGGGGCAGCGCGCCCAATGCAATCTGGTTATCCGCTTGAGTGGCATCATAATCCGCCAGGCACAAAGCGCTGAAATGTTCGGCGATTTGTGATCTGATGTGTTGAGCCTGCGTCTCTGCAAGCCCGTCGATGTATTTGGCGCTGTGAGAATTCTCCGCCCACCAGTGCCATACCTGATCACCCAGGATTGGGGCTTGATGTGCAAGTTCCGGAGCATGACGGTGGAAGACGTCCCGTTCCTGCGGAGAATGCCGCTGTGCATCAATGAGATGCAATACCTCTGTAAGGTTTTTGGCCATCTTGGCACCTTTGTGTGAAAAGATGCTCTCGCCCTCTGACACCGCAGCTAAAAGGATATTACCTGTGTCCGTTATAGAACGCAAACTCTCTGGTTCCAACGCTTTCCCCGCAACGGACGGAAGGGGTGCGTGACAGATTCCCCGGGCAATGGCCCATAATCCGCGATTGAACCATACCGCTGCAGAACGGATTTCGGCAGCATATAGCACCGTGGTAAGAACCCGGTGGTTGGTTCGCGGCATAAGATCACCCAACGAATTATCATCCGGTGCTCGGAAGCCTTATTTTCATTACCCGCGTAAAGTGTCCCCGCACCCGGACGGAAGGGGCCACTCATCTGTCTCTTGCCGACAGGTGCAAGTTCTGCTAACGTTTTGGTCTATGGCGGAAGGTAAACACGATGCTGGCGTGTGAGGTCGGCAGTAGTAAAGGATAAAATTGCGAAACACTCGGCAAGCACGGGCGGCGATAACGGTTGGCACGCGGACACTGCGCGATGTTCCTTTACCGTCCAAGCCGTCATTGGAAGCAATGGAAACGCTTTCCCAGACTGAACTGGAAACTATGATCGATCAGATGGAATTAGCAACAAGTGAACTGGATACCGCCGTAGACCGAGCCACAGGCGCGTTATTGGCCAGGCAGCATGCTGATGGCTATTGGGTGGGGGAATTGCAGGGTGACAGTATTCTGGAATCAGAATACATATTGCTGAAATTTATTTTGAGTCAGGAAAATGATCCGGCACTGCCCAAAATTGCCAATTATCTCCGCAGCATTCAACAAGCTGACGGAGGCTGGAGCCTGTTTCCCGGCGGCAATAGTGATTTAAGCGGCACGGTTAAGGGATATTTTGCACTGAAACTCATGGGAGATGATCCGGACGCTCCGCACATGCGTGTGGCGCGGCAGGTGATTCGGCACCTCGGTGGGGCCGAGCAATGCAACAGCTTTTCAAAGTTTTATCTCGCGGCTCTGGGACAGATCAGCTACGATGCCTGCCCGAGTATTCCGCCGGAAATCATACTTCTGCCGAAATGGATTTATTTTAATTTGTACGCGGTTTCAGCCTGGAGTCGCACGATGATTTTGCCGCTGGCGATTGTCAGCGCATATCGGCCCGTGCGGAAATTACCGGTGGAAAAGGGAATATCGGAATTGTTTAATGATTCCGAGGCAGCCAACAGTACGGTGGGGCGGTTGAAGGGCTTGCCGCGAAGCTGGCGGGAGATGTTTCTGCTGCTGGATTTGTCGCTGAAGCGCTACGAAAAAACGGCGATCACGCCATTGCGGCCATTGGCGATCCGGGAGGCGGAAAAGTGGCTGCTGGAGCACATGGAAGGGTGCGACGGCCTGGGCGCGATTTTCCCACCAATGGTCTACATTCTCATTGTGCTGCGGATACTGGGTTATGCTGATGACCATCCGGTGGTGGCCAAAGCGCAAAAAGATTTGCGTGACTTGTTTATCGAAGAAGGGGACACCATTCGCATTCAGCCGTGCTGGTCTCCGGTATGGGATACCGGAATTGCCTTACACGCGTTGGCGGAAACGCACATGCATCCGGAACACGCGGTGGCGGAAAAGACGGCGACGTGGCTATTGTCCAAGGAGTGCCGGACGGGTAGTGATTGGATGAAAAACTGTCCGGATTGTGAACCCAGTGGCTGGTATTTTGAATTTAACAATCCACATTATCCGGATGTGGATGATACCGCGATGGTGACCATGGCGCTGAAGCGACTGGGGGGCAAAACCGCGGAAGCGGCGGTGGCCCGGGGCGTCAATTGGCTGCTGGCCATGCAGAATGATGACGGCGGCTGGGCGGCATTTGACCGAACGCGCCACCGGCCCATTTTGGAACATGTCCCATTTGCGGATCATAACGCCATTCAGGATCCCTCATGCCCGGATATCGCGGGGCGGACGCTGGAGTGTCTGGGGCATTGCGGCATAGGGAATAATCATCCGGCGGTACGAAAAGCAGTGAATTTCCTGAAAGAAACGCAGGAGAAAGAGGGCTGCTGGTTCGGGCGGTGGGGGGTTAATTATATTTATGGGACTTGGCAGGTGCTGACGGGTTTGAATGCGGTTGGCGAGAAAATGGATCAACGGTTTATCCGTAAGGCCGCCGATTGGTTGCGTTCGTGCCAGAAGCCGGATGGGAGCTGGGGCGAATCATGCCAGACGTATGAAAATCCGGAACTCAAAGGCCGGGGGCCCAGTACCGCATCGCAAACCGCATGGGGTGCAATGGGATTGTTAGCCGCATCCGGCGTGGATGATCCGGCGGTGCGCAAAGCCATTCGCTGGCTCATTGATGCGCAGAATTCAGAAGGTAATTGGGACGAGCAGTGGTTTACCGGAACGGGTTTTCCACGGGTGTTTTACCTGAAATATCATTTGTATCGCCTGTATTTCCCGTTAATGGCCCTGGCGCGATTTCGCCGTATTCAATTGCTGAAGTGAATGGGCAATGCAGGGAGAGATAGCGTCGCCGCGGCAGTATGCTAGTGTCTATTGTAGAAAATAATATATTCGTATTTGCGAATTTACTTGACTCCCTTATCATTCTGGATTATTCTCTGGACTTCCTAGCGGCTTTGTAGCGCACGGGCTTTTTGATATTTGCCCTGCCAGGAGGAAGCCTGAATTCCACAACGAAAATTTTAGATGGAGATGTAGATGAATCAAAGCATTAAAAAAAACCGACAAATTGCAGCCGCTTCAGCCGCCGGTAAAACGCGAAAAAGTCGCAGCATTCTTCTGGCTTCCGTGGCCTGTATTTCCGCATCGGCGCTATGGCCGGTGGCAGTACAGGCCATCACGGCCCTGCCTGATGGAGCGGGTGTGGCGGTCGCTCAGGTAGAGGCGAATCTTATACAGGGATCAGCAGCGGCCACCAATGATCAATTTGAGGTGCAATCCTCCAATAGCTCAACGATATCTGCGGCACCCTTTACCTACATGGACTTCAACGGATATATTTCTTCCAGTGCGGGCTATTCCTACAGCATTACCAGCGGTGGGACCACAACAGCTTACAGTGATTCAGTATCCAGCCATGCCGATACAGTCGCTGGCTATTTTTATGGCTCCAGTGGTTACGGAACGGGCGTTTCTAGCGTTGCGAATATAGATGCCGGGGTGTTTCAAGGATATTTTCTTGGTATTCCGGGCGCTACATCTACCGCGCCGGCTTTTAATGTCCAACATACCACCTACGTGAGTCCGGCGCAGAACGGTTCACAAACAATTAATTTGGCCAATGTAAAAGTCATTAACCAAAGCTACACCGATCAAACCAGTAATAAAAACAGTATCAGCGACGCAAGTTATAACACTTGGATTGCGGCCGTTAACGCGGCATACGACAATTACACCAACAACAACGGCACAATTTTTGTGTCTGCGGTTGGTGATGGTTCGGCTACCTATACCACCACGCCAAGCCAGATTAACCCGCCGGCCACAGCGTACAATTCCATCGCGGTCGGCGCGTATTCCTATTCTTCAACGGCCACTGGTTTAGGCCCCACCAATGATGGCCGATCCAAACCGGATATTGTAGCCCATGGGTCCTATACCAGTTATTCCACGCCGATTGTTTCAGGTGCGGCGGCTGCAATGGTGCAGGCGGGTACATCTGCGGATGGATATTCCAGCAGCGACGGTTTGACCCAGGCGGCATATTCCCAAGCCGCGACGGATGAGCGCACGGTCAAGGCGTTGTTGCTGAATGGTGCGGTGAAGCCCAGCGGCTGGACCAATAATTATACCGGAACCAATGATTCCTATACCTACCTGGCGCCTACCGCCAACGCCACAACACCGCTGGATCCGCGCTATGGCGCGGGGATAGTGAATCTCGCCAATTCATATGCCAATCTTCTGGCGGGTCGTACTGCGGCATCAACGACGCCCATTGCGCAAAAAGAAGGATGGGATTTTTCATCCATCAGCAGCGGGACCACCAACACCGCCATTTACACTTTTGACTTAAGCAGCGCCAGTCAAGCCTACGATCTGACAAGCACGCTGGTGTGGAATGCGCAGGTACAGTCTCTTGTTACCATAGAGCCGACTGTAACATACATAACATACAACGAAACGCTCAATAATCTCGATCTGATGTTATATAACTCTGCCGACACGCTGGTGGCGTCCAGCGCCAGCACGGTTGATAATGTTCAGCAGATTTTCTCCTTGAACTTAACACCTGGCACGTATCACCTGGAAGTTGTAGACAAAGGTGGTGGCGCATCCTGGGCCAGTAACACGGATTCGTATGCTCTGGCTTATAACTTTCAGGCGGTTCCGGAACCCGCTGCACTGCTGATTTTGATGCTGGGATTGGCGGCCATGCCGTTATTGCGACGCAAAAATCTCAGCGCTTCAGTCTGACACATCATAATAGCTCCGTTCTCCACGGGATTTTGCGCTCCGCCCGTTACGTGGGGCCTGTGGCCGTTTCTGGCCAAATGGATGCTGAGTATATGTTACATTTTAAGAACGCGAGGACATGGCGACTTATTGACCGCAGGGCACTGGGCTGGATTTTTCGGTTATCTTCGGGTTTATGAATTTCAAGGTGGCCAAGTTGCCCAAGATGTTTTGAAGGCCCCTACGGGGCCAGCATTTAGGAGTTAGAGCGGGGGCGCGGGCGGTTGGCTGCAACGAACAACGAGACACTGCGCTTAGCGAACAACGAGCAATCCCATACGCGATTTCAAATTGCATCGGGACTGCGCTCAAAAAAACACTGATCAATGATCACTGATCAATATTTTCGGATGCGCAGGGTTGCTGCGAATGCTATAGATGGATGCG